>Ga0070697_100004384_pt1 | contig 10834 bp, 14 predicted proteins | sample KBSK1501metaG_FD_65475 | JGI IMG/M metagenome (GOLD analysis project Ga0070697, IMG submission 65475) | Corn, switchgrass and miscanthus rhizosphere microbial communities from Kellogg Biological Station, Michigan, USA - KBS K1-50-1 metaG | ecosystem: Host-associated > Plants > Roots >... | reverse complement strand
CATGAGCACCGCCTGCAGTTTCTCGATTAGCAACCGGTCATCGATCGTAAGCCCTTGAGCCTTTTCATAACCGGCCTGGCTCAGATCGCAATCGCGAATCAATTTTTTGACCTGGTGCATTTGATTTTGAACCTCTGACCGGATGCCTGCCGCTGTCATTCGCTGCGGGGGCACCGTGACAGCGACAGCACTGGAGCTGGTCTTGTCTTGATACATTTTAGGTCAGCGTGACGGTCTCTGAAGCGTCGAGGAAGGGCGGGTGGCAACACCCTGGGTTCACTCGCTGATGCGATGCTTCAATTCCCAAACGCGTAGTGCGGCCAGTAAAAGCGCTTTGGTCCGGGTAAGAGTGCCTGCGGCGGCCATTTCTCGATCCGCATTGGCGCGCGGGGCAGAATTGCCAGTGGCGTTGCGGCCACGGCCGCGTTTTTGGGTCTTGGATTTGCGGGCGCGCTTAGCGTTGGGAGCAGTCGCGGTGGTACTGTTCATAATTACAAGTATATCTGGAATTAAAGGATTTAGCAACTTCAGAGCCATCGTTCCATAAATTATAGTATCTTCCATGTTTACTCAATCATTCCAGCGTCTCCGATCAAGGCCTTTTCCGAGGGAATTAAACCGCAGCTTTGTTTGCTCGTTGCGCAGCGAAAAGCGCTTGTGCGTCGGCCCGTTCTCCGCCAGTTTCAAACCGCCATGGCAGATCGCAAGCTCGGTTGTCTCAGCATCTTTTTATTTGTCGCGCTCTGCGCCAGTCTATTCATCAATATCGCTCTTACCCTGGCCGCATTGCGCGGTTTTGGCGGCATGGCACATCCGGAGGAACGCCTGGCTCGCTTTCGTGAAATCGTGGTGCAACCCGGCGCGCGTACCAGCACCGACCGCATTGCGCTCATTATCCTGCGCGGTCTAATTAGCTCGAGCATCCCGGGAAATATCAGCGATTCGATGGTGGACGACCTCCGGGCAGCGCTCGTTCAGGCACGGGAGGACGGGCGGGTGAAAGCCATCGTTTTGGAGATTGATTCGCCGGGCGGCGAAGTGACTGCCTCGGATCAAATCTACCACGCCGTCATCCAGGCCCGGGCCAAGAAACCGGTGGTCGTTTACATGGATTCGCTGGCCGCTTCCGGCGGCTATTACGTTTCGTGCGGCGGAAAGTTTCTGATGGCGAACGACACAACCATTACCGGGAGCATCGGCGTCATCATTCAAACGCTCAATTATGAGCAGTTGTTCAATAAGCTGGGACTGGCGGCGGTCGTTTTCAAAAGCGGGAAGTTCAAAGACATCCTAAACGGCGCGCGGCCCATCACCCCGGAGGAACGTGAGCTCATCCAAAACTTTGTCATGCAAACCTATGACAAATTTCTCGGTATTGTGGCGAGAGAACGTGGCGTTCCGGCGGAGACATTGCGCAACACCATTGCCGATGGCCGCATCCTCTCGGGAAAAGATGCATTGAATAACAAGCTGGTTGACGCCCTCGGACAACTAGAAGATGCCTTTAACAAGGCGAAACAGCTCGGCAACGCGCAGGGGGCGACGGTCATTAGATACGCGCCACCGTTTAGTCTGAGCCGGTTCTTTCGTGCCTTTGGGCAGACGGGTGATTCGACACTTCAGCTCCAGCTTCCCAAGCAGCTCGTTCCCCAACTGGAAAGCGGGCGCGCCTATTTTCTGCCGAGCTTTTACGCTCCTTAAACGCGCCAGCGAATGTCCGATTTCAGTAGCGGCCTCGGCAGCCTGGTGAGCGGGTTATTTCTTTTCATCAGCATCTTCATTTACGTCACGCTCATTCGCCAAATCGCGACCCGGAGACCGACCGACAACGCTGAATCAATTAGAACGTTCAGCCTGCCGGAGGCGATTTTGGCCACAGCTCTGGCCTCGTTTCTATTGCTGAATGTCCTGGTGGGAGCTGGGCAAAATCCAATGCGCTTAAGCAGCCGTGATCTCGCTGCCAATTTTGCTTTCACAGCCGTTGTTGTCTTTTTCGTCGCCGCCTTTTTGAGGCTTCGGCGTCTGGATCTCAATTCGCTAGGCGGATTCTCGGCAATGAGCTTTCGCCGCGCGCTCAGCACCGGCACCGTTCTTTTATTCGCGGCTTATCCGTTGATCGCTTTGGCCGATTGGATCGCGCAACGCACCTACGGCGCCGGCTCGAGCAAACAGGGAATTGTCGATCTTTTTAACGAGTCGCGCACGCTAGAGCAGCGCATTCTGATTATTATTCTGGCCGTAGCGGTCGCGCCCATCGCCGAGGAATTCATCTTTCGTTTTTTTCTTTACGGGGTGCTCAGGCGTTACTTGGGGAGGGGGCTCGGGATTATTTCCAATGCCCTGTTGTTTGCGGCTGTGCATGCCCACCTGCCATCATTCGCGCCGCTCTTCGTTCTCGCGACCTGTTTCACTCTCGCCTACGAATGGAGCGGGTCTATCCTCGTTTCCATGACGATGCACTCGCTCTTCAATTCCTTCACGCTCGTCGTCCTCGCGTTTCCGGAAATACTTCGACAATGAAATTGCGTGAGCTCGGCGAGGATCGCCTCCTCGGGCAGCTCCTCCCATCATTTTCAACTGGCAAAGATGTGCTGGTGGGCGCGGGCGATGATTGCGCAGTCGTTTGTTCCCCAGGTAAAAACCATCTCCTTCTGCTCAAAGCAGACTGCATCGTCGAAAAAATCCATTTTGCATCGTCGGCTGATCCGGTGGCCGTTGGCTGGAAAGGAATGATGCGGCCGCTGAGCGATTTCGCGGCCATGTCGGGCCTGCCTGAGTTCGCTTTGGTTACGCTCATCGTTCCGGGTAAAACATCCACAATTTGGGTAAATAAACTTTACCGCGGCTTGCAGCGCGCCGCCGCGCGCTTCCGTGTCAGCATCGTCGGTGGAGAAACCAGCGACACGCACGGACCGGCTGCGATCGCCGTGGCCGTTGCCGGCTTTGTCGAAAAGACGCGTGTTGTCTTGCGGCGTGGCGGAAAAGCGGGCGACGACCTTTTCGTGACCGGAAAACTCGGTGGCTCGCTCACTGGAAAACATCTCCGATTCCTCCCGCGCATCGAGGAGTCGCGCTGGCTCACGCAGAATTTTCCGGTCCATGCGATGATCGATTTGAGTGACGGCCTTGGCGCCGATCTCCCCCGGCTCGCGAAGGCCAGCAAACTTAGCTTCAAAATCGAAATGGAAGCGTTGCCTCTCACCGCCGGTTGCAATGTAGGCGATGCAATTTCGGGCGGCGAAGATTACGAACTGCTCTTTGCGATCGCGTCGCGACACCGCAAGCGTCTGCGAAGAAGCTGGGGCCGGAAATTCCCAAAGGTTCCGCTGACCCGCATCGGTCAACTACATCAAACATCAAACATCAAACATCAAACATCGCTTCGTGGCTACGTTCATTTCCAATAGCCCGGGCGAAACCGAACAGTTCGGCCGCGATTTTGCCCGCAAGATCGACAAAGGAACCGTCATAGGGCTTAAAGGCGAGCTCGGAACAGGCAAGACGCAATTCGTTAAAGGTCTGGCTGCCGGACTGGGCAGCGTTGCCGAAGTCACCAGTCCGACTTTCACCTTGATCCACGAATATTCCGGTGGTCAGCTGCCGATCTACCATTTCGATTTTTTTCGAATCTGCCATCGTGAATCGGCCGAGCAGCTCGGCTTGGAGGATTACTTTTTCGGTGAGGGCGTCTCGGTAATCGAATGGGCGGACAAGTTCGCGGAGCTGATTCCGGGGGACGCGACCTGGATTTCGTTTGAAACAAAGTCGGAAACCCAGCGCGCGATCATCTTAGAACCCACTTCATAAATGGGGAATGAGTGCGCTAAGTTCTGGCGGGCCGCTGGCAAGGCGCGACGAAGGAGCATAGCCGGAGTCCCGCCATTGCGGGATGACTGCTCGTCGGTCAAAGATCCATGAAGGATATTCTCTCTCCTCGCACCTTGCCGCAGCGCCAAATCTCTAGCAACGCAACCGTTCCCTATTTATGAAATGGGTTCTAGAATGAAAATCCTTGCGCTCGAACTTTCCAGCGCACGCGGTTCGCTTGCCTGGCGTGAGAACAGCGCCGGGGTTGAGTGCGATTGGCCTAACGACCGGAAAAATTCGGGCGCTTTCTTTGAGAACCTCAAGGATGTCCGGCGAAAGTTTAGCTTGCCGGACAAAATTATCGTTGGGCTCGGGCCCGGCTCCTATGCCGGAACGCGCATTGCGATTTCCGCTGCGATTGGCTTGCGAGCCGCTGCGGGCGCTGAGCTGATTGGCTATCCATCGATCTGCGCGCTCGAATCCAATCAAGAAGAGTACGGCGTGATCGGTGACGCGCGCCGCAATTCGTTTTTCTTTGCCAGGATTCGCGCGCACCACCTGGTCGAAGGCCCGTATCTCTTTACCGAAGCTGAATTGAGAAAGAAATTGGATAAGTTTGACGACAAGATGGCGATCTTTGCTTCGGAAAGGCTTCCGCAATTCGAACGGGCGAAGCTTCGTTACCCGTCGGCCGGCATTCTCGCCCAGCTCGCAGCAAATATGAATCGCGAATTTGCACAGCCACCGCTCCAGCCAATGTATTTGCGCGAGCCCCACATTACGAAACCGAAAACATCGACATGACGGAAACGTATCGCTGCTGGGCGGAGATCGATCGCGACGCGTTGCGGCACAATGCGAAGATTGCGCGGGAACGAATTGGTGCCGCTGAAATGCTCGCGGTCGTCAAGGCGAACGCTTACGGGCATGGAATGCTTGGCGTCGCGCAGGCACTGGCCAAGGATGTGCAGCTTTTTGGAGTTGCCAATTTGGAAGAAGCAATCACGCTGCGCGAAGCGCTTCCCCATCCGATCATTATTCTTGGTCCCGCGCTTCCGAACGAGAGATCGGCCATTGCCGAGGGCCGCTTCATTCCTACGATCTCAACGTTCGAGGAAGCCCAGGAGTTCAGTCGCGTTGCCGGCGACGGAGCAATCTCAATTAATTTCAAGATCGACACCGGGATGGGACGGATGGGTATACCCGAAACAGAGGCGCGAAGCGTTTTCGAGAAGATTGCCGCGCTGCCAAGAATTAAAATTCACAGTGTCTCAACGCACCTGCCGGTATCGAACGAAGACGCGGATTACACTCGTGACGAGCTGTTGCGCTTTGAACGGGACGTGAAAGAGCTTCGTGCCGCCGTTCCGGGCGATTACAAAGCGCATGTTTTGCAAAGCGCGGGCGTCCTCGCGTTCGGCGGTCAAATCTTCGACATCGTGCGCGCGGGCATAATTCTCTACGGCATCTCGCCCCTACCGGAATTTCAAACAATGTTGAAGCCGGCCATGACCTGGAAAACACGAATCGGCCTGGTGCGCGATTTGCCGGAAGGAAGTTCGATCAGCTATGGACGCACCTTCATTACCCCGCGACCGATGCGGGTGGCCACGCTGACGGCCGGTTATGCCGACGGTTATCCACGTCATCTCTCGAATTGCGACGCGGCAGTTTTGGTTCACGGTCAGCGCTGTCCGTTACTTGGCCGCGTAACGATGGATTTGATGATGATCGACGTAAACAAGATCGACAGCGCGCAATCGGGCGATGAGGCGGTGTTGATGGGGCGGCAAGGCGACGAGGAAATTTCGTGCGCGGAATTGGCTGAAAAAGCTTGCACCATCACCTGGGAAATCACGACTCGAATTGCCGCTCGGGTGCGGCGAGTGTTTGTGTAGAATCGAGAATCGAGAATCGTGAATCGATGTGACGATGTAACGATGTAACGATTCACGTCTCCCCATGTTCCAAATCATTTTTAACGAGTTGAGCGCGGCGGAAATGTCGGCGCTGCCGAAAAAATTGCAGCTCGAATTGCTGGCGGAGTTCCAAATTCTTCCGGAAGACCTCGATCATCTCGACACCAAGCGGTTCGGCGTGATCGAACGTGGAGGGAAGAAATTATATCGTTACCGCGCGAGAGATTACCGGATTTACTTCGGGGAGAGCGCGGAAGGCATTACCGTCCATCGCGTGTTGCACAAGAACACCCTGCGCGATTTCCTTTTCCGCAGCAGCCTGCCGGTGGCGGAAGATCAACAACTAGGTAAAACGCGTGAGTTCTGGAAATTGATCGACGAGGGTAAACGGACGGGGAAGGGGTAGTCGAAGAAGAAAACGCCGAACGCCGAACATCCAACGCCCAACGTCGAATGCAGAAGTTGCAGCGGCGTTTGGCGCGCGACGCCTCGAGAACCGAGGTCGGCGACCGCGGCTACAATCATTTCATCAAAAGGACCGAACGGCTGCGCTTGATTTCGCGGGTGATCTTTCGATGCAGATGCGCCGGCATACCGGTGACGCGACGGGGAAGAATCTTGCCACTCTCAGTGACGAATTTTTTCAGGAGATCGGGATTTTTGTAATCGATTGCTTCGATGGCGATGTCGATCCTGCGCCGCGGCATGGCCCGATTCGCCCGGCGAAAAGCGGAACGTCGTTTGGCTGTCTTAGGTTGCATCGAATGATTATTTCGTTTCGCGATGAAGGGTATGGCGTCGCAAAAACGGGTTGTATTTTTTCTTCTCCAGCCGGTTCGGAGTGCGCGGACTTTTCTTGTTACGGCTGGTCATGTAGCGCGAGGGCGGCTTGCCGAGCGCTTTGGCCTCAGTGCACTCAAGGGTGATAATTTCCTGCGCCATGGAATCTACTCGCGAACCTTTCGCAGCTACTCTTTGGTGTTCTCGACCGGCGCCGGTTCCTCTTCGCCCTCACCTTCGCCGCCTTCTTCTTCGGTCAAACCGAAGAGGGACGTAACCGACTGGCGGACGCGCGAAGCTTTGCTTTGTTTCTCGAGCTGCGATTGGCACTCGACCGTGAAACGTGCGAATGGGATCGCTTCTAACCGGGCGCGCGGGATTTGCTTGCCCGACATCTCGCAAACGCCGTAGGTGCCGACCTCGATGCGCTTTAGCGCCTGATCGATCTCGTAAAGGGCGTCCTGCTCTTGCGAAAGCAAACTGAGGGCGAAGTCACGATCATATGCGTCCGATCCAGCATCGGCTTGGTGCATCCCAAAGGCGGACGCCTCGCTACCTTCGGCGCGCGAACGCAAAGTGTCCTGGGCTACGCCGGCCATGGAATCAACCATCGCATCCCGGAGCTGCAACAGTCTCTCCTTTTGCCTGCGAACGAACGGGTCGAGTCTTCGTTCGCGATGATTTCTCCCCAGCAATTTGTGCGGTGATTTCGAGATTTTCGAACGAGCAGTCTCGCGCGTCGTTCTTTTTGATTTCTTCGGCGACGGTTTGCGGACCGCCTTCACCTTTCGCGTGGCGTGCTTTTTGGCAGGAACCCTCTTTTTTGTTGATTTAGCCATAATTCAGGAGCGCCTAGAGCCGGCGCAGAAAAAACGGACGCTTAATTAAGAACATTTCGACAGGCGTGCAAGCGGAGATTTCGCATTTCTGACAAGGTGCTCAGGCGTCGTTTTGGAGGCATTTGTCACTGGCTCGACAGCGCCTTTGTGTAATCACCGCGTGGCACTGAACGAGACGGCGCTAAAGACGTCGATCTCACGAGCTGGCACTAGAATAATGACGGAGGGCAAAACGCCAGAAAGCGCGCGACAGACAAAAAATGATCGTGGAGGCGACGACCAGATGGAACATGAGCCAGCCGGGCTGACCAAGCGATTTGATGAGAAGCCGCGCCGGAATATTGGCGACGATGACAACCGGAACAATCCACCCAAAAATGAAGCGAAAGAGCCGCGGAAAAATCGCGTCCGGATAACGGGCGATGTTCAGGAAATTGAAGTAGCCGTAAACGAGCCCTTGCGCCCGCACGATCCAAAAGCTCACCGCCGCGAGACTGAGCATGATCGAGTAATGCACGGCGATGCCAAAACCGAGCGCCGCCAGGTAGAGCAAGATCGACATCAAGTTTGGGGCGACTCCGAGTTTTGAGAGCGAAAAACAGACCACTGCAGCGCCCACGATCGCGTTGACCACGCTGTCGAGGCCAAACTGTTTGGTGGAAACGGCAAACTGGCTATCGATGGGAAGAACGAGAAGCGAATCGAGTTTCCCGGTGCGGACCAGCTCGGGAATGTTAGCCACATTGACGAAGAAGAACGCCTGAAAGAGTTGCGCAATAATTTGATGCGTCCCGACAAGCAGGACGACTTCCCACTTTGACCAATCGCCGATGCGATTAACGTTGCCGAAGATAATGCTGAAGAAAACGATTTGGCCGCAGAACCAGAGCACCTCGACCAGCATCCAGAGAACGAAATTGGCTTTGAAACTCATCTCGCGAATGAGCGAGTTGCGCAGCATGATGGAATAGATTTCGATGTAACGCCGCACCACGAAAGGTAGCACGGGCTTCCAGCCCGTGTCTCATCGGCAGGCCTTTGGCTCGGTGGAGGCCCCGGAGCTGCGGTGCGGCGCGGCTCGATCCGATCGAAGCCCTGCGCTATGAATAAACGAAAGATGTAACCACGAATGGACACTAATGGACACCAAGAGAGACAAAATTCGTGTTTATTCGTGTGCATTAGTGGTTAGAAATCTGTATGCCCGAACACAGCGGTTTCGAAAAACTGGTCGCCGAGGCGAAAAAGAGCATTACCGAGATTTCGCCGGAAGCTGCTGCCGCCAAATTGCAAAACCACGAAGCAATGATTGTCGATGTGCGGGAGAAAGATGAATGGGACGAAGAACACATTCCGCACGCCACCCATCTGAGCCGCGGCACGATCGAGCTTGATATCGAAGAGAAGGTTCCCGATCCGAACACGACGATCATTTGCCATTGCGGGGGTGGCGGACGCTCCGCGCTCGCGACGGAAAGTTTACAAAAAATGGGATACAAAAATGTCCGGTCGATGGCTGGCGGATTGAAGGCCTGGAAAGCCGCCGGCTTGCCGACGACCAGGTGAAGTTTTAGCGGCGTTCGTCGCTACGAACTGCGTGGTTATCCGCCGACAGCCTGGTAATGACCCAGGCCGCGTCGCCACATCGCGCGCGCGGCGGCCCAGGTGAGAAAAAGCCAGCCGATTTGGATCGCGAGCACTTGTGGCAGCTCCGCGCCGTTAAGTCGCTCGAGAAAAATTGCAACCGGACAAAATAGTTCGTAATAAAACGGCAGCCATTTCATCACCGCTTGAATTCCCGAAGGCATGATGTCGATCGGAAACATTTGGCCGCCCAGGAAATATTCGAACGAGTAGACGATGAACACGATGGTGGAGATTTCCAGAATCCAAAACGCCATCATCGCGAGGGAGTAGGTGATGAAAAATTGGATGAACGCCGCCATGAACATCGAGATCGTTGCCAGCAGGTAGGTGACTGGGTCGTGCGGAAGTGTGATGTACCCGCGAAAATACAAGAAGATCAGTGCGATCGGCGGCAGCGTTACGAACGTGTAAACGAGCCGGCCACTCAAAAAAATACTGAACCGGTAGGCAAGATAACTCATCGGTTTGGTCAGCAGCGCATTGATCTGACCTTCGCGAATGTCAGCCGCGATTTGCCACTCGTCCTCGGTCGGCGTGACCAGATTGCTAACCAGGAGCGTGAGCAGATAGTAGTAGATCATCGAGCTGTAATCGTAGCCGTGCAGGCTGCCGCCGCGTTCTTTAAAAACTGCGTTCCAAAGGAACACAGTGCCGGCGAGAGGAATCAGACCGAAGAGCGCGCGCAGGAAATAATTCCAACGATAAACAAACGTGTTCTGCAGCCCGATGTTGAAGGCCGAAATGTATTTGTCGATCTTCACACTTGGGTGACAAGAAATTGCCCACTGAACACACGAAAAGACACGAAAGTTTTCCTCTTTTTAATCAATAGCGCCTTGTTTTTTCGCGTCATTGGCGTGTTTCGTGGGCCAGATTGCTAGGCTCTGGTTTTTGCGCGAGCTCGACCGCCAGATTGATCGCCGCGATCATGCTATCGGGGTGCGCGATTCCTTTGCCTGCTATCTCAAACGCGGTGCCGTGATCGGGACTCGTGCGCGGGAAGGGCAAGCCGAGTGTCACATTCACGCCCCTGTGAAACGCGTGCAACTTAACCGGGATCAAACCTTGATCATGATACATGCAGAGCACGGCGTCGAATTCGCCCTCAACCGCGCGGTGAAAAACCGTGTCGGGAGGAAGGGGACCGGTGAACACCGGCCGTGAATCGTGAGAAAGCCTGCCCTGAGCGGAGCGAAACGGAGTCGAATGGGTGATTCGTGATTCGTTGAGCTCGGCAACAGCCGGTGCGATGATCTCGATTTCTTCCCGGCCGATCTTTCCCGATTCGCCGGCGTGCGGGTTTAAACCGGCCACGGCAATTCGCGGTCCCGCCGCGCCGGTATCACTCGCCACGCTCGCCGAAACTTGACTGCTTAAAGCAGTCAAGTTCCGAGTGCCGTTACGTTTTTGCGCGCGAGATTGCAAAAAACCGACCAGTAGAAGACCGACTCGGACGATCTCGCTTTGCTTAAGTGCGCGCGGAACTTCGCTCAGGGGAATATGCGTCGTCACCAGCGCAACTGTGATTTTCCCACCAGTTAAACACATCGCGAAATTCTTTACGCCGCAACGCTCGGCAAAAAATTCCGTCTGCCCGGCGAATTTGAAACCAACCTCATACATTCGCGCCTTGTGGATTGGGCCGGTCACGATTGCAGTCAACTCACCGCGACGGAGTCGCGTCACGCCTTCCTCCAGCGCCGCCGCGGCGGCGCGCGCAGTTTCGATCGTCGGCTCGCCTGGTTTGCAATCAGGTTGTCTGCCGATAAGGACGTATTCCGCTGAACCCGGCACGCGATCCGATGTTAGCGCAAGATCGACAATCTCCGGCCCAATCCCGGC
>Ga0070697_100004382_pt1 | contig 10834 bp, 6 predicted proteins | sample KBSK1501metaG_FD_65475 | JGI IMG/M metagenome (GOLD analysis project Ga0070697, IMG submission 65475) | Corn, switchgrass and miscanthus rhizosphere microbial communities from Kellogg Biological Station, Michigan, USA - KBS K1-50-1 metaG | ecosystem: Host-associated > Plants > Roots >... | reverse complement strand
ACGTTGGTCTTCCGTGTTCTTCCGTCAGTCTACCACAAGCTGCTCTTGCAGTCTACATGCACCCTCCTCTGCATTTGGCTGAAACCCTGCTGGTACATGCTCTGAGCAACGCCACCACGCATAGGCAAGCATCTCACTTAAGAGCACCTTCGCCATGGACGGATACCCTTCAAAGGACGATGGCAAGAGCCGAAAAACTCGGGAGGGGTCCCGGTCGGCCATGTCTCCGAGCAACGCTAAGGTAACGGCAGCCGTGATATACGGCTCATGCCACTGGACCACAAAGCTTGCCTCAATTGCATCAAGCAGGTCATTTGGCGCGACTTCCTCTAGCCGATACACACTCCAGAGCAGGCGGTTCACCACCCACGCATTTCTCTCTCGTCGAATAGACGAACAGAGAGCTGCTATCAGCGGTTCAGGGTACTCGAAGAGAATGGGACGTAGCGCAGTGGCGGCACGGTATCGTACCCGAGGTTCCTCATTCTCCAGCTCCATGAGGAGGGCATGAAGTTCATCGGGGCCACTTAAGAGCGCGGTCCGGCCGCGAACCTCATCGATGTCTCTCAATAATTCCTGCCCCAAACGGCTCTCACCATCACCGACCACCTGGCTGTACTCAGGAGCAAGCCGTTTCCCCGCCGCTGCGGCGCTTTTATTATTCAATCGCAGGAGGGGACTTAAGGCACCTTGGAGCCACTGCTCGCGTTTTTCTCTCTTCGCGTCGCCGATCTTCGTGGCCAACTCTAATCGTTGACGCACGACGGTTTCTACCCGTTCGGGGGCAAACTCAGTCGCGGTGCTCAGTGCCCATCCTCCCTGGAAACGCTCCATGATACGGTCGCTCAGGTACAAACTCGCTACCCATTCCCAGGCTCTCTTTTCACGCGCTGCGAGCTGGCCGAGTGCCACGAAGACCTCGAAACTGGCTGATTTTTTATCGGGAAATTTGGTGAGTACAGTGAGAAACGCTAAGACCTTGTGGTCATTGGTTCCCATAAGTTTCACCTGGGCTAGCCCCTTGGCGACGGCTACTACCCAGCGGTGATCGCGGCCTACTAATTTCTCAGCGAGTGAGACGGGATCCGGAACGATGCGAAGCAGTGAACTCACGGTGTCCGTATCCACTTCGGGGAGGAGCTCGTCCAGGACGTCTTCTCCTTTGCGCAATCGAAGTTCGAGGTCTCTAGCGAAGAGACGGGCAGCGACGGTAGGCTCTGCCATTTCTACAGAGCCTGTCGGGGCGATGGTTACTAACCCTGCATTTTGTATCTCTCGTAAAACGGCATTTCCTGATTCCAGTAAGTGGTCTGCCAGCAATTTGGCCACGCGTAAGGACGTAACTGCAGCTGTGCGTTCCTGCCAGAGGAGTCGCTGCAGTGTCTGAAATGCTTCCCGCACAGTATGTAGTTCGCATGTTAGATTGCCTGCCACGGTAAGGAGCGCGTCTTCCACACGCCTGTCCACCAGCGTATCAACCTCTACAGGTGCTGGTATTCCGCCGGGTTCGCCAAGAACTTCCCCGTACTGTTGCAGATAGAGGTTGAGCAGATAGGGGTTCCGCAGCGGAGCAAAGGCTGGCGCCCATAGTTGAAGGGCTATCCCTTCGGCAATCGCGGCAGGGTATCGACGCTTGAGTATCTCCACTACTTCCTCAAAGACAAGGTCGCCGAGGAGAAAGCTGTACAACCTGCCTGGCTGTTCAGGTTCTGACTTCGTGAGTAGTCTTTGCTCTCGCTCGAGCGGAAAGATGTCCGTAGGCGCATCGGAAAGGAGGGAGCCGATGGGCTTGTCCTGTTGGTCAGATTCTAACTCAGGGATCATTTCTTTCTCAAACCGGAGCGGAAAGATGTCTGTAGGCGCGATTGTCCGGCTCAGTGGAGCAGCGTAGGTATCCCAAACGTGTTTCTGGCACGTCAGTACTAACTTTACGCCTTGCTCGCGGCATTCTTCGATCAGGCGACCGAGATAGCGCACGAAACGGGAGACCTCGTCAGGAGCGACAGGGAAGTGAAGATCATCGATGATAATGGTGAGAAGTCCAGGTCGTTGAACACCGGCGGCTGCCTGTACATGTCGAAAACAACGCTCGTCACTCCAATCGGCAGGTGCAAAGCGGTGTAATTTACCAGCAATGAGGGTGCGCAGATCTCGCCGAGGGTCGAGGTCGGAGCCTCGCAGGAGCAGGCGCGCCTCCCCGTCCAGTATCCGCGTCATCCAGTCTGCCACGGACCAGGATTTGCCAACTCCGCTCCATCCGGTGAGAACAAAGACCGTTTCTCGGGCGGTCAGAAATCGTTCCAGGGCATGTGCCAGGCCCAAGCGAGGAACAGCATGTTTCGCCTCCCAGTTTGGAGGAAGCGTCATCTTCACCACTTCGGCACATGCTCGCACGGGATCGCTGACTAACAAAGTAGGCAACACCAGCGGTCTTTGTGCGACTCGTTCGACCCATTCTATCGTATAGACCAGCGAATTTTTTGGTCCAGAAGCCGCGTCACCAAGAAGCGCGCCTATCAGCGCCTCCCCGGTCAAGCGAACAGCTTCTGGAGTGTAACAGGCATACGCTAATTGTGTCTCGATCTGCGCTTTGAGCGTTTCGAGGTGGAAAGGCTTTATCTCAGCCAGTTGTCTTAAAATGTCGAGAGCAATGTGATGGAGATGTTCGGCGTCGGGGACTCCCCATCCCTCTTTCTGCCAGCGCCGCTGAACCCTGGCAGTAATGGTCGTCAAATTTTTCCAAAGCCCAAGTTTCTCCTTTGGATGATCTGCAAAATGGTCAATCTCTTTTTGCTGAATGGGTCCCTGCGTGATCAACTGCACTCGCCATGGCCTTCCAGCACGTTCGGAGGAGAGCGCGTTACACATGAAATTAGCCAGGAGATTATCTCGTTCTCGTAGCAGCGCAGAAATCGACCATGCTTTCTCAGTTGCCTTGAGCTGAACCCACTCGTCTTCTTCAGCATTCAGTTGAACCTGAAGAGTGACCAGGGTCTCAGAGTCATGCAAAAGCGGAGGCACGATAGGATGAGCCAGGAGATCGTTTCCTCGATAGAACGCAACGGAGGCCACCTTTCTATGTAGAAGGAGCCAGAGGGCGTAAACAAGATGGTACTCAGTCCCTTTTAAATTATTCCAATCACCGATGATCTCGTTCTCACTTGCAGATGACATCACTTCCTCTTCAACAGGACAGAATGAAAGCTCATAGGTTCTTAACATTCAGAGCCACATCAGTATGCCTGAAATCGGCCAGTGTGTAAAGAGGTTTTACTTGTCCAGAAGAGCGGGAAATGGTGCTTTCCCGCTCTTTATGGGTGTGTTTCATTTTTTTGCACAGCTCTACAATTGTGTGCATGGCAGATTTGACTCATCCAAATCTCCGTGTGTATAATAAACTCATCTTTGCAAAAAAGAAACGCACCCGCTCTTTATCCGCTTGCTATCCTGCTTCCAATGAACATAGCACCAATAGCAAGATGGCGATTTATAGCCGAGTTATTTTCTCGAACGAAAACAGACGAGAATCGATATTCGCACCTGTTTCTTCAGGGGTCAACCCAGCCGCTGGCTACCACCACCACTGGAAAAAGCGCAAGAGACCGCGCAGGAGCACCTCCTCCGGCGCGAGCATGCTCACGAGGCCGAAGGCCCAGGCCGCGTACAGCAGAGCCCCGTGGCTCAGCGGCACCAAACGGGGTGCCCCAGTCGTATCTGTGGTGGGGAAGGAGATCGCGATGTCGTCGGGAGCAATCTCGCGCCCGGTGAGGAGGCGGGACGCCGGGTAATCCGCCAGCAGGGTATCGAAGGCATAGATGGCATCCCGCTCGTTGCCTGCTCCCTGGACTTGGAGAACCACGTCGATGCCCTCCACCTCCTTTCGGAGCCGTTCCGCCTTGCGCCACAGGTCTTGACTCACGTCCGGCCCAGGGGCAACGAGGACCTTTGCTCCCACCATACGCACCAGTGCCACGATCTGGTCAAGGGGGGCACTGGGAGGGATCGGACAGACGATCCCAGCGGCTTGCCCGCCCCAGAAAAGCAGATGGGTTTCGAGCAGATCGGGCAGCAGCAAGGCGATCACGTCCTGCGTGCCGATCCCCAGATCAGCCAGGAGATTGGCGGTCTGGCGCAGCTTGCCCAGCAAGGCACGGTAGGTGAGCGAGACGGGCTGAGTGGCTGGCCTGGCTCGTGGAACGCAGCAGAGGGCTCTGTGTTCTGGAGTCCTCTCTGCCGCTGCTCGCAGCAGTTCATATGTACTGCGGGCAGCCAGCCGCGCGGCGAGCGGGAGACGCTCGCTCTGTTCAATATCTGTCAGGACACGTCCCGGTCTCATCAGTGGCTCCTTCTCTCAGGCTTTCGAATGGGAACTGGTAGAACGCCAAACCCAAGGCTTCGGCATCTTCTAGCTCTCTGAACATGCCAAGCGCTGCTCATGCTGTCTGAATGTTCGCCGCCTACTCCAGACCAAGCGCTTTGATCGCTTGCTCGCGCAGGACAAACTTCTGCACCTTGCCGCTGGCCGTCAAGGGGTAGCTCTCCACGAACTGAAAGTAGCGCGGGACCTTCTGGTGGCTGATCTGGCCCTTGCAATAGTCGCGCAGCTCCTGCTCGGTGAGGTGTGCATCTGCCTGGGGAATGACCACCGCCAGCAGTTCCTCGCCAAAGAAGGCATCCGGCACTCCTACGACCTGCACGTCGGCCACCTTGGGATGACGGATGAGGAACGCCTCAATCTCCGCCGGGAAGAGGTTCTCACCACCGCGAATGACCATGTCCTTGAGCCGACCCACAATGTTGAGGTAGCCCTGTGCATCCATCGTTGCCAGGTCCCCGGTATGTAACCATCCCTCCCCGTCAATCGCCTCGGCTGTCTTCTCTGGCATCTTATAATAGCCAGCCATGCCCTGGTAGCCCCGGCAGCACAACTCGCCGCGCTCCCCACAGGGCACGATGCCACCAGTCGCCGGATTGATAATCTTGACCTCGATGTGCGGCAGCGGGATGCCCACTGTGGCGGCTTTGCGTTCAAACGGATCATCCGGCAGCGTCTGCGTAATCACGAGACTTTCGGTCTGCCCAAAGCTAATGCCCACATCCGCCTCGATCTGCTCTTTCACCTGCTCCATCAAGGCCACGGACACCGGAGCACCCCCGCTCACCACCTGCTTGAGCGAGGAGAGATCAGCCGTCGTGAAGTCGGGGTGCTGCATCAGCGCCATCAGCATGGTGGGGACGCCTGCAAACATAGTACAGCGTTCCTGACTGATAATCTGCAAGACTTTCTGTGAGTCGAAGGCGAGCAGCGGATACAACGTGGCGCCAGCAGCAAGCGTCTTCAGAATGCTCCCCACACCTTTGGCATGAAAGAATGGCACTGGAAGGCAAAACCGGTCCGTCTGCTCCATCCCCCACCGCCGTGTCACGAACAGGGTATTATTGAGCAGGCCGCGATGGGTGAGCATGGCCCCCTTGGGAAAGCCGGTCGTGCCAGAGGTGTAGAGGAGCATGGCCGGGTCCAGGGGAGCCACAGCGGCTTGCCGTGCGGCGAGGGCCGCCTCGCTCACCTGGAGGCCCTCAGCTGCCACCTCATCCAGCAGCGCCGGACGCCAGCCCTCCTGTTCCCGCAAGCCCGTCGGAGGCATCCCCATCAGGCAGACAAAGCGCAGCATCGGCAGGCGCTCGCTCGTGACCGAACCTGGCCTCCCCCCAGGAGTAATGAGGGAACGGACGGTCGCCAGGTGGTCGGAGGTGCGCACTCGCGCCATGAAGAACAGCGCCTGCACCTCCCCTTGCTTGAGGAGGTACTCGACCTCGGTCGCTTGCAACAGCGGGTTGATGGTCACCAGCACCAGCCCCACTTTGGCGGCGGCCATCATGAGAATGGGCCACTCCGGGATATTAGCCGCCCAGACGGCGATGTGCTCGTCTTTGGCCAGTCCGAGGGCCAGCAGCCCTTTGGCCACGGCATTCGCGCGGTCGCGGTAGTCCTGGTAGGTCCAGCGGATGGCGAGCGCCTCGCCGAATTCGGGATAACACGAATAGACGATGGCTTCCTGGGTGGGAAGCTCATCGGCACGACGATCTAAGAGATCTCCAATCGTCATCTCGAGGAGGTCGATCCCCTCGCTTTCGGCCTGCCAGTAGGACAAGCCATCAATAGCCATACCCATATCGCTTCTCCTTTGCTTGGGTGATATCCAGCTCAGAGGCCGTGTGAAAAGGGCGTTTCGATACGCTCAGAGAGATTTCATACGATCCTCTTTCTGTTCGGCTCGATGTCCTGGGAAAGAGCCTGTTGACCACGTTACACATAGCCTCTCATACACGCGTTGCGAACCGGGATGCAACCCTTCGTGTGACTGTTGCTGTTTCTCTCAAGTATGACCTACGGTTGTAATTCCCCACGCTGTACCCTGGCAAGAAGCTTCATCCAAGCGAGGATCTGTGGCACAGAGGAGGGCCCGCTGAACGTGTAAAGGTTGTCATGATCACCACCTGCCCCACATTCTAGCTCGAGCCGTCTCCGATCCCGTACATTCATGTTCCTTTCATCTCGGGTGTGTGCTCCCCTGCTGTCCTCATTGGGCGTTGGCCAGGTGGATTGTATCTCAGTCAATGGTGTGGCGAGTTCGGTGGCGACAGTGGGAGATGACGTTCGCTCGTTCCCGCGAGTACCACGTACTGATGCTCCCCATGTCACCTCTCGTGAACTGATCCTGCGCTCTTGCAGGAATCGTGCTGCCGTGACCGAGGAGGACTCCAGTCCCTTGTTCTCTTGCGCGAGCTGCTCATTCATCTCTTCACATGAGGAGGAAGAGAACACACACAGCCGATCTTGCGGAAGAGCACGATAGAGCCGAAGCCAGTGAAATAAGGCATCAAGAGAACTGAGCACGGTTGATTTCCACTGCCAGGTAGGCGACAGATCCGCCTGGATAGCGACACGGTAATGCATGCGTCTTTCCCCCTCTGTCCTGTCCTGTCCTATCAATCCGATCCCCCGAAGCGAGGATGGTCTCTCGGTTCGCAAAGCGTGTATCAAGATATCTTCACTTCGGAAAGTCTACCTGGCTGCCAGCGGAAGTGCATCGGAGAGATTACGTATTCACTTACGTATTTTTATGCTGAGGCTATGGGTTGACGACGGAGCGTGTCATTGGCTCATCAGAGCAGTTGGTGTTCGGCGGCGAAACGGACCGCCGCTGCCCGCGAGTTGATGCCGAGTTTGTTGTAGATGGAGCTGAGATGGGTGGTGACCGTGCGAGGACTGATGACGAGCCGTTCAGCCACCTGAACATCGGTTAGGCCTTGCGCGACGAGCCGCAGCACCTCCACCTCGCGCGTGGTCAGTCCTGCCGGATAGGAAGCCGGGCGTGTGGAGGCGGTCGGAGAGGCATGCGTGGAGAGGTGTGCTTGCTGGGGTGGGTTGGCCTGCTGCCAGGCGAGCGCCTGTTCGGCGGTCATGGTGCGCCCCTCTGTCAGCGCCTGAGCAAACACCTTGTCACCGAGTTGCATGCGGGCTCTGGTCTGGGCGCGTTCAACACTCGCGCGAAGCACGCGGGGAAGAGTAGTGGCACTGTTCTGGAGGATGGTCGCTGCTGCACCCCACAGTCGTACCGCCGCGAGCGGGTGTGCTTGTGCCGTCATTGCAACGGCCAAGCCTTGCAGACAGGAGGCCACGAGTTCCCGTTGCCCCAAGGCCGTGGCGAGAGCCAGGCTCTGCCCATAGAGGGTGCGCGCTTGCGCGATGTCTCCCTGCAACACCACCGCCGTTGCCAGGTGGAACAGCGAGTGGGCCACACTCAATCGGTTGCCCGTCTCCTGTTTGAGTTGCAGGCTTTCGGTGAGCAGGGCACAGGCGCTGACGAGATCGCCCTGCTCAAGCATCAACTGCCCGAAAAAGCCAAGGGCATGGGCCAGTCCCCACTTGTAGCCCACCTGCTGGCAGAGCCCAATGGCCTCCTGTAACAGGGCTCGCGCTCGTGTCTGCTCCCCCAGCTTCATCGCATTGCGTGCCAGGTAGATGAGCGGCCAGGCGATATCGCCTGCATAGCCCAGCGCTCGATAGAGGGCCAGGCTTTCTTCTAAGTGTTGCCGGGACCTGGCGATCTCCCCCTGAACATTGCAGACACGCGCCAGGAGCAGGCACACCAAAGCAACCATCCAGCTATCACCTCGTGCGCTAAACTCATCCTGCGCCTGCTCGGCCAGAACGCGTGCTCGTCCCGGGTCGCGTCTGTGCAGCAGAGCGACTCCCGCCAGCCCGGAGAGGGCGATCCCCTGCGCCTGCCGGTCTGCGAGCCGCTGCGAGAGAGGCAGTAACTCCTCGCACAGGCGCTCCAGCCAGGCAACGTCTTCCTGATACCAGCCGAGCGTTGCTGCGGCTATCAGGGCCTTGAGCCGTACAGGCTCGCCGCTCTTCTCGCTCCCAGCGAGCACCCGTTCCACAAAGGCCCGTCCCTCGCTCATATAGCCGCGGATGGTCCAGAAGCGCCAGAGCACGCTGACCAGCCGCACGGCTGTCTCAATGCGGCGCGCGCTCCCGGTGTCCTCATCCCCGTCCGACAGCGCCCATTGGAGCGCGGCCCGCAGATTGGCATACGCTTGCTCCACCCGTTCGAACCAGGGCGTGGCCTCCTCACCGAACAGGTGCCTGTGCGCCTCCTCCACGAGGGAGAGATAGTAGGCAGCATGGGCCTCTCGTGCCGCTTCCAACTCTTTGTGTGCTTGCAGGCAGTCCTGCCCGAACTCGCGGATGGTCTCCAGCATGACGAGCTGTGGGTCATGGCCCTCCTGCCCTATTTGCTGCGCCAAGCTCTTGTCCAGCAGGGAGGCCACGCCATCAAGCACACGAAAGGGCTGAACACCATCCTCCTGACCCGCCTGGCACACCGTTTCGGCGGCCTCGAGGGTGCAGCCGCCGACGAAGATGGAGAGCCAGCGGAAGAGGCGTTGTTCCTGTTCCGTCAGCAGGTCGTAGCTCCACTGCAGCGTGTTGCGCAGCGTCTGCTGGCGCATGGGCAGATCGCGTGCGCCACCGGTGAGGAGATCCAGGCGATGGGAGAGGCGATGGAGCAAGGCCTGCGGTGGCAGCAGCTTGCTGCGCGCCGCTGCCAGTTCGATGGCCAGCGGCAGCCCGTCCAGACGCACGCAGATCTCGGCGATGGTGCGGGCATTGGCCTGGGTTAGTTGAAAGGCAGGCTGGATAGCGTGGGCACGCTCCACGAAGAGGCGCACGGCAGCGACCTGGGCGAGGGCCTGTGCGTCTTCGAGCTGAGTGAGGTCAGGCGTGGGGAGAGGTGGCACCGGGAATTCATATTCGCCGGAGAGATGCAGGGCTGCCCGGCTGGTGACCAGGAGATGCAGGCGGGGGCAGAAGACCAACAGAGCAGCCAGCTGGGGTGAGGCAGCAGCCACCTGCTCGAAGTTATCGAGCAGCAGCAGCAGGTGTTTCTCTCGCAGGTAGTCTCGCACGTGATCCAGCAAGGGGCGATCGAGAGCTTCCCACAGGCCAAGGGCCTTGGCGACGGCTGGCATCACCTGCTCTGGATCGCTGACGGGAGCGAGGGAAACAAAACAGACGCCGTCGGCAAAGGTATCACCTACCTCTGTAGCCAGGTGCAAGGCCAGGCGTGTTTTCCCCACTCCTCCAGTGCCGATGAGCGTCACCAGGCGGACGGACGGTTGCCGCAAAAGAGCAGCGACTGCTGCGACCTCGCGCTCGCGCCCAAAAAACGTGGTCAGTGGCTCCGGAAGCGTGGAGCGCCCTGGTTGTATGCTCTCCTCCTCTGGCGGGGTCTCCTGCGGTTCGACAGGCCCTTGGAAAGACGGGATTGTGCCTCGGCGCAGGCGAGCCGGCGCACTGGAGACAGCAGGCAGGCGAGGCACAGCCTCCAGGTCCTGCGCTTGCACGGCGAGGACCGTTTCCCCGACACGCACGCCAAAGAGCCGCGCCGCCACCGACTGCAGCCGAAAGAGGGTCAAGGCCTCCGACTGGCCCAGGTAGGTCCGCTGCAACTGCCCCTGCCGCGTGCAATAGGCTCTCCAGTACGATCTCCCGCGCCGGTTGCCTGCTCGTTCTTTGTGCGCAGTGAAGCTGCCGGATTCACTGCGAAACGTAAAGGTGGAGGCAGCCTCCAGCCAGCCATACCAGTCGGCAGAATCCACCACCAGCTGAGCGGCTTGCTCGCCCAGCTGGTAGGTGAGGATGCCATCCTGGATGATTGGAGGGGTCTGAGCCATCTTTCCCTCGCTTTGCTGCTATCTGCAACCGAACAGGGATTCCCGAACAGTATAGCACATGTTCGGGAATCTCTTCCGGAAGCGTTCTCCACCCCAGGGAGCGGCACGGTCCTGTTCAACAAGAACGGTCTCTCGTGCTTCTGATGGGAGAAAAACAGCTGCAAAGGCGCTTTTTCACCTGTTTGTCCGGATGCAGACCAAGGGCTTGTGCTCAAGCTCCCCAGGCCGTCTCAGAGCTAACGCCCGAAAAAAACAGGCGAAAAAACAGAAACAGATGAAAAAACGGGACCAATACGCTGACATCTGCTCTTTCTCCTGAGATATTCTGAGAGCCGAGCTCTTTGACGCTTCGCAACGCTAGTGCAAATGGAAGATAAGTTTGGACGAATCAAGAAGCATGTTTGGCCGTGCATTTGCGGGAACACATATGCGAAGATGTATTACGTCTACCCATTTCAGAAGCATGTTTGGCCGTCATGTTGAAAGCAGAAGATACGTTTGGCCGTCATTAAATTAGGGCCAGAGATGAGTCCTGGCGCACATTGAGCACACTTTTAGGGTCATTACCACATGTAAACGTCAAGAGCAG
>Ga0070697_100004381_pt1 | contig 10834 bp, 9 predicted proteins | sample KBSK1501metaG_FD_65475 | JGI IMG/M metagenome (GOLD analysis project Ga0070697, IMG submission 65475) | Corn, switchgrass and miscanthus rhizosphere microbial communities from Kellogg Biological Station, Michigan, USA - KBS K1-50-1 metaG | ecosystem: Host-associated > Plants > Roots >... | reverse complement strand
CTTCATGCTCGCGATCAGCCCCAGGCTGACGCTCTACGCCTTTTTGCCCTTACCCATCGTCAGCATCGTGGTGCACTACTTCGGAAAGCGGATTCACGAGCGGTTCGAGAGAATCCAGGCGATGTTTTCCGAGATCTCGGCTCGGGCTCAGGAAAATTTCTCCGGCGCCCGGGTGATCCGAGCCTACGTGCAGGAAGAGGCCGAGATCTCCGCTTTCGAATCTTCCAACCAGGAATACATCAGCCGCAGCCTGAAGCTGGTGCGCTTAATGGGCATGCTGTGGCCCACGCTTGAGACCATGCTCGGCTTCGCCATTGTGCTGGTGCTTTGGCTGGGCGGGCGCGAAGTGCTCTATGGGCGGATCACCGTGGGGGATTTCGTGGCCTTCAACACTTACATGGTGCAGCTTACCTGGCCGATCATCGCGCTCGGCTGGGTGATCAATCTCTTCCAGCGCGGCACGGCGTCCATGGGGCGAATCAACGAGATTTTGACGGAGAAGCCGGAAATCGAGGACGGCGCAGAAGCCCAGCGCGCGGACAAGAGTGTGCGCGCCACACAGATCGAGGGCGAAATCGAATTCCGCGGACTGAACTTTGCGTACAACGGCACGCCGGTTCTGCATGACGTCAACCTGCAAATCCCAGCGGGTAGCAGCCTGGCGATCGTCGGGCCCACGGGCTCGGGCAAGACCACGCTGGTCAGCCTGATCCCCCGCATTTACGATGCGACGCCCGGAAGCGTGCTCCTAGATGGCAGGCCGGTGCGCGAATATCCTCTGGAGTTCTTGCGTCACCAGATCGGCTTCGTGCCTCAGGAAACATTTCTTTTCAGCGAGACCGTACGGGAGAACATCGCGTTCGGCAAGGAGGACGCCAGCGATGAGGAAGTGCGCTCGGCCGCCGAAGCCGCGAGCATTGCCCGTGAAATCGAGAGCTTTCCGGAGCAATATCAGACGCTGGTAGGCGAACGCGGCATCACACTCTCCGGTGGACAGAAGCAGCGCACGGCGATTGCCCGCGCCCTAATACGCGACCCTCGCATTGTGATCCTCGATGATGCGCTTTCCAGCGTGGACACCCACACGGAAGACAAGATCCTCAACCATCTGCGTGAAATCATGCGGGGCCGGACCACGATTTTTATCTCGCACCGCGTGTCAACCGTTCGCAACGCCGACATGATCGCCGTCCTGCACGGCGGACGGATCGTAGAGATGGGCACGCACGATCAGCTGTTGGCGCGAAATGGCTACTACACCGACCTCTACAATAAACAATTGTTGGAGGAAGAACTTGCAGAAGTTTGATTGCCGATTTTCCATTGCCAATTGGCAACTGGAAATTGACAATTCCTCTGAGCGTACTCTCGGATTTCCGCTCCCCATGAAGCGAGTCGCCATCGCCGAACTACTCGACAGCGATTCCGGCACACCGGCCGAGATTGCCTCGGCATTGGCTGACTTGCGTCGTATCAATCGATGGTTCGGGGGTATCGGCACAACGCAGTTGATGATCGAGCATGTGGCGTGGGAACTCGGGGCATCGTCACTCTCGTGGTTGGAGGCCGCCGCGGGCTCCGGCTATGTGCCCGAGGTCATCCACCAGCGGCTGGAGAAACGTGGTGTGCGGCTGGAAACTACTTTGCTCGATCGCGCCGCGTCACATCTACGCAACGGAAACCAGGCAGTGGTCGGCGATGCCCTCGCTCTTCCCTTTCCAGACGCGAGTTTCGATCTGGTTGGCTGCAATCTGTTCGCGCACCACCTGGAACGACAGCAACTTTTGCAATTTGCAAGTGAGGCTCTGCGCGTGTGCCGAATTGCGGTGCTCATCAATGACTTGGTGCGTCATCCGTTGCATCTGGCGCTGGTGTATGCCGGTTTTCCCCTGTACCGCAGCCGCTTGACGCGCCATGACGCTCCGGCTTCAGTTCGCCAGGCGTACACGCCACAAGAGATGCGCGAGTGGCTCGGACAGACTTCTGCCGCGCGGGTGGAGATCCATCGTCACTACCTCTTTCGTATGGGCGTGATTGCGTGGAAAAAGTAACTGGAGGGCACGGTTTCAGACTCAGGGAGTCGTCGCATGTACGACCTGATTGTCATCGGCGGAGGGCCGGCGGGCACATCCGCGGCCATCACTGCCGCTCGCAGCGGCGCCCGCGTCCTGCTGCTCGAACGCGGACGGTTTCCCCGGCATAAGGTCTGCGGCGAATTCGTATCCGCCGAATCTCTTGATTTGCTGGCGGCACTGCTCGATTCTCAGTATGCAGCTCTGCAGCACGATGCGATCCGCATCCCTCGCGCTCGTCTGTACCTCGACGGTCGGGTGCTTGAAACCGCCGTCGATCCACCGGCCGCGAGCATCGCCCGCCTGGATCTCGATGCCGCGCTCTGGCATTCCGCGAAGAGCGCTGGCGTGGAGGCTCGGCACCAAGTCACGGTCCAGCGCATCGTTCGTGGCCCAGGAGCCGCTCCGTTCCGCATCCTCACTGGGGGCGGAGAGTTTGAAACCCGTGCTCTGGTCAGCGCCTCAGGACGATGGTCGAATTTGAGTGCCAAGCCGGCCAAGATCGGCGGCAACCGGGAGAAGTGGGTTGGGCTCAAAGCCCACTTTGCCGAGCCATCTCCGGAAATGTCCGTGGACTTGTATTTCTTCGAGGGCGGGTATTGCGGAGTGCAGCCCGTAGACATCAATGGCGAAAACTCAAACCATCAACTCCCAGATCGTCGACTCGCAAATCACGGACGCGTGAATGCCTGCGCCATGGTGCGCCCCGAAGTGGGGAGCACTCTGGCCGAGGTTTTCGCCCGGCACCCTGCGTTAGACGAGCGCAGTCGCAAATGGCAGCCACTGAGTGACCCGGTAAGCACGTCGCCGCTAATTTTCCGTGATCCGCAGCCGGAACGAGATGGCATTCTGATGGCGGGGGACGCGGCCGGATTCATCGATCCCTTTGTCGGCGACGGGATTTCGCTCGCCCTTCGCAGCGGTTCATTGGCTGGGCAGTGCCTTATGCCATTCCTTGTGGGAGAAATTTCCCTGCACGACGCTGCCCACCAATATCGCCAGACCTACGAACGGCGTCTTGCTCCGGTGTTTCGGGCCTCGTCACGAATTCGGCGAATGTTAGTTCTGCCTCGAGTCCTGCGCACTCCGCTTCTATTCCTCCTCGAGAACACTCCCGCTATCACACGGTACGTGGTCAGCAAAACAAGGTAGGCCATCAACAGCAGATTCCTCGGGACTGAAGTCCGCTCAAGCTCTTGGTTTTATCTCATCACCAGCACTTCGCGGACGTTATCGCGGGCGAGGAAGAATTTGATGGAAGCAAAATCGTGAAAAAGATTTTCGATGTGCCGGTTGTTGAATACCCGCTGCAGGCGGAAACCACCCGTGGTGGCGGAGTGCATTACGCCGGTGGGGCCTTTGCGCACTTCCCGGTGGGCTTCAATGTGCTGCATCTCCAGCGTATCGGGGGCCACGATATGATAACGGTAGCAAGGCGCGTCCGGCCCAGCCTCGCGCGTGTGGAAGAAAGCCAGCACCACGCCTCCGGGTTTGAGCAGTGACCACAGGCGCGACACCACCGGCTTGACCAGGCTTTCGTCCATGTAGTCGGGCAGATTCCAGCACAGTACCACGTCGAACTGTGCCGCCGGATATACCAGGTTGTCTGTGAGGAACTTCTTGGTGTCCAGAACCACATTCCCCTGCTCGTCTTTGGCGAGAAGCGCCGGATCAGTCGAAGCGGTGAGCAAATCTTCGCTGTAGATCTTGTGTCCGCGCTCGATGAGATAGCGGATGTTGGCAGGAGAGGTGGAACCGAGATCGAGAACGCACAGTGACTGCTCCGACGCCAGAATTTTGGCGAGTTCGGCGAGACCACTGGAGCGGCGGGTGAGTCGCTGCGTCCTTTGCGCCGGCGTGGGACCCTGGCCGGAGCCAGTCGATGAACCCCGAAAGAGTTTCATGAAGCTATGCGCAACGGATGCCATCGGAACTTCCTGGCCTCCGGTTCCACTAAATGCCGCGCGCTCTAAATATATAGCGGGATGTGAAGAGAACCGGTCTAAAACTTCTTCGGCTCAGTTACCGGAATCTTTATTGCAACTGCCGGAACCGTTGAGCCGCTCCCTGCCCCAGCCGCCGCCCCGGACGTGGCCCGCCCAGACCCACTGGCGACCTGCGCTGCCGCGCTGCGGGCCTCAGCTCTTGGCTCAGACTTGGTTGCTGGCAGCGCCTCGGGCTTGGCGCTCTCCTTCTGGATATCGACCTTCCCCTTGAAGTAGGCGCCGTCTTCGATGGCCACGCGCTGGGTGACGATGTCGCCCACGGCAATGGCCGACTTCTTCAGCTCGGCCCGCTCGCTGGCTCGGATGTCGCCTTCGAGCTTCCCCTCTACTACCACGGCCTTGGCATTGACGTTGGCCCGCACCTGCCCGTTGGGACCAATGATCAGACTGTTTCCCTGCAGTTCGATAGTGCCTTCCACCTGGCCATCGACATAGAGATCCTCACTGCCGGAGAGCTCTCCCTTGATGATGACGGACTTACCAATATGAGCAAACTCCCCCGTCTTCGGCGTGTCCATGATTTCGGCCCTCCTTGGGCGTGCTTACCGCGGGCGCAAGCGGAATACCGAATTCTAAATCATCCTGCGACTTGCTGGCGGCCAGAGAAAACCAACGAAGGGGACAGCGTAAAAGATGCACGAACGGCACCCTGCTTTAAGGCAGACTATATCCCACGAGCCTCCATTGAGCAAACTCTTGCGGGCGCACGAACCGGCAAAATTTTCCCACCTCCGAGGCAGCGCTCTGCGACGGCACCGCACCGCCAAGGCCCTGTGGAGATGAGACGGACAACAGCGCGGCCTGAGCTATCGTCTAAGCTAAACTAGATACAGAAACCAAATATGAGACTCGTCCTATCCCGAACTCGCCGGGCTGTGCTGCCCCTGGCGTTCGCCCTGGCCGGCACCTGGAATGCGGCAGCGCAAGCGCCTACAGTACCCCCGATCGAACTCGTCCGCCGGGCCGTGCGGAACGAGATCAAGGCAAGCAACGACCCCGTCAGCTGCATGTTCCGGGATCGGAAGGAAACGCCGCACGGTTCGCAGACAAAACTGATGGTGGAGACCCGCGATGCCATGGCTGCTATTCTGGTGGCCATCAACGACCACCCGCTTAGCCCGGAGCAGCGCGAGGCGGAATATGCCCGCATTCAGGGCTTCATCAATGACCCCGACGAATTGAGGCGAAAGCATAGACGGGAGAAGGAAGATTCCGAACGAATTACCCGAATCGTGAAGGTGCTGCCGGATGCTTTCCTCTACGAATACGACGGAACCGAGCCGGGCAAAACCGGCGTCGGTAAGCAGGGTGACGAACTGGTCCGTTTGAAATTCCGCCCCAATCCCAGGTACGATCCGCCTTCACGTGTGGAACAAGTCCTTACCGGCATGCAAGGATACATTCTCATTGATTCCGACAAGGACCGCATCGCCAAAATTAACGGCACTCTCGCCAAGGACGTGGGCTTTGGCTGGGGCATCCTGGGCCACCTGGACCGTGGCGGCCATTTCCTGGTCGAGCAGGGAGAGGTCTGGAACGGTTACTGGGAAATTACGCGCATGGACCTCGCGGTCACGGGCAAGGTTCTTTTCTTCAAGAGCATCAACTTCAAATCCAACGACATCTACAGCGACTTCCGCCCCGTTCCTTCCAATCTCACTTTTGCTCAGGGAGTGGAGTTGCTGAAAAGACAGGAGGCCACCCTGGCCGAGAACCAGCAGCAGAGCGGGGATCAGAAATAAATACAGCTTGCTTCTGCCGTCATGCTGAGCGTTCTCGAGTTTCGCCAGAGCTCACGCCACAGCGCGTATGGTCTCCTTCCGCGTGGTGAGCGTTTCGATCAGGTCCTCGCGCACGCGGTACCCCGTGCCCGGCTCATCGCGAATGACGATTGTGCCTTGGGGCGTGACTTCGACTTCAGGTTCGATGACATCCTCCTTCCAATAGCGCTTGGAGGCTGCAACATCTCCCGGCAGACAAAAATTCTTTAAGGTAGAAAGCGCGATGTTGTGGGCGCGTCCAATCCCGGATTCGAGCATGCCGCCGCACCATACCGGGACATTATTTGCCTGGCAAACATCATGGACCTTCTTGGCTTCGGTGAAACCGCCCACTCTTCCCACCTTGATGTTGATGATGCGACATGCGCCGGTTTCCGCCGCGGCGGCAGCATCGCGGGCATGGAGAATCGACTCATCGAGGCAGATCGCAGTCCGGAGTTCGCGCTGCAACCGGGCATGGTAGTAAATGTCATCGTCCCACAGCGGCTGCTCGATCATGAGTAGGTTGAATTGATCGAACTTGCGCAGGTGCTCGACTTCATCCAACGTGTAGGCGGAGTTGGCATCGCAACTGAGCTGGATATCGGGCCAGCGCGACCGAATCCGTTCCAGCACGTTTACATCCCAGCCCGGCTTGACTTTGACCTTGATGCGGCGATAGCCCGCGGCCAGTTCAGTCTGAATGTTGTCCAGCAGTTGCTCGATGGAATCCTGAATGCCAACGGAAACACCGCACAGAATCTCGCGCCTCGTGCCGCCCAGCAGCTTCCACAGTGGCTGCTGCTTTTGCTTGGCTTCCGCATCCCATAGGGCGTTTTCTACGGCGGCCTTGCCCATGCGGTGCCCGCGAACCCTGGCCATTAGCGCCGCGCTCTCCCGCGCCGAGGTCAGGTTGTGGCCCAGCACCGCCGGTGCGAGATGCTGCTTGATCGTGGGCCACGCACTCTCCACCCACTCGGAGCTGTAAAAAGGATTCTCCCCGGCCACGCACTCCCCCCAACCGTTGGTTCCCTCGCAATGAACCGTGACCAGCAGGATGCGGCGGCTGTAGGTGCGGCTGAAGCTGGTCTCAAAAAATTGTACGAGCGGCATCTGAATTTCGCGGAGCGTGATGGCATCAACTTTCATTCTTAATTCCTTGGGAATTTCGCCACAGGGCACAGAGTGCTCAGTGAGATCGCGGGCTCACGTTTCTCGGCCCGGTGCTCGTGTGGATCTCCTAGCCCGCTGCGTATGCCAACTTCTCTTCCCACCAGCCCAGCAGGAACTTTCCGCTGCCTTGCTGGTCGCGCTCGTAACCCAGCACCGCCAGACCGTCCGAAAACGCCTCCAGGAAATCACGACGGTTGCAGTCCTGCACCTCCTTGGCACGTTCTCTGCTCGCGGGCGAGGCCTTCCACTCGTAAATCTGTGCCGGAACCGAAATAGTCCTCGCCGTTTTGAACGAGGGCTTAGTTTCCGTGTGCAGCAGGCCTTCCACTCGCTTGGACTTCAGCCACCACTCGGCAACCAGCCGGTCCGTGGGCAGGCCGCCCTGCAGCGGCGAAGATGTGATGCCGTACTGATTGATACTGTAGCGCCGCGCAATCGCGCCCAGTCGCTCGATATTGAGATAAGCGTTCTTGATCTCCAGCGGATCAAACGTCCACTCCATCAGTTCAAATCCACGCGCCAGCCCGTCCTCGCGCTGAAAGAGCTTGAGCCGTCGTCCCAGCCCGGCATTGCGATGGTCCTTGCGCACCGCCAGCATGTGCGAATGCAGGTAGGAGTGACCGCCACGAGCGCCCGGAATCGCGAACGCGAAGCCCACCAATTCCCTGCCCTCGAAAGCCCCGATCACCTGGCCACCGATCTTTTGCCCGACCACGAACATTCGCAACGGCACCAGCTCGGCGTCACTGAAGCTCCAAACTTCCTTCTGCAGCGCTACGCAGGCCCGCATCTCGTCGAGGTCATGACATTTGCGGATCCAGATCGAATCCGCCGTCACTCGTTCCTTCGCTCCTGTTGCTTCGCCCGTTGCCATAAGGATTCCAGCTCTTCCATGGATGCCTGCTGCGGACCGCGACCCGAGCCGCGCAACTGATCCTCAATCCACTGAAAACGCCGCTTGAACTTGCGGTTTGTCTTCCTCAGCGCCGACTCGGGATCCAGCGAAAGATAACGCGCAATGTTCACCAGCACGAAGAACAGGTCACCCACTTCCTCTTCAAGGCGCTCTCTTAGGCCCTCCGGAATCTGCTGCCGTCCTGCACCGGCTACACCTGACCTCTGCGGCCGCGGGCCGGGCGCGGGAAACTGCTTGAGCTGCTCCTGCAGTTCTGCGGTCTCTTCGTGCAGTTTCTCAAATAGCCCGTCCACGTTGGGCCAGTCAAAACCCGCGTGGGCGGCGCGCGAACTCAGCTTATAGGCCTCGAGCAGTGCCGGAATCGCGGTGGAAACGCCCGCCAGTACCGATTCCGGCGAACTGGCGTCTCTTTCAATTTTGGGCCCCTCAGTCTTGACCGCAGCGGCCTTGCCGCCGCCCGCCGCCAGCCGCCTCTTTTTTTCTTCCGCCTTAAGAGCTTCCCAGTTGCGCAAAACGTCGGAAGAAGTCTCAGCTTTCACGTCTCCGAAGACATGCGGATGCCGATCCACCAGCTTATCGGAAAGCCGATCCAGCACCTGATCGATCGAAAACGAGCCCTGCTCCTGCGCCATCTGGGCATAGAACAGAACTTGGAGCAGCAAGTCACCCAGCTCACCGCTCAATTCCTCCCAATCGCGATTATCGATGGCTTCCAGGACTTCGTAGGTCTCCTCGAGCGTGTAGGGCTTGATGGAGTCAAAAGTTTGCTCGCGGTCCCAGGGACACCCGCCTGGGGCACGCAGCCGACCCATGATGGAAACCGCGCGCTCGAAACGTTCTCCTGTGGTTGGCATTGGCCCAAACACTCTAAATGACGGGCGCATCCGTGAGCAATCGAAGCCGAGGCCGCCTGCACAGGACCTGGCAGTCACTGCCCGGTTGCGGCTGGTCGCCGAGAACCCTTGGGGAATCGGTGATGCGCCATCCGATAACTGTTGCGGAATATTTCTTCATTGCGCGGGGGTTACCCGGCTGGACTAAGGTCATCTTTCCCTGAAGCCCCTGATTAGAGCAGACTTAGGCAGTGTGATTCCGGCGGCATTTCGCGCCGCGCAGGGACCAGTCGCATCTAAATACAACGATGAGTTTGCCCGGCACTACTCGGCGACCGCTCGAAGGTGAGCACTTCCACGTGATCGTCATCGGTGGCGGAATCAGTGGCGTCGCCATTGCGCGCGAATGCGCTCGCGCCGAACGGCGCACGCTGCTAGTGGAGCAGCACGACTTCGCGGCAGGCACGACCAGCCGTTCGACCCGCATTATGCACGGCGGCTTGCGCTACCTAGAGCACGCTGAGATCGGGCTGGTGCGTGAGTCTCTGCGCGAACGCCAGCGCTTGCTGCTCGAGCGCCCACACCTGGTGCATCCGGTACACTTTTTGCTTGCTCTCGATCAGAACAGCCGGCGCAGTGCGCTGGCGGTGCACACTGGGCTTTGGCTGTACCGCCGTCTGGGAGGCGCCGGGCTCCGAGCTGACTCTGGCCAAGCTGATCAGAACAAGCTCGAGCGCTTGCTCGACGCAGGCCGGCGTTGGTCCATCTTTAGTTTCGAAGATGCGCAGTGTGAGTTTCCCGAGCGTCTGGTCGCGGAGTGGCTGGTAGAGGCGATGGAGGCGGGCGCGGTTGCGCGCAACCACACCCAGGTCCTGGCCGTGGACGTCCGCCACGGACGCGCCACAGGTGTGCTGCTGCGGGACCTGCAGAACGGGAAAGAGGAGCGGGTGGAAGCCACCTGGATCATCAATGCTACTGGGCCGTGGGCAGACCGAATTTGCCAGCGTTCCCGCGTCGACACGAAAAATCCGATGGTGGGCGGCGTTCGTGGATCGCACATCGTGTTGCCGCGGTTCGCGGGCGCACCCGACGCGGCGGTATACACCGAGGCTACGGACGGACGACCGATCTTCGTCATTCCCTGGAACGAGCAAGTTCTGGTAGGCACCACGGAAGTTCCCGACCGCGGCGATCCGGCAAAGACTGAGCCATCACCTCAGGAGATCGAATATCTGCTGCGCTCGCTGCTTCAACTGTTTCCTCGCGCCGGGCTATCGTCACGCGACATCCGTTACACGTTTGCCGGCGTGCGGCCGTTGCCCTTCTCGCAGAAGAACAGCCTCTCGGCAATAAGCCGCAGACACTATCTTCACAATCATACCCACGACGGCGCGGCACACATGATCTCTGTGATCGGCGGCAAGCTGAGCACAGCAGCGAAACTGGCCCGGGAGTGTGCGGCCAGGATTGGTGTTTCACCAAACTCTCATCAGGCGCTGGCGGTAGCTTCGGAGAGTAGTCTGGACCGGCTGATCGATCAGTGGGCGGTTGAGATCGCCAACGCGGGCGGAATCAGCGACGCCTCGGCGCGGGGCATTGTGGAATGGCACGGCAAGCGCTCACCGGCCATCGCGCGCATCGCACTCAGCAGTGCGGAACTGCGTGCTCCAATATGCTCACATACTGAACACATCGTTGCCGAAGCGGTGGATGCGTTCGCCAACGAGTGCGCAGTCACGCTGGCGGATGTGCTGCTGCGGCGGGTACCGGTAGCGCTGGGTGTCTGCTGGTCGGAGGCCTGCAGCCGGGAGGCTGCCGCCCGCATCGGCGCGGTCATGCAATGGACTGGTGAGCAAACCGCAGCTGAACTCGAGGCGCTCGAAACCGAGCGGACTGCTTTCCTGCGCAAACCGGGCCGCGTGGATGTGGTCTTGGAGGCCGTGGCCGATTGAGTTGGTCGTAGGTTAGGCTTTTAGGCCGACTGTTCGGGTCGTGACTTGCCCAGAGTGCGCACCAAAAGCTGCGTGTCATCCGAGATGATCCCGTCGACTCCCCAGGAGGCCAGGCGCAGCAT
>Ga0070697_100004380_pt1 | contig 10836 bp, 7 predicted proteins | sample KBSK1501metaG_FD_65475 | JGI IMG/M metagenome (GOLD analysis project Ga0070697, IMG submission 65475) | Corn, switchgrass and miscanthus rhizosphere microbial communities from Kellogg Biological Station, Michigan, USA - KBS K1-50-1 metaG | ecosystem: Host-associated > Plants > Roots >... | reverse complement strand
CAGACGTGTTTCTATCCAGAGGGAGGAGGGCAGCCGGGCGATCATGGCGAGCTTTGGTCTGGCGACAAGAGAGTGAAAGTCACAAACGTCCAGAAAGTAGGCAACACTATCATCCACTTTCTGGACAAGCCCTTAGACGAGGGAGCAGATCTCGTCGAGGGAGAGATCGACTGGCAACGACGCGTGAACCTGATGCGTCACCATACTGGCACTCATGCAATCATCGGCGCTGCGCGAAGAGTCCTAGGTGAGCACGTCTGGCAAGCTGGCGCCCAAAAAGAAGTTGAGAGTAGCAGGCTAGATATCACGCACTATCGAGAGATTACGCCGAAGGAGAAGGAACGTATTGAGCGGCTTGTCAACCAGCTCATTCTGCGAGACTTGCCGGTGCAAGTAGCATGGATGACCCGTGAGAAGGCAGAGGCAAAGTACGGATACAGACTCTACCAGGGCGGAGCAGTCCCAGGATCCAAGATCCGAGTAGTAAGAATCCAGGGGTGGGATGCTGAAGCCTGTGGAGGAACACACTGCAAGAGAACTGGAGAACTTGGAGTCTTCAAGATCGAGAAAACAAGCAAATTACAAGACGGCGTAGAGAGGATCATCTTTTCAGCTGGCGAACCCGCGCTGAAACGGATCAATCAACAAAGCGAAGCGCTTGCAAAAGCGAGCGAGCTTCTGAAGACAACTCCTGAGAAACTGCCAGAGTCGATCAAGGCAATAGTTACGGAGAGAGATTCTCTAGAGAAGGAACTCGAAAAGGTTCATGCAAAGACCACCGAGGCCCATGTCAAACAGCTTGCAAAGAAGGCAATCACGATCGGAACAGTCAAACTGGTACTAACAAAGACAGCAAAGAGAAAAGGCGTCGACGCTGTCGACGTCGCCAATCAGCTCAAGGAGTCCGATCCAAACATGATCGCAGTCATATTCGAAGTATCCGAGCGAGTTCAATTGGTTGCCGCGGCAGGCGACGCAGCCGTGAAAGCCGGCATAAACTCCGGCTCAATCGTGTCAGAGGCTTCGAAAGTCCTAGGTGGTGGAGGAGGGGGGAGACCCTTCTTCGCGACCGGCGGCGGATCCTCCAAAGACAAAGTGGACGAAGCGCTGGCCGTCGCAGAACAAATCGTCACAAAACAGCTCAAATTGGCAATCCCAGTGGAGGGAATCAGCAGTGCCGGCCAAGCTTGACTGGTGCGCCCTGGAAAGGAAGTGGCAGAAAAAGTGGAACTGGCGCAAAATCTACGAGACGGACCCTGACCCGCGCAAGCCCAAGTACTATGCCACGGCCGCATATCCCTACCCTAACTCTCCCCAGCACATAGGCCACGCGAGAACATACACCATCGCCGACGTTAACGCGCGATATCACCGGATGAAAGGCTACAACACCCTCTTCCCAATGGGCTTCCACTACACAGGAACCCCACTCTTCGCCATGAGCAAACGCCTGCGAGAAGGCGACCCCGAGATCGTCAAGACCTTCACAAAGGTCTACGGCATTCCGCCGGCAACGTTGGAGAAATTGAAGGACCCGAAGTCGATGGCCTCTTACTTCCGCGAAGATATCAAGAAAGGAATGATGGAGATCGGGTTCTCGATCGACTGGCGTAGAGAATTCACGACCATCGACCCTCTGTACAATCGCTACATCGAATGGCACTTTCAGACCCTGAACCGCAAAGGACTGATCACTAAAGGCACGCATCCTGTCGCCTGGTGCCCCAACGACAAGAGTCCCGTAGGGGTCGTAGACACGCAGGGAGACGTAGAGCCTGATATCGGAGAGTCTTATCTTGTCAAGTTCCAGAAAGACAGTGTATCCTATCCCACCTCGACTCTGAGGCCGGAGACGATCTTCGGAGTTACCAATCTCTGGGTCAATCCTGACGCCACCTACATTAGAGCCAGAGTGGACGGCGAGCTCTGGATCGTCAGCAAGGAAGCTGTCGAGAAACTTCAACACCAGAATCACAAGGTCACAATAGAACATGAAATACCGGCAAGCGAGCTGTTGTGGAAGACCGTCCAGAACCCAGTCACCAATAACGAAATTCCAATCCTACCCGGAGGTTTCGTGGAACCCGACAACGGAACGGGGGTCGTCATGTCCGTTCCGGGACACGCTCCCTACGACTATCAAGCCCTAACCGATCTCAAGCAAAGATACGCGAATTCCGCGGAATCACAACAGATCTTGCAGGACACCAAGCCGATCTCGATTATCCGACTAGAAGGCTTCTCTGATCTTCCGGCCGCAGATCTGATCGCGAAATTCAAAGTCAAAGATCAGAACGACCCACATCTAGAACACGCAACACAGGAACTGTATTCGAAAGAATTCCACGACGGCATAATGAAAGAAAACACAGGCCGTTACTCAGGAATGCCCGTTGCTAAAGCCAGGGAAGCGATCGTCCGAGAACTAACGAGTCAGGGAAAAATTGAGACCTTACTCGAATTGAGAAACGCTCCCGTAATCTGCCGATGCGGAACCAAGTGCTTAGTCCACATCCTGGAGAACCAGTGGTTCATCAACTATGGGGATCCAGAATGGAAGAAGCTCGCACACAAATGTCTAGATCAGATGGTCATCCTACCGGAAGAACTACGAGGAGAATTCAACTACACCATCGACTGGTTGAGAGAAAGGGCCTGCGCCCGAGCCGTGGGCCTAGGGACGAAGCTTCCATGGGACCAGAACTGGATTATCGAAGCCCTATCCGATTCGGTCATCTACATGGCCTACTACATACTGTCCAAGTACTTCGCCAAGAACTGGGTTGTCTTCAAGAAATTCGAAAAGGACACGTCGAGATTGCCCGACGCTTTCTTCAACTTCACCCTACTGGGAGAGGGAACCGTTGACGCTGTTGCGGAGCAGACCGGGATTCCAAAGAGAATCCTGAACGCCATCCGAGCAGAGTTTCAATACTTCTACCCTGTCGACATGCGCCACTCCGCCCGAGACCTCGTTTCCAACCACCTCTCCTTCTACATCTTCCATCACTCAAGCCTGTTTCCCGAGAAACAGTGGCCAAAGGGAATCGTGGCTAACGGGTTCGTGCTAATGGAAGGCGCGAAGATGTCAAAATCCCTTGAGAACATCATACCGCTACGGCAGGGAATAGCCAAGTTCGGAGCCGATCCAGTCCGGGTTGGAGTGATGGCGACAGCTGAACTGGGTCAGGACACTGATTTCAGCGAAGTGCTTGCCCTCTCGATTCAGGAGAGACTATCCTCGCTAATCGGACAAGCCAGGAAGCTGGGCACCAAGAAAACAGCCGGTAAAACGAAACTCTCCACACTCGACCGGTGGATGATCAGTCGTCTGAGCAACGCGGTACAGAGTGCCACGAATGCACTGGACAGGCTGAGGGTCAGGGAAGCTATCAACATCATTCTCTATCAACTCGACAACGACATTGCATGGTATAGGCGAAGACTGGGGCCGAAAAAACCGAGGTTCGACAATCGCGACCGTGTCCTACGCAAGGTTCTGGAGACTCGGACAAGAATTATGGCTCCACTCGCGCCACATGCGGCGGAAGAGATCTGGAGTCGGATTGGGAACAAGGGATTCGTAGTTCAGGCCCACTGGCCTGAGGAAGGTGAGAATGACAAAGACCCTGTGGCGGAGCGAGCCGAGATACTCGTTCGACAGGCGCTAGAAGATACTGGCGAGATCGTGAAAGCCACAGGCATCGCTCCGAAGCGGATCGCCTACTACACTGCGGCAGATTGGAAATGGCAAGTCTATCTTAAAGCGTTGAAGGCGGCCGAGGAAAAGATGAGACTGGGAGATTTCATCAAGAACATCATGGGCGATCCAGGGCTACGATCTTTAGGAAAGGCTGCCGCTGACTATGCTGCTAAGGCGATTCAACAGGCAAACCAGATGCCGGACGAGATGAGACGGTCACGTTTGCGAGATGGGTTCACAGCCGAGAACCCCATCTTCACTAGCTCAGCTGACTTCTATAAACGAGAATTCAAATGCGTGGTCGATGTCTGGAGGGAAGGAGATCCCGGCATCAGCGATCCTAAAGGACGAGCTAGAATGTCGGAACCGTACAGGCCGGCAATCTATCTAGAATAGTCCGTGCTACAGGACCCTGACTGCGACATGGCAGGATGGGCAGAACTGGTAGATGGTGAAAATGTCAGAGGCCGCTTCTTTTCCCTCTTCGATGTTGTGGACCATTATTGCGACCATCTCTTGCATGCAAGGAGAGTGGTGTGAGTCTTCCATCGGTGTAACTTCCACCTTCGCACCCTCAGGCATGTTCTTCTCTAGAACCACCACCAAGTCCTCCGACTTCTTCAATGGAAATTCGTCGAATGGCATGTGGGGAAAACCGTTGAGTAGCTGAGGGCTCTTCTTAGCCGTCTTTTTCAATCCATATCCCGGAATTCTGGGTCTTCTGTAGGGTATCGAATTGTAGCCTGCGAAAGACCCGGTTTAAGCCTTGAGTTACTCTCATGGAGCAGAACCGGTCTAATCGGACTCGAGACACGGGAAAATGAGCTTACGAATGGAATCCTGGTCAGAATCGACGCTTGAACTTGCGAATTGGGTGTGATTTCTCGATGGAAAACCAGTCTCCTCCGCAATGGTTGGGGCAGGCCTTCTCGTCAAGCTGTAGCATTTCGCCCTCAGAATAGTTGAGCTGTCTTCTCCTCTCCTCGAAGGTTCGCTCAAACTTAACCGCGCATTTCACGCAGCGAAGTTCCAAGACCACTCTAACCAACCCGGGGACCCTTTGCTTCTCCCGAGCGAAAGTCAAGGGTAATTAAACCAGAAAGCCTCCCAACAGTAAAGAGACGACACATTGCTTCTAGAACTTCCCGAGAGACGGCTGCAACTTGATCCTGAACTGGATCATCGTCTCCGCGAAATGTATGGCCCTCGAATGAACAGCGTTCTATGTGCAATGCAGGCGATGCCTTCACGATATTATTTCCGGATCAACACGCTCAAATCTAGTCGGGACGACGTCATCCGGTCGATGATTGCCAACGGTCTACGCGCCGAGCCCCACGAGCAAATCGAAGATGCCGGGTTCCTTCATCCTAGTCCCTCTAGGATAGAGACAGACGGAAACATCGTGGAAGCGGACAGGGTCGCTGCAGAAGCCGTTCAACTGGGGGCACACCTCTACGCCCCGGGCGTAAAGCGATGCCATGGGTTGCGGCCGGGCATGAAAGTAACGGTGGTCGATGAGACAGGAACGCCAGTCGGCTCGGGGGTTTCCCACCAGAGCGAGACAAGCATCTTGACCTACCGACAAGGAGTAGCGGTAGAAATCGAAAACAGCAGAACTGGATTACCGAGTATTATGGAAACCCCGTGGTACGCTGATGGACAGATCCATCTACAATCGTTGCCAGCAATCCTGACAAGCCATGTCCTCGATCCGAAACCAGGGGAGACCATAGTTGACCTCAATTGCGCACCGGGTGGCAAGACAAGTCACGTAAGCCAGATTACCCGAAATCAGGCTAGGGTAATCGGTTTCGACCGCAATAAGCAGAAGATCCAAAAGGCCAAGGAACACATGCAGAGAATGGGTTGCACTAACTATCAGTTGATATCGCATGACTCCAGATATGCTCACCTAGATTACAACATCAAAGCCGACAGAGTGCTAGTGGACCCGCCTTGCACCGCTCTCGGAGTAGTCCCGAAACTAGCCATCGAGACTACAATGCGGGACGTTGAGAGCTCTGCTGACTATCAAAAGCAGTTTCTCACCGCCGCTTCCCGCATCACAAAGAAAAGCGGAACAGTTGTGTACAGTGTCTGCACGATTACCAGGGAAGAGTGCGAAGATGTCGTTGGCTTTGCAGAGAAGGAATTGGGGCTGGAGCTCGAGGAACAAAGTCCATTCCTGGCTGAGACCGGGTTCGATAATGATAATCTAACGCAGAGGTTCAATCCTGACACTTATGAGACTGGCTATTTCATAGCCCGGTTTGTCAAGAACTGAGAAGAGGACCTGTGGCAGACCTTCAAGGCTTCCAGAACAGATTACATGCCGCAGCGTCGGCTGTTCGGGAGTCAGGTATCCGAGAAGCCGTTGTTCTCCATCATGATGAAGCTGATGGGCTAACCTCAGCAGCACTGACAAAACTAGCATTGACCGGTCTCGGACTCGAGACGAGGCTAGTCTGTCTCGACAAGTTGTACCCGGAAGTTGTCAAGGACCTCGAATCAAGTCGTCCTCGCGTTATGGCCTACGTTGACTTGGGCTCCGGCCATATTGATTGGCTAATCAAAGCCAATGTCTCTCGTAGTCTAATCCTTGCTCTGGACCATCACGACACCTCGTCGGCACAGGATCCCATGCTCCACAACCTCAACCCTGAACTCTACGGTTTTTCAGGGGAGAAAGACGCCTCCTCCGCGACAGTAGCGTACCTGTTTTGCAAAACGGTCGATCCCCAACTCGCCGGCTACGCTCACCTAGCGACAATAGGGTCTCTGGAAATACCGGGCGAGACGCAAGGACTCAATTTGATCGCCATGACAGATGCCAGCAATCATGGATTGATTCGGGATTCTGGTAAAGGAGATCTAAAGATCGAGGCTAAAGGCATGAGTCTCACAAGAACAAGAGCCTCCAGCCTCCTCAACGTCCTCGGCTCAGTAGGATACTACCGAAACGGGCCTCAGATAGGCATCGAAGCGTGCACAGCCGGCTTCAGTGAACAAGCGATCAGGACGGCAAAAGAGTTCGAGGAAGAACGAAAACTAGCCAATCGGAAAATGCTCTCGACGATCAAGAAAGATGGGCTGTCGCAGAAGCAGAACATCCAATGGTTTCACGCCCACGACAACTACAAGGGTATGGGAGGAAAAGTGGTGGGAAGCTTCTGCTCATACCTGCGCTATCAGCAAGGCGTTAACCCCGTCAAGTATTTGATTGGAATGATGAACGTTCCGCCAGATATTCCTGGTTGGGGAAGATTACCGTCCTCGATGGTTAAGGTCTCAGGACGAGCTCCCCAGATCCTTACGACATTGATCGAGAAAGGAACCAAACCGCCGCTCTCGAAGATTCTTCCAGAATCATGCTCCACGATTGGCGGCTTCGGAGATGGACACTCCGTTGCAGCCTCAGGCGTATTTCCGATCGGAAACGAAGAGATGTTCCTGGACGAGATAGATCGTTTGGCTGCTTAGGCGTCTTTGACGACTGTCTGAGCTTGTTCATGCATGAACTCTAGCAGATAGTAGGGTCCGCCCACTCCTTTGCCCGTCGCTCCACTTCCCTTCCAACCGCCGAACGATTGGGAGCCTGGCCATGCGCCTGTTGTCGCGCCACCTCTTCTGTTCGCATATGTGACGCCGAAGTCGATGTTCTTGAAGAACCTGTCAACTTCGTTCTGATCATTGCTGAATATTCCCGCGGTCAAGCCGAAGTCCGTATCGTTTGCCTTCTTCAATGCCTCATCTAAGTTCTTGACCTCGTCAACGACGATGAAAGGCAGGAAGAGTTCCTCCTTCAACAGACGGTCGTTAGAGGGTAAACCAGAGACGACCGTTGGTTTAACGTAGTAACCCTTGGACAGTTTCTTGTCCTCGGGAAGGGCGCCTCCAGCGATTATCTTGCCGCCGTCCTTCTTCGCGAGTTCGAGATATCGCTGGTACTTCTTCACCATTTTCTCGTTTATCACAGGTCCGACGAATGCGTCCTTGTCTCTCGGGTCCCCGACTTTGAGATGGTCTACTTTGTCCTTTAGAATCTTGAGAAAGTCGTTCTTGATGCCTCTCTCCACATATACGCGTGAAGTGGCACTGCACTTTTGTCCGCTGTACCCGAACGCTCCACGGACGACGCCTTCTGCTGCCTTCTCGAGGTCAGCGCTTGAGCTGATGATGGCTGGGTTCTTGCTGCCCATCTCAGCGATGAACGGTTTCGGATAGGGCTGCTTGTTAACAAAGTCGCGGTAGAGTTTCATGCCAACATCCTTTGAACCCGTGAAAGCTATACCCGTAATATCCGGGTTCCCGGTGACCTCGTCGCCAAAGGACTCTCCCGGACCAGTGAGATAGCTTAGGGCACCAGGTGGTATTCCAGCCTTGATGAGTGTCTCGTAGAGCTTTAGTCCTGATAGAGGTGCGGCACTGGTTGGGTGAAACACGACTGTGTTGCCTGTGACTAGTGCGGATGCGACCATGCCGGCTGCTAGTGCGAGTGGAAAGTTGAACGGTGAAATGACCGCCCATACTCCGTAGGGGCGGAGGACGCTCTTGGAGATTTCTCCAGGCGCGCCTGGTTGCATGGGTTTTACGTATCCATCATTCTGTTCCATCAGGTCTGCGTAGTAGTCGAGCATGTCGATTGCTTCGCTTGCTTCGGCGACAGCCTCGTACCGGTTCTTCCCGACCTCGTAGGTGATCAGTGCTGCGAGTTGGAATCGATCCTCTTCCATCAGGTCTGCTGCTTTTCGGATGATTGCAACTCGCTCGGTCCACGGCTTCATGCTCCATTCTTCAAACGCGTCTTTGGCCGCGTCGATTGCTTTCTTGGCGTATTGGGCTGTTCCTTTCTGGAAGTAGCCGAGGAGTATCTTGGTGTCTAGGGGGCTTCTGACATCGAATTCTCCGTGTCCTGCGAGAACTTTTCGGCCGTTGATGAACATAGGATGATGTTTCCCAAAATCGGCTTCAACCTGTTTCAGTGCCGATTCATATTTCGGATGAATGCTTGGGTCAGCGAGCAACGTAACATAGGTCAATTTTGTTTCAGGACTCAAAGTGGATTCCTACCGGGTAGCAGATTACAGGCCAAAGATAAGACTACGGCTGGGAGAAAGCTTGCGCTCAAGGGGTGCTAGCTGAAACCTCGAGGTCCGGGGAAATCACGTGGACACGGAGCGCGAAACTGTTCTGTACGTAATTGCTAGCAGTCCGCCTATTATTCCAAGGACCGATCCGACTCCGGTGAGGAAGTTGCCGCCTGCGAAAAGTCCGACCACGGAGAATACTAGGATGATAGTTCCCCATGCGGCGAATTGGTGGGATCGAAAGCTCATTACAACTGCGCTGACGAGGACGAGGATTCCGGATAGGATCAATATGACGGCAGAGATCTTTGCGCTGGATAAGGCAAGGCCGAAATTGGTTGATCTGACGCTGTTACCGACGAAATTGTTGAACATGGCGCCTGAGGCTGTGTATTTGATGATCCCACTCGTAGAGGCCTTCGCTAATCCACCTATGAAGGTCAATATTCCTGCGAGCAACGAGATGCCGTAAGCGGGAGCACGGTCTTGAGCCGACAACAGCTAATCCTTAGTGATGAATATTTGGTTAGCTGAGAAATAAGCGTTGCCTGGCTGTGGCGAGCTACGCAGTAATTCTGGCTCGAGCTCTCTTCGAGACGCTGCGTACGGATCGGGATCTTCTTGGAGAAACACGGCCGCTTGAGCCTTCGTCCTTTTTCATCCAGTCAGGGACGATAACGGCTCTGATAAGTTCCTGCATCGTTATGCCTCTGTCCTTCGCGATCTTCCGAAGCTCCGCATACACTTGGGGGTCGAGGGATTGCATGAACTTGGTGGGCATTTTTCTACGCTTCCCGTATACCGGACGCATCCGTAGGATATAATTGCACGCTTTTGACTCCGATGATATCTTCTTGCACCTTACTGCACCATCTGCTTGAGGTGGCTCACTGTTTTGCCACAGGAAGTAGTTCTACCAGAGATCGCAAGGGGACTCCCTCGATACTTTCTTTCCCGCTCTTGTTAGCAAGAACGACAACCCCTACGGGCTTTGCCTTTACTCCGGTGAGGGTCTCGATGGCTGCCCTGATTGTTTCTCCCATGCGGAGGATTGTGTCGACGATCAGTACTTTCTTGCCTTCAACTCTTGAGAAGCTCGGGTTTACTGCACCAGCGACTTTCTTTTCTCCGAGTCTCTGGGGTCGTACAGAGGCTATGGGTTTGTTCAGTGATCTCGCGACGATGAGGCCTAGGGCCATTCCGCCGCTCTCGATTCCTGCAACCACTTCGGGCTCTTCCATTAGTCCGGCGTCTATGGCTTCGCGGACCATGTCTGCCATTGCTCGGCCGACTAAGGTTAGACGTCGAACGCTTGATCCTATTGGGTTCCAGTTGACGTAGACGTCGTAGGTTTCTTTTGTTTTGACTCCATCTTTGCCGTGTAGCAGGAGCCAGACGACGGTGTCTGCTTGAACCTTCAACTCGTCAGCTATCTCGTATGTGGACATGCCGCGCTCTTTCAGCTCGCGGGCACTCCTCGCAAGCTCTTCCAGTGATCTCACACTTACTGACCTGTATTATCGAGAGGGGTTGAACCTAGTTATAACTTGTCAGATGCTCCATCGGCAAATCGTGGTAGAGAGTTTGCTACCCTAACATTATAATTCGATCACAGCGACCGCAACAACGACGAGTATGAGAAAATTCCAGGTAGCAAGTGATGACGAGATCAAGAACGCAGAAACAACAGACGTCTACTTCACAAGAACAAAAGAGATACTCGAAAAAGAAGGACTATCCGATCTTAGAGTAACTGCGGAGATAACGACTGGCTCTCTTCCAAAGAACTGGGAGTGGGGCATCCTTGCTGGAGTTGAGGAAGCCGCTCATCTTCTAGAAGGCCTACCGATCGATGTTCTTTCTTTTCCGGAAGGAACGTTGTTTCATTCAAGCGATGTGGAGGGTGTAAGAGAGCCTGTTATGGTGCTGGAGGGCAGGTACCTAGATTTCTGTCTCTACGAGACGCCGCTGCTCGGATTTCTATGCCACGCATCCGGGATAACGACGATGGCGGCCCGTGTGAGGAGAGCGGCCGGGAGGAAG
>Ga0070697_100004379_pt1 | contig 10837 bp, 14 predicted proteins | sample KBSK1501metaG_FD_65475 | JGI IMG/M metagenome (GOLD analysis project Ga0070697, IMG submission 65475) | Corn, switchgrass and miscanthus rhizosphere microbial communities from Kellogg Biological Station, Michigan, USA - KBS K1-50-1 metaG | ecosystem: Host-associated > Plants > Roots >... | reverse complement strand
GCCTGAAGGCCGGCGTTCGATCCATCGAGCACGGCAACTTCCTGGACGAGGCCACCGCCGACCAGATGCTGGCCGCCGACGACGTCTACCTGGTGCCGACCGTCATTACCTATGAACTCCTCGCCGCACGCGAGGCCGGCGATGGTTGGACCCCGGACATGGTGCGCAAGATCCGCCAGGGACTGACCGGCGCCTACGACTCGCTCGGGCTCGCCTACGAGAAGGGGCTTCGAATCGGATCCGGATCCGATGTGCTGGCCGACATGCAGGGCGAGAAAGGCAAGGAGATCGCCTGTCAGGCGCGCGTCATGGGCGCCATGAACGCGATCATCGCCGCGACCCGGACGAACGCGGCGCTGATGCGCCTCGAGAACGAAGTCGGCACCATCGAGGAGGGCAAGCGCGCCGACCTCCTCGTGCTCGACGCCGACCCACTCGAGGATCCCGCGATCTTCGCCGACGCCACCCACGTGCGGATGGTGATGCGCGGCGGGGAGGTCGTCAAAGACCTGGACTAGCGGCGGCCGAGCCATCATCGAGCCGTAGCATTGCGGGATGGGTGAGCGCCGGAGATCCGCGAGCGCCTTCATGGCCAACCTTCGGCAGCCGGTGCCGCTGGGTCGCAAGCTGCGGCTTCTGATCCGCAACCGACTCCGGGTTCCTCCCACACCGTGCTGCGGCCATCCCGGCGAGCCCGGCTGCTGAGAGCCGGCGGCGGGCCCGGGTCCGGGTCACGGCGGCCCAGGTTGACACCAGCTCCACGGTGCGGTAATATGATAGCGATGCTATCAAGTAGCGAGTTCCAGCGTGGAGGTTCTTCATGGTGAGTTTGGTCTGGACCGTGGTGGTCGTCCTGTTCGTCTTGTGGTTGCTCGGCTTCTCGTTGCACGTCGCCGGCGGCCTCATCCACCTGCTGTTGATCCTGGCGATCATCGGCATCGTCTATAACTTGCTGGTCGGCCGGCGAGCCGTCTAAGCCACCTCAATATCGGCGAGGGCGCGCCGCGCGCGCCCTCGCTTTTTGGCTGCCATGCGAAGTGCGATAATTGCCGCGCCATGGGCGAGACGACGGGGGGCGCCTTGCGGCGTGGGTCGGATCGCATCCTGGGAGGCGTTTCTTCGGGCCTCGCCACCTATTTCGGTATCGACCCGCTGCTCGTGCGCATCGCCTTTGTCATCCTTGCCCTTATCCCTCCGGGGCTAGGAATCGGCGTCATCCTCTATCTGGCCCTCTGGTTCCTGATGGATCCGCCACAGGGCGCGCCGACATCGGCCACTCGCACCATCGGTGCTCGGCTGCGCGCGATGGGTGATGATCTCAGGGAAGACTTTCGCATGGGCTTCCGCACGCACGACAGCGGCGCCGCGACCCCACCGGAGACCGGCGACCCCGCCGGCGCGTCGCCGTCACCCGGTGCTCCGATGCCGCCACGGCGAGGTGGCTGGTGGGGAGCCGGCTTTCGTGGGCGGCCGGGAGGACTGTGGCTCGGCCTCATCCTGATCGTGCTCGGCGCGTACTTGCTGGTCGACAATCTCGGATGGCTCCGCCTCGTCCGATGGGACATCGTCGGGCCGGCTCTCCTGATCGCCGTCGGGCTGCTGGTACTGGTTCGCCGCCGCTAGCGACCCATGTACCGGACTCGCGGCCTGCTGTTCCCGCTGATCCTGATCGCCATCGGCGCTATCGTTCTGCTGGCGAACACCGGCGTCCTCTCGTCGGAGGCGCTGCTGCGGCTGGGGGACCTGTGGCCATTGCTGCTCGTCATCCTCGGGCTGCAGCTGATCCTCAATCACACGCTTCCGCGCCAGCAAGCGACACTGATCGGACTGGGCGCGACCGCCGTCATCGTGATCGCCGCCGTCGCGTACGCGGCGCTCGCACCGGGGGCGCCGTTCGGCGCGCGCCAGGCCAACGTCTCCGACCGCGTCGGCGGCCTGACCGCGGCGACCCTCGGCCTGAGTTACAGCGGGACGACTGTGGACATCCGGGCGGGCAGCCTCGGCGACTCGCTCTACCAGGCCCACGTCGACTATCCCGGTAGCGACGACCCCCCGACGATCAGCCTGGACCGCGAGAGCGGCACGCTGGCGATCAGCGAGAGCTCGGGCTTTGCCCCACTCCATCTGTTCGGTGCGGCACGACGGCATGTCGTGATCACCTTGACCGAGCGCATCCCCTGGACCATCAAACTGAGCGGCGGGACGGCCAATGGCCACCTCGACTTGCGCCTGCTGCAACTTGCAAAGGTGGAGATTTCGGGCGGCGCCAGCCGCGTGGACGCGCAGCTGCCCAGCCCGAAAGGCACCGTCGTAATCGACATCTCGGGGGGCGTCAGCAATCTGACCTTGCGGGCGCCGGGTGGAGCGCAGTGGCACGTCGCGGTCAGTGGCGGTGTCAGCGGGCTGCGAATCAACGGTTCGTTCTACGCCACCGTCGGCGGCGACTTCGAGCAGCAGAGCCCTGGTTACGCGGCGGCTTCCGACCGCTTCGACATCGAGATCAGCGGCGGGGCCTCGCACGTCGACGTCCGGACCGGCTGAGACCAATCGGGTGGCGCAGTCGGTGGTGCTGGCGCGGCACGGGGAAACGGAATGGAGCCTCAGTGGCCGGCACACCGGCAAGACCGATCTTCCCCTGACCGAGGAAGGACGGCGCCAGGCCAGGACGCTGGGCCCTCGGCTCAGCGCCTGGACGTTTTCGCTCGTGTTGACGAGCCCACTCCAGCGCGCGCTCGAGACCTGCCGCCTCGCCGGGTACGGGGACCACGCCCAGGTGCGGCCGGACCTGGTCGAGTGGGATTACGGCCGCTATGAGGGTCTCACCTCGAAACAGATCGCGAAGATCCAGCCAACCTGGTCGCTCTGGCGCGATGGCGGTCCCGGCGGCGAGACGCCGGCCGATGTCGGCCACCGCGCGGACCGCGTGATCGCCGAGGTCCGTGGGGTTGACGGCGACGTCTTGATCTTCGCCCACGGGCACGTGTTGCGGGTGCTCGCCTCACGATGGCTCGACGAACCGCCCGAAGGCGGGCGCCACTACGCGCTGCAGACTGCGACCCTCAGCGTGCTCAGCTATGAGCACACGGATCCAGTGATCCGACTGTGGAACATGGCACCGACCGACTGAACCACGACCCCGAGCAGCCTGACGTGGACCCGGGGTGATCTGCTACGGTGTCGCACAGAAGGCCCCGTTCGCTCGGCGAACCCAGGGAAGGAGGGAAGCGAGATGGGACTGTTTTCAGTGCGTGGTCGGCTGCCTCAGCCGGCCCGGCACACGTTACCGGCGCAGCTGGGCCGGGCGGCTCGAGCCGCGATCCAGAACACGGGGAGGGAGATCGCGGCCCGGTCGCGCGAGGCGCGACTGGCGGCAATCGCCGCCACCAACGATGCCTGGATCGTGGCTGTCTTGCTGCTCCTGGCGGCCGTCGCGCTCGCCCTGGAGATGGCGGCCAGCTTCCATCTGATATAGGGTTCCTCTATCGGACCAATCGCCGGAAACGATTGGACTGATGACCGCTTAGTTGATAGAGTCGGACCCATGATCACGATGGAAGGGCAAGGCATCCAGGCGGCGGCGCGCGACGACTACCAGTGCCGGGCGGAGATCGCCGAGTGCGGTTGCCCGGACGACTGCGAACGCGATCACGGCAACGAGTAGGCCCGAGCTGATGTCCCGGGTCGCCGTGCCGCCGTCGAGCATGCTCGTCCCCAGCCCACTGCTGCCGGACGGATTCAAGCTGCCGGCTTCACGCTTCGTCCATCCCAGCACCCACATGCGCGATCTTCTCGAGACCGAGCCATTCCTCTTCGGACCGGGGGTCTATGACCCCATGGGCGCCCAGCTCGTCATGTACTACGGCTTCAAGGCCGTCTACTTCAGCGGCTACTCCTTCGCGATCGGACACCTGGGGACGACCGACATGGACCTCTACGCCAGCGTCGAGATCGCCGACGCGGCCCGCCGAACCGTGAGCGGGCTGCGCAAGTTCCAGCTGACCATGGCGGTGGGCGATCCGGAGAAGGGCGTGGCGCCACGCCACCTCGACATCCCGCCCGTGATCGTCGACATGGACGGCGGCTACGGCAACATCTTCAACGTCCAGCGCACCACCGAGCTTTATGTCACCGCCGGCGTGGCCGCGGCGCATATCGAAGACCAGGTGCTCCCCAAGCGCTGCGGCCACATCGGCGGCAAGGCCCTCATCCCGGTGAACGAGATGGTGGGCAAGTTGCGCATGGCGCGGGCAGTCGCCGACGACCTCGGCAACCGCGACTTCGTCATCATCGCCCGCACCGACGGCCTGAGCGCCGTCGACGCGCCCGAGCCGCTTCGCAATATGGAGCTGGCCGTCGAGCGCGGCCTGCGCTACCTCGACAGCGGCATTCCAGATCTGCTCTGGTGCGAGTTCCCGACGGCCGACCGGGGCGCCGTCGAGACTTTCTCCGCGCAGATCAAGAAGCGCTTTCCCGACGCGCGCTTCGCCTTCAACTGGTCATCGTCGTTCAAGTGGTTCAATGACCCGAAACCGATGACGTTTAGCGAGCTGGGCAAGATGGGGGTCAAGTTCATCTTCATCACACTCGGCGCGCACCACGCCGAGGGCCACGGGCTGAGCGTGCTGCTGCAGGCGATGTCGAGTGATCAGCAGGATGGCTACATCGCGCTGCAGCGGAAGGAGTTCGAGCCGGGCCAGGACTTCCCCACGCGCAGCCATCATTTCTTCTCGGGCGTGCCCTATCACCACTTGGTCGGCAAGGCCTACGACGCTGCGCGCCTCGGCCACGAGTTCGTCGAGGCGCTACCCGAAGACCGGGTCGTCTAGCCCCGCCAAGTCAGTCCGGGGCACGCGGGATTCCAAGGGCATCGCTGATTTCATCGTCGATCGTCCGGTAACTATGCAAGCCCCAGTCGCCGCAGGGTTCGCTCGGTGCAGACAGTTCCCTGCTTTGCTCGTCGTAATACCGACCGTAGGAACTCCGAAAGCAGTGTCGTTTCAAAACATCGCCCTCGACCAGGGGTCTGGTGGCGATCGTCTCGAAGTATCCCCTGGACCAAGGAAGCCGATTGATGATGAGCGGGGCGATCAGCAGACGATTCGCTCGGAGCTCCGAGCTGTCCGGAGGGATCTTGGAATCGGATCGAACCTTGAACACGTAAATGAGGTTCGCTGATGCGGACGGGCCCCACTTGGCCACTGTCGAAATAACTCGGCCAAACAGGTACTTATCGTCGCGCGGAAGCATCACGAAGATTTGGCCCGGGGCGAGACGCTTTCGGCTGGGCCGAAGAACTCTTAAGTTGACGATCGGTGCTGAATTCATGCCCCGTCGTGGACTCACGACGCCTGTGCCGCTGGATCGGACTCTCGTACGAGGTTGAGGAACGCTGCGACCGTGCCCGACGGCCGGCCCTGGTCGCGGCGCCGGATCACGACGATCTTTTGCGACAGCGCCGGCGCGTCGGTGACGGCGACCTGGGTCAGGGTCTTCGCTGCGAGTTCGCCCGCGACAGCGGTGCGCGGCAGCAGCGCGATGCCGAGCCGGCGTTCCACCATCTTCTTGGCCGACTCGATGTTGTCGAGCTCCATCACCTCGCGCGGTGTCACCCCCAGGCTGAGGAAGAAGGACTGGGTCAGCTCGTAGTAGCTCGATGTGCGGTCGAAGAAGATCAGCCGCTCTGAGGCGACGTCCGCGATACCGACCTTCGATCGTTTGGCAAACGGGTGTCCGGGCGGAACGACGAGGACCAGCGCCTCTTCATAGAGTGGGATCGATTCGATGTCGGGGTGTCGCATCGTCCGTACCATGGCGAGCTGCACCTCCTCGCGGAGCAGCATTTGCAAGACGTCTTCGGAGTGTCCCGTGCGAACCGCGACCTCGATCCGTGGGTAGGCGGCCGCAAACCGCTGGAGCAGCCCGGGCAGCACATAGGTGCTGACGGCCGGGGCGGCGCCGAGCACCAGCCGGCCGGCCGAAGCGGAGCGCGCGTCGTTGAGCGCCTGGCGACCGTCGCGCACGGCCCGCATCGCCCGCTCGGCGTAGGGGAGGAAGGCCCGGCCCGCGTCGGTCAGCCGCATGCCGCGGCGGGTCCGCGCGAAGAGCGGCTCGCCCAGCTCGCGCTCGAGCGAGTGGAGGCGGGCGGTCAGCGTCGGCTGGGTGACGAACATCGCCTCGGCGGCGCGACTCACGTTCCCGCGGCGGGCGACTTCGAGAAACCCCTCGACCTGCGCCAATAGCACTCTTCAGATATAGACGTTCTCTATGACGGCGTCAAGGCCGACCGGACCATTTCAATGGCAGCACATGACGCATGTCACGGGGAATAGCTGACCGCTGCGACTGGTTTTGAGAGCGGTGCGGCCGTAGCCTGCCATAAGGCGCGATTCAGCTACCCCCGAGGAGGAGGACCCATGGAAATCATTCGAAATCTTACGCGGCGCAAGCTGCGCAACACGCTGACCATCAGCGGCATCGTGATCGGCGTCCTGGCGCTGGTGACGATGGGCGCGATGGCGGAAAAATTCAACGCGCTGCTCGACGGTGGCGTTGCCTACTTCGGCGGGAACATCCAGGTTGCGGCCGCGGGCAGTGGCGCGTTCGGGGGCGGCAGCCTGTTGCCGCTAAGCACGGTCAGCCAGGTCGAGAGGGTCAGCGGTGTCGCCGCTGTGTTTCCCGAGATCCAGGTCGAAGCCAAACCCGGACAGAGTTCGGGGTTCTCGTTTGGCCTCCCGGATTACATCACGGCGTACGACCCGCGCGCCAACGATTACTCGACCGTCAAGACCACCCTCGTGCAGGGGCGTGACGTCGCCGCCTCGGGCGAGGTCGTCCTCGGGTCGGATTTCGCGCATGAATTCAGCAAAAAGGCCGGCGATACGATCGACTTGCCGGTTAGGCCGCCGGACGCCCAGCCAGACTTTGTCAATCACAGCTTCACCGTAGTCGGCGTGCTGGCCAAGACCCAGACGGGCCCCGACACGGGCGCCTTCATCAACCTAAAGGACGCGCAGATGCTCCTCAAGGACAGCCTGCCGAGCGCCGTCCGGGATCGCATCGATACCAGCGGGCTGATCACCCAAATGACGGTCTACGGGAACAAGGGGACAAACCTCGACAACCTGGCCGAGACCATCAACAGGCAGGTCAGCGGCGTCAAGGCGACCAAGCCCAGCACCATCGTCAACAGCTTCAAGCAGGGTAGCGCAATCTTCACTGCGATCACCACGGGAGCCGCGCTGCTGGCGCTCATCGTCGGTGGCCTCTCCGTCATCAATACGATGCTGATGGCGGTCACGGAGCGGGTTCGCGAGATCGGCCTCAAGAAGGCGGTCGGCGCGCGGATTGGACACATCATGCGCGAGTACGTGCTCGAGGCTGTCGTCATCGGCGCCATCGGCGGCGCCATCGGGCTGTTGCTCGGTTGGGGCGTGACCAGCCTGGTCAACGCGGCCACAGCGTCATCGAACCTCACGCTCTTCCTTCTCTCATGGCGCCTCGTGATCGTCGCGATCCTGTTCTCGGTCGGGCTCGGTGCCGCGGCCGGTATCATCCCCGCGTTCCGCGCCTCCCGGATGGATCCGGTCCAAGCGCTTCGCGCAGCCTAGGAGGTCTACATGGCAACTGTCGAACTTCGGAATCTGACCAAGTACTACAAGCAAGCCTCGACTACCGTCAAAGCGGTCGACGGGATCAACCTGACCGTCGAGCCCGGCGAGTTCATCTCTATTGTCGGCCGGTCAGGCAGCGGCAAGACAACGACCCTCGACCTGCTCGGCCTGCTGCTGCGGCCGACGAGCGGCCAGGTGCTGCTCGACGGCATCGACACCGGCAAGCTGCGTGACGGCGCCCGGGCGCACCTCCGCGGCAAGAAGCTGGGGTTTGTCTTCCAGGACTTCAATCTTCTGCCCGGGCTGAACGCCCTCCAGAACGTCATGCTCCCGCTGCGGTACACCAAGAACGGCAAGGACGGCAAGGCACGTGCCGCCGGCCTGCTCGAGGAGGTTGGACTGAAGGACCGCATGCATCACCGCCCGGATCAGCTATCGGGCGGCGAGAAGCAGCGCGTCGCGATCGCCCGTTCGCTGATCAACCGGCCCTCGCTGGTTCTCGGCGACGAGGCGACTGGTGAGGTTGACAGCGAGACCAGTCAGCAGATCGTCGCCCTGATGCGACGGATGAACCGCGAGCACGGGGTGACCTTCATCCTCGTCACCCACGACACCGACGTCGCCGCGCAGACCGATCGCGTCATCCGCCTCAAGGACGGCAAAGTCCTTTCGGATACACGAGTGAACCCGGAGCAGACCTATCTGGCCAAGCTCGACCGTGGCGAGGGCGCGGCGTAGGGTAGACGCATGGCGCTCAACCGGCGCTGGATCAAGCTGGGCCGCCTCTTCATGGTGGCCTGGCTTGCCTTTTTTATCTATCCGATCGGCGCCTTCCTGACCGACCGTTTAAGCGCCGAGACGCGCATCTACGGGCTGCTGCTCCTGGCCGTGCTCGCCGTTATCTGGGCATGGTTCTGGATTCGAATCGTCGCCGGGCCGGATCACCGCTACAGGATCGGGGCGATCGTTGGAGCGACGCTCATCCTGGTGGTATTCACGCTCCGAACCCCACCCCAGTACGGCAGTCTCTTCCTCTACGCGGTCATCATGGGGGGCGCCGCCTTCCCCTGGAGGCGCGGCCTGGGGGCGGTCGTCATCCTCTCCGGGCTGGCAGCAGCACTCGAGCTCATTCGCGGCGAATCGATAACCCAGTCCACCGGCCAGCTCCTCAATGACTTGCTCGTTGGGGTGGCCGCGGTTGCCGGCCGTCTGCTGGTCGAGGCGAACCAACAGTTGAGCCAAGCGCGCGAGCAGATCGCGCACCTGGCGGTAGGGGAGGAGCGGCTCCGCTTTGCTCGCGATCTTCACGATCTGATCGGCCACAGCCTCTCGGTGATCGCGCTCAAGAGTGAGCTGGCAGGCCGATTGATCAAAAACACTCCAGGTCTGGCGGCCCACGAGGTTGAAGACATCGAGAAGGTGGCGCGCGACGCGCTGCGCGAAGTCCGCGAGGCGGTCGCCGGGTATCGTCAGCCCACGCTCGCCGCGGAGCTCGCGGGCGCGCACGAAGCCCTGACGGCGGCCGGCATCGAGTACCACGTTGACCAGGACCATGCCCCGTTGCCGCCATCCGTGGAGGGCGTGCTGGCCTGGACTGTGCGCGAGGGCGTGACCAACGTCATGCGACACAGCCAGGCACAGCGTTGCGCGATCCGGATCTCGAGTAAGGATGGTCGTGCGACCGTCGAGGTCGTCGACAACGGCCGCGGCGGAACGCTCGAAGCGGGCAGCGGACTGCGCGGACTTCGGGAGCGTGTTTTTGAGCGTGGCGGCGCCCTGACCGCCGAGCCATTGCCGCACGAAGGATTCCGGCTCCGTGTGACATTGCCACTGGCTCAAGCCAGCGCCCCGGCGGATCGGGTGCCGGCGTGATCCGGGTTCTCATCGCCGAGGATCAGGGCATGGTTCGAGGCGCGCTCAAGGCCCTGCTCGCGATGGAAGGGGATATCGAGATCGTGGCCGAGACCGACCGCGCGGACGATATCCTGGCCCTCGCTCTGCAGGCGAGTCCCGACGTAGCCCTGCTCGATATCGAGATGCCGGGCGGCGACGGCATCACGGCGGCGGGCCAGTTGCGCAAGGAGCTCCCCTCCTGCCGGACCCTGATTCTCACCACCTTCGGACGTCCAGGGTTCCTGCGGCGCGCAATGGAGAGTGGCGCGTCGGGATTCATGCTCAAGGATGCGCCGGCGCACGAACTGGCCCTGGCGATCCGGCGGACGATGGCCGGCGAGCGCGTCGTCGACCCCGGACTGGCGGCGGCCGCGCTGAGCTCGGGCATCAGCCCCTTGTCCGACCGCGAGCGCGAGGTCCTGGTCGCGGGTCAGAACGGCGCGAGCATCGCGGAGATCGCGAAGGCGCTGTTCCTCTCGGAGGGAACCGTACGCAATTACCTGTCGTCCGCGATCCAGAAGTTGGAAGTCAGCAACCGCACCGAGGCGGCGCGTGTCGCCGAAGACCAGGGATGGTTGTAACCATCACAAGAGGAGGGCGGAGATGATCGTCGTCACAACAGAAGAAGTCGCGGGGCATCGGATCGTCGAAATGAAAGGGCAGGTCTTCGGGCTCGTGGTCCGAAGTCGCGGGCTGGGCGGCAACATCATGGCAACCCTGCGGTCGATCGGTGGCGGCGAGATCGTCGAATACACCGAACTGCTCGAGGACGCCCGCCGTCATGCCATCGACCGGATGGTCCAGAACGCCACGGCGATGGGAGCGAATGCGGTAGTCCGCATGCAGTACGACTCGTCAGAGATCGGGAACACGATGTCGGAGATCGTCGCGTACGGCACTGCAGCCATCGTGGAGCCGCTCAGGAGCTGAGTCGATGCTGCGCAAGGCGATCCTCGCCTACGGCGTGCTCGCCGTCATCGGCGCGGTCGCGCTTGCGCTCGCCGGGATCGTCGCAGGTTTGGTCTTGTATCTGTTTGTCAACGGCGCCGTCGTGATCGCGGCGGTGGTCTTCGAGCGTGGGCGCTACCGTCCTGCCGTAACCCCGGGCGGTTCCTGGCAAGAAACCGACGAGCGTTTCGTCGATCCGACGACGGGTCAGCTGATGAAGGTCAGGTACAATCCCCAAACCGGAGCTCGGGACTACGTCCCTGTGGAGCCTCAACCTCGAACATGAGAACGGCCATTCTCTTCCTGCTGGCGTTGTCGGCGCTAGTCATCGGCGCCATCACCGTGATGGCTTCGCCAACCTACAAGCTCGAGGCGGTCCGCCCGAC
>Ga0070697_100004378_pt1 | contig 10839 bp, 8 predicted proteins | sample KBSK1501metaG_FD_65475 | JGI IMG/M metagenome (GOLD analysis project Ga0070697, IMG submission 65475) | Corn, switchgrass and miscanthus rhizosphere microbial communities from Kellogg Biological Station, Michigan, USA - KBS K1-50-1 metaG | ecosystem: Host-associated > Plants > Roots >... | reverse complement strand
CCGCCGGGACCCTCTTGTCCCTGGTGGGCATCCGCCCCTTCCTGCTGCGGTACCTCCACCCCAGCGGATCGGCCATCCGGACCAACGTGGACGCGCTCGCCGGCAAGGTGGGGATCGTCTCCGAGCGCGTCGACCCGGTCACCGGGAAGGGACGCGTGCTGGTCGAGGGTGAGGATTGGCGGGCGGCGTCGCTCATGGACGCGCCGCTCGAGCCGGGCACGCGGGTGATGATTGTGCGGGTGGAAGGCGCAACCCTCTACGTCGACAAGGAGATGTGAGGCGATGGACAACATCGGCGCGCTCATCGTCCCGGCGGCCATCGCGCTGTTCGCGATCTCGATCGTGGCGCGGGGGATCCGCATTGTCCAGCAGGCCCAGACGATGATCATCGAGCGGCTGGGGAAGTACCACCGCACCCTCTCCTCCGGCGTCAACCTGATCATTCCGATCATCGACAAGCCGAGGGCCATCGACTGGCATCAGGTGATCGTCACGCCGGCGGGGGACTCGTTCGCGCGCCATTTCCGCACCGACAAGATCGACCTGCGCGAGACGGTCTACGTGTTCCCGCGGCAGAACGTGATCACCAAGGACAACGTGGTCGTGGAGATCGACGCCCTGATCTACTCCCAGATCACCGACCCGGTGCGCGCGACCTACGAGATCGCTAACCTGCCGGACGCGATCGAGAAGCTGACCCAGACCACGCTGCGGAACGTGATCGGTGAGATGGAGCTGGACCACGTCCTTTCTTCACGCGACACGATCAACGCCAAGCTGCGCGAGATCCTGGACGAGGCGACCCACAAGTGGGGCGCCAAGGTGAGCCGGGTGGAGCTCAAGGACATCAACCCGCCGCGCGACATCCGCGACGCCATGGAGAAGCAGATGCGCGCCGAGCGGGACCGCCGCGCCGCCATTCTCACCGCCGAAGCCGAGAAACAGTCGCGCACGCTGCAGTCGGAGGGTATCCGGCAGTCGGAGATCAACCAGGCCGAAGGTCAGAAACAGGCGAAGATCCTCGCGGCCGAGGCCGAGGCCAACGCCCGACTCAAGGTCGCCGAAGCGGAAGCCCAGGCGATCGAGCGGATCACGGCCGCCATCAAGGGAACCGGTGGCGATCCGGCGCGGTACTTGATCGCGATTCGGTACATCGAGGCTCTGAAGGAGATGGTCACGAGCCCGCAGAGCAACAAGGTCGTCTACCTGCCGTACGAGGCCACGGCCGTGCTCTCGTCGCTCGGCGGCATCCGGGAGATGCTGGCGGGCACAACGGAGGGGAAGAAAACATGAACAGAGCGGTCGGGCGGACGGGCGGACTGGCGGTCGGCCTGGTAGCGGTGCTTCTGTCCGGCGGTCATCCCGTCCGGCCGTCCGCCGTCCTGCCGGGATGCGACTCCGACAACGGCGGCATTACCCTTCCGGCGGGCTTTTGCGCGGTCGTGGTCGCGGACCAGGTGGGGGCTCCGCGGCACCTGGCGGTGGCCCCGAACGGCGATCTCTTCGTCGCGCTCGAGAGTCGGCAGGGCGGCGTGCTCGCCTTGCGGGACACGACCGGCGACGGCAAGGCGGACGTCACCGAGCACTTCGGCTCGGAGGGCGGGACCGGGATCGCGCTCGGCAAAGGTGCGCTCTACTTCAGCTCAACCACCACGGTGTACCGCTTCGCGATGCGGACGGGAAGCCTGGTCCCGCTCGGGCCTCCGGACGTCATCGTGAAGGACCTCCCCGCCGGGGGGCACCGGGCGCGCAATCTCGCGCTCACCGCCGACGGCCGCACCCTGTTCGTCAACGTCGGATCCGCCACCAACTCTTGCCAGGTCAACGACCGCGCGAACGAGTCGCCCGGCCAGAACCCCTGCCCCGAACTCGCCTACCGCGCCGGCGTCTGGCGGTTCGACGCCGCGCGGCACGAGCAGACAGAGGCCCAGGGCACGCGGTTCGCGACGGGCATCCGCAACGCGGTCGGGTTGGCGCTCGGCCCCGACGGCCAGCTCTGGTCTACCCAGCACGGCCGTGACCAGCTCGGCCAGAATTGGCCGAAGCTCTTCACGGTGGAGCAGAACGCCGAGAAGCCGTCCGAGGAGCTGCTGCGCCTGACTGAAGGCGATGATTTCGGCTGGCCCTACTGTTACCACGACCTCGAGCTCGGCCATCTCGTGCTGGCGCCGGAATACGGCGGCGACGGCAAGCAAGCCGGGCAGTGCGCGAAGAAGAAGGAGCCGGTGGTGGCGTTCCCCGGCCACTGGGCGCCGGACGGGCTGGCCTTCTACGACGGCACCCGGTTCCCCGCGCGGTATCGCGGCGGAGCGTTCGTGGCGTTTCACGGGTCGTGGAACCGCGCGCCGCTGCCCCAGGCCGGCTACCGTATCGCGTTCGTGCCCTTCAAGGACGGTAAACCGGTCGGGACGTACGAGACGTTCGCGGACGGGTTCTGGCACCAGAACGGCGCCGGTCCGCAGCACCGACCGGTGGGTGTCGCGGTAGGCCCGGACGGCTCGCTGTACATCACCGATGACGCGGCTGGCAGGATCTGGCGGGTGATGTACAAGGGCGGCAGCGGGCAGTAGGCGGCCGCAGCGGCAATGGCCGGGTACTCGGGCAAGCCCTTGGTCGCGAAGCTCGGGATCAAGGCGGGCTCTACCATCGCGATCCTCGGGGCGCCGCGCGGCTACGAGCGCACGCTCGGTAAACTCCCGCCGATCAAACGCAGCGCGCAGGCGACCGGTCCCCTCGACTTCGTCCAGTTCTTCACCAAAGAGCGGCGGGAGCTGGAGCGCCGCTTCGCGGCGCTCGCGGGGGCGCTCACGCCGGCCGGCATGCTGTGGATCTCGTGGCCCAAGAAGGCGTCCGGGGTTACGACCGACCTCACCGAGGACCTGATCCGGGCCATCGGGCTGGCGCACGGTCTCGTGGATGTAAAGGTCGCAGCCGTGGACGACGTGTGGTCGGGGCTCAAGTTCGTACGGCGGCTCAAGGACCGCTGAGCGAGATGACGCCCGCCCTCACCACGCTCTCCGAGGAAGAGGAGCTGTTCCGCGATACCGTGCGCGCCTTCGCGGAGCGCGAGGTCCGGCCGCGCGTGGCCGCGATGGAGCAGGCCTCCACTGTCGATCCGATACTGCTCGCCAAGTGCTTCGAGCTGGGCCTCATGGGCATCGACGTCCCGGAGGCCCACGGTGGCTCGGGCGGGAGCCTCCTGATGACGGTGCTCGCGGTGGAGGAGCTGTCGGCCGTCGATGCCTCGGTGGCGATCTTCGTGGACGTCCAGAACACGCTCGTGAACACGCTGCTGCGCAAGTGGGCGAGTGACGACATCAAGCGCCGCTATCTCCCGCGTCTGGCGAGCGACCTGCTCGGTGCCTACGCCCTCTCCGAGCCCGAGTCGGGATCGGATGCCTTCGGGCTTCAGACCCGCGCCACCCGGCGCGGGAACACCTGGGTGCTGGAGGGCCGCAAGCTGTGGATCACGAACGGTGCCGAGGCGGGCCTATTCGTCGTGTTCGCGAACAGCGACTTCACCAAAGGCTACAAGGGGATCACCGCCTTCGCGGTGGAGCGCGGCTTCAAGGGGTTCTCGGTCGGCAAGAAGGAGGACAAGCTCGGTATCCGCGCGTCGAGCACGTGCGAGCTGATCCTCGACGGTTGCGAGGTCCCCGCGGCGAATCTGGTGGGCCAGGCGGGCCTGGGATACAAGGTGGCGATCGAAACGTTGAACACGGGCCGGATCGGGATCGGGGCGCAGATGATCGGCGTGGCGCGCGGCGCCCTGACGGCGGCGCTCAAGTACGTGAAGGAGCGGAAGCAGTTCGGCAAACCGATCGGGGGGTTTCAGGCGGTCCAGTTCCAGCTGGCGCACGCCGCTACCGAGCTCGAGGCGGCCCGGCTGATGGTGTACAACGCGGCGCGGCTCGAAGCCGCGGACCAACCGTACACCATGCAGGCGGCGATGGCCAAGCTGTTTGCCTCGCAGGTGGCGGAACACGTCACGTCGCTCGCGGTGGAGCTGTTCGGCGGCTACGGCTACACCAAGGAGTATCCGGTGGAGAAGTTCTACCGCGATGCCAAGATCGGCACGATCTACGAGGGGACGAGCAACATGCAGTTGAACACGATCGCAAAGCAGCTCCTTATGTAGCACTATCACGACACTATGCAGTCTCTGGCTGATTGAAGAGTCACCAGATCATGTGACGGCTTATGCATTGAATGTGGCGTTCCGCAACACCATTCGAAGTACCCTTGCAACCCAACTGACATGTCCCGATGGCACTTACTGCGGGGGCACTCCTCTTGCTTCACTGTAGCCCGGTTACACGGTAAGTGCAATGTGCGGTTGCGCTTACGTCACTGGGTGATATGCCGCACGACTCGCCGGCGTCGCGTGAGCGACATTATGCGGGTCGGTTCCGCTGAGGCCGCCGCGCCCCTCCTCAGCCCAACAAGCTAGGAGTTCGACACGATGCGAGCCCTCATAGTCCTGGTTGGCCTGGCTGCCACGCCGTTCCTGGCGGGCGTTTCCCAACAGAAGACGAACAACGGTGTGGGGCACGACGCCGCGCACTGCGCGATGCGTGCCGAGCTGCACCCCGGTAAAGCCATTAACAAGTGCGATCCGGCGCCTACTCCTCCGCCTCCGGTGGTGAACCCGCCCCCGGTGGTGAACCCACCCCCGACCAGCGGCGGCGTCTGCGTGAACTCCGCCCCGGCCGGCGGAACCGCGTCGATCGATGGCCAGGTGTTCGTCGATGCTTCGCCGTGGCCCGGTCTTACGGGCTGGTGCGTTCAGGCCAGCGGCCCCGTGACGGCGACCGCAGTGACTGACGCCTCAGGCAACTACCTGTTCTCGGGTCTGCCGGCCGGTACCTATACGGTCTGCGAAACGGTGCAGGCTGGCTACCACCAGACGTTCCCGACGAGCGGGCCGAGCTGCGCGACGGGTTTGGGCTGGACGATCACCGTGATGGACGGTGGCGGCGCCAGCTTCATCTGGTTCGGGAATCTCACGCCGTAAGGTCGAACCGAGAACGTAGGACTCGCATCGAAGGCCCCGGGCTGGTTCGCCGGGGCCTTTCTGTTTCATGCCGCGACAGAGCGCTAATCGTAAGCAACTGCAGACATTGATCTTATACCGACCGCGTGATGGGCCGCACAGTTTTCCCATGCCGGCTAGTGCGACGTTCGGGATGCCCAGTAACAGGGGGGTAGCACGGGTCATGCGCCCGGCCGGCTCCCCAATGCTGAGGCAAGACCCGCTGAGGCCGCAGCGCCCCTCCTCAGCCTACGAGCTAGGGGTGATACCATGCGAGCCCTCATAGTCGTGCTTGCGCTGGTGGCGACACCGTTTATGGCAGGCGTGTCCCAGAGTCTGAACGGCTCTAATTGCGACAACGGTCTGGGTGACGAGCATCGCTCGGACTCCGGGCAGGTGCATGCCCACCAGGGGCTATGTGCAGTTGAGGCCCCACCCCCCGACGCCGATGGCGACGGGGTCCCGGATAGCCTTGACCAATGCCCCAACACCCCCCCCGGCACTCCGGTGGACGCGTCGGGATGCCCCGTCGCGCCCCCGCCCGGCTGCGTTAACACCGTGGGCACAGGGACCGCGAAGGTCCTGGGCCAGGTGTTCGTGGATGATGGGCTGACCTTTCCCTATCTCGCCGGCTGGTGCGTCCAGCTCAGGGACGGGAGCGGCGCGGTCGTCGCCACGGCGGTAACCAGCGGCGCAGCCATTGACATAGAGGGGAACAACTACGCCATCACCGGTATACCGGCCGGTACGTATACCGTCTGCGAAGTGCTGCCAGCCAATACCACCTGGCACGAGACCACCCCGACGAGCGGACCAGATTGCGGGGGTGGCGTCTTCGGAGTGACGGTCACCCTCATAGACGGGAGCGCCGCTGATTTCATCTGGTTCGGGAATCGTCTGTAGCCTCAGGACGCCGCACCAGGAGGCAGAGCCAAGGCCCCGGGCTGTTTCGCCGGGGCTTTCCTCTGGTAACTTCCGCCTCATGCATACGGCCCGACGCACTCAGTCGTTTACGGAGTCGGTGATCCGCGGGATGACCCGCCTCGCCAGCGAGCACGGGGCGATCAACCTCGCCCAAGGGTTCCCGAACTTCCCGGCGCCCGAGATCCTGAAGGAGGCGGCGGCGCGGGCAATTCGCGACGACGTGAACCAGTATGCCATCACCTGGGGGGCCAAGCGGCTGCGGGACGCGCTCGCCCGCAAGTACGCGGACTGGTACGGGATGACCGTGAACCCGGAGACCGAGATCACCGTCACGTGCGGCGCCACGGAGGCGATGGCGTCGGCGCTCCTGGCGATCGTCGATCCGGGCGACGAAGTGATCGTATTCGAGCCGTTCTACGAGAATTACGGGCCGGACGCCATCCTGTGCGGGGCGAAGCCGGTGTACGTACCGCTCGCGGCGACCCAAGAGCTCGACCTCGACCGCCTGGCGACCGCGTTCTCGGCGCGCACTCGTGCGATCATCGTGTGCACGCCGAACAACCCGACCGGCCGCGTGCTGTCGCGGCGCGAGCTCGAAGCGATCGCCGAGCTGTGTCGACGCCACAACGCCTACGCGGTGACGGACGAGATCTACGAGCACATCTATTACGAAGGGGAGCACATTCCGATCGCGACGCTGGAGGGAATGCGGGGGCGCACCATCACGATCAGCGGCGCGTCCAAGACCTTCAGCGTCACCGGGTGGCGCATCGGCACGATCGTGGCCCCGCCGGACGCGACCGACGCGATCCGCAAGGTGCATGACTTTCTGACCGTGGGAGCCCCGGCGCCGCTGCAGGAGGCCGTGGCCGTCGGGCTCGAGACCCTGGGGGACGACTACTACGAGCGGCTGGCGCACGAGTACCGGGCGCGGCGGGATCTCCTGTGCCGGGCGCTGATCGACGCCGGCTTCCGCTGTACGCCTCCCCAAGGGGCCTACTACGTGCTGGCGGACTGTTCCGGCGTCTCGAGTCTCGCCGACGACGCGTTCTCGTTCTGGCTGACGAAGGAGATCGGCGTGGCCCCGGTCCCGGGCTCGAGCTTCTTCAGCCGCCCCGAGCTGGGCCGACGGCTGGTGCGGTTTGCATTTTGTAAGACGGAAGAAATGCTGGCCGAAGCCGCCCGGCGTCTGGCCCGCGTCAGGCGTCCCGCGTCTCCGGTACGGGCGTAACGACCGGCGAGAGCACGCCGGGTGCCGGCGTCGCCCGCCGCTTCACGCGAAGTCCCGCCAGGGTGAACAGCCACCGACCCAACGATCCGCTCCAGAATCGCAAGCGCCGCTCGCCCTTCGGGTTCGTGCGATGCTCCGTGCGGGCCCGCGCGACGACCGCCGCAACCAGCGCCGCCGCGGTGACCACTCCGAACAGCGTGGGGACCCCGAGCACACCTGCCAGCGCGGGTACCCGCTCGAGCGCCGCAACGATGGCGCCGGCGGCCGCAACGGACACATAGCACAACCGCCGCAGCGCGCGCTCCAGCGGCGACGGGCCCTCTCCGTACAGAAACGCCAGCTCCTCGCGCCGGTGCCCCAGCTCCGCGCTCAGGGCATCGACCAAGTCCGCCTGCCCGTATCCCGCCTTGCTCAGGCGGCGCACTCGAAGAACCATGACGACGAGCGGCACCGCTACAACGGTGGCCAGCAACCCCATGAGGGCGGCCTTGGTCGGTGGCTCGTCCGGCTCGAGCAGGCGCAGGACCAGGAGCGGCAGGGCGACGGCCGCTAACGCGCCATAGAACAACGTCGTGGTCGAGAGCTGGCGTGCTTCCGTCACGAAGGCGCGTACGGCCACCGCCGCCCGCCGATCGAGCGCGGCGGCGAGCTCTGCGGCGAGCGCTTCCCCATCGGGGAAGCGCTCCGCCGGATCCTTGGCCAAGCAGCGGTCGATGACCTCGGCCAGACGGTGCGGCACCTGCGGCGCCACCGAGGCGAGCGGCGGCGCCGGATCGCTCACCTGGCGCTCGAGTACCGTCATGTCATCCGGGCCGACGAACGGCAGCTCGCCCGACAGCGCGAAAAACCCCACCACGCCGAGCGAATACAGATCGCTCCGGGGGTCGACGCGCTCCCCCAGCACCTGCTCCGGGCTCATGAACTCGGCCGTCCCCACCACGCGCTGGGGTCCTGTCGTCGTGGCCGAGCCCACGCGCGCGATGCCGAAGTCCGATACCAGGGCCCGGCCGGTCGTCTGGTCGAGCAGGATGTTGTCGGGCTTCACGTCGCGGTGCACGACGCCCCGATCGTGCGCGTAGGCCAGCGCCCGAGCCACCTCCTCGAGCAGGCGCGCCGCCGTGGCGTACGGCACCGGCCCCCTTCGACGTACCCGCCGCCCGAGGGTGTCGCCGTCCACGTACGCCATCGCGAAGTACACAAAGTCCGAAACCTCATGTACGGCGAAGATGGGGACGATCCCGGGGTGCGAGAGCTGGGCGGCGGTCCGGGCCTCACGCAGGAAGCGCTCCCGGGCGGTCGGTTGGGTCGCCCGCTCCGGCGGGAGCAGCTTGATGGCGACGCGGCGGTCCAGGCGCAGCTCGCGAGCGAGATACACAACGCCCATGCCACCACGCCCCAGGCGTCGCTCCAGCACGTAGCGCCCGGCGAGGGCGCGCTGGAGATCCGGTAAGAGGAGGTCGACCGTCACGGGCCCCTCTGTACCCCGGGGGGTGTAGACGAGGTTCCGCGCCAAATGCGCAGGTTGGTCACGAGGCCGTAACAGCATCCGAACGGAGCGACGGTGATTGCGCGCACACGGACGCCGGTCTCCTTCCGTCATGGCCCTTCTCGCGCCACATTCCCCGCCCTATGCCCGAAGTCCACCACCCCTACGTCCCGGCAACGCAATCGCCCCCGGAGCTGACCGCGCGCGCGTTGATCCTCGGCGTGCTCCTTGGGCTCATTTTCAGCGCGTCGAGCGTGTACCTGGCGCTCAAGATCGGGCTCACGGTGAGCTCCTCCATCCCGATCGCCGTGCTGTCGATCACGATCTTCCGCGCCCTTGGCCGGACCTCGATTCTCGAAAACAACATCGTACAGACGACCGGATCGGCCAGCGATTCCGTAGCCGCCGGCGTCGTCTTCACGATCCCGGCGATTCTCTTGATGGGCTACGACCTCGACATCGGCCGGGTCGCGGTGCTCGCCACCGCGGGCGGCCTGATGGGGATCCTGATGATGATCCCGCTGCGCCGGGCGTTGATCGTGAAGGAGCACGACACCCTGATCTACCCGGAGGGCACCGCCTGCGCCGAAGTGCTGATCGCCGGCGAGGAGCGCGGTCTCCAGGCCAAGCGCGTCTTCCAGGCGTTCGGGGTCGGTTTCGTCTACAAGTTCCTGCAGGCGGGGCTCAAGCTCTGGCCGGACGTTCCGGGCAAGGCGCTCGGCTTTTACCCCGGGGCCGCCGTATTCACGGAGGCATCCCCAGAGCTGTTGGGGGTGGGCTACATCATCGGCCCGCGGATCGCCGGCTACCTGTTTGCCGGCGGCTGCTTGGCCTACCTGGTGCTCGCTCCCGCGATCAAGCTCGTGGGATCGGGGCTCACCGAGCCGTTCGGCTTTCCGGCGGTCAAGCTGATCCGGGACATGAGTCCGAGCGAGATCCGCGCCAGTTTCGTCTTCTACATCGGGGCAGGCGCCGTCGCCTCCGCCGGGATCATCGCGCTGGCGCGGTCGCTCCCCACGATCATGAGCTCGTTCGCTTCGAGCCTCAAGGACCTGCGCGACTCCCGCATGGGCCAGGCCGTGAGCCGGCTGCGAACCGAAGACGACCTCCCGATCTCGCTCACCGTCGGCGGCTCGATCGCCCTCGCCATCGTGCTTACCCTGCTGCCGCAGGTGGGCGTCAACCTGCTCGGGGCGATCTTGATCGTGATCTTCGGCTTTTTCTTCGCCACCGTTTCCTCCCGTGTGACCGGCCAGATCGGGTCTTCGGCGAACCCCATCTCCGGTATGACCATCGCCGCGCTGCTCGGCACGTGCCTGATCTTCGTCGCCGTCGGGTGGACCGGCGTGGATCACCGGGTCCAGGCGATCTCGATCGCCGCGGTGGTCGCCGTCGCGACAGCGAACGCCGGCAACACCTCGCAGGACTTGAAGACCGGGTTCCTCGTCGGCTCCACCCCACGGCGCCAGCAGATCGCGATTCTGGTGGGCGCGCTGGGCTCGGCACTCGTGGTAGGCTGGACCCTCACCCTGCTGAACCGCGCCTACACGTACCCCGTCCCCGAAACGCATCCCGGGTTCAGCGCGCAGGCGCTGGCGCCGGCGAACGGGGGGGCCGGGGGGGGCCGGGCCGCAGTCGAAGTCCTGCCGCAAACGATGTCTGGCTTCCGCATCGCCGCCAGCGACTCGGTGGATCCTGCCACGTATCAGGTCGTCCGCGTCTACGTCGTCACGGAAGGCGTAGCCGCGGGCAAGTACCTGATGGACCCGGCGACGCACGAGCTGCGCTACGTGGTGGACCCGGGCATCGGGGGCCGCATTCACGAATATCGCGGCAAAACGATCCCCCGCCTCGACTCGCCCAAGGCCACCATCATGGCGCTCATCGCCGACGGTATCCTCACCCACAAGCTGCCCTGGGTGCTGGTGCTGCTCGGCGTGTTCATCACCATCGCCATCGAGCTGATGGGCGTGCAGGCGCTGCCGGTCGCCGTGGGCGTGTACCTCCCGATTTCGACCTCCTCCGCGATGTTCGCCGGCGGTGTCGTGCGCTGGCTCATTGAGCGGCGCGCGCAGGCCCGGCAGCAGTCGATCGCGGAAGTCGAGTCCGGGCCGGGAGTGCTGTTCGCGAGCGGTCTGATCGCGGGCGGCGCCATCTGCGGGATCG
>Ga0070697_100004377_pt1 | contig 10840 bp, 7 predicted proteins | sample KBSK1501metaG_FD_65475 | JGI IMG/M metagenome (GOLD analysis project Ga0070697, IMG submission 65475) | Corn, switchgrass and miscanthus rhizosphere microbial communities from Kellogg Biological Station, Michigan, USA - KBS K1-50-1 metaG | ecosystem: Host-associated > Plants > Roots >... | reverse complement strand
GCCTCGGGCCTGGAGAAGATCTCCGGCGTGCTCGAGCAGGAGGCAGCGGTGCCCGAGCCGACCGCGCCCGAGCCGCTGCCGCCCCGCGTGGCGCTGGCCCCGGCCCGGCTGTCCCTGTCTCCGGCCGTACCTCCGGCCCTGTCTGCGGCCCCGGCTCCGGCTCCGGCCGGACGGCAGGTGCGGTTCGCGTCGGTGACCTTCGGCTACCGGGACAACCTCGTGCTGCCCGGGCTGGACCTGAACATACCGGCCGGGCAGACGGTCGCCCTGGTCGGCGAGACCGGTGCGGGCAAGACGACGATCGCGCGCCTGCTCGGCCGGTTCTACGATCCCCGCTCGGGCCGGGTCACTCTGGACGGGGTCGACCTGCGGCAGCTGCCCGACTCCGTGCTCCGCTCCGAGATCATCGTGATCACCCAGGAGAACTTCCTGTTCGACGGGTCGGTCGCGGACAACATCAGGCTCGGCCGCCCGGACGCGCCCGCCGCGGACGTGCAGAAGGCGGCCCGGATGATCGGCGCGCACGACTTCGTCGCCGCGCTGCCGGAGGGCTACGACACCTCGGTCGGCAAGCGCGGCGGCCGGCTGTCGGCCGGCCAGCGCCAGCTGATCTCGTTCGCGCGGGCGTTCCTGGCCGCCCCGGCCGTGCTCGTCCTCGACGAGGCCACGTCGCTGCTCGACATCCCGAGCGAGCGGCAGGTGCAGGCCGCGCTGCGCACCGTGCTGGCCGGCCGGACCGCGGTCATCATCGCGCACCGGCTGTCCACGGTCGCGATCGCCGACCGGGTCCTGGTCCTGGACCACGGGCGGATCACCGAGGACGGGCCGCCAGGCGAGCTGATCTCCGGCGACGGCGAGTACGCCGCGCTGCACGCGAGCTGGGCCGCCAGCCTGGCCTAGGGTGGGTATGGGGGAGAAAAAGAGCCTGCGGTCAGGGCGCGGGATCCCCGGGGACGATGATGCCGGTCTCGTAGGCGAGGATCACGGCCTGCACCCGGTCCCGGAGGCCGAGCTTGGCCAGCAGGTTGCCCACGTGCGTCTTGACCGTGGCCTCGCTGACGAACAGGGTGGCTGCGATCTCGGTGTTGCTGCCCCCGCGGGCCAGCCGTACCAGCACCTCGCGCTCTCGCGCGGTCAGCGAGGCGAGCCGTGATGGTGCGGGCGAAGTCGCCGGCGGCCTGCGCGCGAACACCTCGATGAGGCGGCGCGTGACGGATGGGGCGAGCATGGCGTTGCCGCCGGCGGCGACGCGGACGGCGGCGATGAGGTCAGCGCGGGGCGAGTCCTTGAGCAGGAACCCGCTCGCGCCGGCCCGCAGCGCCTCGTACACGTACTCGTCAAGGTCGAATGTGGTGAGCATGACCACCTTAGGGGTCTTTCGGTCCGGCGAGCCGCGAGTGAGCAGCCGGGTCGCCTCCAGCCCGTCCATCCCTGGCATGCGGATGTCCATCAGCACCACGTCGGGCTGGTGGATACCCGCGGCCGCCAGCGCCGCCTCGCCGTCGGCGGCCTCACCCACCACCGTGATGCCCTCGGCGGTGTCCAGGATGATGCAGAACCCCGAGCGGACCAGTTCCTGGTCATCGACCACGAGCACCCGGATCGGGTCGGGAGCGGCCGGGATCGTCATCGCGACGGCAGCCGCGCGGTGACGGCGAAGCCACCCGTCTGGGTCGGGCCGACGGTCAGGTTGCCACCGCAGGAGGCGACCCGCTCGGCGATGCCGGCCAGGCCGAGACCCGAGGACCCGGCCCCCGTGAGCAGCGAGCCCGGCTGGCCGACCCCGGTGCCGTTGCCCGCGGCCGGGGTTCGCCCGTCCGTCCGGTGCCCGGAATCGGTGACGCTCACCGTGATGTACCCGGGCTCGTAGCGCAGGGTCACCGCGGCCTGAGCGGCGCGGGCATGCCGGATCGTGTTGGTCAGGGCCTCCTGGACGATGCGGTACGCGGTCAGGTCCACGCCGGGCGCCAGCGGGACCGGGGTGCCGACGACCTCGAAGTCGACGGGCAGCCCCGTCCCGCGGACCTGGTCGAGTACGTCGCCGAGCTCGCCGAGCGAGGCCGAGGGCGCCGTCTCCAGCCGTGCCGACGGCCTGCGCAGCACGCCGAGGAGCCTGCGCAGCTCGGTCAGGGCCTGCCGCGCCGTATCGCCGATGATCTCCACCGAGCGCCGGGCCTCCTCGGGCCGTCTCGGGAGCAGCGAGGTCGCCGCCTCCGCCTGAACCGCGATCAGGCTGACGTGGTGGGCCACGAGATCGTGCAGCTCCCGAGCGATCCGGGCCCGCTCGCGCTCCGCGGCCTGCGAGGACTGGCGGTCGACTTCCGCCTCGGCATGGTCGGCCCGGCTCTGCGCGGCCCGGATGCTGGCCCGCTTGGCCCGGCTGAGCAGGCCCGCCGCGGCGGCCGTCACGAAGATCGTCACCTGGAAGATCGTGTCGTACGGCTGCGGGTGGCCCGGCGAGGCCTCCGAGATCGTGATGCCCGCCGCCACCAGCAGGCAGGCGATCCAGCGCCAGGTTGTCCCGCGGCGGTCGATGATGGTGTAGAACGCGATGGCCGGCCCCAGCGGGAACGGCGCGAGCCCGAACCCGATCTTGTCGTAGGCGACTCGCGCGGCGCCGATGACCAGGCCGATCCCCACGGGCCGGGACCGGCGCCAGGTGAGCGGGAGTCCCTGGGCGGCGACGAGCAACAGAGCCAGCCATAGCGGGTGCAGCTGGGCCCAGTACGGCAGCAGCGAGACCATGTTGACCGCGGTCACCGCCACGCCGAGGCCCAGGTCCTGGATCCTCTCCTGGTGCCGCAGCGGAAGCGCGGCCAGCCGCGCCGCCAGCGGCTGCGGGAGCCTGCCCAGCCGCGCCGCCACCGTCTTCACGCCCTGATGGTACGGCCTGGCGAACGGCCCAGGGATCACCCGGAAGGCGGATCCGGCGACTGCGACCAAAGGCGGAGTCATGGCTGCTTGCCGACCGTGCTCTGCGCCATCGGACCGAGCCGGGAATTCGCCCGGGCGCCCGATGCGCCGGGCCCGCCTGCATGGCCACGATGACCCTATGGACATGACCACCGGAACTCGTCTGGGTCTTCCCGCTTCAGCAGCTCCCTCCCCCGTACCCGGCGCGCCCGCGGCCGCGTCTCGTCCGCCCTGGCCCGGGATCGCCTTGATTACCGCAGCCGCGGTGGCCGTCGAGATTGCGGTCAGCGCGCGTTACGGCTACGTCCGCGACGAGCTTTACTTCCTGTCGGCCGGGCACCACCTGGCGTTCGGCTACGTCGACCAGCCGCCGCTGACCCCGCTGCTGGCCCGGATCACCGCGGCCCTAACCGGCAATACGCTGGTGGGCTTGCGGATCCTGCCCGCACTGGCCCTAGGCGCGCTCGTGGTGATGACGGCCGCTATGAGCCGCCGCCTCGGCGCGGGCCGGACCGGCCAGTTGCTCGCCGCGCTCGCCGCCGCGACCTGCGCGGAGTATCTCGGCGCCATGCACGAGCTGACTACCACGACGCCCGACTTGGTCTTCTGGGCCGTCACGCTCCTCTTGGTCATGCGGCTCCTGGCCAGCCAGGACCGGCGCTGGTGGGTGGCTATCGGCGGCTGTGTCGGGGTGGCCAGCGAGGCCAAGTGGAACATCGGCTTCCTGGTGGCCGCGCTGGCGGCCGGCTTCCTGCTCACCGATGCGCGCCGTCTCCTGCGCAGCCGTTACCTGCTGATCGGCGGCCTGATCGCCGCGGCGCTGGCGGCACCCGATGTCATCTGGCAGGCCGCGCACGGCTGGCCCGCACTGGACGTATTTCGGACGCTGCAGACCGCGGCCGGACACAACCGGGCCGGCTACTGGCCCGGGCAGATCCTCTATACCGGCGTGGTGCTGACCCCGCTGTGGTTGGCCGGCGCCCTCTGGTCGCTGCGCAGCGCCGCGAGCCGGCCTTTCCGCCCGGTGGCGATCGCCTGCGTAACGGTGATCGCGCTGCAGTTCGTCCTCGGCGGCAAGGCGTACTACCCGGGCGCTGCGTTCACGTTCCTGCTCGCGGCCGGCTGCGTTCCGCTCGAGCGCCGCCTCGCGGCCCGCACACCGCCGGCCCGCCGGCCGTGGCCGGCCCGCGCCTGGCCGGGCCGGCTGGTCACCCCCGCGGTCTTGGTCGGGGCAGCCATGCTGGCCGGCGCGGTGCTGGCCGCGCCGGTGGCGCTCTCCGTTCTGCCGGCCCGCGCGCTGCACACCGTGCCGCTGCAGAAGATCAACTACGACCTCGCCGAGTCGATCGCCTGGCCGAAGCTGGTAGCGGTGGTCGCCCGGGAGTACGACACCTTGCCGACCGCGGTGCGGCAGCGGACCACGATCCTGGCCGGCAACTATGGCGAGGCCGGAGCGATCGACCGGTACGGGCCCGGCTACGGCCTGCCGCGGGTCTACAGCGGCGCCAACAACTTCTGGCTCTGGGGGCCGCCGCCCGCCGCCGACTCCGCGGTCATCGCGGTGAACGTCGACCCGGCCCTGCTCCGCCGCGAGTTCGCCCACGTCCGCCTGCTCGCCACGTTCTGGAACGGACTCGGCGTCGACGACGACGAGCAGGGCGCGCCGGTGTTCCTCGCCACCGGCCTGCGGTCCTCCTGGCGGCAGGCCTGGCCTGCGTTCCGGGACTACGCGTAGCGTGCCCCGGCCCGGTGTGCGGCCGGGGCGGGCGCCCGCGTACCCTATCTGGTCATGAGACCTGCGGTCAGGCGGCGGACCAAGCCGAGCAGCGAGGCGGAGCAGCAGTACCAGGCCGACGCGGCCCTGGCCGGACGCCGCGCGGAGCTTCTCGACGCCGCCCGCGAGGCGGAGAACCGCTTCCGGCAGGCGCAGGCACGGCGCGCCCCCGACGCGGAGGTACGCCGCCTGGCCGAGGACCTCGACGCCGCGCTCACCGAGGCCATGCGGGCCGCGTACGCTGCGCAGCGCGCGGAGATCGGCCCCCGCGGCTACGACGACCGCATCTACCGCCGCAAGGCGAAGGCCACGCCGACGGTGCACGCCCTTACGGCCGAAGCCGAGCACCTGCTCACGCTGCGGGAGACGCACCGTCTCAACGACATCCCGGCCGTCGCTTACGACCCGGCGCCCTAACCCGGCACCATCCGTTCTGACCCGGCCCTTCTGACCCGGCCCTTCTGACCCGGCAAGATCCCCGTCCGGCTCGCACCCGCTCCCGGTCCGACCCGGCCGCGGCACGGGCGCGATCCGGCTCATCCGGCGCTCCAGACGCCCGCGAGCTGTCCGCGCGTAATCAAACTCTGAGGTTTCCGCGGTGAACCGGCGGGCAGGCGTCGACGTCTCCACATGTAGGGGCGATCAGGCTACGGCAGATCACCCGAGGGGTGCATATATGAAGCAATCGATTGCTACAGTTGCGCGTGTCGCTTGCATGATGCGCCCCCCAGGGGGCACAGTTGGTCTAGGCCAATTATTTGCTCAACGCGGTACCTAAAAACTAAATGTGACAAACAGTAGTCAGAACGTGCCAGCAGGTAACTAGCGGAAAGCTACAGATGGCGACCGGGAAACGATCAGGATGAGCCATGGGAGCCACCGCACGACCTGCGGCACACTGAACACCAACCGAGAATGAACGATGAAACAGCCAGGAGGCACTGATATGTGCCCACACACGCCGCCCTGCCCGGCTCCTTCGGCTCCGGATCGCGAAGCGGCGCACACCATTGTCAGCCACCCTGAGCAAGGCTGGAGCCTGCTCTGCAACGGCGTCGTGATCTTCGAAGACACCGGGGAACTGCTGCCTGACGGCGCGTGCATCGCGCCGCACCGGCCCACCGACCTCGCCCCCTTCGACCGTCCGGTAGGCGTGGCCCACGAACGCGGGCAGGCGCCAGCGGCCTGAGCGCCGCACGCGGCATCGCGGCTCGCCGGCGATGCCTGGGTCTGACGACTCTCTCTAAACCCCTTTTTCTTCCAGGCCACAGCGCCGTTCCCGGCACATCGCCGGACAGCACAGCTGCTTAGAGCACAGCCCTTACAACACGGTGGGCAGCCATTCGGCCACCGCGGCGACGATAACCGCGCGATGCCCCTTCAGCGCGTGCGTCTCGCCCGGTACCACGACCACCCGGTCCGCATCCTGAGCAGCGGGAATCCCGAACGGGTCACGATCCCCGTTCACCACCAGCACCCTGGCCCCGCCCTCGCGGGCTGCGCGAAGCTCCGCGGCCCGGGACACCGCGGGCGAGCGCCCCGGCGGGCACAGCGGGAACGCCAGCGCGATCACGGCGCGGGCGTCCACCGCGGCCGCGGTGCGGCAGGCCACCCGCGCGCCGTTGCTGCGGCCGCCCTGGACCAGCGGGACGCCGGGCGCCAGTTCCCGCAGCGCGGCCACGATCTCGGCCCAGGCGGCGTCCTGCCGGACCGGCGAACCGGGGGCGCGGGCCCCCCTGACCCGGTACGGCTGGGTGACGCGCACCACAAGCCCGCCCAGTGCCCGCGCGGCGTCACGCGCGGCCAGCAGGTCGGGGGCCCCGGCGCTGCCGCCAGCGCCATGGGTGAGCGCGAGCAGGAACCGCGCCGCCGCGCCGTCCCCGTCGAGTTCGGCCAGCGCGGCCCCGCCCTCGGTAGTGATCTGCACAGTATTGACCTGCCCCGTGTTGACCTGCCCAGTGTCGATCCTCACAGGGTTGATCCTCACAGGCCCCATTGTCCCGGCCCCGCCGCCATGACCAGCGGCAGGGCGCGGGCTAGACGTTGAGGAGCTTCTTTAGGAACTGGCCGGTGTAGCTCTCCTCGACGGTGGCGATGTGCTCCGGCGAGCCGGTGGCCACAATGGTGCCGCCGCCCGCGCCGCCCTCCGGGCCGAGGTCGATCACCCAGTCGGCGGTCTTGATGACGTCGAGGTTGTGCTCGATCACGATGACCGTGTTACCGGTCTCGACCAGGCGGGTGAGCACGCCGAGCAGTTTGCGGATGTCCTCGAAGTGCAGGCCGGTGGTCGGCTCGTCGAGGACGTAGATGGTACGGCCGGTGGCACGGCGCTGCAGCTCCGAGGCGAGCTTGACCCGCTGGGCCTCGCCGCCGGACAAGGTCGGCGCGGGCTGGCCCAGCCGGACGTAGCCGAGGCCCACGTCGACCAGCGTCTTCAGGTGTCGGTGGATGGCCGGCACCGGCTCGAAGAACTTGGCGGCCTCCTCGATCGGCATGTCGAGGACCTCGGCGATCGTCTTGCCCTTGTAGTGCACCTGCAGGGTGTCGGTGTTGTACCGGGCACCGTGGCAGACCTCGCACGGCACGTACACGTCGGGCAGGAACTGCATCTCGATCTTGATGGTGCCGTCACCGGAGCAGGCCTCGCACCGGCCGCCCTTCACGTTGAAGGAGAACCGGCCCGGCTGGTAGCCGCGGATCTTGGCCTCGGTGGTCGCCGCGAACAGCTTCCTGACGTGGTCGAACACACCGGTGTAGGTGGCCGGGTTGGACCGCGGCGTGCGGCCGATCGGACCTTGATCGACGTGAACCACCTTGTCCAGCTGCTGAATGCCGGTGATCCTGGTGTGCTTGCCCGGTACCGTCCTGGCGCCGTTCAGCTCGCGGGCCAGCGCCTTGTACAGGATGTCGTTGACCAGCGTCGACTTGCCCGAACCCGACACCCCGGTGACGGCCACCAGGCAGCCGAGCGGGAACGCCACTTCCACCCCGCGCAGGTTGTGCTCGCTCGCGCCCTTGACCGCGACCTCGCGGTTCTTATTGCGCTGGCGGCGGCTGGCCGGCAGCGGGATCGACTCCCGCCCGGACAGGTACGCCCCGGTCAGGGAGTCGGGACTGGACAGCAGGTCGGAGACTGGGCCGGAGACCACGATGTTCCCGCCGTGCTCCCCCGCCCGCGGGCCGATGTCCACCACCCAGTCCGCGGCCCGGATCGTGTCCTCGTCGTGCTCCACAACGATCAGCGTGTTACCCAGGTCGCGCAGCCGCAGCAGCGTCTCGAGCAGCCGGTGGTTGTCCCGCTGGTGCAGCCCGATGGACGGCTCGTCCAGCACGTAGAGCACCCCGACCAGGCCCGAGCCGATCTGGGTGGCGAGCCTGATCCGCTGGGCCTCCCCGCCGGCCAGCGTGGCCGAGGCCCGGTCCAGGGTCAGATAGTCCAGTCCCACGTCGAGCAGGAAGCCCATCCTCGCGTTGACTTCCTTGATGATGCGCCCCGCGATCTGCTGGTCGCGGTCAGACAGCTCCAGCGTGAGCAGGAGCTTGGCCAGGTCGCCGACTGGGAGCCCGCACAGCTCGGCGATCGACCTGCCGTCCACGGTCACCGCCAGCGACACCGGCTTGAGCCGGGCGCCGTGGCAGGACGGGCAGGGCACCTCACGCATGTACCCGGCGAACTTCTCCCGGCTGGAGTCCGACTCCGCCTCGGCGTGCCGCCGCTCAACCCACGGGATCACGCCCTCGAACGTGGTGTAGTAGGAACGCTCCCGGCCGTACCGGTTCTTGTACCGGACGTGCACCTGCAGGTCGTATCCGCGCAGCAGCGCCTGCTTAGCCTTGGCCGGCAGCTTCGCCCACGGCGTGTCCATCCGGAACCCGAGCGTCTCGCCGAGAGCCTGGATCAGCCGTTCGAAATAGTCGCTGATGTGCCCGCCGCTCCACGGCGCGATCGCGCCGTCAGCGAGCGACCTGGACTCGTCCGGGACGATGAGCTCCGGGTCGACCTCGAGCTTGGTGCCAAGCCCGGTGCAGTCGGGGCAGGCGCCCCACGGCGAGTTGAATGAGAACGAACGCGGCTCGAGCTCGTCGAAGGACAGGTCGTCGTACAGGCACGCCAGATGCTCGGAGTACATCCGCTCCCGGTGCTGGTCGTTCTCTGGCAGGTCGACGAAGTCGAGCACGACCACCCCGCCGGACAGGCCGAGCGCGGTCTCGACCGAGTCGGTCAGCCTGCGTCGCGCGGAATCCTTCACCGCGAGCCGGTCGACGATCACCTCGATGTCGTGCTTCTCGTACTTCTTCAGCGCCGGCAGCTGGCCGGACAGCGCCTCGTCCAGGCGGACGATCGTGCCGTCGACCCGGGCCCGGGAGTATCCCTTGATCTGCAGCTCCCTGAGCAGCTCGCCGTACTCGCCCTTGCGACCGCGCACCACCGGGGCGAGCACCTGGAACCTGGTGCCGTCCTCCAGCTCGAGTACCCGGTCCACGATCTGCTGCGGCGTCTGCCTGGCGATCGGGCGGCCGCAGATCGGGCAGTGCGGCTTGCCGATCCTGGCGTACAGCAGCCGCAGGTAGTCGTACACCTCGGTGATCGTGCCGACGGTCGAACGCGGGTTCCGGCTGGCGGACTTCTGGTCGATCGAGACCGCGGGCGACAGCCCGTCGATGAAGTCCACGTCGGGCTTGTCCATCTGGCCGAGGAACTGCCGCGCGTAGGCGGACAGCGATTCCACGTACCGCCGCTGACCCTCGGCGAAGATGGTGTCAAAGGCCAGGCTGGACTTACCCGAGCCGGACAGCCCGGTGAAGACGATCATGGCGTCCCGCGGCAGGTCGAGCGAGACATCCTTCAGGTTGTGCTCGCGGGCGCCGCGAACGACAAGCCGGTCAGCCACTGCGCCTCTGCTCTCTTAGGGGGCTCGGAAGTAGATATACGGATCGCCTGGCGATGGTAGCCGGGGGGTCTGACATTTTGAGGACTCCGCGTCCCGGGGGAACACAAGCGCCGCACAATCTATGAGCGCCGGATCGGTCGCTGTTATGCCCGCCCCCGCTACCTCCCACGATAGCGAAGCCTGCCAGGGTTCGCCCGCCGGTCTAAGCCCAGACCGGAACGTATGAGCGTGGCGCTCATACGTTAGGACCCCGGTGTCAGCGAGACACCTGTGGCCAATGTCTCGTATGGGGTGCGTGGGGCCGAGCTGGGCTGGGCGGGGTCCGGGCCGGGCGGGGCCGGGGCGGTCCGGGCTAGAAGTCGGCGAAGGTGCCGACGTCGAGGCGGGCGGCTTTCTGGTAGAGGAAGCTGGCGGCGGCCAGGTCCTCGGCGGCCAGGCCGAGCGACTCGAACACAGTGATCTCGTCGGCATCGGCGCGCCCGGGGGCGGTTCCGGTCAGGAGCTCGCCGAGTTCGGCCCGAACCGGGTTGATCACGCCTTCACCCTGCGCCAGCAGGAAATCGCCGGCTTCGTGGCTGACCGACTCGCGGCTGTCCGCGAAGACGGCCGCCTCGGCCATGATCGCCGTGTCGAGCTCCCTGTCTCCCGGCACGCACGCGCCGACCGCATTCACGTGCGTGCCCGGGGCCAGCCATTCGCGGCGCAGCACCGGGGCGGACGAGTTGGTGGCGGTCACCACGATGTCCGCGCCGTCGACCGCGGCGGGCACCTGGTCGTACGCGGTGACCGGCTGGCCAAGCTGGCCGGCCAGCTCGGCGGCCACTTCGCGGGTCCGCGCCAGGTCGCGTCCGGCCAGCCGGATCCCGGTCAGCGTCCGGCCGGCCGCGAGGGCGTGTGCGTGCGCCCGGCCCTGCACGCCGGTGCCGATGATGGCCAGTTCGGCCGCGCCCGGCCTGGCCAGCAGGTCCGTCGCCACGGCGGAGACGGCTGCGGTCCTGACCTCGGTGATCGCGGACGCGTTGACCAGAGCCAGCGGTTCGCCGGTGCGCACGTCGTAGAGCAGCACGCCGCCCTGATGCGCGTCCTTGCCGATGGCCGGGTTGCCCGGCGTGATGACCAGCGCCTTCAGCCCGTAGCCTGCCTCCGGCGAGTAGGCCGGCATCAGGCCCATGAAGCCGGCCGCCTCCCGTGGCCGGACGACCGTCCGCAACGGCTGCTGGATCTGGCCGCGCGCCAGCCCGGCCAGGGCCTCGCGCATGAC
>Ga0070697_100004376_pt1 | contig 10842 bp, 9 predicted proteins | sample KBSK1501metaG_FD_65475 | JGI IMG/M metagenome (GOLD analysis project Ga0070697, IMG submission 65475) | Corn, switchgrass and miscanthus rhizosphere microbial communities from Kellogg Biological Station, Michigan, USA - KBS K1-50-1 metaG | ecosystem: Host-associated > Plants > Roots >... | reverse complement strand
CGGCATGATGTCGAAGAACTCTTCACAGATCTGGATTTTTTCTTTGCTCATGGGCTTCTCCTCTTCCTGCAGGCCCTAATGTTTAGGTCCCGGCTGCGTCCTTTCGCTGTCGATAATCAATCAGCTCCCGCGCCCGGCCAAGGTTGCCACGGATTTCCCCAGTGTCCGTTGGATGTGCTCGACGATGACCTCCGGCGGCATCGTCATCCCACCGGCCACATGCGGACCGGCGATCACGCGATCGCTGTCGGGAACGGTGGCCTTGATTTCCCGAGCCATCCAGCCCGCCACGTTGAACTCCGGCACGAAGATGTGCTTCGCGCTCTTCGTCGCTTCACGGATCTCATTATAGGGCCACGGCCTCAAGGATTTGATCTTGACCAGCCCGACCCGCAGTCCTTCCTCGGCCAGCAGGCGGATCGCCTCACGCCCCTGTGACACGGCCGTCCCCGAGGACACGATCAGGATATCGGCATCGATGTTCTCAGTCTCGATCAGGCCGCCCAGCAACGGAATCGTGTGCTTGCGAGACCGCTCGACGGCCGCCCGGATCTCCTGCTGCCAGGACGCGTGGGTCGCGTAGCTGATGTAGTTGCTCTTCATGACGAACGGGTCGCGCATCATCCGGACCGGCGGGCATTCCATGTCCATGCAGGGCACCGGCGACCGGTACGGATCATACGGCGGCAGGCACATGTCCGCGGGCGTCAGGTTCACGACGTCCTTCGTGTGCGTGACGAAGAACCCGTCGCAACAGATTGCGATCGGCAGGTGGACGTCGGGCTGCTCCGCCACCATGAAGCCCATGAGAATCCAGTCGTAGAAGTCCTGCGCCGTCTCCGCATGCCAGACCAGCATGCCGGTCTCCAGAAGGAAGTAAATCTCCAGCGTGTCCGGCTGGATGCTCAACGGCGAGTTGATGCCGCGGCAGGTCACGATCATCTCGATCGGCAAGCGCGCGCCCGACCACATCGGGAAATTTTCCATGGCCCGCATGGTGCCGGGCCCGGCCGTCGTCGTAAACACGCGGGCCCCGCCGAACGAGCCGCCGGCGCACTCCGACATCACGCCGAACTCATTCTCGCCGCGCATGTAGTCGGTGACGTAGCCCTCGGCGTACAGCTCGCCGATCAGCGCCGCGGCTTCACTCTGGGGCGTGATCGGGTAAGCCACCATCAGATCCACGCTGGCCCGTCTGATCGCTTCCTTGATGACCTCACTCCCGGTAAAAAACGACGGGATGCGCGGTGCCTCAAAAAACAGGTGATAGGGATCAGTATACGTCTGCCCCTTCTTATTCTTGGTGCCGATGATTGAGTGGCTGTCCATCGGTTTGGCCTCCTTCAAAAATTAATTCCTGGTTCCACCGGCACGATCCTGAGTCTCCAGCGCGGCGACATGCTTCTTGATCGCGCCGAACGGCACCGCGCCTTTCAATTTCTTCACCCATTCCGCCAAATGCATGATCTTTTCGGCCGTGGCGTCTCGAAACGACAGGCAGGCGTCCTCGTGACCGGCCTGCGCGCACATCGCGATCGTGTAACAGTTCGTCCCGCCCCTGATGATCTTGAGGGACAGGTTGGCTTGGTGGCAGTGGACTCCCACGAACATGCAGACATCGATCTTGTTGTGCCAGATGGTGAGGTTCGGATGGTTCGGATTAATCTCCACTTCCGGGTTGATCTTCGGATACTTGGGCCGATAATCGGGCATCGGGATCAGCATGGGCTTGGCATCTTGAGGCGCGCATTCTTTCAGGGTGTCGAACAGGTGCTTGATGGCCTTGGCCTTCTTCTTGGCCTTTTCGTTCCAAGCCCACAGCACAAGGGGCCCAGGAAAGATCGTGGGCACTGTCCCTCCCAAAAACATACGGGCGGCTTCTTCGAAGGCTTCCTCCTCGGGAACAATGCGCCCGTTGACGTGCGCTTGTCCCGGGTCCGGCAAAACCACGCCCATGGAGGCTGCGGCCGGCGGCAGGAACGCTTCCGGGCCGGGGCGGACAGAGTATTGACCATACTGCTGATTCATTGAGTTCCCTTACAACGAAAGACCCGAATCCTAAGGATGAATGCAAACCATTCAGTAGTTGTCCGCTAAGAGTATAGTTTCGCCCCTTTAAATGCAATCAGAAAGAAGACCTACCTCCCGCTGCAAATGGGCCAACCGACCTGCCTTGGTTAGGCCTTTTGGCCCTATCCCGTTCCCGTCCACGATTCACGAGTTTTGTCGTTGAAAATTCTTGTGATTCTAACCACTCTGTCGACCCCTTGTCAAACCGATTTTGCCACTCCAGGCCGGTTTTTTGCCACCAAATCTTTCGCCTCTAAATCCTTGACAAGGTTTTCGAAACAAACCATAAATTATGGGGGTTCTTACCCTATGGCAACGAAAGACGGAAAGGGCTTCACTCTAGCCAACCTTGTGGCTGTCGTCTTCATCGTGGGCTCCGAAGCGATCGTCGCCTTACCCCGGATCAATGATCTCATCAAAAACCACAGGCTTGACAATGCAGCCCAGGAAGTCTGGCAGGATATGCATCGGGCGCGCTTACTCGCCATCAAGGAGAAAGGAACGATCCTGGTCGAGTTCGACCACGGTTCATACAGAGCTGTCAGGGCTGCCACGGGGGAGGTCGCCTTCAGGCGGAATTTGAGCGAAGACTACACGGACGTCATTATCAGCACCACGGCCGTTCGGGGACGGATCACCTTCGACAGGACAGGCACGGCGGAAGGGAACACGACAGAAATCGAAATCGAAGGCCCAACCGGCACACGTCGTTTCACCATCCTGGCGACCGGTAAGATTGGAGGGCTCCCATGATTTGCTTTTCCCCTCCACAAAACTCTATACTGCGAGCCCTGTACATGGTTGACGGGCGCATGCCGGAGAGCGCCCTTCTTGGGGGGTGAATTACCACGGATGCGTGCATCAGAAGTTGAACCCAGGGCCCCGTTCTCCGTTTCCAGCCCTTCGAGCGCACGGCTGGCCTCTCTGATCGAAATCAGCCGTCTCCTGACCTCTGCGGTGGATCTCGACCACCTCCTCACTCTGATTCTCAAAACATCAAGCCAGTTGGTAGGATCGGAGGACAGCAGCCTGTTGCTCCTGGACCCGGCGACTCAGGAACTGGTGTTCGTGATGGCCCAGGGCTCGGTCAGCGACAAGCTCAAGATGGTCCGGCTGAAACCGGGAGAAGGAATCGCCGGCTGGGTCGTGCAACATGGCAAGCCGTTGCTGGTACAGGACGTCGAGCGGGATTCCCGGTTCACCAGCAAGGTCGACAAGATGACCGGGTTTCGGACCAAGGCGATTCTCGCCGTCCCACTGCAAGATCATGGCCGGACGATTGGCGTCATCGAAGTTCTGAACCCCGACAAGGACAGAAAGTTTACTGAGGAGGACCGCGAACTTCTCACCGCATTCGCGGCTCATGCCGCAGTGGCGATTCGAAACGCCCGCCTCGTCTCATCCATCAAGGAAGCGAACCGCTACCTGCAGGCCGAGATCGACGAGCGGTACGGCACGCTTATCGGGAAAAGCGCCGGCATCCGCACGGTGGTCAAGGCCGCGCGTAAAGTGGCGGAAACCTCCGCGACGGTGCTCTTGTTGGGCGAGACCGGTGTCGGCAAGGAGATGTTCGCCCGTTCCATCCATTCCTGGAGCCCCCGGGCGTCCAAGCCTTTCGTCGCCGTGAACTGCGTCGCGCTGGCCGAAGGCCTACTGGAGACAGAGCTGTTCGGCCATGAGAAGGGGGCGTTTACCGGGGCGCACCAGCAGAAAAAGGGACTTCTGGAACTGGCGCAAGGAGGCACGGTCTTCCTGGACGAGATCGGCGATACGAAGCCGGAGTTCCAGGCCAAACTCTTGCGGGTGCTCCAAACCCACCAATTCGAGCGCGTGGGGGGAACGGTCCCCATCACCGTGGACATCCGCTTCATCGCTGCTACGAACAAGGATCTGGAAGCTGCCGTTCACGCGGGGAGCTTTCGCAAAGATCTCTTCTTCCGACTCAACGTGGTCACCATCACCGTGCTGCCGCTGCGCGAGCGCAAAGAGGATATCCCGGCTCTGGCAAACTTTTTCCTGGAGCGGTACTGCCGGGAAATGAAACGACCCCCGATGGCCATCGCCCCCAGCGCCATGAAGCTCATCACCGACCACAACTGGCCTGGCAACGTGCGCGAGCTCGAGAACGTCATCGAGCGCGCCGTGGTCTTGACCGCAGAGAACGAAATCGGCCCACGCGATCTCGCCATTGGCTCCAGAGACATGCCGACTGGTGACCTTGCGTCACTCCTGGACCTCCCGTTCCATGTCTCCGTTCAAGCGCACAAGAAGGCCCTGATCAGCCACGCCATCAACAAGGCCAAAGGGAACAAGACCCAGGCCGCGACATTACTGCAACTCCAGTCCACGTATTTGTTCCGCTTGTGCAAGCAGCTAGGAATAACCTAAGGTAAATATCGTAACAGTCTTGTACGGTAACGCTGTCATGATTTTTCAAACCTATCAAATTCTGTCAGACGACTATCTATCGGGATAGGGAGATGCCATCGACGGGGATGGCGGAGGAAACTCAGTCGGGTGAATTGTATTCAATAAGTTAAATGTTTGCAAACACTTACAACCAACACCCCTGACCTCATTACAAGAGTCTCACCGGCACCAGTATTGCTTCTATAACTCCTATGTGCCACTTGCCTAGGGGATCAGTCTACTTCATGAGCAAACACCCGGCTTCGAAAGGTGCCCCCCGCCGCTTAGAGTTGCGGGACGGATTCAGTCTGATCGAAGTGATGGTCTCTCTGGTCATTCTTGCCATCGGCGTTCTCGCTCTGACGGAACTGCAGCTCACGGTCACCAAAGGCAACGACTCGTCGAACACGATGGCGACGGCTCTCTTCCTTGCCGAGCAAAAGATGGAAACCCTAAAGAAGGCGCCATACACGACCATCCAGGCGGAACCGCCCACGGCGGTCACGGCCTCGGGTGGGACGTATAGTCGTGAAGTCATCGTGACGAACAATCAACCGATGCTGAACGTGAAGACCGTCCAGGTGGTCGTCTCGGGAACGGACGGCCAAAGAACCTTCACGGTGCCGCTCTCCAGCGTCATTGCCCAATAGCACGCGCATGAAGAAGCTCAAGTCAGAAACTGCCTTTAGTCACGTGGAAGTGATCATATCGACGGCGATCGGCGGGATCATCTGCATGGGCATGTTCCAACTCTATCTCTCTTCGGCCAGCGGCGCCTTGGTCCAGAACGAGACGGTGCAGATGCAGGCCGACGCCCGTGCGGCCATGGATATCATGACGCAGGATTTGAGACAGCTCTATGGCTCTGCCACGATATCGACAACCCTGACTCCCAACGACACGCTCAGTTTTAGCCGGTTAGAAGATTCCGGCTATTCCTCGGGCGGCAATACCGCCTTCAGCCTGAACGATACACGGAAGTCCTGGGCAACCAATGCGTTTGCTCCGTCCGCCGCAGGAACCTATTCGGTACAGATCGTCGGGGGGATCGGAATGGGCCAGACGAACTCCATCAGCGGGAACACCGGAAGCCAGCTCAGTCTCTCAAGCGCGTGGGGTACGCTCCCGGATGCAACGTCTCTTTACGTCATCACCCGTTCGAAGACGTTGACTCGGACGGCCGACAACATGCTGCGGTCTAACTCAGCCGGCGGCCGCTCGGCGCTACTCGCCGCGAATATCACGAGCTTGTCGTTCTCACAACCCAATGCCAGCACGATCAGCATCACCGAGACTGCTCGCACCAGCATCGTGGACCCGCGAACCCAGCGCTACGTGTACTACACACTGACCCAGTCAGTGATGCCGAGGAATTAAACCACGCATGAGCACGCCACTTCAGCCACTCAAAGCGCAAACCGGAGTCGTCCTGGTCACGACACTCCTGCTCTTGATCCTGTTGACCGGTGTGGGGCTCACCAGCCTCGCGGGCTTCGGGGTGAATCGGAGCCAATCACAAAATCTGGTCAGCACGAAACAGGCTTTTCAATTGGCGGACGCCGGCATCCAGTATGCCGAGAAATATCTGAATCAGCATCAACCGACGTGGAGCACGTACGCATCTTCTACGCCACAGACGCTCATTCCCTATACGACACTCACCGGATTAGGGACGTTTACCGTCAGCGTTCAGGATGGCGGAAACGGCAGCCTTCTGGTCACCTCGACCGGCACCGCCAGCAACAACGCACAAGCGGTGATCACCGGTTTGGTGGTTCTTGGGCCTTATGTTCCGGAGGACGCCGTGACCGCGGACCAGAACCTGACGATCAGCGGGAACGGTACAATCGCCGGGTCTAACGGCGGGGTACACGCGAACGGCAACCTCACGATTTCGAACTCGCCTTCCATCAGCGCGAATGCGACGGCCTATTACACTTACACGGCTACTGGAACTCCCAAAGTGAACGGAGTCGCCGCCGGCAATCAGACAATCGCTGCCATCCCGCTGATGAGGGCGAGCATGTTCTCTGCCTCATATGATTATCGCCTGTCCTGGGACGGCAACGTCTATAACCAAGCGGGGATTGCCCAACCCCTCCCCGGCGGCACGTGGAATTGTTGGAAATTCAGTTCCACCAGCACGATCACGAAGAAGAAGAAGAAAAAAGGCGGATCTGCCCCGCCGAGTGCGCCCCCTATGTGGACGTTAAGCTGCTCCAGCACGATCAACGGCACGCTCTATTTTCAGACTGATGTCTCGATCCCTACAAGTCTCGGCACCACCCAGGCGCCCTGGGTTACCACTCTCATCGCAGAAAAGTCCATCGACCTCACAGCACAGAGCGTGGTTGCGCGCGTGCCCACGAGCGCAGATGGAGCGCTGTTTAAGGCCGGGACACAAAATTTCCTCTTCATCTCCGATGAGGATATTCATATCGGCAGTCTCTCGGGGGGCAACCTTACAGGGGTGGTCACCGCGTACGGACAGGTGGGCATTGACGGAAACCCGACCATGTACGGTTATGTCGTCGCGCAGGATGGATCAAACCTCAGTGGGCTGGTGACTGCAAACTCTCTGAGCGGCGGGCTCAACCTGACGTGGAACGGTGACTTGCCGATTCCGACTTTTTTGAAGACGGCGCAAATTAAGACATGGAAAGCGTTGTAGCAAGAGAAAGGGGAATACCGATGTACACGAGGCTCTTAATACTCAGTCTGATCGCGCTGCTCGGGTTAGGGTCCATGGAACCGGCCGGAGTGAATGCAGGGTCCTCTGGAGGTATTCCTCCTGGCCAGCAAAAGAAACTCCTCGATCAGCAACACCAAGACCTGGTGCAGGAAGAGCAGACTCTTGCGCAGACCTACAGCCAGCTCATGGATCAGAAGCGGTCCCTCTTGGAACAACTCAGGACGCTCAATCCGAAGGGGGCAACCACGCAAGACTGGCTGACCCTTTGGGAGGACTACCATCAGTACAAAGTTACAGATAAAGACGAGTTGAAGGCCAACTACAAGGACATATTGAAGGCCCTGAGAGCGAAAGGCGTAGACAAACACGACTTCAAAAGCAAGGTGGAGGCACTCCTCCAAGCACTGGAAGCTGTCCAGCAGCAGCAGGATGCGCTCGCGCAATCGTGGGACACGCATGATCAAAAGGTACAGCAACTCAACATCGATCAACAAAACTTTAATCAGCAAAACGGAAAGAACTAGCCGCCCGCGCCCGTCCATCCTAAAGGCCATCACCTTGCGCTGGTTCAGAGGACCATGGTAGTCCAGACCACCCTGTCCTGACGCGATCGTTTCTCGCACTGTGTGTCTCCTGTCATCATTCCTCCGGTGGATTCCTCAATAGTCCGGTGGATTCCGTCCCAATTCCGGCTATAATACACACGGCCCACGGTCTGGCATTCCCCTGTCGTCAGGAGCAGGCATGGCCGACGTGAAAGACAGCCTGAAAGCCAAGGAATCGAAAACCCCGAAGCGCCGCCGCAAGCTGGGCGAGGTCCTGCTGGAGGCGGGTCTCCTTTCCCAGGACCAGTTGACCAAGGCGCTCCAAGAATCCGCCCGATCCGGCCAACGCCTGGGCGAATACCTCGTTGACCAAGGGATCGTCTCGGAACGCGACATCGCCTCGCGTCTCTCGCACCAACTGGGCTACCACTTCGTCGACCTAAACAAGGAAACGCTCAATACCGACCTGTCTGTGACGATCCCCGAACCGCTGGCCAGGCGCTATCAGGCCGTACCTATGAAACTCGACGGCAAGTCACTGACCGTGGCCATGGCTGACCCCCTCGATTTCGATGCCATTCAGGATATTTCGTTCTTCAGCGGATGCACCGTGAAACCGGTGCTCGCCGGGCGATCCGCCATCAAGGAAGCGGCAGAGAAGGTCTACCGGAAACAGGCGGTCGCGGCCGCCGTCGAACGGATCGCCGGCGACAGCACCGAGGAATTCAGCGAGGACCTGCTGGAGGTGCTGGCAGCCGAAGCTCAGCCCACGGAGGCCGAGATCGAGAGCCTGGAAGAAGCGACCCGACAGGCGCCCATCGTCCGGCTCTGCAATATGCTCATGACAGAGGCCGTCCGTTCCCGTGTTAGCGACATCCACGTCGAGCCGACTAAAAAAGAAACGATCGTGCGGTTCCGCGTGGACGGCCTCCTGCGCGAAACCATGCATTTACCGAGGGCCGTGCACCCGTCGATCGTCTCGCGTTTCAAGGTCCTCGCCAAGATGGATATCGCCGAGCGCCGCGTCCCCCAGGACGGAGCTATCCGCGTGAGGATCGAACAGCGCGAAGTGGATCTCCGGGTGTCTTCGCTGCCCATCCTGCACGGCGAAAAGATGGTCCTCCGCGTCACGGACCAGTCGAAATCTCTCCCCAAGCTGGAGGCGATCGGCTTGTCCGAGAAAGATTACGCGACGATCACGTCATTCACCCAGCGCCACAAGGGCATCATCCTCGTGACCGGCCCGACGGGAAGCGGCAAGACGACGACCCTCTACGCCCTGTTGAATGCCATCAAGTCTACGGCGATCAACCTCGTCACCGTCGAAGACCCGGTCGAGGCCAACATCGAGGGGACCAACCAGACCCAGGTCAATCCAGATGCGGGGCTGACATTTGCCAGCGCTCTCCGGGCCATCCTGCGCCAGGATCCGAACGTTATCCTCGTCGGTGAGATCCGGGACCAAGAGACCGCGGAGATTGCCATCCGGGCCGCCATGACCGGCCACCTGGTGCTCTCCACCCTGCACACCAACGACGCCCCGTCGGCCATCACACGGCTCATCGATATCGGCATTCCCCGCTACCTGGTGGCCTCGTTGGTTGAGGGGGTCATCGCCCAGCGTCTGGTCCGGACCATCTGCCCGCATTGCAAGGAGAAAGCGACGCCGGACCCCGCCACGCTGATGACCCTCCGGATTCCGCCGGAAGCCTTGACGAACGTGCAGTTCTATGCCGGCAAGGGCTGCGCTCAGTGCGAAAATACGGGATACCTGGGGCGGATGGCCATCATGGAGATCCTCGACCCGACCGCTCGGATGCGCGAGATGATCTCGGCGGAAGTGGCGGAGCAGGACCTACGCCTAGCCTGCCTCGCGGCGAAGATGACCACGCTGGGTGAGGACGGCCTCAACAAGGCCAAAGCGGGCCTGACGACGCCGGAGGAACTCCTGCGCGTGATCGAAGTGTCGAGCAAAACCGAGTCGATTTGTCCGTCCTGCGCCCGGATCGTCCAGTACGACTTCATAGCCTGCCCATACTGCGAGGCGATCCTCAGCCGCAACTGTATCGGCTGCAAGCGCTCCCTTCAACTCGAGTGGAAGACCTGCCCCTACTGCGGGACCCGCGTCGGCGAAAAAAAACGCTCCTAGCCGGCCTCACAGAAACGCGGCCGCCAGCTCATCGGCCAGCAGCAGGCCATCGTCGCTAGGCCGCAGGACGTCGCCGTCCAGGATCATCCACCTGTCAGAGGTCAGCTGCTCGATCGGTTCTCGGAATCGCTCGATCGGATCGAGACCATACCGCTCACGCAGGGGAGCGCAGGCGACCCCCGCAACCATGCGGAGCCCGAAGGCCACCGCCTCCCTCAACCGCAGGTCCGGCGTCCCTGGTTCCCGTTCTGCAATCGGCAGCTTACCGGTCGACACCAGCCGATGGTATTCCTCCAGCGACGCCACCGTGCTGAACCGCGTTCCGTCCAGGTACGAATGGGCGCTGGGGCCCAATCCCAGCCACTCACGATCAGTCCAGTAGCCCAGATTGTGCCGGCAGGCGTGGCCCGGACGCGCGAAGTTGGAGACCTCATACTGGAGATAGCCCGCGGCCCTCAGCCTGCTCCGTCCCTCCTGATACATATCGGCCAGCGCATCTTCATTAGGCAGGTTCAGGTGCCCGCGCTCCGCCTCCCGGTGAAACTGCGTCCCCTCTTCGATCGTCAGCCCGTAGAAGGCGAGATGCTCGGGCGCCAGGGCTATCGCCGCGTCCAGATTGGCCAGCCAGCGAGTCAAGGACTGGCTCGGGAGTCCGTAGATCAGGTCCAGGTTAAGGTTGGCAAAGCCAGCCCGGCGAGCCGCGCGAACGGCACGTTCGATTTGCTCGGCTGTATGCGGGGTGTTGGCGGCTTTCAACTCCGCATCGTCGAACGACTGTGCGCCCAAGCTGAGACGGTTGTACCCACCTTTGCGGAGCGCTCCCAGGAAGGGTTCCTCGACCGACGCCGGATTCGCCTCGATCGACACTTCAGCGGCTGGGTCCACGAGAAAGTTTCGCCGGCAGGCCTCCAGGATGCTGAGAAGCTGCCCGGACGAGAGGATCGTGGGCGTTCCACCGCCAAAGTAGATCGTCTCGA
>Ga0070697_100004374_pt1 | contig 10843 bp, 10 predicted proteins | sample KBSK1501metaG_FD_65475 | JGI IMG/M metagenome (GOLD analysis project Ga0070697, IMG submission 65475) | Corn, switchgrass and miscanthus rhizosphere microbial communities from Kellogg Biological Station, Michigan, USA - KBS K1-50-1 metaG | ecosystem: Host-associated > Plants > Roots >... | reverse complement strand
GGCCTCGGTGCTACCCCGGCGGGCGGCCAGGGCCGCTTCGGTGCTCATGCGCATGCCTCCGTCATGTCGTCGTCCTGCTCGTCGTCGGCCGCGGCGGCCAGGTCGGCAGCGCGGAAGGCGGTGCTCCAGACGCGGTGGAAGTAGTCCTGGGGCTTGCGCATGTCCAGGGCGAGCGCGTCATCGAGGAGCCCGAGCCCGGCGAGGGCCTTTTCCAGGCCGTCGATCGCGCGGGCGGTCGGCTCGAAGTACGCGTGCAGGTAGTCGGCGGTCGCGCTGTCGGGCGCCCCTTCGGCGAGCAACCGCCACTGCTCGCGCTTGCGCCGCCAGTAGAGCAGGTCCGCTCCGGACAGCACGAACTTGTCACAGTTGCCGCAGTCCAGGTTCCACGGACAGGATCCGCCGTCCACGACGGGCTGGAAGGTGCAGAACCCGCCCTCGGCCGGGGTGCTGCGCCGCGACAGGTCGATCGCGAGGGCCTGGGCCTGCTCACGGGAGAGCGGGGCGGCTTCCCCCGCGAGCAGTTCCCCGGGGCTGGCGGAGCCGGGCCCGGCGACCCAGACCTGCTGCAGGACGTCCTCAAGGTCGGACTGGGCCAGGTGGACGTAGCGCTCCGCCATTTTCTCGGAGACATGGCCCAGGTAACGGCGGATGTGGGTGAGGCTCGCCCCGGCGCGCAGCAGGCTGGTGGCCAGGGAGTGGCGGGCCTGGTGGGGCACCTGGCGGCCGATGTCGAGGCTGTCGATCCAGTTCTTGAAGCCCTTGTGGAACCACTTGCAGGACAGGGCGTGCTGGCAGTCGCGGTTGCGGAAGATCGTGGGGAACAGCGCCATCGCGGCGCGTTCCTCGGGGGTGGGCGGCCGGTTGTTCCGCTCCTGGAACAGGTCCAGTGTCTTGCGCTGGTGGGCCTCCAGCATCTGGCAGGTCCGCTCGGGGATGCGGATCGCCTCGTCGTAGTTGCCGACCTTGGTCTGGTCGTGCCAGAGCATGGGCAGGCCGCCGTATCGTCCCAGGCAGTCCAGGCGGAGCCTGAGGACCTCGCTGCAGCGGCGGCCGGTGACGATGATGGTCTCCCAGGCGTCCCGCAGGCCGCGGTCGAGCGGGTCGTGGTCCCGGGCCAGGGCCTGCAGGTTGGCCTCGCCGGCCAGCGCCCGGGCGACCTCGTCGGTGAACGGGGCACGCGTCCGCTGGATCACCCGGCCAGGGGCGGGCATCGCGGTGATGAAGCCCCGGCCGAGGCCGAGCCTGTTGGCCTCGCCGGACTCCAGGGCCCCGCGCAGGAGCCGCCGGGTCCGGGTGAAGACGGCCTGCCTGGTGTTGGCGGTCACGATCGACGCCTTGCCGTGAACGCCCCTGGCTCCCAGCGAGGTCAGCCCGTCGAGCTCGCGCTGCCGCTGGTCGGCGACGAACTGGTGCATGTGCTCGGCCGTAAGCACCCGGGGGTCGTGCCCGCCGCAGGGGGCGGCGAGCTCCAGGAAGGCGCTCAGCTCCAGCCCGGCGCGCCGGGTGTGGTCAAAGGTGCTGCCAGAGCGCGGGCAGGACGGGGACCGCAGGACATCGGCGAAGTGGTCCCAGACAAGGTCGCGCAGCCACCGCTGGGAGATCCGGTCCAGGTCGAGGCGGCCGGGGCGGTTGCTGAGCTTGCGCCCGAAGTGCTCGGTGAGGATGTAGCCGGCCTCGCGGGTCTCTCCGGGCGTGACGTAGAGGGGGTGCAGGCCGCCGGCGATGGAGCAGGCGATGCGGGTGCCCTCCCGGCCGGCCGCCTTGCGCAGGCCGGGGTCACCGGGGTCCAGGTCGGTGAGGGAGCGCAGGCCGCGGGCGCGGCCGCAGTCAGCCAGGCGCTGGATCGGGGCCAGCTCCCACTTCCCGTGCTGGCGCCGGGTGTGCCAGCACATGCCCCACTGGATCTCGGCCCGCAGCAGCGGGTGCAGGCCCCGGAGGTTGACCTGGTCGGGCCGCAGCACCGCCGCGGCCGCCGCGCACCACCGGCGGAAGGACGGCTCGTCGGCGTACTCGACGGGGACGGGCCTGCCTGTGCGCTCGTAGCGATTCCCCCACTGGCCGGGCAGGGCGGCACCTCCAGGACGGCCCTCCCGCTGGTAGCGGGCGTCGTGCCGCGAGCACAGTCCCAGCGGCGAGAACGCCTTCTCCGGGCAGACGTGGACGAGGCAGCGACCGTAGCCGGGGGACGGCTCCTGCCCGGCCAGCCACTGATCGAAGTCGGCGGCGTCGCCGTGCCGGGGGCGGTAGTTATACCAGCGGAACTGGTGGTGGTGACACAGCCGCAGCGTCACGTGGCAGGCCGGCCTGTCCGGGCAGATCCGGCACGGCTGCTCCTCCACTCCCTCGCCCGGCCCGAGGGGCCGGGCTGCCCGCAGGAACGCGGCGCGTGTCCCGCCCTCGCCGCGGTGCTTGCGCCAGAGGTCCTGGTGGGCGCCGCACAGGTCGCCGTGCCCCATCACGGTCCGCTCGCATCCTGCCAGGCAGTTCCACCGGTAGACGGGGTGCCCGGCGGGGACCTTGATGATGTCCGGCCGGAACAGCGGGTCGAACGACGGCGCGCTGATCAGCGCGGCCAGGATCTCCAGCCTGTCCCGGCCCTCGCGGGCATCCGGCTGCGGCAGCAGGGTGACGGTCACCGGCCCTCGCCCCAGACCGTGCGCAGGGCGGCGACGAACGCGGGATCGTGCACGTCGACGTGACCGTAGACCTCGTCGACCATCGCGGCCGACGCCCACCCGCCGGCGTCCCGGGCGATCACCAGGTTGCCGCCGGAGGCATCGAGAACCGCCGAGGTAAAAGAATGACGGAAGGAATGGGGCTTCACGGCCCCGAGGCCGGCGCGCTTCCCGGCCCGGGCGAGCATCCGGCGGGCGCTGACGGGGGCCAGCGGCTGCCCGGCGGCCGGGCCGTGCAGCTGGACCAGCAGCATCCCGTGCCCCGATTCCCGCGGGTACTCGCTCGTCACGTACTCGAAGTAGGCGTGCACCATCGCGGGGCTGGCCCGCTTGACCAGCCCGCCGGTCACCGTGCCGCCCTCGGCCCGCCACGGGTGCTTGGTCTTGGCCTCGGCCCCGTTCGGGTTCCCCGGACGGTGGCACACGTGCAGGTGCGGCCACCGGCACTCCCCGCAGGCCGCGTCCTGCCGCAAGTGCAGGTCAGTGAGGTAGAGACCGCACAGCTCCCCGATCCGCAGGCCCCCGTCCGCCAGCCAGGACACGATCAGCCGGTCCCTCGCCGAGCTCACCACGGCCAGCAGGTCGTCCCGGGCACCATCCGGGAGCATCTTGGGGTGCCGGCGATACCGGCCCTTCGGCGCCAGCGGGTTCGCCGGCATCTCCGTCTTCACGTGCCCCAGCAGCGCCCGCCGCCGGTCCGCCCGGGTCGGCAGCCTCGTCCGGTCGAGCGCCCCGCCCAGCCCTGTGTTGATGCCGAGGGACGACTGGTGCAGGTAGAAGCCCTTCAGGCAGGCCGCCGCCGTCGACAGCGCCGCCCGTCCGTAAGGGCGCTTGCCCTCCCGCCACGGCTCGCCCAGCGGCATCATCACGTCGGCGCCGACGACGCCCATGTAACGCTCGAGATCCCGCAGCCGGACGTCGTCGAACGACAGGCACTCGCGTTCGAGCCACCGCAGGTGATCGACCAGGTAGTACGCGTACGTCTTCTGCGTGCCCGACCCGTCGTGAACCCGGAGGAACCGGTCGGCCTCCTCGTGCACCGTGCCCTCGGGCCACACGATCGTCCACGACCGCAGCCCGTTCCTCCGGTCGAGCCGCTGGACCCGCAGGTCCCCGACGACCACCCGCCGTGTCATCCATCCTCCTGTGCCAACCCCGGACATGGACGACGCCCCGGACCAGGTCGGTAAAGGAGTCTAGGACGCCCAGCTCACAGGCTCAGGAGAACGACACGGACACTCAGGGGTGCGGTCGGTAAAGCGGTCTGGCAGAACAGGCCGCACGAGGGGCTGCGGCACGCGCTGACGCCGGGCAAGGCGCTGACCCCGAACGAGATGTATGCCGCGCTGGTAGAAACCGCGGGATACGTCCCGGTCCCGCTGTCCGCCGATGACTACATCGAGCTGCTGCCAGCGGCCTGGCGGGCGGTCAACGCCTATGGCGTGAAGATCCGGCATCGTACCTATGACTGCAAGGCGCTCAATCCCTACCGCCGCCAGCACTCCGGGGTGAACGCGAGGAAGGGTCTGTGGGAGGTTCACTACGACCCTTACGACGTCACCCGCGTGTGGGTCCGCAACCACCACGACGGCGGCTGGATCCAGGCCCCGTGGACACACTTGAGGACCGGGCCGGCGCCCTTCGGCGAGCAGGTGTGGAACCACGCCCGGCAGATGCTGGCCCGCCGCGGCCACGATCGGGCCACCGAAGCCGAGATCGCCCGGACCGCGGAAGAGCTGCTGGACAAGGCGGAACGCGGGCCCGGACGCGGCAAGCCGGCCAAGAGGGACCAGAAGGTGGCCGGGCGTGACAGGGCGGTATCCGCCGCCGGGCGGCCCGTGCCGGAGCCGCAGCCGCAACCCCCGCCGGCATGGGACGACGCCGATGACGACGAAGACGCCGGCCAGCTGGCGGAGGTGATCCCGCTGGGTATCTTCGACGCCCGCGAGGAGGCCAAGAAATGGTGGTGAGCGGCCCCGCCGGCCAGCCGCCGCCGCAGGATGACCCGGCCGGCGGGCCCGGCCTGGATGCCGGCCGCCGGGAGCCGACCATGACCCTGGCCGGCTGGCGGCGGTTCGTCGACGCCCCGGCCGCCAGGTTCGAGCTGCTGCCCGAGAAGCGGTGGACGGCCCTGTCCGGGCCGGACAAGGAAGCATACGACGAGGCCAGGCTCACCTACCACTCCGAGATGATCATCGTGGCGACCTCGACGATCCGCGAGGTCGCCCGGCAAGGCCGGCTGCTGACCCTGCTGAACCGGCGGGAGATCAGCGCCCGCCGCGGCCTGATCGTGTCCGGGCAGCAGACCACCGGCAAGACCACCGCCCTCAAACAGCTCGGCCGCACCCACGAGCTGATGGTCCGCCAGCGCTACCCGGCACGGCTGGCCGACCGGATCCCGGTGGTCTACGTGACCACCCCACCCAAGGGCTCGCCGCGCAAGCTGGCCATGGAGTTCGCCCGGTTCCTCGGCCTGCCCCCGGCCAAGCGGGGCTACAACACCACCGACATCGCCGACGCGGTCTGCCAGATCATGCTGGAAGCGCAAGTAGACCTGGTCCTGGTCGACTTTACCGACACAACCTGAACCTGGCGACCGCGGCCGGAGAAGACATGTCCGACCACCTCAAGTACTTCACTGAGCACCTGCCCGCGACGTTCGTATACGCGGGCATCGATGTCGAGCGCCGGGTATTCACCGGGGTGCGGGGCAAGCAGATCGCCGGCCGCTGCGTGCTGGTCAACACCGGCCCGTTTTCCCTGCGACGCGGAGTGGAGGGGCCTGGTGGCCACCTTGGAAAGCGCGTTGCGGTTGCACCGCCACCAGCCCGGATCGCTGACCCGCCAGGCCCGGTACCTGCACCACCGCACCGGGGGCATGATCGGCAGCCTGTCGCACCTGGTCCGCGCTGCGGCGCAGCTGGCGATCCTGGAAGGCGACGAAGCCATCCCCCGCAAGCTGATGGACACCATCCCTGTCGATTACGCCGCCGAGTCCGGCCAGCACGGCGCCGCGTAATGTTTCCCTTCGGCTCCCGGCTCACGCCGCCGTCCCGGCTGCCCCGCCCCGTCCCGCCGTTTCCCGGCGAGACCACCCTGTCCTACCTCTACCGGCTCGCCATCGCCAACCAGCTCCAGCCCGGCGATCTGCGGGCGCACCTGACCGGCACACGCCAGCCCGCCCCGGTCACCCTGGACAGCCTGGCCGCCGCGACCGGCAGATCCCCGCGCTGCCTGAGTCATGCGCTGCCCGAGCTGCGGCCCGGCACCGTGCCCGGCGCGGACCCGGTGCTGCCCGGGCACGTCCGCCGCACGATCTGCTGGCGCTGCGCGGCCCGGCGCAGCGCCTTCAGATTCGCCACCACCTGGCAGCCCGCCGAGGTCAACATCTGCCCCTCCCACCTGATCTGGCTCGGGCCGGCCGTTCGCGCCCACCGCAGCGACCAGTACGACGTCGGCGACCTGCCCGAGATCCTCCAAGCCCAGCGACGCCGCTACCGGCTGGCCCGACGCCACGGCCGCCAGACAGCCGCCGACGCATTCGCCGAGGCAGCCCACATCACCGCTCTCTGGGCACGGCACGGATTCCACAGCGACCGGCGGATCGGCTTGATCCACGCGTTCGGGCACAACCCCCTGACCGGCAGGCTTCAGCCAGGTGACCCCATCACGCCAGTGCTGACCTATCCCGAGACCGTCGACCTGGCCCGCGTGCTCGCCACGCCTCACTGGCGTCATCCCACCACCCCAGCGAGCAAGAACGAGCTCCGCCAATTCCAGCGCGACATCGACCAGCACGTCCGAATCGAGTACCACCCCGAAGACAGCCTCTACGACCCCCTCTTCGGCTGGTTCCAGAAGCGCCACGGACTCTCACGCCGCACCCGCGCTCGATGGCTTGCCCCATGATCGGTGAGACAAGCTGCCCACCGCCCGTCTCACACACCTGAGGCACCGCAGCTCGAAACGACGCCCGTGCCTCACGATCAACGAGACGGGACACGGGGTCGGCCCGTATGGAGCTGGTCTCGGGCGTGGCGCAGCTGCGCCCGGAGGACGCGATGGTGGAGGCGATGCTGCGGGGCTGGCGTGCGCAGCAGGCCGCCCGCGGGTTAAGGGATGACGCGACGATCGAGCCGCGGCAGGGGCTGGTGCGCCGGTTCCTGGAGTTCACCAACGAGTATCCGTGGGGGTGGACGCCGTCGCATCTGGAGGAATGGTGCGTGCATCTGACTGCGGAGGAGCACCTGGCTGCGTCGACGATCCGCGGTTACCAGTGCGGCCTGCGGTTGTTCACCGAGTTCCTGGCTGATGGCCGGTACGGGTGGGCGGCGGCGTGTGAGCAGGCGTTCGGGCCTGGTCAGTATCCGGTGGCGATCGCTCATGAATGGAATACGATTGCGCACCTGCAGGGCTACGAGGGCAGGCCGGAGGCCCGGCCGTTCACTCGCGGCGAGCTGCAGCGGTTCCTGGATTATGCCGATGATCAGGTGGAGCGGGCGGTGCGGGCGAAGCGGAAGGGCGTGCTGGCCGCGTACCGGGACGCGACGCTGTTCAAGGTGATCTACGCCTGGGGGCTGCGCCGGACCGAGGCGTCCAAGCTGGATCTGATCGATTTCGGCCGGAACGCGGAGGCCCCGGAGTTCGGCCGGTACGGGATGCTGAACGTCCGGTTCGGCAAGGCGGCCAAGGGGCAGGCGCCGCGCCGCCGGAACGTCGTGTCGGTGATGGGCTGGGCGGTTGAGGCGGTCGCGGACTATGCGGAGAACGTCCGGCCCCGGTTCGGCTGCCAGGATCATCCGGCACTGTGGCTGACAGAGCGCGGCGGCCGGGTGAAGCCGTCAGAGATCAACGCCCGGTTCCTCGCCTACCGGGAAGCGCTGGGCCTGCCGGCTGCCCTGGTCGTCCATAGCCTGCGGCATTCCTACGTCACCCACCTGACCGAGGACGGGGCCGACCGCCGGTTCATCCAGGCACAGGTCGGTCACTCCAGCGACAGCTCGACGGCGATCTACACCCACGTCAGTGACGACTTCATGAATACCGCGCTGCGGCGGGTTCTGGCGCCGGCGTTCGGCGCTGATCGCGGCAGCCAGGCACCGCGAGCGGACAGGGCAGGACGGGAGGTTCGCCGGTGACGGCCAGGCTCGACTACCGGTGGCACCTGCGGCAGGTGATGGCCGCCCAGGGCATGTTCAGCACCACTGACCTGCTCGCGCCGCTGGCGCAGCGCGGCATCGTGCTGTCCTCCAGCCAGGTGTACCGGCTGGTCGTCGACCGGCCGGAGCGGCTCAGCCTGAAGATCTTGATGGCGCTGCTGGACATCCTGGACTGCTCGATGGACGACCTCATCGAACCGGTCCCGGCCGCGGGAGCGGCCGGCAAATCCAGGAAGACCAGCGCGGCCGGCGGCACCGGAGTCGGGGAACTGCGCCCGAAGCGGGCCCGGATCATCCCGCCGGGCCGGTGAGAGGCCCGCAGCCGGGATCTGCCTGGCATAGCCAGCCGGGCGGGAATGCCGCCGGCCTGGTCGCTGACCCGGCCGCGTTCATCACCGGCCTGGTCTGCGGCGTCGAGCAGGGCCTGGATCTGGCGGCGCTGGAAGCAGCGGTCGCCAGGGCTGGCGGCGGGCGGGCGAAACGGCGCAGGCTCGCGCAGGCCCTGGCGGACCGGCCCGCGGTGCTGACCGACGGCCGGTCTCCCGCACCGCGCGTGGTCGGGGACCTGCTGATCGCGCTGCGCAAGGCGGGTGCGACAGCAGTGTCGCCGCCGGTCTGCGCGGCCGCCGGCTGCGGGAGGCCCCTGCGGGCGCTGCGGCGCCGCGGGCAGGACTGGTACTGCGCTGGCTGCACCAGGGCATGGGAGCCGTGCACTGCCTGCGGCAAGACCAGGAAGGTGAACACCCGCGGGCGAGACGGGCAGGCTTACTGCCAGTTCTGCGGCCCGCCGGAGGCCGTCGACCCGGTCGAGGCCGTCGTGCGGGTGGTCACCGCGATCGACCCCAGCTTGACGGCCGAGGTGGTGGCCGCCGCGGTCAGGGACGCGGCCAGGCAGCCGGGGCAGCGCCGCAAGCTGGCCTGGGCGCTGCAAGACCGGCCAGGCCTGCTGACAGGGGACGGCGCCGCCGCACCCGTCGCCGCGGTGCTGCGGCTCATCGACGCGCTGGCCGGCTCCGGGGCCACCATGATCGTCAGGCCCGCCTGCCCCGGCTGCCGCCAGGTGAAGCCGCTGGCCGGGAAACAGGGGGAGCTGCGGGTCTGCGCCCGCTGCTCCGCCAGGGCACGTGCGGTCGCCTGCGCCCGGTGCGGTCACGTCCGCCCGGCGTGCGCCAGGGACGCTCAGGGCAGGCCGGTATGCTCCGGCTGCCAGGCCAGCGACCCGGTCAACCACGAGCCATGCACCGGCTGCGGGCAGATGAGGCAGGTAACGGCCCGCACCGCTGAAGGGCCCTAGTGCCACCGGTGCCGGCCCGGCCGCGCGGCGGTCTGCGGGATCTGCGGGCAGACACGGGCCTGCGCCATCTCCCAGGTCACCGGCCAGCCATGGTGCGCTTCGTGCCGGAGGTGGCGGGCGCGATGTGCCGGATGCGGCACCGTCGCGCCGGTCTACGCCGGAACCCGGGAAAGGCCGCTATGCGCCCGCTGCACCAGCCCCGACCCCGGCTCCTGGAAACGGTGCCCGGCCTGCCAGCAGACCTGGCAGCTCGGCACCCGGCCCTGCCAGCAATGCGCCCTTCGCCGTAAGATCACCGGCCGGCTCAGCGACGGGACCGGCACCGTCAGCAGCAGCCTGGCCCCGCTGCATCACGCCCTGACCATCGTCGAGCGGCCCTCCACCGTCCGGACCTGGCTGGACCTGCCGCCCGTCCGCACGCTCCTGACCAGTCTCAGCCAAGACCCCCGCCCGCTGACCCACGAGATCCTGGACGAGTTCCCGGCCAGCAGCACGCTCGCCCACCTGCGCAGCATCCTGGTCGCGACCAGCGCCCTGCCCGGCCGTGATGAGCGGCTAGTCCAGCTGGAGCGATGGACCGCCAGCGTCATCGCCGCCCGCGGTGACACCGGACAGCGGCAGATCCTGCACGGATACGCGACCTGGCACGTGCTGCGCAGGCTACGCCAGCGGCTGGCGTCAGCGACCGCCCAGCCTCAGGACAGCCCCGCTCCCCGGCACGCTTCACTGCAGCAGGCCGCCAACGCCCGCCGCCACATACTGGCGGCCGTCACCGTCCTTGACCTGCTGCAGGACCGGCGGATGACCCTTGCCGCCCTCACCCAGAACGACCTGGACCGCTGGGTGAGCGAGCCCCAGTTCACCTACCCCAAGGAAACCGGCCACTTCATCCGCTGGGCTGTTGGCCGCGGGCACGCCCGCGGCCTGACCTTCGACCAGGCCCGGTGGGAGGGCCCGCGCGGCCCGCACGACACGGAAAAACGCTGGGACGACGCGCGACGGCTCCTGCACGACGGCACCCTGCCCCTGCCCGACCGCGTCGCGGGCCTGCTCCTGCTTCTGTATGCGCAAAGCGCCGCCGGAATCGCCAGCCTCACCACCGGCCAGATCCGCGACGACGGCGCCAGCGTGACGATCATGCTCGGCACCGCCCCCATTACCCTCCCCGAACCTCTGACCGGACTGGTCCGTGAGCTGGTCGCCACCCGGTCCGGCCACGCCGCCATCGGACGGCCCGGCACCGTCCCGTGGCTGTTCCCCGGCGGACGTCCCGGCCATCCGCTCAACGGCAGGCGCCTCGGAGACCGGCTCAAGAACATCGGCCTGCACCCGCGCCAGGCCCGCGCCACAGCCCTGTTCACCCTCGCCTCCCAGCTCCCCGCCGCGGTCCTCGCCCGCATGCTCGGGATCCACATCCACGCCGCCGTCCAATGGCAGAAAGCCGCCTCCGGCGACTGGATGACCTATGCCGCAGACCTCAGCCGCCGCCCTCGGGGGAACCTGACCTAAACCCGCCATGACGGTCACGATGACGCAGCGCTTGTCCCGTCTCGCCCGGGTTGAGGCAATTCCGCTGATCTGGTGGTGGTCGGTTCATGAACAGCCGGTCAGCATCCAGAAGGTAGCGGTAGGAGGCGACATCTACGTGGGATGCTGGTCGCCGTGACCGGATCAGCACCAGCGTGGCGTACGGCCCTGGGCGAGCTGCCCATTGT
>Ga0070697_100004371_pt1 | contig 10844 bp, 6 predicted proteins | sample KBSK1501metaG_FD_65475 | JGI IMG/M metagenome (GOLD analysis project Ga0070697, IMG submission 65475) | Corn, switchgrass and miscanthus rhizosphere microbial communities from Kellogg Biological Station, Michigan, USA - KBS K1-50-1 metaG | ecosystem: Host-associated > Plants > Roots >... | reverse complement strand
CATCGGACTCTCATCGCTGGTCGTCATGCTCACCATCGCGGGTGCAGCCAGCTTCGCGCGCTACGTGCAACGGCACAAGCCTGACCCGCAGCTCGCGGCGGTCGCACCGTTCGACATTTTCGTGACCGGCCTCGAACCGTGGCGCGTGCGACTGGCCCAGGGTCTGACGACGCAGCTCGACAGCATGCCCCCCCTGGCGGCCGTCTCCCAGGACGTCGTGCGGGAGCGGTGGCAGGGGCAGTCCAGCCCCGCGCTCGCGGCGCTGGATCTCGCGCGCCGCACCAGCGCCGGCCTCGCCATCTATGGCCGCCTCGACTCCGTTGCCACGAGCCGCGATTCGGTGCGGGTGCAGCTGATCCTCGTCGCTTCGGGCGACGGGCGCGTGCTCCTCACGACCGACCGGCCATGGGCCGTCGCCGACCTGGAGCGGCTGCCGCGGGCGCTCGCACAGCAGGTGCGCCACAACTATCGTTATCCCCGTGACTGATCCGTTTGCAGAGTTGAACGCCGCGCTGCCCGATCACTACGTGATCGATCGGGAGCTGGGTCGCGGGGGGATGGCGTTGGTGTACCTCGCGCGCGACACTCGCCACGAGCGCTTCGTCGCACTCAAGACCTTGCGGCCCGAGATCGCCGTCGCCCTCGGTCGTGAACGGTTCCTGCGCGAGATCAAGCTCTCCGCCCGCCTGCAGCATCCGAACATCCTGCCCGTGTTCGATTCGGGTGACGCGGGGGGAACGCTGTATTACGTCATGCCTTTCGTCGAAGGTGAATCCCTCCGCGACCGGCTCGACCGCGAGCCGCAGCTGCCGGTCGACGACGCGCTGCAGATCGCGCGCGAAGTCGCCGAGGCGCTCGCCTACGCGCATGACCACGACGTGGTGCATCGCGACATCAAGCCCGAGAACATCATGTTGTCGGGCGGTCACGCGATCGTCGCCGACTTCGGCATCGCGCGCGCCGTCAGCGCCGCGGGCGGCGACAAGCTGACGCAGACCGGACTCGCGATCGGGACACCGGCGTACATGCCGCCCGAGCAAGCCTCTGGGTCGGGACAAGTGGATCGCCGCAGCGACATCTACAGTCTCGCGTGTGTGCTGTACGAGACGCTCGCGGGACAGCCGCCGTTCACCGGCCCGACGGCGCACGCGATCATGGCGCGCCACTCGCTCGACGCGGTGCCGCGGCTCAAGATCGTGCGCGACGCCATTCCCGACGACCTCGAGGTCGTGATCGAGCGCGCGCTCGAGAAGGTGCCGGCCGATCGCTATCAGACGTCTGGAGAGTTCGCGAAGGCGCTCGCGACCGCGAGCACGGGATCGGTCTCGCGCGTCACCGCGGCGCGGCGGTCAACGCGCGCGTGGAAACGGTGGCGCCGTCCGATTCCCATCGCCATCGCCGTCACGCTCCTCGTCGGGGTCGCGGCCGCGATCGCGCTCCGACCGCGTGGAAACCGAGACACCGCGACATCGGGAATCGATTTGCGTCGTGTCGCGGTGCTCTACTTCCAGGATCAGAGCTCCGACAGCACGCTCGGCTACCTCGCCGACGGGCTCACCGAAGGACTGATCAACCAACTGTCCCAAGTCCGCACGCTCGACATCATCTCACGCAACGGTGTGTTGCCATTCCGTAATTCGGATCTGCCGCCTGACAGCATCGCGCGAGCGGTTGGCGCCGGCACGCTGGTCGAAGGCAGCCTCGAGCCGGTGCGCGATCGCGTCCGAGTCACGGTGCGACTCGTGGACGGTGCGACCGGGTCCGATCTGTTGACACGAGCCAGCTTCGAAGCACCTGCGGGCAATCTCCTCTCGATCCGCGATACGCTCGCGACTGAAGTCGCGCGCGTGCTGCGCGAGCGGCTCGGGCAAGAGGTACGACTGCGCGAAGAGCGGGCCGGTACGAGAAGCACAGCGGCGTGGACGCTGGTGCAGCAGGCCGAGCGGATCCGGAAGGACGGGGAAGCGCTGGTGCCAGCGGGGAAGATGGACGCCGCCGTTGTGCTGTTCAGCCGCACCGATTCCCTGCTGGCGGCTGCCGAACGCGCCGACCCGAAGTGGGTCGACCCGATCGTGCTGCGCGGCCAGCTCGTCGAACGGCGCGTTCGCCTCACGCGCAACGCGGCTCTCATCGACGAAGGACTTGCGCACGCGGGCCGCGCGCTCGCACTCGCCGAGCAAGACCCGGGCGCGCTGGAATTGCGCGGCACGCTGCGCTATCGCCGCTGGCAATTGGCCCGCCCGTCCGATCCGCAACAGGCGAGCGCGCTCCTCAACGATGCGCGCGGCGATCTCGAGCGCGCGACCAACATTGATCCGACGCTGGCGAGCGCGTACGCCACGTTGAGCAGCCTGTATTACCAGACCAAGGATCTGCAAGGCGCCGCGTTGGCGGCGCGCCGGGCCTACGAGGAGGACGCGTTCCTCAGTAGTACGCCGGATATTCTCTATCGGCTGTTCTTCACTTCGTACGATCTCGACCAGCAGCGCCAGGCGCAGCGGTGGTGCCAAGAGGGGGCGCGTCGCTTCCCGCGGGATTTCCGCTTCCTGGAATGCCAGCTCTATATGATGACTCGCCTGGAGCAGCCGGACGTTCCCCGCGCCTGGGGATTGCTCGCGGGAATCGATTCCCTGGTGCCGGCCCCACGGCGGCAGGTCGTTCATCTGCGCGAGCAGATGATGGTCGCGGCCACCATCGCCCGCGCCGGTCTGAAAGACAGCGCGCATGCCGTGATCGAGCGCTCCCGGGGGACGCCGGAGCTCGATCCCGAGCATGATCTGGTGGCCCTGGAGGCGTTCGTCCGTACGCTCCTGGGCGAGCAAGACGAGGCTATCCGCTTGCTACAGCGCTACGTAGCCGCTAACCCCGAGCACTCGTTCCGCGTCGGAGGCGACGTCTTCTGGTGGTGGTGGGACCTCCAAAAGCAGCCCGGCTTCCAGGCGCTCGCTCGACCCCATTCGTGATCTAGCTCACAAAACCCGTGACCTAGCTCACTTCTTGACGGGTCGCCCTTTCAGGCTGCAATTTCTACTCCCGCAACCCGAAAACCGTTTGTTCGTTTCGAGCAGGCCGTCGCAACCGTCCCAGATTCGCGCCCAGCTGGGGGTTGTACCAGGCCCCAACTGGGAGTCGCCCTATGAAGCGCATCGCCTTCGCTGTCACTGTTGTTGCCGTCATTGCCGCGTGTCAAAGCGATCGACCGTTCCCACCCGGACCGAACGCGATGATTCAGGACGCCACGACGCTGAACGGAGGTAACGCGTTCTTCTTCTGGCTCCCACCGACGGTAAACCAGCACGCTCCATCAAGCCAAGTCTTCTCGAGCAAACTCCGCCCGTTCATCACGATCACCGACCAAGGACCTGCCGACAGACCCTCGGACAAGTGTCATGCGGGCAACACACTGCACACGTTCTCCGGATCCGACATCACCGTGAGCAACGCGGCCTACCACGTGAACTGGCACACCGACCAGGATGACCTCTCCGCGGACTGCACGTATCGGATCACCGTCAACGTCGGGCCGGGACTCAATTCGCTGGAGCTTGGGTTTGCGGACGTAGATGTGGCGAGCAGCGGCAACCAACTCAAGAACGTCGATACCGACGAATTCATCCCCCTGCTCGATGGTCGGACGTTGCCGATCACGTTTTTCATCGGCGTGGGAGCGACCTGCGATCCATCTGGGGGCTCGGACTGCGGTGAGGGAGTGGCAAAGCCGGGCCAGAACACGCTCATCGTCACAAACAGCGGCAACGCTGGTGTGTTCATTCCCGCGGGTGCGGTCGATAATGAGACCACCATCACCGTCCAGTCAGTCGATCGGCGATTTGGTGAGGGCAGCGACGAATGCATTCCGGGATTGGGCGACCAATTCCCCGGCTCGCCAAAGACGACTGACAACGGCTGTTACGACTTCCGCGCCGACCCGCCACTCGCTGACGTCAACGACAATGACGGTACGTTTAATGAAGGGTTCAACGCGACTGTCGGGATCTGCCCGCCGATCGCGGCAATGAACCTGGATCATGAGACGCTCGATCTGATTCAAATCTTCCGGTTCGACGATCTCGGCGATGGTTCGAACACCGTCGCGCTCCCCAACGTCCGGGCCCCGTTCCTGCGTTGCGACCCTCACTTCTCCCCATCCTTTGGGTCGCGCGGCTCTTTCTTCGGAGACTTGGGGCGAGCGCTCGCAGGGATCATCAGTCCACGTCCGCTCTACGCGGGCACCCGTCGCATGATGTTTGACTTGGGCGCCGGCGGCAGCACAGATGGCTTCAGCCGTTTCGCGTGGGCGCTGCCGAACGTGATCCGCTAGGCGCGCAGCGTCCGGAGCAAAGTCGAGGGGCGGCTCGAAAGAGCCGCCCTTCCTTTTTTTTGCTACGCCGTTGCGTCGCTGCCTCAATCCTTGGGTGTAGTTCCAACGTCCGGTCGTAATTCGATCCCTTGTCTGATGGTTTTTCCCAGTAAGGTGTTTAACTCATCTCTTCTGAGCCCTTTCACGACCCGGACATGAGATATCAAAGACTAGCAATCGTCGTTGTGCTTGCAGCAGTGGCGTGTCACGGCGACCGCAGCTACTCGGCAGGCCCGTCGTACCTGATCCAGGATGCCAGCCACGGCGGTGGCAGTGCGTTTTTCTCCTGGCTCCCACCCGTCATGAACCAGCAGCAGCCAGCCGGGCAGACCTTCTCCCGGCAGCTCACTCCGACCATCACGATCAGCAATCTCTGCAGCGGCGAAGTCATCCGTACGTTCGCCGGCTCGGACGTGCAGGTCGAAGACGGTCAATATCACGCCAACTGGTTTACCCCCGACGACAACCTCGACTCCACGTGCACCTACCGCATCGCCATTCAGGCCGGGGCACGACAGCTCGGTGTGGCCGATGTGGACGTCGTCGACAATGGCTCGGAGTTGAAGAACGTCGACACGCACGAATTCATCCCCCTGCTCGCCGACCGCACACTCCCGATCAAGTTCTTCATCGGGGTCGGCTCACAATGTGAGCGCACCGACTCGGACTGCGGCGAAGGCACCGCGCTGCCCGGGACGACCACAACGATCGTCACGGAAAACGGCCAGGCCGGCGTCGTCATTCCGGCAGGCGCGTTGGACCAACCGGCGACGATCATCATCGAGTCCTCCGACGATCGCCCCTGCATCGCAGGGTTGCTCGAGCCGGTGTACTCGGGAACCATCGGGCCAGTCGGCAATTCGTGCTACGATTTCCATACCGAGCCGCCGCTGGCCGATATCAATTCGAGTGGGAAGTTCAACACCAACGTCACGGTCGGGATCTGCGCGGACGTCGGCAGTCTCGATCATGCCACGCGGGACTTGCTCCAGATTTTCCAGCTCCACGCCGGAACACAGCTGTTCGCGCTGAACAACGTGCCCGCTTCGTTCCTGCACTGCGATCCGGCGTATCAACTCCTCGGCTCGCGACCCTCCGGGTTGGGGAACCTGTTGTCACGACTCGGCTCCCTCTTCATGCCGAAACCGCTATTCGCCAAGACAGCCGCAGCGTTTGATCTCGGCGCCGGCGGGAGTACGGACGTCTTCAGCCGCTTTACCTGGGCCCTGCCGAGCCAGCTCGACCTGAATTTCGATCAAGCGCCCGATCTGAGCGCGATCTTGCCCGGCGCCGCCGTCAACTCGATCTACGCCCGGCTGGGCATCACGTTCAGCCGCAGCAATCCGCTCGGTCTATGCCCCGGTACCGCGGTCTATGCCAACGACTACAGCTTGCTCGCACTCCACTCCGGGCAAAACAACATCAGCGTCTGCCCCCTGGGGGTCGCCTCGGACTTCAGTCAGTACGGCTCCGGGACCATCAAGGCGACATTCGCCAAACCGGCCGTCCAGGCGTGCATTTCGGCGACACCCACAGGATTTCACAACATCTTCCCGGGCGGCGTGGCGTTCCTCGAGGCCCTCGACGCCAACGGCAATGTCATAGGCAGGACCGAATCGACCACCCAGCGCGTCCCCCAGCAGCTGTGCGTCCAGGGCACGGGCATCGCCGCGGTGCGGTTCGCGGGCAAGGGGAGCGCATTCGCCATCTTCGACGACCTCCAGTGGACGCGGGCGCTGCCGGGCAATCCGTAAGCGACGCGAAACAACGATAAAAAGGGCGGCTTCGAGCGAGCCGCCCTTCCTTTTTACGGCTCCGGGCCTCCTATTCTGCCGCGATGGCTCGCGACCTGATTGGACGGGTGCGCCAGGCGCTGGGCGACCGCTACAACGTCATCACGGCGGTGGGCCGCGGCGGCAACGCCACGTTGTATGGTGCGTTCGACAAGGACGGCCGCAAGGTCGCGATCAAGGTGCTGCATCCCGAGCTGACGGTCTCGGTCGCCGCCGATCGCTTCCTGCGCGAGATCCGATGGGCCGCCAAGCTGAACCACCCGCACATCGCGCCGCTGCTCGACTCGGGAGAGACCGATTACCTGCTCTGGTTCGTAATGCCGTTCGTCGCGGGGGAAACGCTGCGCCAGGTGATGCGGCGCGAGCGCACGCTCCCGATCGACCGCGCGGTGCGGGTCGCCACGGAGGTGCTCGACGCGCTCGGCCACGCGCATGACCACGGCCTCGCCCATCGCGACATCAAACCCGACAACATCGTCCTCTCAGCGGATGGCGGCGGCGCCATTCTCGTGGACTTCGGAATTGCGCGCGCGATCGCCAGCTCCGGCGAAGACCGCGTGACGCGCAGTGGATTCGTCGTCGGGACCGAGGAGTACATGAGCCCCGAGCAGGCGGGCGGCTCGCCCGATATCGACGGCCGGACGGATATCTATTCCCTCGGCGTCGTCGTCTTCGAGGCGCTCGCGGGCCGGCCGCCCTTCGCCGCGGCGAGCGCCGCCGCCGTGCTCGACATGCAACAGCATGCGCCGCCGCCCGATCTCCGGAAGCTGCGGCGTGACACGCCGCGGGCGCTCAGCGACGCCGTCATGAAGTCACTTTCCAAAGCGCGAGACGCGCGCTGGCAAACGGCCGCGGAAATGCGGCAAGCATTGCTGCCGTACGCGCTGGTTTCGGAGTGATGGATCCGCTCCTCGAGCGCGTAGCGCGCGCGCTGGAAGGCCGGTACACGTTGGAGCGGGAGCTGGGGCGAGGGGGCATGGCTACTGTGTATCTCGCTACCGACCTGAGGCTCAGGCGCGAGGTTGCGATCAAGGTGCTCCCTCCCCGGATCCACGACTCCCTCGGCCCCGACCGTTTTCAGCGCGAGGTGCAGCTCGCCGCGCAGCTCTCCCATCCACACATCGTGCCGCTCTTCGAGGCGGGAGAAGCGGATGGCATCCTGTTCTACGCGATGGGATATGTCTCCGGGGAGTCGCTCGCGACGCGATTGGCGCGTGAAGGCCCGCTGTCGCTCGAGGACGCGCTTCGCATTACCGCCGAGGTCGGTGATGCTCTGAGCTACGCGCACGAACGCGAGATCGTGCATCGCGACATCAAGCCGGCGAACATCCTCCTGACGCGGGGCCATGCGCTTGTGGCCGATTTCGGAATTGCCAAGCAGCTGGCCACCACAGCTGATAGCTCCTTGACGGCCACGGGAATCGCGATCGGTACCGCGGAGTACATGAGTCCCGAGCAAGCAGCCGGCGATACGCGCGTCGACGCTCGGACGGACGTCTACGGGCTCGCCGCGGTGCTGTACGAGATGTTGACCGGTGAGCCGCCGTTCACAGGGCGCAGCGTGCAGGCGATCATCGCGCGCCTGTTGGCGGAAGTCCCGCGTCCGGTGCGCACGATCCGACGCGGCGTTCCTGCGCACATCGAAAAGGCGCTACTGACCGCGCTCGCCAAGTCTCCCGCGGACCGCCCGGCAACCGTTCGCGCCTTCGTCGATGCACTCTCGCTCCGCAACCGGCGCTCGATGTCCCCGCTGCGTGTAGGCGCCGTCGCGGCGACCATGCTCGGCGTTGCGGCGCTCGGCTGGCTCGTGTGGCACACGCGTGGCAACGACACGAGAGGTGATTTGAGCGTCGGCGTCTTGTATTTCGATAATCTCTCGCCCGATTCGAGCGATGCATTTCTCGCCGATGGTCTGACAGAGGAGATTGCGTCCAGACTCGGGGACTTACGTCGTTTGCTGGTGAAACAGGTAAGCCGGGAGGGTGTGCGTCGGCTCCGTGAGACCGCGCCGGACTACCGCGTCACGATTGGCCGGGAAATGGCGGTCCGCCACATTGTAGAAGGAAGTGTGCGGCGCGCGGCGGGGCGAGTGCGGGTCGCCGCGCGACTTGTGGATACGAAGACGGGTTTTCGCTCGTGGGGACAGACATACGAACGACCCGCGGAAGATCTTCTTTCGCTCGAGGACGACGTGGCGAAGGAGGTAGCGACGGCGATCGCGGGCGAGCTGGCGCCCGGAGAACGGAACGCTCTGAGTGATCGTCCCACCGCCAGCGCTGACGCATATGAGCACTTCTTGCGTGGGAACTACTACCTCGCGAAACGGTCTGCGAGCGGGCTTTCCCGGTCGATCGAAGAATATGAGGCCGCCCGCGCGCGCGATCCCAGGTTCTCGCGCGCCTTGGCGCGGGTGGCGTATGCCTACGGCCTGAGCGTCCGTTACGGCTGGCTGCTCCCCGGTTTGTCCCGAGACTCGACGCTGCAACGCGCCGCCGCAATCTCCCAACGGGCGATCCAGCAGGACTCCGGTCTGTCCGATGCCTGGATGGCATGGGGCTATGCGCTCTCGCTACTCGAACCGGGAAACTTCGAGCGGTCGTTTGCGGCATTCGAGCGCGCACTGGCGCTCGACCCCAGGAACTCGGAGGCGCTCGGCGCGTACGGCGGCAATCTTCGAGTGGTGGGACGGGACTCCGCGGCGCGCGCCATTATTCGTCGTAGCCTGACGATCGACCCTGCACGTGCGGTGACGCTGCATTCACTGGCGTTGCTCGAGTTCTACGAACGGCGCTACAACGATGCCCGGCGCTGGGTAGACAGCTCACTGCGGGTGAACCCGGAGTTCTTCCTGGCATACCTGACCCGCACCCGAATGCGCCTCATGACGGGAGATACACCGGGCGCGCGCGCGGATGCTGAAACGGCGCTCCGGCTGGGAAGTGCAGACTCCTCGCTTGGAGTGTCACTGCTGGTAATGATCGAAGCGCAAAGCGGCGATACCACCGCTGCCCGCAGGCACCTGCGCCACCTTAAGGCGGGACTGCCTGGCGTGATAGCCGGATTACATGAACGGGCTGGGGAAGAGGGCGTACTTCCAGCCGTGGCTCTCCTCTCAGTGGGGGATCGGGCAGGTGCCCTCTCGTTCCTGGAAGGCATAGAACCGAAAGGACTGAGGTTTTGGTACGGTTTGCGCGCGCCGGAATTCGATCCCTTGCGCTCAGAGCCTCGGTTTGAGCGACTCGTACAATCATCGCGTCCGACGGAAATATCCAAATGACCTGTCAAGTCTTGTTGGCAATGGCCAGTCTCCTGGTGGCGCAATCCCCGTCACGTCCCCGCGCCCGCGACCTCGGCGTCCCGTTCGACGGCACGCCCGGTCCGCTCAACGCGATCACCGACGTGGCGGGCGTGACGGTCGGGCATAGCACGATCATCAAGGGCCAGGGGGCGCTCGTCATAGGGCAGGGCCCCGTGCGCACCGGCGTCACCGCCATCTTTCCCCGCGGCGCGACGAACGGCGATCCGGTCTTCGGCGGCTGGTTCACGCTGAACGGCAATGGTGAGATGACCGGCACCACCTGGCTCGAGGAGTCGGGGTTTCTCGCCGGCCCCGTGATGATCACGAACACGCACAGTGTGGGAGTCGTGCGCGACGCCGTCATCGAATGGCTCGTGCGCAAGAAATTCGAGTTCGACTGGTCGCTGCCGATCGTGGCCGAAACGTGGGATGGCGCGCTCAACGACATCAATGGCTTCCACGTGACGAAAGAGCACGCGTTCGCGGCGCTGGACAGCGCCCGGGGCGGGCCCGTCGCCGAAGGCAACGTCGGCGGCGGGACCGGCATGATCTGCAACGCGTTCAAAGGCGGGATCGGCACGGCCTCGCGACGGCTCCCGGCCGACCGTGGCGGGTATACCGTCGGCGTACTGGTCCAGTGCAACTACGGCTCCCGCGGACGGTTCTCCGTCGCCGGCGTTCCGGTCGGTCAGGAGATCCCCGATCTGCTGCCGTGCTTTGATTCGATTCCCGGCGTCGCACGCCCAGAAGGCAGACGGCGCTGCGCCGACGGCGAGAGAGGCTCGATCATCATCGTTGTGGCAACCGATGCGCCGTTACTGCCGCACCAGCTCAAGCGGATCGCGAAACGCGCGGCGCTCGGTGTCGGCCGGCTCGGCGGGACAGGCGGCAATCCCTCCGGCGACATCTTCGTCGCGTTTTCGACCGCCAATCCGGGCGCCGCGAAGCCCGACGCGAACGTCACCGTCGCGATGCTGCCCAACGAACGCATCTCGCCGCTGTTCGAGGCCACGATCCAGGCGACCGAAGAAGCGATCGTCAACGCCATGGTGGCCGCCGAGACGATGACGGGGATCAACGGCATGCGCGTCTACGCACTCCCGCACGACCGGCTCCGGACCGCCCTGCGCAAATACAACCGACTGGTCGAGCCGCGGCGGTGAGGCGCCTATACCCCGTCCTGCTGTTGCTCGTTGCAGCTTGCCAGACGGAGGCGGGTCGCCTTCTCGTCGTTGATCTGACCCTCGCCGATCCGCTGTCGCTCGAAACGACAGCAGCGCCCTGGCATGCGGCCGGCTACCGCGTGGAGTATCGCCGCTTCTATCCGCATCTCACGCGGGACGACCTCGCGCGCTACCGCACCGTGCTCGTCCTCGGCGGCCGCCAGCCTGAG
>Ga0070697_100004370_pt1 | contig 10845 bp, 12 predicted proteins | sample KBSK1501metaG_FD_65475 | JGI IMG/M metagenome (GOLD analysis project Ga0070697, IMG submission 65475) | Corn, switchgrass and miscanthus rhizosphere microbial communities from Kellogg Biological Station, Michigan, USA - KBS K1-50-1 metaG | ecosystem: Host-associated > Plants > Roots >... | reverse complement strand
GCCTCCTTGCGCGATCGGGTGCTGCGGACGGTGCAGGAGAAGCGCGTCAACGTGGAAGCGGCCGTCTCCGAGGTGTTCGAGGATTACACGCGGGGCCTGGAGCGAGCGGAGGACGCCTTCTTGAAGACCAGGGCGGCGGACATCCACGACGTGGGCCGGCGTTTGCTGGCCGCCCTCGCCATGGAGCCGGACTGCGCGGGGCCGGAGATCCCGGAGGGCGCGGTCGTCGTCTCGGACGAGCTCCTGCCGTCCGTCACGGCGCGCCTGCAACTGGAGAACGTGCGCGCCTTCGTCACCGCGCGGGGCAACAAGTTCGCCCACAGCTCGATCCTCGCGCGGTCGCTGGGGACGCCCGCAGTCACGGGCGTGCCGTCCCTGCTGGCCCAGATCAAGACGGGCGATCGGGTCATCGTGGACGGAGTGGCCGGGACCGTCTTCGTCAACCCGGAGAGCTCGATCGAGCGCGAGTACGATCGCCTCGCGGCGGATCTGAACGCGTCGAAGGAGAAGCTGCGCCACCTCATCGATCTCCCCTCGGTGACGCAGGACGGCGCTACGCTCCCGCTGATGGCGAACGTCAACAAGTTCTCCGATACCGAGGCCGCGCTGCTGTACAACGCCGACGGGATCGGGCTCTACCGGACGGAGTTCGCCTTCGCCGTCCGCAGCGCCTTTCCCACCGAGGACGAGCAGTTCGAGTTTTTCGAGCGGGCGGCGGAGCGGATGCATCCGCGCAGGGTCATGTTCCGCTTGGTGGACCTGGGCGGGGACAAGATACTCCCCTACTTTCCGCTGCCCCCCTCGCGCAATCCCTCGCTCGCCGAGCGCGGAATCCGGCTCCTGCTCCGGCATCTCGACGTCTTGAAGACCCAGCTGCGGGCCTTCCTCCGCGTGAGCGCCCTGCATCCAGCGTCCATCTTGCTCCCCGTGGTCGTCGGGGTCGAGGACGTGCAGCAGGTCCGCGAGGTGGTGCGGCAAGTGCAGTCGGAGCTCTCCGCCAGCGGCAAGCCATTCAATCCAGCCATCCCCATCGGCGCGATGATCGAAGTGCCGTCCGCCGCCCTCCTCACCCGGACCCTGGCGAAGGAGGTCGATTTCTTCAGCCTGGGAACGAACGATCTCGTCCAATACGTGCTCGCGGCCGATCGGGAGGACGAGACTACGGCCTCGTACTACCAACCCTTGCACCCGGCGGTCCTCCGCCTCATCCAGTCGGTGGTCGACGACGCGAAGAGCACCGGGCGCGAGCTCGCCATCTGCGGAGAGATGGCGGGAGAGCCGCTGTACACGGCGCTCCTGCTGGGGCTGGGGCTGCGCGAGCTCAGCGTCGCGCCCGGCCAGATGCTGGCGGTGAAGGATGCCATCCGAGGAACCCGCCTCGACCAGGCGCGCCGCCTCGCGACCACCGCGCTGGAGCTCGGCTCCGCCGCTGAAGTGGAGGCGCTGCTGCACGATCAGCAGCCCGCCCCAGCGGCTTGACATGGGCATCGTTTCCTGCCCGAAGTGCCGCTCGCGGCCTGCAGCGGCGCCATTCCAGAGGGGGGATGCCAATGCGTTCAATCGGATTGAGGGTAGGAGCACTCTGTATCCTCGTGGCCGCCTGCGGCGGCGGCAGCTCGAGCTCGAATGCCGATCCGGTCTCGGCGGGGGCGGCGACGGTCGCCGTCTCCAATGCGTTCGTCTCCGCGCTCGCCGGGATCAGCTCGCCGACGCAGCCTGGTGCTCACGACGGCCTGCTCCTCTCTCCGAGCGAGTCGCAGTCCGTCCGCCAGGGACTCACGGCCATCGCGCGCAACGCCGCTGCCGGGCAGGCCACGTGCAACGATACCTGCGGCAGCAGTACCGCGACGAAGACCATCCACTGCGCTCTCGCCACGGTGTCGGTGACCTGCTCGTCTGGAGGAACGGCCTCGCTCGGGGGCGCCATCGACTTCACCGTCAATTGCGCGACGGACGCCTTCGCGGCGAACATCGCTTTCAATCTCGGCTTCAACAATTGCTCGAGCGAGGGAGTGACGCTGAATGCGCCGACGCCGGTGACGCTGGGAGGGCAGCTCACCGCGCAAAGGTCCAGCGTGAGCGTGAACCTGACCCTGAAAGCCAATGGGCTGCAGGTCAAGGGGAACGTCTGCTCCAAGAGCATCGACCAGACCTGCAACATCAACCTCAATGTCAGCGGATCCGAGAGCAACCTGGCGGTGAGCGGCCAGGTCTGCGGCTGTGACGCCAACAAGCTTGCAGCCGCGCAGAACATCTGTTCGGCGAGCTGCTGACGGCGGGCGAAGGGGGCTCCTGGTCCGGTCCGATCCGGCCCTCCTTCGCGCGATGGCGCTGGTTCACGGCGCGATTTCGAGCACCGCCGCGAGCTCGACCGCGGCCCCTGCCGGACATCAGCCCCCTGCGAAATCCACGGCGGAAGTATTGCCGCCGCTGACGACGACTCCGACGCGCGAACCCGGCTTCGGACGCCACTTTCCCGACGTCAACGCCGAGAGCGCGGCCGCCCCACCCGGCTCGGCGGCGACGCGCAGCGCGCTCCAGAGCGCCCGCTGCGCCTGCGCGATGGCGAGGTCAGGGACCAGCACGACCTCTCTCACGTACCGCTGCGCGATGGGAAAGACCCGCTCTCCGACGCGGCGGGGTGCCAGCGAATCGGCGGCGATGCCGCCCGCTTCTGCGTCCACGGGCCTTCCCGCCTCGAGGGCGCGGGTGAGCGTCGGCGCGGCCTCCGGCTCCACGCCGACGATCCGCGATCGGTCGCCGAACCAGGCAGCGACGCCGGCGATGAGCCCGCCTCCGCCGACGGGGACCAGGACCGCATCGAGCCCCGCCGCCTGCTGCTCCAGCTCCAGGCCGAGCGTCCCCGTGCCCATGATGGTCTCGTCCTGATCGAAGGCATGCACGCGCAACGCGCCCGACCGCGCGGCCCATTCCTCGCTGGCGGCAAGCGCGTCGGCGTACCGGTCGCCGACCAGCACCAGCTCGGCGCCGCTTCCGCGGATCCGCTCGATCTTCGCGGGCGTGCTGATGCGCGGGACATAGATGTGGGCCTTGTGCCCCAGCTCGCGGGCCGCGTGCGCCACCGCCACGCCGTGGTTGCCGCCGGAGGCCGCGACGACGCCGGCGGCGGGCACCGTGCGGAGAAGCAGGTTGGTGAACGCGCCGCGGGCCTTGAACGACCCGGCCTGTTGGAGCAGCTCGAGCTTGAGCACCAGGGCGACGCCGGGCAGTCCGAAGTCGCGGCCGTCGACTTCGACGATGGGCGTTCTGCGCACGTGCGGGCGGATGGCCCGCTCGGCGAGAGCGATCCGGTCGCGGCCGACGGGCAAGTCAGAAGGCGCCACGGAGCACCCGATGCGCCTCGGCGATGCGTTTGTCGTCGCGGCGGTAGAAGGTCCACTGCTTGATGCGCTTGGCCCGGATCAGGCCCAGCTCGCTGAGGATCTTGAGGTGCTCGTGCGCGCTCGCCTGGGAGACCCCGAGCTTGTTGGCGATGAAGAGGCCGCAGACTCCGTCCTCGACCAGGTCGCCGTCCACCTGGGGCGGGAAGTGGCGGGTCGGCCGTTTGAGCCAGTTGAGGATCTGCAGGCGCCGCTGGTTGGCGAGCGCGGCCGCCACGTCGGTGGGAAGCACTTAGGCAGTATGTTAAGTGCCTGATTGACTGTCAAACAGACGGGCTCTCGTCACCGCCGATCCGTTTCGCCCGGCGGGTCACGTTCCCCGGCCGCGCCCCGGTCAAGGACTCGACGTCCGCGGGGCGCGCTCTTCCGCCGGCGACCCCAAGGAACCGTGACCGGGGTCGGATATGGCGATTCGAGCGGAATTCAGTATGGTTGCGCGATCGAGGCGCAGCAGTATCGAGGGAGGGACTTGCGATGCATGTCGGATTCGCCATCGGTCGCGTGATCGTCGGCCTGTACTACCTGTCCAGCGGTTTGAACGGCTTCCTCAACTTGGACATGATGAGCGGCTACGCGGGGGCGATGGGAGTGCCGGCCCCGCGCGTGGCGGTGATCGTCTCGCACCTCCTCCTCCTTCTGGCCGCGATCTGCATCCTGACCGGCTGGAAGCCCACGCTGGGCGTGGTCGCCCTGGTGATCTTCTTTTTGCCCGTCACGTTCATGATCCACGCGTTCTGGAAGGTCCAGGATCCGGCGCGCCGGATGGCGGACATGGTCAACTTCACCAAGAACATGGGGCTGATGGGCTCGGCGCTCATGTTCCTGGCCATCCCGCAGCCGTGGCGATGGTCCGGGACGGCTGGGTACTCCGCGGCGGCAGCCCCGCGCGGGACCGTCTGACGCGCCGGCCCGCCGGGGATCAGCGCAGCCAGCGGAGAAGAACGGGGACCAGGATCGCCGTGGCGACTCCGTTCAGGGCGAGCCCGATCCCGGCAAACGTGCCGGCCACCTCGTTGACCTGGAAGGCGCGCGCGGTGCCGAGCCCGTGGGCCGCCACGCCGGCGGCGAAGCCCCGCCCGCGCCAGTCGCGGATCCGGAGCGCGTCGAGCAACGGAGTGACGATGATCGCGCCGACGATGCCGGTCGAGATCACGAGCGCCGCGGTCAGCGAGGGGAGCCCGCCCAGTTGCTCGGAGACGGCCATCGCGATGGGGGTCGTGGCGGACTTCGGCGCGATCGAGCGGACGGTCTCGTCGTTCGCGCCGAGCCAGCGCGCCAGCAGCACGGCGCTGAGGATCGCCGTCGCCGAGCCGGCGAGCAGGGCGGCGAACATCGGCAAGAGCGCCTGCCGGACGCGCGCGCGGTTCTCGTAGAGCGGGACCGCCAGCGCGACGGTGGCCGGCCCGAGCAGGAAATGCACGAACTGGGCGCCTTCGAAGTAGGTCTCGTACGGCGTGCCGGTGGCCTGCAGGAGCACGATCAGGATCGCGACCGCGATGGGGACGGGATTCGCGATCGGCCGTTCGCCGGAACGCCGGAAGATCCAGGCGCCCACCTGGTAGGCCAGAAGCGTCGCGGCCAGCCAGAGGAGGGGCGTGGCGCTCAGGTACACCCAGATGCGCTCGACCCGGCCCATCAGCGCTCTCCTCTCGCGCGGGCGATCGACTGGAACACGATCGCCGTCACCGCCACCGTCGCCGCGGTGCTGACCACGACCGCCACCGCGATCGCCGCCCATTCGGCGCGCAGCCGGCCCGTGTGACGGATCAGCCCGACCCCGGCCGGAACGAACAAGAGGGAGAGATGGCGGATCAACGCGTGGGCCGGCTCGCGGACGGTGGCGCTGAAACGGACCCGCCCATGCAACAGGGCAAAGAGCAACATCATCCCCAGGACCGGTCCCGGAACGGGCACGCCGAAGAAGCGGGCGGCAACCTCGCCCGCGAGCTGGCAGCACAACAGGACGGTGAGCGCGGTGAGCATGGGGGCGAGGATACCTGCCGCGACGCCCGCTGCCGATCCGCGCTGAAGTCACATGTGCGTCGGCGCCACCGGGGACGGCGCGCGTCCGTAGCGCACGGTGGCATATCCGGTCAGGAGCCCGACCAGGCTGCCGGGCAGGATGATCTCCAGATAGTACTTTCCGCCCATCTGGGCGATGAGGAACGCGAGCAACGCTCCTACGAAGGTGCCGAAGGCCAGTGTCCAGCCGAGGCTCGAAACCTTGCGCGCGAACAAGCCGATGATCGCGCCCGCCACCAGGCCCTTGACGGTCGACCCCAGGACGATGCCGACGATCTGCGGCCGCGCCTCCGGCGTGAACCAGGCCGTCAGGCCATCGAGGATGCCGAGCACTCCGCCCACCAGGATTCCCACCGCGATGCGATTCATTCGTCAGCTCCGGGTCTTGCGGACGCGATGCGCGCCCGTCGCCTCTTCCATAGTCCGTCGCGGGCGATTCCTTTCACCGGCCCGTGAAGAGCAGGATGACGGCCCGCACCAGGAGGTATGCGGCGACGATCGCGAGCGCGACGCGGTGACGCTTCGCCAGCCGGCAGGCTCGCTGCCAGACGTTCTCGGAATGGGCGGTCACCGCCGCGCCGTCGAGGAAGCGCGTCACGTCCGCCGCCAATGCCGGGACTCCCGGGTATCGGTCCTCACGCCGCTCGGCGAGGGCTTTCCGGCAGATCGCCTCGAGCGGCTTCACCGCGCCCGGGCCGATCATCCATTGCAGCACCGCGCCCAGCGAATACACGTCCGCGCGCGCGTCCACTCCCGCGCTCCTTCCCGACTTCTGCTCGGGCGACATGAAGCCCGGCGTCCCCAGGACCGCGCTGTCCCCCGTGCTCCGCGCCGCCCCAGGATCGGTCGCGTCTTCCAGCACCTTGGCCAGGCCCCAATCCAACACCAGGACCTCGCCGAAGGGGCCGATCATCACGTTCTCCGGCTTCAAGTCCCGATGCAGCACGCCCTTCGCGTGCGCGAAGGCGATGGGGTCGGCGATGCGCAGGAACAACCGGAGGCGCTCGGACAGCGTCACTGCCTCGGTCAGGTGGCGGTCGAGGCGGTCTCCCTGCACCCATTTCATGGTGTAGAAGGCCCGCCCGTCGGGCAGGGTGCCGACGTCGTGCACCGGGACGATTCCGGGATGCTCGAGCCGGGCCAGCACCTGCGCTTCGCGGCGCAAGCGCGCCTCGATCCCCGGATCCGGAAGGTCGAGTACTTTCAGCGCCACCCGCCTCTTCAGATCCGTGTCCTCCACGACGTACACGGTGCCCATCCCGCCGGTCCCCGCGACGCCGGCGAGGCGGTATCGGGTTCCCGAAAGATCCGGTTCGCGGACCGCCGCTCGCAGGCGCGAGAGCGCGCTATCGTCGATCCCGGTCACCCGCCCTGCGCTCCGAGCAGCGCTCGCGCCTCCTCGCGGAACTCTTCCTCGCTGCCGGTGAGCTCCCGCAAGACTTCCAGTACGATCCGCCGGAGCTCCCGACGCACGCGGAACAGCCGGTTGGTGACGTCGGTCACGGCGATGCCCGAGCGCTCCGCCAGCGCCGCGTACGTCGGGCGCTCGCCGGGCGCGAGATCGTACTGCTCGAAGATCGCGTACTGCTGCGCCTTGCCCGCCTTCGCGCACTCTTCCCGAAGGCGGTCCACGGCCATGGCGAACACGGCCCGCGACCACTCCTTCTCGAACAGCTGTTCCGGCGAGTCGGCCGTTTCGATCAGCCGCTCGATCTTCTCCCGCTCTCCGGCGAAATCGAAGCTGGCGTCGAGCGGCAGGGTGGCTGCGCCGCCTCCGCGCTTCTGTCGCCTGGCCGCCTTGCCGTGGTTGGCGACCAGGCCATCGATGCAGGTGCGCAAGTACGTCCGCAATCGCGCCCGCGAGGGATCGAATCTGGCGAGCAACTCCTTCTGCACCACCTCGGCGAAGAACTCCTGCGACAGGTCCGCCGCTTCCTCGTGCGGACGCCGCCAGCGCAGGCGCAGGTAGCTGTACACCGGCCGCCAGTACACCGAGGCCACCGTGGCGAGCCCGCGCGCGCGCTCCGCCGCGTCCGCGCTGCGCGCCGCCGCCACGGCGGAATGCCGGGTGGACGGAAAGCCCCGGACCAGCGGTTCGTCCATGCTGCGGCTACGTCGTGACCTTCGCCGCCAGGACGTCGACCTGCTCGATCTTCGGCGGCTCGGCGAACAGCTCCGAGGCGCGCTTCATCAGCGCCGCGGCGATCGGTCCGGTCAGGTGCGCCTTGCGCCCGGCCTCGTCGTTGAACGCATCGAAGATGCCAAACTCCCTCGGACCGAATCGCACCGCGAACCAGACCGGCGTCTGGCGCTCGCCTTCAGCAGCCGGGAGCGCTCCCTCGAGGAATTTGGCCACTTCAGCCTCCTTCCCCGGCTTCGCCTGCAGGCGCACCAACAAACCAACGCGGACCATGGTCTCTCCCTGGGAAAAGGTCTCCTGAAACGGTTCGACGCGCGAGGGTTCAGTTCGTCGCGCGTGACTCCGCGGCGGCAGTGGCACCCGAACGCAGGGGCCGCGCCGCGCCGCCTTTGTCTTTCTTGCCGTCGCGCTTGCGCTGTGACCTGGGCTGACCCTCCCGGGCGCTGGCCTTCTTCTCCGCGTTCTTCTGCAGCGGCAATCCCTTGACCCGGGCCCCCGAGCGCGGCTTCAGCCACCAGCGCGCGTCCGCCGAATTCCCGTCGGTCAGCGCGTCCACGTCGACGCGGACGATGGAGCCCTTCTTCAGATCCAGATCGCCTTGCGAGACGCCGGCGAGCGCCGCCAGAAGCGAGGAGAGCTGCGGCTCATGGCCGACGATGGCGACCGACTCGGACTTCCCCGCCCGCTTGGCGACCGCCGTGCGCAGCGACTCGACGTCGATGCGCGGATCGAGCTCCTCCAGGACGGCCACTTCTCCGTGATCGGCCGCGCCGGCGAGGATCTCCGCGGTCTGCACCGCGCGGACCAGCGGGCTGGTCAGGATGAGGTCGAGGCGGTTGCCGCGCTTTCCGAACGCGCGCGCCGTCTTCTGGAACCGCCGGCGCCCTTTGTCGGTCAGGGCCCTGGACGCATCGGGCATCCCTTCGCCGCCGTCTTCCGCGATGCCGTGCCGCACGACGTAGAGCTCCATGGACCGTCCTCCAGGAAAGAGAGGGCGGGACCATAGCACCGGCGGGGTCGCGGCTCGACCCGAATCCGACGGCCGGTCGCTTGGCCGCTGCCGCACCGGAGGCGCGGCTTGCGGCTACCCCTGAGAATGATCGCTCCTGGCTGGGTGACGAGACGTGGCCTAGCCGGCGGGGTGGCGGAGGAACTTCCGGATCTCGGAGGGGAACTGGCTGGTGTCGATCGGCTTGGTGATGTAGCCGTCGCACCCCGCGTCCAGGCTCCTCTGGCGGTCTCCCTTCATCGCGTAGGAGGTGACGGCGACCACCGGGATGTGCCGGAGCGCGGGATCCGCCTTGAACTCGCGGGTCAGCTGCAGGCCGTCGATGTCGGGAAGCTGGATGTCCATCAGCACCAGCTGCGGCCGGACGGCGCGGACCGTGGCCCTCGCCGTGGTGGCGTCGGTGGCGATGTGGACCTCGTACCCGTTCTTTTCCAGAAGCCAGCTGAGCAGCTTCAGGTTCATTTCGTTGTCGTCGACGATGAGGATGACGTCCTTGGACACCTGCGCTCCCGTCAGCTCGCCGCCGCGCGTTGCGGCAGGAATGCGCTCAGCTCGCGGACCAGGGCGGCGGCGCTGTCGCCGTCCTTCGCCACCACCGCGTGCGCGCTCTCCCGCAGACGCGCGTGATCGCCGGCCGAGAGGTCCTTCACCGTCCAGATGATCACGGGCGTCCGGCGGCCCGCCTCGGTCCTGCGGAAGCGCTCGAGGAACTCGAATCCGTCCACTCCCGGCATGACCAGGTCGAGGACCACCGCGATGAGGCGCGATTGGGCCGCGGCTTCCAGCGCCGCCAGCCCGTCGCGCCGGCAGATCGTCTCGTAGCCCGATCGGCCCAGCGTCGCCTCCATGAGCTTGAGGCAACCCGGGTCGTCGTCGACCACCAGCACCGCCCCACGCCGGCCCGGAACCACGCCGGCCCGCCGCAGCGCCTTGAGAAGGGCGGCGCTGTCGATCGGCTTGGCGAGCACGTCGCTGACGGTGAACCCGGCTACCGCCCCTTCCTCCGCCACGACGGTCAGGACCACGACCGGAATGTCCGCGTTGAGCGTCTCGTTCCGCATCCGGTCGAGCAGATCGACGCCGCTCATGTCCGGGAGGATGAGGTCGAGGGTCATGGCGTCGAATCGGCGTTCGCGGAGCCTGGCGAGGGCCTGCGCGCCGGTGGCGGCGGTCTCCACCGAGTAGCCGGCGGCCGCGAGCGCCTCCACGATGACCGCCCGATCGTCCGCATCGTCCTCGATGACCAGGATCTGCGGCGCGCCCGCATGCGGCGAGACCACGGGCGGCCGCATCGCCTGGAGCTCGCCGGCGATCGCCCGCAGCGGCAGGATGGCGTGGAAGACGCTTCCCACTCCGGGCTTGCTGCTGACGCCGACCGACCCGCCCTGCGCTTCGACGATGCGCTTGGTCAGCGCCAGCCCGAGCCCCGTTCCGGCGTGCTTCTTGGCGGCGCCGCCGTCGAGCTGCTGGAACTCGACGAACAGGCGCGGCAGATCCTGGGCCGGAATGCCTGCCCCGGTGTCGTGGACCGCAAGACGGAACGAATCCTTTCCTTCGGGTGAGGCGCGGACCGTCACCAGCCCGCCGTTCGGGGTGAACTTGAGCGCGTTCGACATGTAGTTGTAGAGCACCTGCTTCAGGCGGGCGGGATCGAGCACCACCTCGCCGAGCGCGGCGTCGACCTCGATCTCGACCCGCACCCTCTTCTCGGCCGCGGTGGTGCGCAGGATGGCGGCGACCTCCTCGATCACCTGGCGCAGCTGCACGGCCTCCGGGCGGAAGTCGAGCTTTCCCGACTCCACCTTGGCCAGATCGAGGACGTCGTTGATCAGGCGCAGCAGATGGCGTCCGCTGGTGAGCACGTTGCCGAGGAAATCGCGCTGCTGATCGCTCAGGGCGCCCACTTCTCCGTCGTGCAGCAGCTGGGTGAAGCCGAGGATGGCGTTGAGCGGCGTGCGCAGCTCGTGGGACATGTTGGCGAGGAACTGCGACTTGTACGTGCCCGCGCGGGTGAGCTCTTCCGCCTGCTGCTGCAAGCGCTGCCGCGACTCCTGGAGGGCGACGTTCTTCTCCTCCAGCGCGCCGCGCTGCGCCTCCACCTCGCGCGTCTTCTGCTGGGTCTCGACCAGCAGCGCCCGCAGCTCGGCGCGACTTCGGGCCACGTCGAGGGCGATGGCGAGATTCTCGCGGACCGAAGCCAGGAGCTCGGTTGCGACGTCCTTCCAGGGCTGCAGGCTGGCCAGCTCGACCAGACCGGTCACCGCCCCGTTGCG
>Ga0070697_100004368_pt1 | contig 10847 bp, 7 predicted proteins | sample KBSK1501metaG_FD_65475 | JGI IMG/M metagenome (GOLD analysis project Ga0070697, IMG submission 65475) | Corn, switchgrass and miscanthus rhizosphere microbial communities from Kellogg Biological Station, Michigan, USA - KBS K1-50-1 metaG | ecosystem: Host-associated > Plants > Roots >... | reverse complement strand
CAATCTCGTGCCGGACTTGAAAGGGTTGGCCAACGTTCGTGATTTCGGCGCCATTATTACTGACGCGAAAGGACCGGCGATGGCGCCGGAAAAATTCGTCTTCATGAAGCCGGTTGACGAGCTTATCCGCGAAGGGTTTTTTCAAAAACTTGCGGCCAAATATAATGTCAAAGCACGCTGATCGCGTACCGCAAAAGGAGAAGACAAACCGAGATGCTGCTGCTTACAAACGAAGAAGTTGAACGCGTTCTCGATATGGGTTCTTGCATCGAGATACTCGAACAAACGTATCGCGCGCTGGCGGAAAACCGCGCCATTAATATTCCCCGAGCGGATATGTTGGTTCCTACCTCACGCCCGGAAGTAATTCACGGATTCAAAACCATGAGCGGGTCGATCCCGCAATTTGGGATAACCGCGCTGCGCATCAATTCCGACGTCATCAACTGGCCGAAAATCGACGGCGAGGCCCGGAGGGTAAAAATTCCCGCCGCTGGCGCCGGAAGATGGGTAGGGCTCGTCTTCTTGTTTCAAATTGAAACCGGAGAACCAATCGCTATGATGCCCGACGGCGTCATTCAAAGAATGCGCGTTGGTGCCACTAACGGGCTCGGCGCAAAATTCCTGTCTCGTGAGAATGCTGGAACAGTCGCGATATTAGGATCGGGGTGGCAAGCGGGAGCCCAGCTCATGGCCATTACCAAAGTTAGAAACATCAAAAAGATTATCGTGTTCAGCCCGACGAGAGACAATCGGATTAAATTTGTCGGAGAGATGGAGAAGTTGTTGGAAACTGAAGTGGTGGATGCAGAAAGTGCGGCACAGGCGGTGGAAAACGCCGACGTGATAATGGCGGCCACCAATGCCTTACATCCCGTCATCAAGAGGTCGCATCTAAAGTCGGGAATTCATATCACTTGCGTCCGGCAGTCTGAACTTGACGCTGAAGTCTTGGCGCAGTGTGACATCGTGACCATTAATACCCGAATGGCGGAACCCGATCACTACGTATTGGGAAGAGAAGAAGACATACCGGAAATCAACACGGGATTTAGAGGACTCGAAAAAAAAGCCGGTAAAACCTGGTGGCAGGTTCCCGAGCTGAGCGATGTTATCGGCGGCAAAACCCGACGCAGGGAGAACGATAACGAAATCACCTGTTTTATAAACAATCTGGGTTTAGGTGTTCAATTCGCAGCGGTTGGAGCCAAGGTTTATGAACTCGCCAAAAAACAAGGCATAGGAAGAGATTTGCCCGCCGATTGGTTTCTACAAACGGTCCATCCGTAAGACGGTCTTAAGGCATGCGATGGCAGCATCGTTTTTGCGTTTCGTTGCATGGCCTTAAACAACGAGAACGACCGGAAACACTCATGAAAAGTTTGTCAAGGTTCTAATAACTGCAACTCTCTTTTACGTTCGGAATGAGACTGGACTAACATTTTAGGACTACATTTTAGTGTCAGAGAAGACTTGCCCAAGTCGTGTAACGTCCAAAAAGGCACTCTCTAACATGTTGAAGGAATGTTCCAGGATGTAAGGCTAATGACCTCTGGTGCTTTAATTTATAACGAATCAACGAAATCCCGGAATAGATCGCGCATATTTTACGACTAAAAGGAGATCTCACGTGCCCGTAAGTCACGGACTAAGCAATCGCCGCGCTAACAGAGTCTGAAAATCGCGGCGGCCGTCCGCGATCAGGTAGATGTAGACCCGCTTTCCGCTAATGCTATAGATGATCCGATACGGCTTATAGAATATTTGGCGGTATTCGCGAATGCCGAGGGCCGAGAGTTCTTTTGGGTAGGAACCTCGATTTGGATTGGCTGATAATTTCTCGACTATATCCTCAACGTGGCCAAGAAGGGCCTCGGCTTTTCCGGGGGCGTCATGCTCGGCAACGTAGAGATAGATGTCCTCAAGATCGCGGTTTGCGTCTTCGGTCAATAATACTTCGAAGCGCATCAATGGCGCGCCGTCAATTTTCTCAGTCGCTTAATAGCAACATTGGCGGGGACGATCTTACCTCCGTGAATCTGGCGGTAGCCCAAAGCCAGAATCTTTAGTAGCGCCATCGTTTCCTGCGTTTGCTCATAGGTGGCGATGTCTTGAACGACAGCCTTCGCTACGCCGTTTTGTGTAATGATAAGAGGCTCTCCGCGTTCGGCTAGGCGACGCAAGATCTCAGCGGTATTGGCTTTCAAATAACTAATCGGTCTGATTTGATCGGAATACTTCATTTGGGCGCCCCCGTAGAGTATGACCAAATATAGTCTTAATTCAGGCTCACCACAAGCGCAGCTATATTCAGAGCCACGGGATAGGGAGTCGCACAGCCGGTGGGCGCGAGGCTCTCCCACGGTTGCAGCGAAACGGCTGGCCCCACGCCTGAGCGCTCGTAACATCACCTTATTTCTATATTACATTTCACCCCTATTGGACCAAAGTCCAATATACAGGCTTGCAGGCTCTTTGATAGAAAAAACTTAGCCTTAGAGATTTCTGTGTTTCGGTTTGTTTCGAATTTCGACATTCGAAATTCTGGATAAGGTTTGGGCGCGATGGGGTGCAAAAAACTTTGAGTTGTAGTACGAACGAAAGACTAGATTAGCAGGTTGTTGAAAAAACATTGTCGAAGTCCTTTGATCCTTTGGCTGGGCTCAGGGCAGGCTAAGCTCAGAGCGTTCTGACCTTGACGAAACGCTGCTAAGCTTTTTTCAGCACCGGCTAGAGAAGGGAGCATTGCCATGTTGAAAAAAAATATTTTCAAGTTTGTTTTTGCGCTGTCTCTCGCTGTGATGTTGGTCAACCAGCAAGCCGTGATCGCGCAGTGGGACGACCAGCCGGATGGATCGCAGGTGACTCCCGACCCGTGGCCTAAAATTGTCAAACAGGACGGGGCAACCTACACCCTTTATCAACCGCAGTTGGACAGTTGGGACGGTTACAATTTTGCCGCTCATGCCGCGGTGTCGGTGCTTCCCAGTGGCGCCAAAGATCCGAGCTTCGGTGTCATCGAGATAACGGCGAAAACGCATGTATTCCGGTTGTTCCGCACGGTTCATTTCAGAGATATCGAAGTCACCAAGGCGACCTTCCCGTCGGCGCCCGGCCAGGCTGCATGGTACCAAGAAAACTTCCAGACGATGATCTCGGGCGGCGACTCGACGATGTCTCTTGATCGTCTCCAGGCGATGCTCTCCATCCAGGACGCGTTGAAGCTGGGACGGTCAGTGCCGGTGAAAAACGACCCGCCCAAAATCGTATTCTCGCCGAGAACCGCTGTGCTCGTCTCCATCGATGGCAACGCTACATGGGGTCCCGTGGCGGGCACAACGCTCGAGCGTGTCATCAACAGCCGGGCGCTGGTGCTGCTCGACGACAAGTCAACCAAATATTACATCCATATCTTCGATGGTTTCGTGGAGGCGCCGGCGCTCACGGGACCGTGGAGCGCGGCAAAAACGCTGCCGAACGGAGCGAGCAAAGCCGCGCAGGATCTGTCCAAACAGCGGGTGATCGATCTCATGAATGGTCCAACGGACAAAAAGCTTTCACTCAAGACCACGGTGCCGGACGTGATCGTGGCAACGACGCCGACGGAGCTCGTTATCACCGACGGCGCGCCCGACTGGGCGCCGCTTGAGGGCACGATGTTGCTCTATGTGAAGAATACGACGGGCAATGTCTTTAAGGATCTGAACAATCAAAATACTTACGTGCTGGTTACCGGGCGTTGGTTCCAGGCGCCGGACCTTGCCGGTCCCTGGCAATACGTGCCGGGCACGAGTCTCCCGCCGGATTTTTTCAAGATCCCCGATGACAGCCCGAAGGAAAATGTGAAGGCCGCCATACCGACCACAGCGCAAGCGCAAGAAGCGGTCATCGCAAACCAGATCCCGGAGACTGCGACCGTGTACCGCGCCAAAACGACGTTCAATCCGGTGATCAACGGAGCGCCTGATCTGAAGCCGATCCCGGACACCTCCCTCATGTATGTCTTCAACTCGCCGATGCCGATCATCATGGTGTCGCAATATCAATGGTACGGAGTGCAAAACGGCGTATGGTTTACCGCCTCATCGGCGCAAGGCCCCTGGGTAGTGGCGACGTCAATTCCAGCGGCGATCTATTCGATCCCGCCAAGTTCGCCGCTGTACTACGTGACGTACGTGAAAATCTACGACGTGACACCGCAGACAGTGGTGCTGGGGTACACGCCCGGCTATATGGGCACCGTGCTCACCCCTGAAGGTATCGTAGTCTACGGCACGGGTTATACGTATGTGCCGTACATTACCCCGACGGTCTGGTATGCGCCGCCGATCACCTACGGCTATGCAGCTAATCCGACCTGGACTCCCTGGACTGGCTGGATGATGGGCTTCGGCCTCGGCTGGGCTATGGGTGCCGCCTGGGGTTCAAGCTGCTGCTGGGGCTACGCTGCCGCACCGTATTGGGGTGCGATGCCCTACGCGCCTTACGGCGGATACGCGCGCGGTCCGTACGGAGGCGCTGCAGCTTGGGGACCTGGCGGTTGGGCCGCTACCACGGGGAACGTTTATCATCAATGGGGCGCGACCACCGCGGTCACTCGCACATCAGCAGGTTACAACGCGTGGACCGGAAACGCCTGGGCCAGTAGAGCGGGAACCTCGTATAACTCCGTGACCGGTCGCGAATCGGCGGGCCAGCGGGCCGGAGTCGCAAATGTCTATACGGGCAACTACGCCTATGGCCAGCGTGGCGCAACGTATAATCCAAATACCGGGGTGACGGCCAGAGGAGGTTCAGCGACCTACGGCAATGCTTACACCGGTGCCCAGAGCACGGCGAGGTATGGGCAGGTAACCGGCCCGGGGGGCAATACCGCTGGAGCTGCGAGGGTCGGTAATAACTACTACGCCGACCACGATGGCAACGTGTATAAAAATACCGGCAGCGGTTGGGACAAGTATGATAACGGAAGTTGGAACAGTGTTCAGGACAGCGCGAGAACGCAGTCTCTCGATAACGACGCGGCCTCGCGATTTTCAGGGGACCAGCGCTCCGCTTCCTCTTCTTGGGGCTCGAGGAGTTGGGGCGGCGGCTTCAGTGGTTTCGACCGCGGTGGTGGGAGTGGTGGCGACTTTGGTGGTGGTGGTTGGGATCGTGGCGGTGGTGGTTTCGGCGGCTTTGGTGGCGGCGGAAGAAGTTGGGGTGGTGGTGGGTTTGGAGGCTTTGGCGGTGGCCGTTTCGGTGGATTCGGGGGGCGGCGGTAGATCCGAGTGTCGAGTGACAAGGGTCGAGTGTCGAGGGACGAGCGGCGTGAGACTTCTCCTAACCTCGACACCCGACACTCGTTCCTTTCGAAATTCGAATTTCGCAGATGCGCCAGGACTTTCTCAACCGTGTGGCAGGTCCCATCGCGAACAAGCTGTTGGAGTACGGCATGATTCCCTAAGTGCTCCGCAAAAAAGTCTTCAAGTTAGAAAGTCTTGCAAGTTGAGGCGCGAAGGCCCTGGCTTTAGCGCTCTCGCTTTAATGTAACAACCAACGCGAACAGGCTCGGACCAGACAGCTGAAAGTTTGTTTGCGCCTTGCCCTTAGCTGCCGGATTTTCTCGCTGCCCCTGATCGCTTCTCATGAGCCTTTGGGCCGTCAGGCAAAGCGAGCCAAGAATGAGAAGCCGAGAGAAAGGTCAAATCCGAAACAGAGCAAAGAGCAGAAGTTTTTTGCATTCTCTTTGCGTCTTTTGCGAATTTTGATTAGAAGTGCTCGGAATGATCTCTACGACACGCAACATTGTTATCGGTATCGCTCTCGGCATAGCGACGGGCCTGTTCCTGGGCGAGAAAGCCGACTTCTTTCAGTTTGCCGCGGAGGGCTACCTGCGGCTGCTCCAGATGACCGTTCTGCCTTACGTCACCATCTCGCTGATTACAGGAATCGGCGGCCTGGACGGCGAGCGGGCGCGGCGTCTCTTTGTCCGCGTTGGGACTCTGAGTCTTGTGCTGTGGGCACTGGCGTTGGGCGCGGTCATGTTAATGCAGCTTACGTTTCCCGAGGTCGAGAGAGCGTCTTTCTTCAGCACAACGTTGGTCGAGAACCGGCCGCCGCTCGATTTCGTAGCGCTTTATATTCCGTCCAACCCATTTCATTCGCTTGCTAATAATATCGTCCCCGCTGTGGTTCTATTCAGCATATTTTTGGGCGTAGCGCTCATTGGCATCGAACGTAAGCAAGGCCTACTTGATGTTCTGGCCGTCCTTGAACGGGCGCTGAAACGGGCAAACCAGTTTGCGGTCAGTCTGACCCCCTTTGGCCTGTTCGCCATCGCAGCACAGATGTCAGGAACTTTAGATCCGGCCCAGTTTGTACAGGTGCGGCTTTATCTGATCAGCTACGCGATGATGGCCTTGCTTCTCTCACTTTGGGTCTTGCCCGGGCTTGTTGCCTGCGTCACCCCAATCCCGGTTCACGAAATTCTCAAAAAGACGCGCGATGCCATGCTCACGGCGTTCACGACCGGGGAGCTATTCGTCGTTTTGCCCATTCTCATCGATCGTTCGAAAGAGCTGCTCCATGATCACGGTTTACCCGAGCCCGAGGAAGGATCGACGCCCGATGTTATTGTCCCGGCCTTCTACAACTTTCCCCATGCCGCCAAGCTTCTGTCGTTGAGCTTTGTGTTGTTTGCCGCGTGGTATTCCAACACGGTGCTCACCGCGACCGATTATCCAAGGCTTTTTCTAGCGGGGATCGTCAGCCTGTTCGGCAGCATAAATATTGCTCTTCCGTTTCTGCTGGACCTTGTGAAAATTCCCGCGGATACTTTTCAGCTCTTTCTCACCACGGGTGTGATCAACGCGCGCTTCGGCACGCTGACTTCCGCGATGTATATGGTGACACTGGCCCTCGCGGGGAGCTACGCGTTAGCCGGGACTTTACGTCTCTCTCTGCCCCGGCTTCTACGCTATGCGCTCGTGACCGCAGGCTTGACGATCGCTACTCTGGCGGCGACCGGCGGACTGCTACGGGTGTTGGGCGCAGGCACTTACGATAAGGACCGGTTGGTTGAGGCGATGAAACTTTTGCGACCGCTCACCGTGAGGGCTTCAGTGCTGCGCGAGATGCCCGCGCAGGCGCCCGCGCGCGATGGCACATCCGTGCTCGAAGAGATACGAGCGCGGGGGCGGATCCGCGTTGGCTATTTGGAGGGGGCGCTGCCGTACAGCTATTTTAATAGCCAGGGCGAGCTGGTGGGTTTCGACGTGGAAATGGCCTACACACTGGCCATGGAGCTGGGGTTGGAAATAGAGTTCGCGCCGGTGCCGCGTGAACGGCTGGCTGAGGTCATCAATGCCGGTCTTTGTGACGTTGTCATGGCCGGCACCACGGTCACGACGGGGCGAGCCAGCGACATGGTTTTCTCGCCGCCTTATATTGACGAGACATTAAGCTTTGTCGTCCCCGATCATCGCCGGGCCGATTTCTCGAGCGCGGAATGGGTTCGCGCCACTCCCGGCCTCAGGGTCGCCGTTGCCAATCTGCCTTATCTCGAGGAAATCATCCACCGGGAGTTCCCGCTCATGGAGATCGTGCCGGTGTCTGTGGACCGAGTGGTTGATTTTTTCACCGGCCGCGGCGAACGCGTCGACGGAGTCGTTTTTCCCGCCGAACGCGGCTCGTACTACACGTTGCTTTACCCGGCTTTTTCCGTAGCGGTGCCGCACCCTCTAACTATTCGCTTCCCGCTCGCCTACCCCGTGGCGCGCCGTGATTTGGAGTTCGCGCGGTTTCTCGGGATCTGGATCGACCTCCAACGTAAGAACGGGACGATCCAGGCGCTTTACGATCACTGGATTTTGGGTCGCGATGCGCGGCTTAAGGAGCCGCATTGGTCGGTGATTCGAAACGTGTTGCACTGGGTGAAGTGAGCAACAAAGACCGGAGTAATGGAATGATGGAGTACTGGAGTACTGGAGTAATGGAATGATGTTGTTCTAAAGCCCAGTATTCCAACGTTCCAATATTCCAATACTCTCAGCGGTCTTTAGCGTAACTGTGACACATCCTCTTATTTCGGAGTAAATGCATGGACAAAACAAAAAAATTTCTCCGCGATCTTTGGGCGCTGCTACGCCCGTACTGGGTTTCGGAGGAGCGGCGCAACGCGTGGTTGCTGCTCATCGCCAACATCGTCCTTACCCTCGGCATGGTTTACATGACGGTGTTGTTCAACCAGTGGTACAACGCTTTCTACAATTCGCTCCAGGACAAGGCCAAAGCGGAGTTCTTCCACCAGATTGGGCGCTTTTGCATCCTGGCGACGATTTACATCGTGATCGGGGTTTATAGGATATATCTGAACCAGATGCTGCAGATTCGTTGGCGGCGCTGGCTTACGGACCGGTATCTTAAAGACTGGCTTGCCGAACGAACTTACTATCGGATGCAGCTTAAGGGCGACGGCACTGACAACCCTGACCAGCGGATCGCCGAGGATTTCAGGTTGTTTGTCGATGAAACGCTATCCCTAGGCTTGGGACTTCTCAACGCCGCGGTCACGCTCGGTTCTTTTGTGGGGATTCTATGGATCATATCCGGGCCCCTCGATGTCCCTATCGGCGGTACTACCTACGTTATCTACGGTTATATGGTTTGGGTCGCCGTCGTTTACGCTATCGTGGGAACGTGGCTCACGCACAAAATCGGCAAGCCGCTCATACCGCTTAACTTCAACCAGCAAAAATACGAGGCGGATTTTCGCTTCAATCTAGTTCGCTTTCGGGAGAACAGCGAGGGCGTCGCGCTCTATCACGGCGAAGAGGACGAGTTGCGCGGCTTCCGCGCTCGCTTCGCTTCGGTGGTGGACAACTGGTGGGCGATCATGAAACGGCAAAAGCTCTTAACTTTTTTCACCATCGGTTACAGTCAGGCTGCCGTGGTGTTTCCTTTTGTGGTGGGCGCGCCGCGTTATTTTTCAGGCGCGATCCAACTCGGCGGTCTGATCCAGATTTCCAACGCCTTCGGTCAGGTGCAAGGGGCGCTTTCCTGGTTTATCGACGCTTACACCACGTTCGCTTCTTGGAGGGCCACCGTGGAACGGTTGACGGGTTTTCGCACGGCGATTGTCACCGCCGAGGAGGAAAGTCGCGCGGGTGTGGGACCCGTGGTGGTGCCCGAGGCGACAATCGCGAGCCTGGTTTTGCACAATCTTAAGCTGGGATTGCCGACGGGCCGTGTGCTCTTGTCTGGGGTCAATGTAGAACTCAAAGCCGGCGAGCGCGTGATCGTCAGAGGTCCTTCGGGTTCGGGAAAGAGCACTCTTTTTCGAGCCATCGCGGGGATCTGGCCGTTCGGCTCTGGAGCGGTCAAGCTGCCGCAAAAATTTCGTTCGCTTTTTCTGCCCCAGCGGCCGTATTTTCCCATCGGTACATTGCGGCAAGCGGTGAGTTACCCTGCGGCGGCTGAAGCCTTTTCCGATGCGCAGTTGCGCGATGCGCTCGCGTTGACCGGGCTCGGCCATTTGGCCGACCGGCTTGATGAGCAGCAAAACTGGGGGCAGCAACTTTCCGGCGGCGAGCAACAACGAGTGGCCATTGCCCGGGCGCTACTGCATAAACCTGCCTGGCTGTTTCTGGACGAGGCGACATCCGCGCTCGACGAACCAAGCCAGACACATGTGTACGAGCTGCTTACTGAGAACTTGAAAGGCGCAGCGATCATCAGTATCGCGCATCGTTCCGCGCTGGCTGACTTCCACGGGAAATTCTGGGAACTAAAACCCGACAGGGAGGGAACAATGAGATTTATCGTTTCCAGCGAAGCGGTTCCAGCGTGAGGAGGTGTGGAGGCGGAGTGTTGGGTTTTTAGGCGTCAAGTTTTGGGTCTTAGGTTTCGGAATTGCGGTTTGGGATTTCGAGCTTCAGATTGTGGATTTCTCCCGAGGAGATAACTTGAAGAACTTGGGTTCTTCATCCTTTTTCTGGTTCGCGGTTTTTCTGTCATCGTGCGGGGCCAATTCTCAGCTCGGAAACCAGTTCTCCTCCGGCAGACAAGCGCTGTTTACAGGTAATTATGAATCCGCCCTCAGTTATTTTCAGATGGTCGCACAACAAGATCCCAACTACGTGTACGGCTCGGAGCCAGTACAGGGAGTCTGGACTTATGTGGGTATAGCCCAATACCTCACCGGAAACTTAGCTCAAGCACAAAAGACTTTGGAAAGGGCCGTTTCCCAGCCGCAGCGAGCCGACGTTGCGCGTCTGTACCTAGGTCTTACCTTGGCTCGTCTGAACGAGGGTCAGAAAGGGCTACAAGATATCGAAGCGGGCATGAAAGGAATTCATAACTTTCTTGATTACATGAACCAAGCCTTTCGCTATGGGATCGGACAATTCTATGATCCCAGACAAGCCATCCGTTCCGCCATTGAAAAGACACAGGCTATGATCGCCAGTGGAAATATCAACTGGCCGCAGCTCCTTTCCGACGGAGAAAGGATAGGGATCGAGATTGAACAGGAGAGCGACCGCGCTAGGAAGCAACAACTAATGGACCAGCGCGACCAAATGTAGAAGCGACGAGGGACGAGCGACGGATTTTAGGTTTCAGGTTTCGGGTGTCAGGCGTGGATCGGCGGGTCGAGTGACAAGTGGCGAGTGCCGAACTGTGTGGCTCAAAACTTCAAGATATCTGCGTTTATTTATTTTCTTCCTAATCTTGCGCGCAGGATTTCCGGCACGAGCGCTCTTGCAAACCCCTCCTCCAGGTGAAATCGAAGCGGCTTCGAACATCTTCTCTGCGACCTTTGCGTTCTCTGCGGTTGCCCTTGCTGCTACTGATACCGTTGAAGAATC
>Ga0070697_100004367_pt1 | contig 10849 bp, 10 predicted proteins | sample KBSK1501metaG_FD_65475 | JGI IMG/M metagenome (GOLD analysis project Ga0070697, IMG submission 65475) | Corn, switchgrass and miscanthus rhizosphere microbial communities from Kellogg Biological Station, Michigan, USA - KBS K1-50-1 metaG | ecosystem: Host-associated > Plants > Roots >... | reverse complement strand
GCGAAGCCCTGACGCTGGTTGACCCGCTTGGGGTCGGCATCGATGCGCAGAAGCGCTACACAGAAGTCGCCCAGGCGATCGTGAATTACCGCGACAAAACTCGCGGCGGCGTGCTCGGCAGTCTCGATGAACTCAAGGCGGTGGCGCCTCCGCAGGCCATCGCGGCGCTCCAGGAACGATTTTTCGTCTCCAACTTCGCGGTCCGCAACGTTGAGATCGTGGGCCCGCAGGTGGGAGCACAGCTGCAGCGGCAGGCCATCCTGGCCACGATGTATTCCCTGCTCGGCATGCTGGTGTACCTGTGGTTCCGTTTTGAACTGATTTATGGCGTAGCCGCGGTGGTGGCTGTGTTCCACGACACCCTTATCACCATAGGCGCTTTCTCCTTGACGAACAAAGAGATAACGCTTACCGTTATCGCCGCCATTTTGACGCTGGTCGGCTATTCCATGAACGACACCATTGTGATCTTCGACCGCATCCGCGAAAACCTGAAAACTATGCGGCGGCAATCGTTCGCGGAAATCACCAACATCAGCATTAACCAGACGCTTAGCCGGACCATTCTGACCTCCGGGCTCACTTTCCTGACGGTGCTCTCCTTGTACGTATTTGGCGGAGAAGTACTCCGGGGGTTCTCCTTTGCACTAGTTATTGGCATCTTAATAGGCACCTATTCTTCAGTCGCAGTAGCAGCTCCGATGTTGGTTGCATATCAAGAATGGCGGGCAAGAAGATCGGGTCGAGGTCCAGTGGCAGTCCCAAATGAACCTCGCCGTGAGAAGGTGAGGGTTTAGCGCAGTCGGGCCCGATCGGGGAGTTGCTCTGGGGCAGCCGGGAACCTTGTAGGGTGGTTCCGGTGTCTATTGGAGAGAGGAAGTTTACCCGGGAGAACGGCCATGTTTGAGGATAGCCTCGTAGAATCGTCCGGCAGGCTGAGCACCAAGCGGCCCGTGACGACCTTGCTTTCATTTGGGCTGCAGATCTTTCTGATCGGGATACTCATCCTGATCCCGCTCATCTATACCGAAGCGTTACCAAAACAACAGTTGATGACCTTCCTGGTGGCACCGCCGCCACCGCCTCCACCTCCGCCACCGGCGCAGGTGGTCAAAATCCAGAAGATTGAAACCGAACTGGATTCAGGCGTACTTCGCCAGCCCACCAAGATTCCTGAAAAAATCAAAATCCTCAAAGAAGAGGAGCAGCCCGCGCAGACAACCGCAGGTGTGATCGGCGGCGTAACCGGCGGGGTGCCGGGGGGTGCTGCGGGCGGCGTAATCGGCGGCATTATCGGATCCACACAGATGCCCAAAATCGCGGCGCCTCAGCGAGTGCGCGTCTCCCAGGGCGTAACCGAAGGCCTGCTGACTCGCAAGGTGCAACCGGCGTACCCGCCGCTCGCGAAGACGGCCCGCATCCAGGGTGATGTGGTGCTCAATGCTCTCATCAGTAAGAACGGGAACATTGAAAACCTTCGCGTCATGAGTGGGCATCCTATGTTGGTGACTTCTGCTCTGGATGCCGTCAAGCAGTGGAAGTACAAGCCGTACATCTTGAATGGCGAACCGGTGGAAGTTGAGACCACCATCACCGTCAAGTTCACGCTTGCCGGCGGATAGAACTTCATCCGCCGCGGCGGTTTTGCCGGGGCGTAACTCTCGACCAGGATTATCTGCCAGCCAATTTCACGCGCTTGATGGCAGCGACTTCTTGTTTCGGTGTCTAAGTAGCGGAGAAAGTAAGGAATGCGCCTGCGGGCGCGACAAGTTTCCGAGGAGGAAAGGATCAACGTATGTTTCTCATGAATCTTGCAACTCTGGCATTAACGCAGGTGCCGGCCCTGGCAGTCCTGTTTCTTCAGGAGCAAGGCCCGGTCTCCTTCAATGACCCCATCTCCCTGTGGAAGGCGATGGGTTGGATAGCTCGGATTGTGGTCATCATCCTGTTCATCATGTCCGCTTGGTCAATCGGCGTAATGATCGACCGCGCCATGGCGTTCAGCGCTGCCCGCAAGCAGTCGCGCGCTTTTGCTCCCGCAGTTGCCGGGGCCTTGCGCGAGGGCAAAATCGATGAAGCCATCCGGGTTGCCGAGCGCAACAAGAAAAGCCACCTGGCAAAAGTAGTTACCGCCGGGTTGCAGGAGTTCAGAGCGCACCGCGAATCCAGCGAAATACCTGGCGAGGAGATTGAGGCATCAAAGCGGGCTCTGGAGCGCGCTGAAGCCATTGTCCACGCCGAGCTGAAGCGCGGCTTGGGCGGCTTGGCCACCATAGGATCGACAGCGCCTTTCGTGGGTCTGTTCGGCACCGTGGTCGGAATTCTGAACGCTTTCGTCGGAATTTCCAGCTCGAAGGCAACCGGTTTGGCGTCGGTCGCCGGCGGTATTGCTGAAGCGCTGGTCACCACGGCTATTGGCCTGTTCGTCGCCATTCCCGCGGTCATGATGTTCAACTATTTCACCAACAAAGTGGAAGCCTTCGATGTGGAGATGGATAACAGCTCCAGCGAATTGATCGATTACTTCCTGAAGCAAAGCGGCAGAGCACGCGTTGGTAGCCGCTAAACCTCTAGCACCTGGTCCTGCCGTCGATGGCAGGGCTGGGTGTCAGAACAGCAGAAACTGGAAAACACTCCTATGTCATTAGCAAAGCGAGACGAAGGCAGAAAGGTCAATTCCGACATTAACGTCACCCCCATGGTCGACGTGATGCTGGTGTTGCTGATCATCTTCATGGTGGTCACGCCCATGTTGCAGAAGGGCGCTCCCGTGGATTTGGCTGAGACTAAGAACCCGGTTCCCATGGCTGACGCCGATAAAGAAGACGCGGTGTTGGTGGCCGTAACCCGCGACGGCAAGATATTTTTGGGCAGCGAGCAAGTCGTGCTCGATGCGCTTACGCCTCGGGTGAAGACCGCGCTCGAAAAGAAGACCGACAAGAAAGTGTTTGTTAAATCCGATGCGCGCGCCCGGTACGGGGTCGTGGTTGATGTGGTGGATAACGTCCGCTCCGCCGGAGTAGATCAGCTTGGACTGTTGACCGAGCAGAAAAAGAGCGGCACACCACCACCACCGCCGAGCAAAAGGGATCAGAACGCGCCCAGCGGCAACTAATTTTTATTCGGAGAAGACTTTATGGCAATGGCAATGGGGGGCGGAGGCGGCCCCAATGCAACAATCAACGTTACGCCGCTAATCGACGTTTTGCTGGTATTGCTGATCATCTTCATGGTCATCACCCCGCTGACGCCGAAAGGGCTGGATGCGCTGGTTCCTCAACCTCCTAAGGACCAGCAGAAGCAGCCCGAACCTAACGACCGCACCATCGTGGTGCAGGTGCTCGAGAATCCGAGCGGCCGGCCCAATTTAAAGATTAATCAGGACCCGGCTACGTGGGACAACCTCGGCGATGTGCTCACCGAGATCTACAAAATGCGCGCCGAGCGCGTGATGTTTGTCAAAGGTGACCGCGACGTGCCGTTTGAATACGTTGCTCAGGTGATCGATATCGCACATGGAGCCGGTGTAGACAAGGTCGGCTTGATCACCGCGAAGATAGAGGCTGGCCAGTAGTTGCTCCGCTCAGGAGAAATGATATCCGCATGAAAACTCAATTGAGAGTTGCTGCCGTTTGCTGCCTCACCGCCCTGCTCCTGGTGAGCACCGGTTGCAGCAAGCTGAGGGCACGCGACCAGTTAAACAAGGGCGTGCAGGCTTACAAAAACGCGCGCTTTGAAGAGGCTATCGAGCATTTCAAAAATGCCGTGAACCTTGATCCTAACCTCGGCGTTGCCCGGCTTTACCTGGCCACCGCCTACGTCGGGCAATTCGTCCCTGGCGTGGATACTCCCGAAAACAAGCGCTATGCCGAGCTGGCGATCGAGCAGTATCAGACGGTTCTGAAAATAAAGCCCGACGACATCCTTAGCCTTAAAGGGTTGGCTTCTCTGTACTTCAACATGAAGGATTTCGAGAAGGCCAAGGAGTACCACCGCAAGGTAATGGAGAAGGACGCCAACGATCCTGAAACCTATTACTCGATCGGGGTCATTGACTGGACGCAAGCCTACCAGCCCCGCATGGACGCGCGTAATAAGCTCGGCTTGAAACAGGAAGAACCCATTAAAGACAAGAAGGTCTGCGAAGAGTTACGCGTTCAGAACCAGGACCGCATCAAGGAAGGCATTGACATGCTGACCCGCGCCCTGGAGCTGCGGCAGGACTACGACGATGCCATGGCCTATCTGAACCTGCTATACCGCGAGAAAGCCGATATCGATTGCGGCGATGCCTCGCAGCGAGCCATGGATTTGAAAACCGCTGACGACTGGGTGGAAAAGACCATGGCCACCAAGCGCGCTAAGGCTGAAAAGCAAAACCAGCCCGGCGGCATCGTCATGGATCAGAAGCAATAGTTTTTACGATTCGAACACAAAAGGAGCCGGTCGCGGCTCCTTTTTTTTGTCTCGGATACTGGGTTCGCCGTCCCCGCAATATTCCCTTTCCTAGCCAAGTCAACTCGCAACTCTCTGCTGCCACATCCGCAGCACTTCGTTGGCGGCGCGATATCCGCTTGCGAGCGCTCCATGTACGGTGGCATGGTGACCGCTAAAATCCGTTGCTTCACCCGCAAAAAACAAGGTGTCGGCGATGGGTCGGGCGAGTTCGCGCGACGCTTCCATGCCGCCGACTAGCGCATAGCTGTATGCTCCCTCAGAAAACGGATCCCTTTGCCAGTCGTGCGTGTACCCGCGCTCAACCAGCGTTTCCAGTGCTCCAATCTCAACGCCTAGGATGTCAGCCAGTTCGGTGAGTGCTCGCCGCGTTACTTGGCTCTCATCTAGTCCAGCCAAGGCTTGCGCGCGAGGGCCTGCCTCCCAACCCGTCAGCACAGGAGCTTCACGCGGCATCATCGTCCACCAAGTCGGAAATTCCGCTCTTGATGCGAACAAAAAGCCCATCTGCGAGAGGTCGCCGTGGGCCTTGGGCACGCTGAATTCCGGCTCTGCCCAAAAACGTCTCTTGAATTGAAAGCTGACGCGTACCGCGCCACCCATTTCTAAGCCGTCAAGAGCTTCGCGCTTCTGCGCGAGTGACGGTGCGAATTGCACGAAACTCGGTGACCCCGGGGCCGTCTTCAGCACTCCCAACGGCAGCGTGATGATTGCTGCTGCGGCTACGAACTGCTGCCTGCCTTGATCGTGCAGTGACGCCTGGATAGAGACGCGGCCTGGGCTCCAGTTGACCACCTTTACCGGTGTATTAAGCAGCAATTCGACGCGGTGCTTTGGCAGCTCGCGTAAAAGGCTCTGAAGCACACTGTCGTATCCCGCACGGATTCGGAACTGGCGATCGCCGTGGATTCCCTTATCGGCTTCATTCGATTTGATAAGCGACCGGATGCTGATTCGGTTCCGGTCCGCAGCGTGAAAACCCTCAACATAGGAGACAGCCCGTTCTTTTGCCTTCTCCGAAAACTGCTGCCCATGGTGCTGCAGAAATTCAGCAAACGAACAATCTGACTTGGTCTTTTCCAAAGCTTCAAATATTTTGTCCACTTCAGCAAAGAGTTCGTCGCATTTCTGGAGCTGGTCATTTTCACCGCACCAGGGTTCACCCGTTAGTTCTTCGACCTCGAGGCCTTCCCGTTCGACGATTTCGCAGATAGTAGGGGGTTTCCCGTGAACAAACTCTGCTCCCAGTTCGATGGGTGCGGCCAGCGATGCGGGATGCAGGGTAAGAATTCTCCCGCCGGGCCGGTCGCGCGCCTCCAGCAAGCTCACGTTCAGGCCACTGCGTGAAAGTTGGTGAGCTGCGGCGATGCCTGCTATCCCCGCCCCGATTACCACAACGTCTGCGTGCACAGCGTTCACTTGTTCCATTTGATGTAGCCGGCCCGGTTCAAGCCAGCCCACGCCCAATGCTTTAGAATCAGAAACTCTCAGTATGCCCCTGTTCAAGAAGATCCTGGTGGCTAATCGCGGCGAAATCGCCGTCCGGGTGGTGCGCGCCTGCCGCGAGATGGGCATTCCATCAGTGGCCGTCTTCTCCGACGTTGATCGTGGCGCGCTGCATGTGCGCAAAGCCGATGAGGCCTATCGTATCGGTCCGGCACCCGCGCGCGAGTCGTATTTGAACCTTGAACGGATCATCCACACAGCGCGGGAGTGCAGTGCCGATGCCATCCACCCCGGTTACGGTTTCTTGTCTGAGAACGCCGCCTTCGCCGAGGCGTGCACTGCGGCAGGCATCAAGTTTATCGGGCCCAATGCTGCTGCCATGGAGCTCATGGGTTCCAAAACCCGGGCACGCCAGGCCATGCAGGCGGCCGGCATTCCGTTTGTTCCCGGATCATCACGCGGTTTGACTTTGCGCGAAGCGGCACAAACCGCTGAGCAGATCGGCTATCCCGTAATGCTTAAGGCTTCGGCAGGAGGGGGCGGCAAGGGCATGCGCCTGGTGCGGGCTGCTGGGGAGCTGCCTTCAGCGTACGAGCGCGCCTCCAGCGAGGCTGCGCGTTCCTTTGGCAACGACGAGCTCTACCTCGAAAAGTTCATCGAAAATCCTCGCCATGTGGAGATTCAGATTCTTGCCGATGAACACGGGCATTGCGTCTATCTCGGTGAGCGTGAGTGCTCCGTGCAGCGGCGCCATCAGAAAGTTTTGGAAGAGGCGCCTTCTCCAATTGTTGATCAGCCCATGCGGCGCACCATGGGCGAGCTTGCGGTACGTGCCGCGCAGGCCGCCGGGTACAGCAATGCGGGAACAGTTGAGTTCCTGCTGGATGGCAAGCGCAACTGCTATTTCCTGGAGATGAATACCCGCCTGCAGGTGGAGCACCCGGTTACAGAGTTGGTCACCGGTTTAGACTTGGTGCAACTGCAGATACGCATCGCTGCCGGTGAGCAGCTGCCTTCGCGCCAGGAGGAAATTGCGGTGCGGGGTCACGCCATCGAATGTCGTATCTACGCTGAGGACCCTGAAAACAACTTCTTTCCCTCGCCGGGGAAGATCACCCACCTCAGCACGCCCTCTGGACCCGGCATTCGGGAAGATAGCGGAATTTACGAGGGCTGGCAGGTGCCAATGGATTACGACCCGCTGCTCTCAAAACTGATTGCCTACGCCCCCACTCGGGAGCAAGCAATCGCGCGCCTGCAACGTGCGCTCGAGGAGTACCACATTGGGGGCATCAAGACTAACCTGGCGCTATTCCGCCGAATTCTAAAAGATAGAGCATTCCGCGAAGGCCGGTTTTCGACTGCCTACCTCGACGAATTGCTTGCCACGGCCCAGAAAACCGAGGCCAACGGCAATCTGGCCGTCGCTGCCATCGCGGCTGCAATGTTTGCTGCCACCCGGCCCGCCAGTGCAAATGGCGTTGGCACCTGCATTGGAACGCCGCCGGCATCGCCTGCGGCCTCCAACTGGAAGAAAGCAGGACGGCTGGAATCGCTGCGCACACTCGCATGACTTACGAAGTCGTCATTGGGGGCAGTATCTTCCGGGTCGAACTAGTCCGCAGCGATCAGGCGTGGCAATGCCGCGTAACCTCGGCAGACGGCAGCGTTGCCGAGCATCAAGTAGACGCGCTTCCCGCCGGCGACTCTCTTTCTCTGCTCATCTCCGGCCACTCCTACGAAATCCGCCGGGACCCAGGTTCGGGGGACATGATTCTTGAAGGCCAGCGATTTCCGGTCGAACTGCGCGACCCGCGCGCTTTGCGCAACCGCGGTCGCGGAACACGGGCGGGCCCGGGAGCAAAAACCATCGTTGCTCCCATGCCGGGTAAGATCGTGCGCGTGCTCGTGGCCGAGCAAAGTCAGGTCGAGGCCGGGCAGGCTATCGTGGTGGTCGAGGCCATGAAGATGCAGAACGAACTCAAAGCACCCAGCCCCGGCACTGTGACCAAAATTTTGGTGGGAGAAGGCGATGCCGTGAACGCCGGTGATGCCTTAGCAGTAATCGCCTGAATTGCCGGAAGAGTTTACTTCTGCCCGCTGTTTTTTAGCACTTCTTGTGCCAGGTAGTTCTCCACCTTCGCTTCGTTCCGCACCACCTCGTAATATGCAGACTTGAGCAGTTGTTCGCGGCGCTGTAGTAGTTGCTCGCGGATCGACTGCTGCACGCGAGGGTCGTTGAGGTCGCGCTGCCCTGCCAGTTCCTTGGTGAAGAGCTTGATCACCCTGTAGCCCCAGATGCTGCGCGATCCCGGACCTTGTGCTACCGGCACGACGCTGCTGATTTGTCCTGGTTTCAGACGGGCAATGGCATCTCTGGTTCCGGGATCGGTTTGCTTGAGCGCTGATTCCGGCATGAACCCCATGTCTCCGCCATTTTCCGCGGTGTTGGGATCTTCTGAATAATTCATGGCCACCGTGGCAAAGTCTTCCCCACTCTCCACGCGGTTGAGGATCTGCTGGATCTTGGCCTTGGCCTGCGACTCGCTTTGCGCCTTGTCGTTCTTAAGGTTTCGCACCTGCCCGGGCTGGGTAGTCACCACGATCTGGGCGACGTGGTATTGCGGCTCAATCAGGTTGAACTCCGCTTTGTGTTGGTTGTAATAGTTAGTGATGTCACTATCGGAGATGCTGATCTTCGACTTGATTTCCTTGTTAATGACCTTGTCGACCGTCAGGTTGCGGCGCATGTCGCGCTTCAGGTCTTCCAGGCTGAGGTTCTTCTCCTTCAGCCGTTTTTCAAACTCTTCCTGAGTATACGGAGCCTTGACTTCGTTAATCTTGCCATCCACCTCTTCTTCGGTGGCCAGCAGGCCCAGCTTCTCCGCCCGCTGCATCATGATTTCGTTATCGATGAGCTCCTTCAATATGCTCAGCCGCAGGCTGGTGGCCTGCTCGCCTTGCGGCGGTTCGGGAGTGCCCGCAGTCTGGTTCTTGTAGTACTTTTCCACTTCCGAGCGGAGGATTTTCTTGCCGTTCACGCGCGCAGCGCCGTCGCCGCCGCTATCTTTGCGCGAACAAGCAGTCAGCATCGCCATCAGCGTGATCATGCAGAGCACAGGAACTACCCTGCGCCGCACTGGGGCGGCCATCAACTTGGCATATGGCATGATGAAAAAGGGCAATTCTATCAGGTGCCGTTCGGAATTGGTCCCTGTTGCTTAATTCTTGGGATCCCGCGCCTTAGCAGGCTTGTCGCCGCCACCTCCTGGCGCGGCTGCCGCCTCTTGTTTAGGGGCGGTGCTCGAGCCAGAGGCGCTTGCTTTATGCTCCGGGGGCGCTGCTCCTGCGTCGCGCAAGGCCGTGTCCAGCACTTTGCGCAGTTCGTCGGCAGGGATTGCTCCCTCCACGCGCTCGCCATTGATAAACAAAGTGGGGGTCGATTCCAGCCCCAGGCTCTCATCAGCGTACTTCATGGAGGCGCGAACCGCGCTATCGTCCTGCTTCTTAACGCAGGCCTCCAGCTTGGCCGTGTCGAGCGCGTGCTTGCTGCCATAACTCAAAGCCGCCCGGTCAAGCGAGGCAAATTGATCCTGCAAGGATTTGTCTTTCCCGCGGATCTCGAGTTGATTGGCGTGGACGTAATCAGCGTAGTCCCAGTAAGCATCGTTATTCTGCTCAAACAGGCAATTTGCATCGACTGCGGCCCGAATCGCCCAGGGATGAATTTGCGCCAGTGGGAAATCCTTGTACACCACCCGTACATTTGCCTTGTACTCGGGAAGGATCTCCGACATCAAGGTCTTATGCCCTTGGGAGCAGTACGGACACTGAAAGTCGTCGTAGACCACCACCGTTACTTTGGCATCGCTCAGGGCCGCTCCCCGAGTTGGCCGGCCGGCAGTGTCGAACGGGTCTTTGCTGATGTCAAGTTTAGACAGCTGGATAAGAGTATTGCCGTCCTTTGAGAGCAGAAACTCGTAGGGAGAGCGATGCGAACCGTTCACCAGCGTGACCGTGATCTGGTCGTACTCGCCATAACTGGAGTCCGGTCTGCGAGGGCTCACCTCAATGGCGACTCGTTTGGGAATTTTGAAGTGAGCGCGAATGTTTTTCTCGATCCGCGCGTTCAGCTCTGGGGCCTGCGCCGACACGCAGCCGCAAGCAAAAACAAGAAGTAACATCAGACGTCTAAGCAAAGCACCACCTTTTACGAAATTATCTCACGGGTAAGCAGCCGGCCTAGCTGTGCTTCAGGGTTTCGAGTGGCAGGATGGCGTTTAGCGATCCCGAGCGAAAACCCTCCAGATCGAGCGTCACGTAGGTGAAGCCCAGGGCTTTGAACGAGCGCGTAAATTCAGCCGCCATCTCCTCGTCCAGGGCGCGCCCCAACTCCGCGCGCGCCACCTCGATACGGACTATTTCGCCATGAAAACGAACGCGAAACTCGCGAAAGCCCAATCTTCGCAGCACCTCTTCGCCCTGCTCGATGGCAGCCAAAGCCTCGCGCGTTACCGGCCGGCCGTATTCGATGCGTGAAGAAAGGCAAGGTGATGCCGGCTTGTCCCAAATGCGGAGCCCGGCTGCCCGTGCAAGTTCGCGTATTTCGGCTTTGCTCAGTCCGGCATCAGCCAGCGGCGCGAGTATCTGATGGTTGCCAGCTGCCTTTTGTCCCGGCCGAAAATCGCCAAGATCATCCAGGTTTACTCCGTAAGCTATCTGGGAGAAGCTGTTATCGGCGGCGTATTTCTTCATTACCAGGAACAACTCATCCTTGCAGTGAAAACAGCGGCTCGAGTCATTACGCACGTATTCGGGACTGTCGAGTTCCGCTGTCTGGATAACACCGCAGGGAATGGCTTGCTCACCGGCGAACCGTAGCGCGTCCTCTAGTTGCCAGCGAGCCAAGCTGGGGGAATCCGCGATCACCGCCCGCATCCCACTCCCT
>Ga0070697_100004362_pt1 | contig 10855 bp, 8 predicted proteins | sample KBSK1501metaG_FD_65475 | JGI IMG/M metagenome (GOLD analysis project Ga0070697, IMG submission 65475) | Corn, switchgrass and miscanthus rhizosphere microbial communities from Kellogg Biological Station, Michigan, USA - KBS K1-50-1 metaG | ecosystem: Host-associated > Plants > Roots >... | reverse complement strand
CACTTGAACACGCAGTTTCGGGTGGCGAGCCAAGAGTTCCTCAAGCAGAAGCGGATTTCCCATGGAGCCACGGAATTTTGCCATTGTGACGTTTGCCCGTCCAGAGCCGCCGGTGCCCATATGGATAGCTACGGGAATGTCCAGTTCCTCGGCGAGAGCGAAGTAGGCATCGACCGAAGGATCGCTAGGTGAGATGCCTTCGTACTGCAGGCCAATCTCGCCCATTACTTTGAAGCCGCCGCTTGTGAAGTCTTTCCGCAAGTCATCGAGGGCGACACGCTGGCCGGGAGCCATCCCGTTTTGAAAGGATGTGCCGGGGATGACCCTGGCGGGCGCGGCGTCTTTCCATTTCTGCACGCTCTTTGGATCGCCAAAAACAACCGCGGTGACGTTCAGGCGCTCCATTTCGGCGAGAACATCCTTCATATATTCGCCCGGAGCAGACGGGTAGAGTGCTGGGGTGCATTGCTCTTTCACCCAACCGAATGGCTCTTCCTTCCCTTTAGGATCAGACGCAGTGAACTTCGAGGTGTTGGGGCACATGGGTGCGACGCCGGGGAAGTCTCCGTCCATGGCGTGGACGTGAACGTCGAGCACCGGTGGAGCTTTGGCCTCAGCGTTCTGTGCGAGAGAGACCGTTGAGCAGGATGAAAGGAGTACAGCGCAACAGAAAAATCGCAAGATGGGGCCTGATGACATTCAGCATCTCCTTTTTGCGCAAAGGCATAACTACGATTCGTCAGAGCTCTAGCATTCGGGCGGGTCGTGAGCGCCGGCCCTTGGCAGAACTATTTACGTCGCCGAGCCGCTGTAGTTTGAGGGCTTCGTTATCGGGAATATAGCAAAAAAGTAAAGCTGCAGTTCGGCGAGTTTTTGGATTCGCCCCCCTCTCGATTGAGCACGCTGGATTATCTTTTCCAGCGCTCGACCATCCTACGCTACTTCCCCTTCGCAACAACTGGTCACCGCGGATTATCTGCGAGTGTCAACGCGCGAGTTGGACGAAGAATGGAATGTCGATGAACTTGAAATTCGCCAGTTCCGCCAAACCGGACGAAGCGCAGAATTGGAGCGGTGTACCTCGATACAAACAATTTTTGCTGGCCGTGTTTTTGCTGGCGGCATTCTTGCTGTCCGACGGCTCCTCGAGAGCATCTCGTGCTTGGGAGGGAGCGCCACCCTGGTATCTGCCAGAGATGGACGGCATGGAGGCGACCACGATTATTCGGAATAAAGAAAAACTCAGTGGCGCACACCAGGTTGTGATCGCGTTGACTGCGCACGCTATGAAGGGAGATCAAGAGAAATGTTTGGCTGCGGGGATGGACGCGTATTTGACCAAGCCAATCCGGCCCCAGGAGTTGGATGAAGTCCTTGTAAGTTACGGCGGGTGCCGAATGTGCTCCCGGTTCGCGTAGATCCGTAAGATTCTACCCAGCCAGCAATTCAACTCCACCGCAGCGTGGTGATCGAATCCGCGGAGAGGGTCACTTTGGCAATCTGGCCGCTGCACGCGACAGTCACGTCCTTCGCATCGCCGGGATTGGTCAGCACCAGCGCTATCGAACCGTCGGAATTTTTCACCGCCGTATGATACACGCGCGAAGTCGCAGCAGCAGTTGGGGTAGCAGTCACAGTGGACGATGACGCCGGCTGGCCGATCAGTGCGGCGTTCACCGCCGGAAGGTCGCCGTTCGCGTCGTGCGAAGCGACAATGACCGCGCCGCGGCGGAACGCGCGAGCGTGATGCACCAAGGCCCAATACAATCCCGTCTGCGTGATTTCCTTGCTCTGCGAATGAATCTGCACGAGCCCGCCGCAGTCGAACGGACCGATGTTGGGGCGCCCTCGCTCATCGAGGGCCAGATTCCACATGGTGATACTCTGCGGGCCGTTGGCCAGAATGCCGGCGAATGTCGCGCCCCACTTGCTCCAGTTCGTCAGGTAATCAGCGAATTTGTAGTCGTCACCGCCTTCTGTCCAATGCATTTCCACATCCGGAAATTTGTCCCTCACGTGACGCATCATCTCCGGGGTTCCCACGTAGCCATGCCAGGCCACGGTGTTCACATATTTTTTGATTCGGGGCCTGGAGAGTTGATCCAAAGCGCGGCCAAAAAGATTGTAATTGTGGTCGAGCGTCCAGATTTTGGTGCCGCTTGCTTCGAGCAACGGACCGAGCGCTGCCACCAAGCGCTCTTCGTCCTCTTCCGGCCACGGACACGCTGGCATTCGCCCGCCCTGGTCCGCGTCAATCTCGTTTTGCGTCGTCACCGCGCGCACAGTCACGCCCGCTGCCGCGTACGCCTCCACGAATTTCTGAAAGTAGCGCGCGTAGGTGGGAATATGTTCTGGCCGAATGTTTCCGCCCAACATTGAGTTGCTGTACTTCATCCATCCAGGAGGACTCCACGGTGAGCCGAACAAAAACAGATCGGGATTCGCGCTGAGCGCCGCGCGCAACGTAGGCAAAACGTAATCGAGGTCGCGGTCGATGCTGAACCGCTTCAGATCCGGATCGGCCGCGCCGTCGTCGTAGCTGTAAGCCGCGGTGCTGTAATCGCTCGCGCCTATCGGAATACGCCCCACGCTCAGGGCATGATGATCCTGTCCGAACATCGCATGCAGCAGGTTGGCACGATCGCTATCGCTCAGGCGCGAGAGCGTGAAGCATGCGGCATCCGTAAACGCCGCGCCAAATCCCAGGATGGTCTGCGCTGTTTTTGTTGGGTCTACCGTCACGTCGGCTGGTGCAGCCTTTTTCGCAACTTTTGTCCACGCAAGCTCTGGCCCGACTGCTAGCCGTTTGCCGCTCTTATCGGTGACTTCTGTCTGCCCGGGCTTCGTCGGCACCTGCCTGTCATTCGAGTCGGCTTTGGCGTTTACCGTCACTCCTAACGCCGAAGCCGCCGCCGCGCCCATTCCCAGTCCCGCATACTTCAAAACTTCTCGTCTTGTCGTCACACTCGGCTCCGGTCATCCTTGGATTATTCACGCGGCACGCGGCTTCCATGCCGGTTTGCGTCGGCAGACAGCATACTGCAAACCTTGTCGTCTGGGCACTCCGTAGACGGCGTTTGTCATGTAGGTGGATTCGTTCCGACTAGCCGCGCATGGAGTGGGCTCAAGCGCTATGCCGTAAATTTGTCCGCTCCGAACGCTGTTGCGATAAGGCGCTCCGCATACATTATTTCGGGGATAGGCGTACATCAAAAATAAATACTACGCTCCCCGCCGCTCTTGAAGTCCAAGAGCGCATTAAATCCAAGTGTTCGAGGGAGTGTACTCACATGCGGATATTCGGGTGTCCTGAAAGACGTGTGTCCATACACGTGGTAAACCATTTAGTGATGTTTTCAGCGCTAGCCATGGTGGCGACGTTTGCGGCGGCTCGGTTCTCTGCGGCCGGCAAGGCGCTCCATACGATGAAGCCGGCGGGAAGCGGTGCCGTAGTGGCGGCACCGTCGGACTCGACGAGCCAACCTGACTTCGGCGCGAAGGTCTACATCTTCACTCCCAGCATGCCGCAGAGCGAGATCCAGGCGACGGTTGATTCCATTGCAAGTCAACAGGTGTCGAATCAATTCGGAACTCAGCGCTATGCGTTGCTGATTGCTCCCGGAACATATGGATCCAGGTCACGCGCCCCGATAGTGTGGTGTTCGGCCTCGGCTTCCCTACTGTGATTCCTGAAAACGGAATCCTGTCAATGACGGTCGCGAGCGCGCAGGGGATGATGGTTTCGGGGATCATCTTCGACGCGGGCCCGACCAACTCTCTGGCGCTTCTGCAGGTCGGAAGCGGCCACGCGCGAGTGACAATGAAGCCTCGGATCCCTCAGCGCTTTACGATGTGTTCTTCCGGATTGGCGGTGCGGCGGCGGGTAGCGCGACAAACAGTCTGGTGGTCAACAGCAACAACGTAATCCTTGATGATATTTGGGCGTGGCGCGCGGATCACGGTAATGGTGTGGGTTGGACCAGCAACACTGCCGACACCGGCGTCATCCTCAACGGCGACAACGTGACCGCTTATGGGCTTTTTGTCGAGCACTACCAGAAGTACCAGGTGATCTGGAATGGGAACGGGAACGGACATCTTCTTTCAAAACGAGATGCCCTACGATCCACCGAGCCAAGCTGCGTGGATGGAGGCTCTCGGCGTCGACGGTTGGGCGGCCTTCAAGGTTGCCGACACTGTGACCAGCTTCAGCGGATATGGCATGGGGAGCTACAGCTTCTTCAATCAGGGCGCGGACATTTTTGCCGCACACGCATTTGAGGTGCCGACCTCTCTCCCAGCATCAAGCCTGCATGATCTGCTCACGATTTTCCTATCCACAAGCGGGTCGGGCGGCATCCTGAACGTTGTGAACGACACGGGCGGTTCGTCGACCATCGTCAATCCAGATGCCGCGGTCACCGTGGTGAGCTATCCGTAAGCATTAGACTTGGGGTTCTTATACAAGCGCTGGACGCGAGGAGCCTGTGCGCGTCCAGCGCTCGAAATTTCGTCTGCCTCTGCCATCGCTTCCGTGGAGATATCTTTCTACATGCGAAGCTCGTTCTCAGCTTTGAGCTTTTGCGATTTCCGCAGCACGTCAGTCGCGAGGCTCGATTGATAAATGCGACGACCGGCAATTTCGGTCATCAGCGGCTATCGACCCGAACTTATCGAGCGCGGGGCTGTGTATAATGGCATTCTAAACAGTATGCCGGACCCCGCACGAGGGAATCATTACCCGAATTCCCGGCCTATGTGCGACTTTCCCGATGGAGGCCGCTTTTGTGAATTCCCCCGAAGCTAATCTCGAAGAACCGCGACTTGTTTTGCGACGCGTTGTCATCGAGAATCTGGAGCCGGAAATTGATGGCGGAAAATATCCCATCAAACGTACCGTCGGGGAGCGGGTCGTCGTGGAGGCGGACATTCACGCTGATGGGCATGACCTTCTTAGCGCTGTGGTTTTATGCCGGGCGGAGGGGGAGAGCGCATGGCGTGAAGCGGTTATGCGTCCGCTGGGCAACGACCGTTGGCAAGGACAATTTCATGTAGAGAGCCTGAGATCTTATTTCTACACCGTCCAGGCGTGGGTAGATGCATTTCAAAGTTGGAGTCGCGATACCGTCAAAAAATTTGAAGCAGGTCAAGACATTTCCGTCGCTGCCCTTTTGGGAGCACGGTTGGTTCAGTCCGCCGCAAAGCGAGCGCGAGGAGCCGACTCACAGAAACTGGCCCAATTCACGGCTGAGCTGAAGAACCTTTCGAACACAGGGGGCGAGGCAGTGGCCACGCTCGCGCGGAACGAAGAATTGGCAGCATTGATGGGCAGTTATGCTGATCGCAGCCGAGCGACGACTTATGATAAGCAGCTCGGCGTTTCTCTAGATCGCGAGAAGGCGCGCTACAGCACGTGGTACGAGATGTTTCCCCGTTCGTGCGCGGTTGCTCCAAACAAGCATGGTACGTTCCGCGACTGCATTCAAAGGCTTGGATATGTTGCCCAGATGGGATTTGACGTTCTCTATTTCCCGCCGATTCATCCGATCGGTCACACCCAGCGCAAAGGAAGAAACAACACACCTCAGCCGTCAGCCGACGATCCGGGAAGTCCTTGGGCCATTGGCGCAGATGAAGGCGGACATGTGGCGATTCATCCTGCGCTAGGGACCCTCGAGGAGTTCAAGCAACTTCAAACCAAGGCGCGAGAACTGGGCATCGAGATCGCTCTGGACTTAGCATTCCAGTGTTCGCCGGACCATCCATACGTCAACGAACACAAAGAATGGTTCCTCCAACGGCCTGATGGTTCCGTGCAATACGCAGAAAATCCACCAAAGAAATATGAGGACATTTATCCATTTTACTTCGACAGTGAATACGCTACGGAGCTCTGCGACGAACTCAAGAGAGTTGTTTTCTACTGGATCGCGCAGGGTGTCCGTATCTTCCGGGTTGATAATCCACACACTAAGCCGTTCGATTTCTGGGAATGGCTGATCAGAGAAGCACGGCGGGAATATCCAGAAGTGATTTTTCTGTCGGAAGCATTCACACGTCCGAAAGTGATGCAACGGCTGGCAAAACTCGGATTCACTCAATCCTATACGTATTTCGCTTGGAAGAATACCAAATGGGAGCTAACCCAGTATTTCACAGAGCTGACGCAGACACCGGTGCGGGAATTTATGCGACCGAACGTTTGGCCAAACACTCCCGACATCCTTACTGAGTATCTGCAGTACGGAGGCCGGCCAGCGTTTATGGCACGCCTTGTCTTGGCAGCCACTCTCAGCGCGAATTACGGGATTTATGGTCCTGCTTTCGAGCTATGCGAGAACCGGGCACTGCGCCAGGGCAGCGAGGAGTACTTGGATTCCGAGAAGTATCAGATACGAGCCTGGGACATGGCCAGCCCTGACAGCTTAAAAGGATTAATCTCGCGCGTGAACGAGATTCGGCGGGAGAATCCCGCTCTACAGAGCGATTGGAGCTTGCGATTCCACCCGTTAGACAACGACCAACTGATCGCCTATAGCAAGGCCACCGAGGACCTGTCCGATATTATTCTAGTCGTTGTAAATCTGGATCCGCGATATAAACAGTCAGGCTGGATAGACGTTCCTCTTGACGATTTCAAACTTGATCCGCATCAATCATACCAGGTGCTCGATCTGCTAAGCGATGCGCGGTATCTTTGGCACGGTGCCAGGAACTACGTTGAACTGAACCCCTTAATACTGCCGGCACATATCTTCAAAGTGCAGCGACGACTGCGTACGGAACGAGATTTCGACTACTTCTTGTAGGATGCATATGATTTCGAAGGTGGGAGAGGAGAGTCGAACAGTGGCAGCGTCCCCGGAAACTCTCTGGTACAAAGATGCACTCATTTACCAACTTCATGTCCGCACTTTCTGCGACAGCAACGGCGACGGCATCGGCGATTTCCCTGGTCTGATGCAGAAATTGGACTATCTGCAAGAGCTCGGAGTTAATGCCATCTGGCTGCTGCCGTTCTTTCCCTCGCCGTTGCGAGATGATGGCTACGACATTTCGGACTACACCGCCGTCCACCCAAGCTACGGCCGACTTGAAGACTTCAAGGCGTTCCTCGCAGCAGCTCACGACAGAGGGATGCGGATCATCATTGAGCTGGTTCTCAACCACACCTCTGACCAGCATTCTTGGTTCCAGGAATCGCGAAGCTCTCGCGACAATCCGAAGCGCGATTGGTACGTCTGGCGTGAGAGCGATGACCATTACCAAGGAGTTCGAATCATTTTCTTGGACACCGAAAAGTCGAATTGGGCGTGGGATCCGCTTTCGAAGTCCTATTATTGGCATCGATTCTTCAGCCATCAGCCTGACCTGAATTACGACAACCCTGCGGTCTTCGAAGCCATGTGGAACGTTATGAAGTTCTGGCTGGAGATCGGTGTGGACGGATTTCGATTGGACGCCGTCCCGTATCTGGTCGAACGCGAAGGAACATCTTGTGAGAACTTGCCCGAAACGCATGCCATCATCCGCGAGTTGCGGAGGCGAGTCGACCAGGAGTATCCCGGCAAGATGCTTCTCGCTGAGGCGAACCAGTGGCCATCGGATGTCTGCTCGTACTTCGGCGATTCCGATGAGTTTCACATGGCGTTCCATTTCCCACTCATGCCAAGGATGTTCATGTCCGTGCAGCTTGAGGACCGCAAGCCGATCGTCGAAATACTCGAGCAAACTCCGCAGATTCCCGAGAACTGCCAGTGGTGCCTGTTCCTTCGCAACCATGACGAGCTGACGCTGGAGATGGTGACGGACATCGAGCGGGACTACATGTACGACGAGTACGCAAAAGACAAAGGTATGCGATTGAATCTCGGAATCCGGCGCCGTTTGTCTCCGATGATGGATAACGACAGGTGGCGAATTCAACTTCTAAACGGAATGTTGATGTCCATGCCAGGAACTCCGATCATCTACTACGGCGACGAAATCGGCATGGGGGACAACGTCTACCTCGGAGACCGCAATGGCGTACGCACTCCGATGCAGTGGAATGGTGGCTGGAACGCTGGATTCTCGGCAGCCGATCCGGAACGCTTATACTCACCCTTGATTTCCAATCCAGTCTACGGGTATCAAGCAATCAACGTGGAATCCCAGAGGCGGTCGCAGCATTCCCTCCTCTCCTGGATGAAGCGCATCATTCATGTGCGCAAATCCTCGCGCGTCCTCAGCCGGGGGTCGATTGAATTTCTGAAGCCTTCGAACCACAGAGTTTTAGCTTACGTCCGGCAATTGGGAGCAGAGAAGATTCTGGTGGTGAACAATCTCTCGAAGTCCGCGCAGGCCGTGGAGTTGGATCTGCGGCAGTACAAGGGAAGCATTCCCATCGAAATGTTCGGCGGGAACCTGTTCCCCCGGATCGGGGACCTATACTATTTGCTGACTCTCGGCCCGTACCAGTTTTTTTGGTTTCGTTTGCGAAGGATCTAACTCGCCGCCCCGGTGGCGGGAAATTGTCGGCGTTCTAGCGGATCAGAACTTTGCACCGGCCAGGAAACAACAGTGGAGACCTCATTGGTCGAAGAAACCTTTCTCGATGACGATTTCCTTCGCCAACTGATGAGCGTGGGTGAAGTAGACCTGCTCGTCGGAATCCCATCTCACAATAATGCCAAGTCCATCAGCCAGACAGTGACAACGATTGAGGAGAGCTTTCAGCAGAACTTTGTGCGGGACAGGGTGGTCATCGTAAATGTCGACGGCGGATCGAAAGATGGCACATCTGATTTGGTCCTAAACACCCCATCCGCCAAGAGTCCAAATTCGCGAGGCTTGGGTTCACTTCGTACCTCACATCGGATCGCGACACGTTACGCAAATCAGCCTTCGCGGGGCGCAGCATTCCGGGCGATTCTAGCCGCGGCGGATTTGTTGCGGGCAAGGGCCTGCGCAATAATCTCTCCGGAAGTCTCCAATTTCACCGCCGCGTGGGTCAAGAGTTTGCTCCAGCCTGCCTACCGGGAGAACTTCGATTTTGTAGCTCCGCTCTACAGTCGCCACAAGAACGACGGCTTGTTGGCGCGAAACCTGCTATATCCGATGGGCCGCGCAGTCTTTGGTCGAAGGATCCGCGAACTAAATTCCACGGAACTTGGTTTCTCCGGCCGGCTTGCCAGCCATTGTCTTAACTTAGATGTATGGCGTGAGGACACAGTGCGCACGTCGCCCGAAGCTTGGATGGCTATCACCGCAATCTCTTCGGGCTTTCGCTCTTGCCAGTCATTCCTGGGCCCCAAGGTGCATTCCCTGACGAGTTCAGGAACAGATATCGTTACAGCGGTCCGCCAGACGGTGGGGACTCTATTCTGGTGTCTGGAATCGCAACAAACGTTCTGGATGGCGCGCAATGGATCCGAGTCGGTGCCGACGTTTGGGCCAGAACACGAGCTAACCTCGGAACCAGTTCGAGTGAATCGAAAGAGAATGTTCGACTTGTTCCTGAGCGGCGCCGCCGAGCTGTCGGATGTCTTGAAGACGATACTCGCCCCGGAGACTCACGCGGAGCTGCAACGGATCGCAACCGAGGACGATCGGAAATTCCGTTACAAAGACGAGCTCTGGGCAAGAACGCTCTGCGAATTTGCAGCGTCCTATCATCGCGCCGCTATCGACCGCGATCACTTGATTCAAGCGCTGGTGCCGCTCTATCGCGGAAGAATTTATTCCTTCCTGCAGGAGCATCATGATTCGTCCCCGGAGGATATCGAGGCAGACTCGGAAAACTTATGTCTGGAATTCGAACGCCAGAAACCATACCTGGTCGAAAGATGGAACGCCAAATGAATGAGGTGACGCCATGAAAGAGATGATCCTTAAAGGATTACAGCAGGCCTACGAAAACATGGTCCACATGATTGCCGAATTTCTCCCGCGATTTGTGGTGATGTTCATCATCATGGCAGTCGGATGGCTGGTTGCTTTGCTGTTGAAGCACTTGCTGCGGGCCATCCTTCATTTAACAAAACTGGATCGAATCTCCGAAGAGTCTGGCGCATCACAGGTTCTGCGAAAGGCGGCTTTACCCACAATTTCCGAACTTCTGAGCCGAGCGTTCTTTTGGGTCACATGGGCGGCCTTTACTCTAGTGGGCATCAGCGTCCTCGGCATCCCGGTGCTGCATGAGCAGATTTCCCGTTTGTTCCAACTCCTGCCCGAAGTGTTCATTGCCATCCTGATTCTTTTCGTGGGCGTCCTCGTGGCAAATTTCCTCTCCCGGGCGGCCCTACTTTCCGCTGTAAATTCGGGCTATCGCTCGCCACGATTGTGGAGCGGACTTGTTCGCTTTGTGATTTGGATTTTGGCGATCACGATGGCTCTCGAGCAGATCGGTTTGGCCAAGGAAACGGTGATCACGGCGTTCTCGATATTTTTCGGCGCCGTAATGTTGGCACTGGCAGTCTCTTTTGGCATAGGCGGGCGAGACCTCGCTCGACAGGTCCTCGAGAGACACCTCGGCGACAAAGACAAACAAGAAAGCGAGAAGGAACAAGAACCAACGCCTTTGTAGAGTATCGGGCGGTTGGCCGACTTTGTTGAGGAATCCGCTACGCCGCTTGATTAGGCGAGGGAGGACGTCGTGGGCGCAACACACCAAGCGAAAGAAACCTATCACGATTTGCGAATAACGTTGCCCGCGCTATTGGCAGGCTACTTCGCCGATCAACGCTGGTTTGGCGGAAAGGCGCGCCAGATTCGCTCCGTGGAAATCGCTGATCTAGTGCCTCTGGGCAATACTCGCTTCGAAACATTTGTGTTACTGGTACGTCTCGAATACGTGGCCGGACCAGGAGAACTG
>Ga0070697_100004361_pt1 | contig 10855 bp, 8 predicted proteins | sample KBSK1501metaG_FD_65475 | JGI IMG/M metagenome (GOLD analysis project Ga0070697, IMG submission 65475) | Corn, switchgrass and miscanthus rhizosphere microbial communities from Kellogg Biological Station, Michigan, USA - KBS K1-50-1 metaG | ecosystem: Host-associated > Plants > Roots >... | reverse complement strand
TTTTTTGGATTCGGTGGTTGACACAACCACCGCTACAACTCTCTGCCCGCGATGTCTCCTAATCCGCGTTATCCGCGCAATCCGCGGTTAGGTTTTCTTCGAAATCATTTCCGTTTCCCGCATTTTCTGCTTAAGAACGTCGCGTACGCGTGGCGACGAGAAATCGAAAATCGGTAATGCAAGAAGGACGCAAGCCCGGCCGCCGCGTCAAAATTGTTCCATACGTCGTCCCGAACAAACGCCGTCGGCCGGAATACGATTCGCTCACCGTGCCCACGCGCTGGGTAAAGTTCTTCTTCGGCCTTTTTTTGCTGCCGTTCTGCGCCGCCCTCAGCCAGACATTCTTTACCGCGTTCGCCCGCGCCACGGTGACGCAACAGCTTTGGATGGGAGAACCATTCTGGTTTTTCTCGTTAGGCGTGGTGCTCTGCCTTATCGCGTTCTTCGGTTTGCCGCGCCCCGTTATCCTTTACGTGTTTGGGCACGAACTGACGCATGCGCTCTGGGTTTTGTTGATGGGTGGCCGGGTCAGCCGTTTTCGCATCGGCCGCGATGGCGGCCACATTGTCACCAACCGAAACAATTTTCTCATCGCGCTGGCGCCCTATTTTTTCCCGCTCTACAGCATTCTCGCGATCGCGACTTACGGCGTGCTGAGTATCTTTTATAACACCCAGCCCTACGGACGGCTGCTCTACGCCGTGATCGGCGCGACCTGGGCGTTTCACTTTACGTTCACGTGCTGGATGATTCCAAAAAAACAAACCGATCTGAGTGATCACGGGACCTTTTTTTCGCTTGTCGTCATCTACCTGATGAACCTGATCCTGCTTAGCGTGATGCTCGTGCTCGCCTCACGCCAAATTACTTTCGCCGATTTCGGTGCTGATCTCTTGACAAACATCGGCAACTTCTCACAGGGCGTGGCCGATCTCTTCGAACGTTTCCGCCGCGGCGCCCAGCTGTAGCCACGGCGCTCCGTCGCCGTGCCCACCCAACGCCCCGACCCGCCGTCGCCAGCTAAGGCGTGGCAGGCAGAGCGGGCCGGCTACAGGTTCGTAATCGCGGCAAAGGGCAGGACCGACATCGCATCCGCCACGTTAACGCCCCGGCCATCCGGACGAATTTCGTGGCCGGTGAATATTTCACGCGCGTTGGTAAGCGACAAAGTCTGGGGGAGTTCAACAGCCGTGTCTCGCCACTTCTCGCCCATCGGTGGAAAACCGACTCGGGAGGAGAAGCGCGGCGCCATCACGATGATCCATTTGCCACCAAACTCTCGCACGAAACTGACGCAGCAATCCGAGAACGTACCGCCAGCATGCAGTCCCAGGTAATTTCCCTGCCGGAAAAGATCGACCTGTTCTCCTCGAAACTTCAGCAAGCGCTGCGTCAGAAACATTTTTATTCGGCCGTCTGGCCAATTTTGTAGAAGCTCTTCCGGCGTCGCTTTGGCGAGCGCATCGAGCATAGCCCGTCGCTGATTGTAATCGACTGGACGGCGATTATCCGGATCAACCAGGGAAAAATTCCAGATGTCGTTCCCTTGATAAATGTCGGGAACGCCGGGCGACGCGAGCTTGAGCAGTGTCTGTGTCAGAGAATTGATCGCACCATGCCGCGCGATCTCTTCCACGACCGGAAAGAAAATCGCCAAGAATTTGTTCTTAGAAGATGGCTCCAAGATTTTCGCGATAAAATCATGCATGGCTGCGAGCCATTCCTGATTTGGCTGGATCCAACTTGTATTGATCTTTGCTTCGTTGAGCGCTTTTCCCATATAATTTTGAATGCGCTGAACGTATTCTGTCGCGGTAGTTTTTTCCGCTGCGCCGCGCGAATTGACCGGCCAGGTGCCCAGTAACGTTTGATAAAGCAAGTACTCTTCGTTTGGATCGGGTGCATCGAGTTCATCGATTCGTTTTTTCCACTGTCGATTGACCGTTCGCCAGCGCTGAATCGAGCGCCCCCATAGCTGCGGCATTTCCGAAATCGCAACCATGCGCGCGCGGACATCTTCACTCCGCTTCGTGTCGTGGGTTGAAGTTGCCAGCAACGTCGCTGGCCAATCGCGCAGTCGATCCTGGTTGCGCTGATGGAATGCCTCCAGCCCCATCCCAAATTGCTGCGGCTCGCCGCCGACCTCGTTCAAGGCTGCCAGACGATTGAAAATGTAAAAGACGGTGTCTTCCAGTCCTTTCGCCATGATTGGGCTGGTGTATTGCTGAAATTTCAAAACAAACTGGGTGTGCTCAGCGCGCGCTCGCTCGTCCAAGTTGTCCGGAAAACGGAACAACAAGATGTCCCGCAAAAAATTAAAAACAGATGCTTCGATATCGGGATTGCGTCGCTTCGCCGCGGAAATGGCCCGCTCAATTACGTGACGATCTTCGTCGCTGACGGGCCGGCCGGGAGCGAGATAAGTGCGATAAACCGGAAAACAGGCGATGGTTTCGCGCACAGCGCGTCCCAATGCTTGCAAAGTAAAATCGCGATACCACCGGTTCTGTTCGGAAAGCCGGTCCACCAAGTTGCCCAGAACATTGACGTCGTTAGCGAGCGCGAGTCGCATGACCTGGCGTTTCTTCGCATAAACCAGATGCCCAAAATGCGTGGAATGCCCGATGAATCGACGAAACGTATTGGTGATGGCGGCCTCGGCCGATGAATCGACGAGCAACTGCGTCACTTGATTGGCAAAGTCATAGCCGGTCGTGCCATGGACCGGCCAATCTTTCGGCAGTGTCTCGCTTCCGGTGAGAATCTTTTCCACGATCATGTAAATGGCGCGGCCATCTTTCGGCAGCGGAACTTCGAGTGCCTTGGCGCAGCAACGCTGCAATTTTTCAAAATACTCCCGCGGCAAGTAGAGACCGTCAGGATGATCGATGCGCAAGCCGGTCACCGCGCCGGCGGCGACCAGTTCAAGAAGAAGTTTATGTGTCGCATCAAAAACCTCCGGCACTTCCATGCGGATCGCGGCGAGGTCGTTTACATCAAAAAAGCGACGGTAATTGATTTCCTCGGCGGCAACCCGCCAAAACGCCAACCGATATGATTGCGCGTTGAGCAATTCATCAAGCTTATCGAAACTGCGCGAGTCGCCCGGGCGCCCATTGATCTGCGCGAGCGCTTTGTCGATCGCTGCCTGCACCTGCGGTGCTTCCTGGGAGCGGCGCTCGAGACGCCGTTTGATGATCTCTTTCTCCCGAGTCCGCTCTTCGATTCGCTCGGGATTGATCTCTGTCCGCCTCGGCAAATATTCCAGCGCGGTCAGGATGCTTTGCAATTCGGCGTAGAAATCTTCGGCGCGATGCTCCGCCAGATTCTCGAGCGCGAGCTCGAGAATGTAGCGATAAGTGCCGGGCGCGATGGGTAATCGGTGCTCGAAGTAGGTCAGGTAAAATGCGCCATCGGCAAAATAGACCTTCAACTCACCACGTTCGAGAACCCGCCCGTACTGATCGCCCAGAATCGGTAGAAGGACCTTGTCATGGAGATCGGATTTGAGCGGACGCCAGTCGATATCGAAATACTGCGCGTAGGTCGAGCTCGGTCCGTTCTCCAGCACGTCCATCCACCACTGGTTCAGCGGCTCGCCGATGCCCATGTGATTCGGAACAAAATCGAGCACCTGTCCCATTCCGCGCGCGTGCAAGTCCGCAATCCACGCATCGTACTCTACGCGTGAACCGATGGCCGCGTTCAGCTTGTTGTGATCGGTGATGTCATAACCATGCAAACTGTCGGCCCGCGCCTGAAAGTAAGGCGAGGCATAAGCGTCGCTGACGCCGAGCGCGTCCAAGTACGGTACGATCTCGCGCGCCTGCGCGAAGGTGAACTGCCGGTTGAACTGCAACCGGTAGGTGCAACGCGGGATGCGGGGGTGTTGCTGCTTTGTCATGTCGAGCGAAGCCGAGACATCTCTTATTATTCGCTTTCCGCTGCTTTAACGCGCAGAGAAAAGTGACAAATCTTAAACTGCGCCGTTTGCTGGCCAATAAGCAAGTCTGTCATCCCAAGATCGCCGCCGCGACCGAGGGAACCCCACAGGCAATTGGCCGTCCCATCGACTATGTGTGATCCATGCTTCGAATGTGAGGTCCTTCTCCCGCGACTGCGGGATCAGGATGACATGCTTTGCTCTTGGTATCCCCTTACATCTTCTCGGGCACCTTGATCCCAAGCAGCTCGAGCCCTTTCTGCAAAACACGCCCCGTCAGATCGGACAACGCCAGGCGCGAGCTTCGAGTTGGTTCCTCTGATTTCAAAACCGGACAGGCTTCGTAAAACGCGTGGAAGCTATTGGCCAATTCGAACAAATAATTCGCGAGAATGTTGGGACGAAAATCGTTTAGCACCTGCGGAACGACTTCTGCAAATTGGGCGAGGCGTTTCGCCAGATTAACTTCGGCCGGAGTAGCGAGAACGAACTCTTGATCTTTTGGGGCCACCGGCCTGCCGTCGGTTTCGGAGACGGGCCGCAGGCCCGTGGCTACATCTGCTTTGCGGAAGATCGAGCGGATCCGCACGTAAGCATTTTGCAAATAGGGCGCCGTATTTCCCTGCAATGACAGCATTCGGTCCCACGAGAAAATATAATCGGTCATCCGGTATTGGGAGAGGTCGGCGTATTTCACCGCTCCAATTCCGATTTTCTCTGCAATGTCGGTCTTCTCTGCCTCGCTCAAGCCGGGATTTTTCTCTTCGATCATTTTACGCGACCGCGCCATTGCCTCAGCGAGCACATCGCGCAGGGGGACATTCTCGCCCGAACGCGTTTTCATCAGTTTGCGATCTTCGCCTAAAATGCTGCCGTTGGTGATGTGGCAAAAATCCGCCTTGTACCCTTCCCGACGCGCGATTTCGAAAATCTGTTTGAAATGCAAAATCTGCGGCGCGCCGGTCACGATCCAGACCGTGTCTGCTTTCAAATCGTTAACCCGGTAATCGACCGTCGCGACATCAGTGGTGGCGTAATTGTAGCCGCCATCGCGTTTGCGAATGATGCACGGCTTCTCCGCCAGCTCGGGAATGTCGCGAAAGAAAACGCAAACCGCGCCTTCGCTGATTTCTGCAATGCCGGACTTGAGCAACCGCTCCACCACACCGGGCAATCGGTCGTTATAAAAACTCTCGCCGCGCTGGATGTCGTAGTGAATATCGAGAAGCTCGTACGCGCGCTCGAATTCTTGCCGCGACAGATCGACCGACTGTTTCCAGATAGAGACATTTTCCGGATCACCCGATTGCAATTTCACCAGTTCCTGCCGGCACGCCTCGCGGATGGCAGGATCGGCCGTGGCGCGTTCATTGGCTTCTTTATAAATGCGGACAAGCTCGGAAATCGGGTCGCGCGCAAGCGCTTCTTGGTCGAGAAAGTGTTTCCAGCCGTAAATCACCATCCCAAACTGCGTGCCCCAATCGCCGATATGGTTGTCGCGAACGACTTCGTGGCCGAGGAATTGGGCGATGCGCGCCAGTGCGTCGCCCAGGACGGTGCTGCGGATGTGGCCGACATGCATCGGCTTGGCTACGTTGGGCGATCCAAAATCGATCACGATCCGACGTGGAGACGTTGTTTTGGCGACGCCAAGGCGTTCATCTTGAAGAAGCGCGCGCCCTTGTTTCGCGACCGCTTCAGCACGCAAAGTAAAATTGATGAATCCAGCCCCGGCAATTGTCGGCGGCTCGCATAACTCATCAATGTCGAGGTAACCGACGATCTTGGCGGCAAGTTCTCGTGGATTTTCGCCGCGTTGTTTTCCCAGGACGAGCGCTGCATTTGTCTGGTAATCGCCAAAGCGCGGATCAGTCGCCGGCGTCAGTTCGCCCGCTTTGGGCAAACCGGCCTTCGCCAGAGCTTCAGAAAGCTTTTTCCCGAGAATTGATTGGAACGTTTCCATGATCCTTATGTGACAGATTCACACAGCTTTGTGGCATCGGCATCTTGCCGATGAAGTTCACAGGCTAGAAGCCTGTGTCACGTCTACTTGGGCGAACGCTCGCGAAAGATCCCCAAGATCTCGTCGGCCGATTTCGCGTTGGCGAGGCTCTCCCGGACGGACCGATCGTTTAAAAACTTGGCGATGGAGGCGAGGGTCCGAAGATGCGTTTGGAATTGATTTTTCGGCACAATAAAAAGCACGACGAACTTCACCGGCGCATTGTCCAGGGCATCAAATTCAATTCCACTGGACGACCGGCCAAACGCCGCCACCACCTCTTCGAGCCGATCGGAGGAACAATGCGGAATCGCGATTCCGAATCCGATGCCTGTGCTCATGGTTTCTTCGCGTTGCTTGAGCGAGGCGAGAATGCTATCGCGGTCCGCCGGCTTGATCTTATTCTGGCTGACGATCAAATCGATCAGTTCCACGATTGCCGGCCAACGTTCGGTGGCCCGCATTTCGGGAACGATCTGTTCGACTGATAAAATGTCCGCGAGCGCCATGCAGGTTGCCGTGGGAGCGAAAGCTTAACGTTAGGGCCCACGTTGACAAGCCGCGAATTTGACTGAAATCAGCCCTCAATCACGACGCAGTTTGTAGTGAGCTTGGCGCGACAATAGCCAGCGCACACCAAACATGTCGACTGTGGCGCGTAGGGCGCGATTCCCCAGTCCGTATTTACTCTTACCAAAACGGCGCGCGCGATGGTTCACCGGAACCTCCACCAGCCGATACCCGGCGCCTTTGACCAGCGCGGGAATGAAGCGGTGCATGCCTTTGAATGGAATCAATGCGCTGACACATTCACGCCGCATTGCTTTCAATGTGCAGCCGGTGTCGCGCACGCCATCCTTCGTAAATCGACTGCGCACAAAATTGGCGATGCGACTCGTCAGCCGTTTAACGGCCGTGTCTTTGCGCTTTTCTCGATAACCACAGACGAGGTCAGCGCCCCGTGAGACTTCCGCCAGAAGCTTGGGAATGTCGGCCGGATCGTTTTGTAAATCGCCGTCGATCAACACCAGAGTCGCGCCGCGGGCTGCGTTCAGTCCGGCATACATGGCCGTGCTTTGCCCGGTGTTCTTCTCAAAACGTAAAACGCGCACTTCCGGCCTGCGCTCAATCTTGTCCGCCGTCCGATCACTCGAGCCGTCATCGACGAAGATGATTTCGTGATCAAGGCCGGCGAGCGCGCGGCCCAGTTCCGATTGCAAGATCGAAATACTATCTTCTTCATTGAAAACCGGAATGATCACCGACACTACGGGCGAATTTGTTGTGTCTATCACAGGGGCAAGGTCCGGTAGTTCCGGCATAGAAATATACGCCATGTCCGAATGTGTTCGCCGAAACGGCGGACTTCAATGGTTGCCACAGGCTGGCAAGCTTCAAACGCAGCTCGAACGTTGTGCACGAGGCTTCCCCTGGCGCCGTCACGGACAAAAAGCGCGCTGCGTCCGGCGAACGGGTTGATCCCACCTTCCTCAGTGTATGGCTCGTCCTCCACCGAGGAAGCGTTGTGCGGGGGTGCGTCGACAAATTGATCGTAACGCGGCCAAAACGAAAATTGATTCACTAAATCCTGGGATTCGACCAGATAAACTGGAGGATGTCCGGGGCCCTCCGGACGTTTGTCGCGTAGATAAAACGAGATCTCCGAGGCGCGATCGCGGTCGTCCGCAATGAGAAACAGTTTTTCGCCGAGTTTCGCCTCCAAATCATGGCGCAAATTTTCTACGGCCGTGGCCGCTGATTTCCAGCCACGCAATCGATCGCTCGGATCGCGCCTCCTCAAGCGAACACCAGCACTGCGCAACAGGTCGGAGTCGAGCGCAACCACGCTCATGAGCAAGCCCAGCCCAAGCGCAACGCCAGCCAAACTTCTTAACCAACGATTGGATTGAACACGCTCCCACCAGACACCAGCCGCGAGCAGGCCAAAACTAAGGAAAGCTAATGCGTCCCAATTTGGCGCCGCGACCTTGTTGATTGAAAGCAGAAGGTAGAAAAGAAAAACCGGCAGGCCGAACCAGAAAAGGAATAAAACTTTGAACTGCTGATTGATGCGGCGCCAACTTCCCAGCACGGCTAAAGCCAGTCCCAGAAAGAGCAGAGGCGAGTAAAATAAGAAATGTTCGCCGAGAAATTTCAACGGCTCGAGCAGATGGAAACCGAAACCTTGATCGAGACTGCCCCGCGCCCGCAAATGGGTCAGCGTGATCCAGGCGTGCTGCTTATTCCAAATAATGGGCGGGAGCGTGCAAATGATAAAGGCGCCGAGAAGAGAATATAAACCCGGTCGTTTGAATTCCTGACGCAGCCGAGGCGCGAAAGCCAGCACCAGGCCGATGGAGAGTAATTCCAAGGCGTTCGTGTATTTGGAAAGAAATCCAAGACCGATCAGCAACCCGGTGGCAGGCCAATACCAGGAAAATCGCGGGCTGCGCTCCAGCGCCAGCCAGAATGTGAAGATCGCTGCCGTCCAAAAAAAGATGGAGAGCGGATCAATCGTCATAAGAAACGCACCGATGTTGAAGATCGGCGTTACATTTAGGGCGATCACAAGCCATAGCCCGACGCTGGCGCTGAACAATCGTCGGGCCAGGTAGAACAGAAGCAAACTCGTGCCCGCCGCCAGCACCGGACTGAAAAAGCGCACGCCAAATTCGTTGGAACCAAAGATCGCCGTGCTGGCACGAATCGCGAAGGCCACACCCGGCCCCTTGCTGAAATAAGCGGGCGCCAAACGCTCCGACCACATCCAGTAATGCGCTTCGTCGAATTCGAGGTCTTTCGTCGCCAACATCGACAATCGGATCGCCGTCAGCGCGATAATGAATAACCAGACTGCGCGCGTCGTGCTCATGGAATGTGGCGCGAGTTTCTCCCGCCGCGGCGGGACGAATCAGGCGGAGGCAGGTTGGAAGCTTGTCCCGCATTCGCCACTAAGCTCGGATAGCGCTCGTAAATATTCGCCGCCCACTTCGGCGCCGCCCAGCTCCAGAGCAACTCAAGCGCACCCAGGATAAGCAGGGTTTCACCGGTGGCTAGAAAGAGCGTTGCCAGGACATCGCTCGGCCAATGCGCGCCCAAATAAATACGCGAGTATCCGATAGCAGCGTCCACCATCCAATAGGGCCAGCCGCGCCTTCGATAAAACAAGGTGAGGCAAACCGCAATGACGGTGTTGTTCGTCACATGTCCCGACGGAAATGATGGACCGGATCGCTTGTAATCAGACTGATCGGAATAGCGAATTTGCGGTGTTTTAAAAAGAGTCAAAAACGCAGGTCTCGTTTTTTGCAGCTCGACCATTCGCACCCTTTGCACTTGCTTCGGCCGCGGGCGATCGAAGGCTGATTTCAACATTCCGGTGACTTGTTCCGCGATCAGCAATGACAAGAGCGTGCAAAAAATGCAGGCGCGAGCTTTGAATCCGCCAAGGATCAAGGCGATAAGGACGATAAGAATGAGGAACGGCTTCCAAATCTCAATGTTACTGATTGCGGCCATGAACAAGTCCAGCGCTGGATTCGTCCATTTTTCGTTGATCAAGTAAAACAATGTGTGGTCCATGAGCTGGATGTGAGCGGAGCTTAAGTCTTAACCGGCACGTCTTAGTAAACAAATGACGGGATGTGAATGACGAAACCCGAATGACGAATGACGAAATAATGACGAAGTCCGAAATCACGACAACCCTCTGCCAACTCGCACGCGCTTCGTCATTCGTGCTTCGAGCTTTATTCGTCATTTTTTTTATGCTTGCCTTGTCGATTCACGCCGAACCGGGACCGACGGCAAAAGAGATTCTTTCCTCCGTCCGCATGCAGCAAACGCAACAGCAAATCGATTTACAAGGGCAATTGCGGCAAAATGAGGTGGTGGTTCCGTTCCATCTCATTCAGAGCGGACCAATCGTTCGCTACATTTTTTCAAATCCGGAGGAAGCCTTACAGTTACAGCTGAACGAAAACGATTCTCGACTCGATCAACTTTCGGGAGGCGGTGTCCAGAAAATCACCCCGGCACAATTCGATCACAAGATTCGCGGGACCGATGTGACCTACGAAGACCTGGCTCTCAAATTCCTTTATTGGCCAAATGCGCAGATCGTGGGCCAGGAAAACATCCGCAGCCGCAATTGCTGGAAGCTGCAATTGCGCGCGGCCTCGCGCCAGTCCCAATATTCCTACGTTCTCTTATGGATCGACAAAGCGAGTGGCGCGCTCATGCGCATGGAGGGCTACGATTGGAACGGTCAGATGGCGAAACGCTTTGAAGTCGTCTCGGCGCAAAAAATCGACAATCGCTGGTTCTTAAAACAAATGCGCATAGAGCAACTGCAGCCCGGCACAAACCACGTGCAATCGCGCACGTATTTGGAGATCAAGAAATGACCAGGTGGCACAGATATCTTGTCTGCGGGGCGTAAGCCCACATAGCATAGGTAGAAATCCAGCCATTGTAAGTTTGCCAGCCAATGTACAAAGTCAAGACGACCCCATTTTCTTCTTTCTCAGGGGTTCGCTGTTTAGAATGTGTCGCAGGGCGAAACGCTTTGGGTGCCGCTGAGCGCACCGGTGTAGTTAGCGCCGCCGCCACCGCGTGCGCCGCCAATCACCCTGGACTTGGCGTGCCCGCGTGATCGTGACCCGCTCTGATTGCGGATCGTCGCGACTCCACGATGCGCTTGACGCGCGTTGCGTGATTAGAATCCATCGCTCGGCATTCGGACGCCCGGCGTCAGTTGATGATGGCCCAGAAGTCGAATTAAGCCCGACTACGTCGCTCGGCGAGGAAATTGCTGGCGCTCACCTCATCGCGTTATTTGTCCGGCGCTTTCGGCACGGGCAATGCGACGAGCTTTTGGAAGCGCGGATCATTCCGGAGCGGATCGAACA
>Ga0070697_100004360_pt1 | contig 10857 bp, 10 predicted proteins | sample KBSK1501metaG_FD_65475 | JGI IMG/M metagenome (GOLD analysis project Ga0070697, IMG submission 65475) | Corn, switchgrass and miscanthus rhizosphere microbial communities from Kellogg Biological Station, Michigan, USA - KBS K1-50-1 metaG | ecosystem: Host-associated > Plants > Roots >... | reverse complement strand
GCTGGCCATCGTCTCGCGGATCAGCTCGATCCCGTCCAGCAGCAGGCGGCTGTCGTCGGGTTCGGTCAGGTAGCCGGGGTCGATGACCGGCGCCGCGGCCGGGTCGGCCGAGGCCAGCCGGAGGGTGCCGCGGCTCTTCGGGTAGATCAGCGTGGGCATGATGGTCAGCGCGCAGCGCTTGTCCACCTTCTGCCGGGCCGGCGAGTCCTGGTTGGGGAACGGGTACGACCACGGCAGCGCGTGTACCTGGATGTCCGGTATGTCGCGGGCCTGCGAGCTGCGGACGAATCCGACGGCTTCGAAGACCGTTCGGCCCATCCAGGTGTCGCCGCGGACCGCCTCCTTAATCACGCCGCCGGCGAAGTACGGCGTGGTGCCGCGGTTGCGGACGGTGGTCATGCAGTAGGTCATCGGCACGAACATGTGGTCGTGCAGGTTGTCGCCGACCGGCAGGTCGGCGAGCACGTCGATGCCGTGCTCGCGCAGGTGGCCGGCCGGGCCGACGCCGGACAGCATCAGCAGCTGGGGCGAGCCGTAGACGCCGGCGCACAGGATCACCTCGCGGCTGGCGCTTATCGTGCCGCGGCCGTCCCCGGTGACGACCTCCACGCCGGTGGCGCGCCCCTTAGAGATCAGCACCCTGGTGATGCTGGTGCGGGTGAGAACGGTGAGGTTCGGCAGGCTGTGGTGATCCAGGTAGCCGACGGAGGAGCTGTAGCGCAGCCCGCCGCTGGCGTTCTGCTGGAAGACCGACACGCCCTCCTGGGACTCGCCGTTGTAGTCATCGATCTTCTTGGTGCCCGCGGTCGCGGCCAGGGCCTCGATGAAGGCCTGCGAGGCGGGGGTCAGGTCCTTCTGCCTGGTCACCTTCACCGGGCCGCCGGCGCCGCGCAGGTCGGTGGGGCCGTCTTCCCAGTCCTCCATCCGCTTGAAGCTGGATAGCACGTTGCCGAAGGACCAGCCGGGGACGTCCCAGTCGTCGTAGTTCTTGCGGTTGCCGCGGACGAACAGCATGCCGTTGATCGAGCCGGAGCCGCCGAGCACCCGGCCGCGGGGCTGCGGGATCTTGCGGCCGAGCGCGCTGGCCTGCGGGGCGGTGTAGTACCCCCAGTCCAGGCGCTTCTTCAGGGCCGGGACGTTGTGGAAGATGGCGATCATCCCCGGCTTGCGCACCAGCCGGGTGCGGTCCGGGCCGCCCGCCTCCAGCAGGATGACGGAGGCGCCCGTCTGGGCGAGGCGCCTGGCCAGCACGCACCCGGCGCTGCCTGCTCCGGCTATGACATAGTCAGCCCCGTAATTAATGACACTGTGTACCACCGGGCCGCCTCCTCGGCGAAAACAGTAACACGTTCTAGTTTGGACCGGATAGCGCTAGGCTCGTGCCAAGCAAGCGTTTGGTGCGGCATCGTCAGACCCGGGAGGGCGAATGGGGCGGCTCGACGGGAAGGTCGCGCTGATCACCGGCGGCGCCCGGGGCATGGGCAAGTCGCACGTGCGGCACTTCGTGGCCGAGGGCGCCCGGGTGGTCTTCGGCGACGTGCTCGACGACCGGGGCGAGTACGTGGCGGCCGGGCTCGGCGAGCAGGCCTGCCGCTACCTGCACCACGACGTCACCAGCGAGGACGACTGGGCCGCGGCGGTTGCGCTGGCGCAGGACGCCTTCGGCCGGCTCGACGTGCTGGTGAACAACGCCGGCATCTTGATGTTCGCACCGATCGCGGACATGCCGCTGGCCGATTTCCGCCGGGTCCTGGAGGTGAACGCGGTGGGCTGCTGGCTCGGCATGAAGGCGGTGACCGAGTCGATGAAGCGGGCTGGTGGCGGGTCGATCGTCAACATCTCCTCGATCGAGGGGTTCACCGGGGCGGACGGCCTGTCCGCCTATACCGCGAGCAAGTTCGCGATCCGCGGCATGACCAAGGTGGCCGCGCGGGAGCTGGCCGGGTTCGGGATCCGGGTGAACTCGGTCCATCCCGGCGGGGTGCTGACCCGGATGGTCGTCGACTCCGAGGGCGCCCGCTCGGCCGACGAGGCCCAGGCCTTCCTGAAGGCCATGCCGCTGGGCCGGTTCGCCGAGCCCGCCGAGATATCGCGGCTGGTGGCGTACCTCGCCTCGGACGACTCGTCCTACTCGACCGGGAGCGAGTTCGTCGCCGACGGCGGCCTGCTGTCCGGCCCGGGCTACTGACACCGGGCGACTGAGAGGAAACGGGCGGAATGGACGAAGCGGTAGCGATCGCCGGCCGGGTGGCCATCGTGACCGGGGCGGGAAACGGGCTCGGCCGGGCCGAGTCGCTGGCCCTGGCCCGCGCCGGGGCGCTCATGGTGCTCAACGACCTGCCCGGGGACGCGGTGCAGGCGGTGGCCGACCAGATCGCGGCGGAGGGCGGGCAGGCGGTGGTGGCCGCCGGAGACGTCGCGGAATGGTCGACGGGCGAGACGCTGCTGGCCACGGCGCTGGAGCAGTACGGGCGGCTGGACATCCTGGTCAACAACGCCGGGGTGCTCCGCGACCGGATGGTGTTCACCATGTCCGAGCAGGAGTGGGACCTGGTCATCCGGGTGCACCTGCGCGGGCACTTCGTGACCACCCGGCTGGCCACCGCGTACTGGCGGGAGCAGCGGAACGCGGCCGGCTACCCGGTGTACGCGCGGATCGTGAACACCTCCTCCGAGGCGTTCCTGCTCGGCTCGATCGGGCAGCCCAACTACGCCGCGGCCAAGGCCGGCATCGCCGCCCTCACCGTGACGACCGCACGCAGCTGCTCGCGGTACGGCGTCCGCGCCAACGCCATCTGCCCCCGCGCCCGCACCGCCATGACGGCCGAGCTGATGGGCCCGGCGCCCGCGGACGCGGTGGACCCGCTGGCGCCGGAGCACGTCGCGCCGCTGGTGGTGTACCTGGCCAGCCCGGCGGCCGAGACCATCAACGGGGAGGTGTTCGTGGTGCACGGCGGCGTGGCCGCGGTGATGGACCCGCCGCGGGTCCGTTCGGTGTTCCGCGCCGCCACGCCGGACGGCATGTGGACGCTGGACTCGGTGCATTCGGCGCTCGGCCCTGCCTTCGGGGACCGGGCGCCCTCGGTGGGGTTCCTGTGCGAGGACACGCTCGAGCTGGCCACCGAGACCATCGGGTTCCCTAAGCGCGAAGGGTAAGGCTGATGTCGAGGCCGCCTTCGGGCTGACTGCGTATATCCAGCTGCGCGCCGTGCGCGGTGCTGACGGACTGGGCGATCGACAGCCCGAGCCCCACGCCGCCGCCGGTGCGCTTCTGGATCCGGCGGAACGGCTCGGCCAGGGTAGGCACGGCGCCGGCCGGCACCACGGTCCCGCTGTTGGCGATCCGCAGCGTGGCGCCGCCCGGGTACCGGCCGGTCGTGACCCGGATCCAGCCGCCCGGCTCGTTGTGCCGGACCGCGTTGTCGACCAGGTTCCAGACCATGCGCTCGATCAGCTGCTGATCGCCGGTCGTCTCGGCCGGCCCAAGATCCGCCTCCACCGTCAGCCCCAGCCGGGCGATGCCGGGCGCGGCCAGTTCCAGGGCGTCCTCGGCCACCGCCGAGAGGTCGAGGAGCTCGCTGCTGGTCACGCCCTGATCGCTGATGGCCAGGACCAGGAGGGCCTCGATCATGTTCTCGGCCCGGTCGACGGACCGGCGGACGCGGGCCGCCATGTCTTCCAGCTGCTGCGTCGTCCGGTTCGGCTTGGCCAGGACGACGTCGATGGCGGTCCGCATCACGGTCAGCGGGGTGCGCAGCTCGTGCGAGGCATTCGCGACGAACCGCCGCTGCGCGGCGAAGGCCAGGTCAAGACGCTCCAGCATGTCGTCGAAGGTGTCGGCGAGCTCCTTGAGCTCGTCCTGGGCGCCGGTCAGCGCCAGCCGCTCGCCCAGGTGCTGGTCCGAGGCGCGGCGGGCGGTCTCGGTGATCGCCCGCACCGGCCGCAGCACCCGGCCGGAGACGTACCAGCCCAGGCCGCCCGAGGTGACGGTCATCACGCCCAGGCCGAGCAGGGAGAACAGCAGCAGGCTGTTCAGGGCGCGCTGGCGGACGCTTTCCGCGCCGGCCCCGGCCCCGGCGGAGAAGGCCCGCTTGCACGCCGCGACCGTACCCGCGTCGGGATGCGGCTGCTTGCAGGCGACGCTCAGCTTGGCCAGCTGATTCTTGTCAAAGCCGGGGGCGGGGGCGGAGGCTGGCGCGGGCAGGCTGGCCGCGACCAGGCCGTAGGTGAGCGCGAGCAGGGCCGAACCGGACGCCAGGAACAACGCGGCGTAGAGCAGCGCGAGCCTGGTCCTGACCTTCTGCGGCCAGATGCGCCTCATGGCAGTCACCACCTCAAGGGAGCCGGTAGCCGACCCCGATCACGGTCTCGATCGGGTCGGGCTCGCCGAGCTTGCGGCGGAGCCGGGCGATGGTGACGGTCACGGTCCGCGAGAACAGGTCGGTGCTCTCGTCCCAGACCCGCTCGAACAGGTCCTCGGCGCTGCGGATGCCCCCGTCGGCGATCAGCAGTTCCTCCAGCACGCCCAGCTCCTTGCGGTTGAGCGGCACCGGGCGGCCGGCCCGGCTGACCCGCCGCCTGGCCCGGTCGAGCACGATGTCACCGCGGGTGACGACCGGGGCCGCGGCCGGGCTGCGCCGGGCCAGCGAGCGGACCCGGGCGACAAGCTCGGCGAACGCGAACGGCTTGGTCAGGTAGTCGTCGGCGCCGAGGTTGAGGCCGTCCACCCGGTCGCCCACCGTGCCCGCCGCGGTCAGCATCAGGATGCGGGCCTGCGACGGCGAGCCGACCAGCGTGGCGCAGACCGCGTCGCCGTGGATACGGGGCAGGTCGCGGTCCAGGACGACGACGTCGTAGGAGTTCAGCAGCGCCTTCTCGATGCCGGCCGAGCCGTCGTAGGCCACGTCCGCGCCGATGCCCTGGTCGCGCAGGCCGTCGGCGATGTCGTCGGCCAGTTCGGCCTGATCCTCGACCACGAGCACCCGCATGCAGCCATCGTGCACCAGGCGGGGTCACACCGGTATCACAAGCGCGTCCGGACACGGGCCGGAACCCTGATCCGGGCAGCCGGCGACCTGGCGTTACCGGGGCGGCGTCGGCCCGGGGACGCGTCCTGGTGTGATCCCCGTGTGACTGCCGGGCGTGTACCACTGCTGCTGACCGGCGGGTGCCGGCAGCTTGGAGGTCATCGTCATGCGTCATCGTCTGCGGCCCGGTGCGGGCCGCGCTGTTGTTGCTGCTGTCCTGGCCGGGGCGGCGGTTCTCGCCGCCGGCTGCTCGCCGGCGGCCTCGGGGCCGGGCCGCGCGCCCGTGGCCAGCCTGTCCGGGCACGCTGTGGCCTCGTCCGCTCAGGCCCTGACCGAGGCGCAGAGCGACCAGGACATGATCAGTTTCGCCCGGTGCATGCGCGCTCACGGGGTCCAGATGTCCGACCCGGTGCACCACCCCGGGCACGCGGGCTTGTCGATCGACCTGCCGGAACGGGGCCCGGCGACCAGCGCGGCCTACGCGGCCTGCACGCACTTCATCCAGGCCATAATCCAGGCCAAGCAGGCCGGGGCGGCGGCCCAGGCGGCGCCGCACCTGGCCGCGCTGACCAGGTACGCGCAATGCATGCGGAGCCACGACATCAACATGCTGGACCCGACGCCGCAGGGGGAACTGAACCTGGGGAACGTGCCCGGCATCACCAGCGACTTCGGCCGTTACTCGCCGCAGTTCCGGGCGGCCGACGCGGCCTGCAGGCACTTCCTCCCGGCCGGCATCAGAGACGACGGGACCGGCCCGTGAGCCCCCGGGTGAGACGCAGCGGGCTGGCGGTCTCGCTCGCCGCGGCGGCCGTGGCCGGCGCGGTCGCCACCGTCGCGGTGCGGGGCGGCCAGGCGGCGCCGGCCGCGCCGGCGCCGCCGAGGGTGGCCACCGCTACGGTGGTGCGGACGAACCTGGTCACCACGGCGCTGACCGGCGGGACTCTCGGCTACGCCGCGGCGCGCCCGGTAGTCAACCTGGTGACGGGCATCTACACCTGGCTGCCGCGGCCGGGCGCCGCGGTGCGGGCCGGGGGCGTGCTGTACCGGGTGGACGACAGCCCGGTGACGCTGATGGCCGGGCCAGTGCCCGCCTGGCGCCCGTTCGGAATCGGGATGACGGATGGGCCCGACATCCGGCAGCTTCAGGCGGGCCTGATGGCCGGCCACTTCGCCGGCGGCCTGTTCACCACGCCGACCGGCCACTACGACCTGGCCACCGCGGACGCGGTGGAACGCTGGCAGGAGACGCGCGGCCTGACCGTGACCGGGTCGATTCCGCTCGGGCAGGTGGTCTTCCTGCCCACCGCCGTCCTGGTCGGCGCGATGAACGTCGCGGCGGGCGAGGCCGCCGCGGCCGGGCAGCGGCCGTACCAGGTGACGACGGGTCAGCGGACCGTGACCGTGCCGGTGAACCCGAACCTGCCGCCGACCACCGTCGGCGAGAGCGTCTCGATCGTCCTGCCGTCGCAGGCCAGCGTGCCCGGGATGATCAGCGCGGCGGGGTCCGCTCAGCTCACCGTGACGCCCCGGGGCGCCACCGGCACCGGGGTGAACGTCCAGGTGCAGGTTTCCCTGGCGGTGCAGTCCGCCCGGGACGTGCTGGCCGTGCCGGTCTCGGCGCTGCTCGCGCTGGCCGGCGGCGGGTACGGGCTCGAGGTGGTCGGGCCGTCCGGGGTTCACCGGCTCGTGGGGGTGACCGCGGGTCTTTTCGCCTCGGGGCAGGTCCAGGTCAGCGGGGCCGGCATCACGGCCGGGACGCGGGTGGTGGTGGCCCAGTGAACGGTACCGCGAACGCCTTGGAGCTCATCGGGGTGTCCAAGGAGCATCCCGGATCACCTCCGGTGGCCGCGCTCAGGTCGGTGACCGTGACGATCGGGACGGGTGAGTTCACCGCGATCGCCGGACCGTCCGGGTCGGGCAAGTCGACCATGCTGGCCATCGCCGGCACCCTGGAACGCCCGACCGCGGGCAGCGTCCGGGTGGCCGGGCTTGTCGTCGACGGGCTGCCCGATAAGGCCTTGTCCGGGGTCCGGGCGGACCGGATCGGGTTCGTGTTCCAGCAGTTCTTCCTGGTTCCCACGCTGACCGCGCTGGACAACGTGGCCACCGGGCTGCTGTACCGCGGGGTCCCGGCGTGGGAGCGCCGCGCGGCCGCCGCCGACGCGCTGGCCGAGGTCGGCCTGTCCGGCCGGGCGGGCCACCGTCCCGCCGAACTGTCCGGCGGCGAGTGCCAGCGCGTCGCCATCGCCCGGGCGCTGGCCGGGCGGCCCGCCATCATCCTGGCCGATGAGCCGACCGGCAGCCTGGACTCGGCGACCAGCGCAGGCATCCTCAGCCTGCTGGCCGAGCTGAACCGCGGCGGCACGACCATCCTGGTGGTCACCCACAACCCCGAGATAGCCCTGGCGGCGCGCCGGGTCATCCGGCTGCGCGACGGGCGGATCGAGCACGACAGCGGGGCGGCATGAGGGCCCGGTCCGCGGGCCGGCCGGCCAGCCGGCTGCGCCCGGCCGACATCTGGCCGCTCGCCGTCCTCGGCCTGGTCAGCAGGCCGGGGCGGGCCGTGCTCTCCGCCGTCGGCGTGGCGCTCGGCATCGCCACCATGGTGGCCGTGCTCGGCGTCTCCAGCTCCAGCCGGGCCCAGCTGGTGGCGCAGATCGACGCGCTGGGCACGAACCTGCTCACCGTGGCTCCGGGACAGTCGTTCGGCGGCCAGACCGCCACGCTGCCGCCTTCGGCGCCGGCCATGGTCGCGCGGATCGGCCCGGTCATCGGGGCCTCGGCCATCGGCGACGTGAACGCGCAGGTGTACCGGAACGACCGGATCTCCGCCGCCAACACCAACGCGATCACCGTGTACTCGGCGGATGTCGGCCTGCTGCGCACGCTGCAGGGGCAGCTGGCCCGGGGCAGGTTCCTGGACGCCGCCACCGCGCGGTACCCGGCGGTGGTCCTGGGCGCGGACGCCGCGGCCGCGCTGGGCGTCGACCGTACCGGGGTCCTGCTCTGGCTGGGCAACCGGTGGTTCGGAGTCATCGGGATCATGCGGCCGCTGCCGCTGGCTCCCGAACTCGACCGTACGGCGCTGATCGGCTACCCCGTCGCGCAGCGGCTGCTGCACGCCACGGCGGCGCCCGTGCAGATCTACGTGCGCGCCAACCCGGCGGACGTGGCCGAGGTAGCCGCCGTGCTGGCGGCCACCGCCGACCCGGCCGCCCCGCAGGACGTGTCGGTGGCCGACCCGATCACCGCGCTCACCGCCCGGGCCGACGCCTCGGTCGCGTTCCAGGAGCTGTTTCTGGCGCTGGGTGCGGTGGCGCTGCTGGTCGGCGGCATCGGCATCGCCAACGTGATGGTCATCGCGGTGCTGGAGCGGCGCGGCGAGATCGGGCTGCGGCGGGCACTCGGCGCCCGCAGGCTGCACGTGGCGGTGCAGTTCGCCGCGGAGGCGACCCTGCTGGCCGGCTGCGGCGGCGTGGCCGGGGCGGTCCTCGGCGGGTTCACCACGACCGTCTACGCGGCGGCCCGGCACTGGGACGCGGTCGTGCCGGTACCGGTGCTGCTGGCCGCGGCGGGCATCGCCCTGCTGGTGGGGGCCGTGGCCGGCCTGTATCCGGCGCTGCGCGCGGCCCGGCTGGTGCCGGCGGAGGCGCTCCGCCTCAGCTAGGGGGCTCGCCTAGGCCGGGCCTACATCATCTCGTCGGTGAAGGGCAGCAGGACGGTCTTGAGCTCGGTGTAGGCCTCGATCGCGGCGCGGCCGCCCTCGCGGCCCAGGCCGGACTGGCGGAAGCCGCCGAACGGGGAGTTCGGCTCGAGCTGGTAGCCGTTGACGCCGACGGTGCCGGCCTTGATCGCCTTGGTCATCCGCATGGCCCGGCGCACGTCGGACGTCCAGACGGTGGCGGCCAGGCCGTAGTCGGTGTCGTTGGCCAGCCGAACGGCCTCCTCCTCGCCGTCGAACGCGATCACCGAGAGCACCGGGCCGAAGATCTCCTCACGGGCGATGCTCATGTCGTTGGACACGTCGGCGAACAGGGTCGGCGCGACGAAGTTGCCTTTAGCCAGCTCGTCGCCCTCGGCGCGGCCGCCGCCGCAGACCAGGCGGGCGCCCTCCTCCTGGCCGCGGGCGATCAGGCCGAGCACCCGGTCGAGCTGGCGGGTGTTGATGAGCGGCGCCGAGGTGACCTCGGGGTCGAACGGGTTCCCGTAACTGACCATGGTGCCGATCAGCTCGGCGGTGGCCAGGAACTCCTCCATCGCGTCCCGGTGCACTAGTGCCCTGGTCTGCGCCGCGCACACCTGGCCGGACAGGCCGAGGGTGACGGTGCCCATGGTCACCGCCGCGGCGGTGCCGATGTCGGCGTCGGCGAAAACCACCGACGGGCTCTTGCCGCCGAGTTCGAGGCTGACCCGCTTGCACCCGGCGGCCGCGGCCATCATGACCTTCTGCCCGACCGCCCGGCTGCCGGTGAACGACAGCTTGTCCACCATCGGGTGGCTGATCAGGGCCTGCCCGGCCGGGTCGCCGGGGCCGGTGACCACGTTGAGCACGCCTCCCGGCAGGCCGGATTCCTCGGCGATCAGCCGGGCCAGCCGGAGCACCGCGAACGTGGCGTACTCCGAGGGCTTGAGCACGATGGTGCAGCCGGCCGCCAGGGCCGGGGCGACCTTCTGGGCGAACAGCACCAGCGGCGCGTTCCACGGGATCACCGCGCCCACCACGCCGACCGGTTCGCGCAGCGTGAGGACCATGTGGTCGCCGCCCTGGAACGGCGGCAGCGTCTCGCCGGCCAGCTTGTCGGCCCAGCCGGCGTGGTGGTCGAAGACGTCGGCGACGAAGCCCGACGACATCGCGTAGATCTCGCCGAAGCTCAGCGGCACGCTGTTGTCCAAGGCCTGAAGGCTCAGCAGCTCATCGGAGTGCTCGCGGACCAGGTTCGCGATCGTGCGCAGCACCCGGACCCGCTCGCCGGCGCGAGTGCGCGGCCACGGACCCTCGTCGAAGGCCCGGCGCGCCGCACGGACGGCCCTGTCTACGTCGGCCGGGGTGGCGACCGGGAACGAGGCGACCTGCTCCCCCGTCGCGGGATGCCGGTGGCTCCAGGTGGCCTCGTCGGCCGACGCGACCCAGTCCCCGTCGATCAGCATGCGGCCGTCGCCGAGACCGAGCTCGTCGCGGTGCGGCTTGATGGATGCGACCATGCCCGGCTCCCTCGTGGCGCGTTCAAGTAGAACATGTTCTATTTCTTGGGAGCGTACACCGGGCGCAGTGGCCAGGCCAGCCGGCTGCTCGACCTGCTCGGCTGGCGCGCTTGGCTGGCGCGCGAGAAATGCCGCCGGGATGGTGTCCATGGCGGGGGAAGCCGTTCGTCGTCTGGGTGAGGACGCGAGAACCTTACCGACGAAAGGGCGGCCGCCATGAACCCGAACTACGGATACCAGCTGTACCAGGCCGAGCGGCCCCAGACGCGGGCCGAGGTCCTGGCCGGCGACGCGCGGCGCGGCCGCTGGGCGGCGGCTTCCCGGCGCGGGCGCCGGAGCCCGGCGCGTCAGGGCCAGGGTCCGGCGCGTCAGGGCCGGGGCCGCGGGATCATGGTCATCATCGCGGGCCGGCCGGCTCGCGCCGCATGACGATACCCGAGCCAGCCCGTGGAGGGACCACATGAAGTTCCTGCTGCTCCACTACGCGGACGAAACTACCGAAATGAGCGCCGAGGAACGCCGGGAAGACCAGGCACTGCTGGCGTCCTGGCTGGAAGACACCATCGCGCGCGGCGTGAACCTGCAGGGGAATTACCTGCAGCCATCGCGGAACGCCGCGACGGTA
>Ga0070697_100004358_pt1 | contig 10859 bp, 9 predicted proteins | sample KBSK1501metaG_FD_65475 | JGI IMG/M metagenome (GOLD analysis project Ga0070697, IMG submission 65475) | Corn, switchgrass and miscanthus rhizosphere microbial communities from Kellogg Biological Station, Michigan, USA - KBS K1-50-1 metaG | ecosystem: Host-associated > Plants > Roots >... | reverse complement strand
GACGCGGGGAGCCTCGCCCAGAGTGCCGAGCGGGTGCTCGCCGGAGAGCTGCCGCACCGGGACTTCGACGACATCTACAGCGGCGGGCTGAGCTTTCTCCACGCCCTCGCGTTCCGGCTCTTCGGGACGAGCCTCTTGTCGCTGCGCCTGGTCTTGTTCGCCGCCTTCCTGGCGTGGCTGCCGGCCGTGTACTACGTGGCGGGGCGCTTCGTCCCGCCGCTCGGGGCGGGCCTCGCCACGCTCGGGGCCGCTCTGTGGACCGTCCCCAACTACTCGGAGGCCGTCCCGTCCTGGTACAACCTCTTCTTCGCGGTGTTCGGAGCGGCCGCGCTGTTGCGTCACCTCGAGACCGGGGGCCGGCGCTGGCTCGTCGCCGCGGGCGTCGCGGGCGGGGTGTCGTGCCTCGCGAAGATCGTGGGCCTCTACTATGTGGCGGCAGTGCTGCTGTTTCTCGTCTATCGGGAGCATTGCCTCGCGCGCGAGCAGGCGCGGCCGGGAGGACGCGGATACGTGCGCTCGGTCGGCGCCGGCCTGCTGATGCTCGTGGTGCTCGTCGCGGGGCTGATCCGTCGCCGCGCCGGAGCGGTGGAGGTGATCGACTTCGTGGTGCCGGTGGCAGCGCTGGCCGCATGGCTCATGTGGCAGCTCTGGTCCGAGCCCGCCGGGTCGAGTCGCGACCGCTTCGCGCGCCTCGGGCGGCTCGCGCTTCCGTTCGCGCTCGGCGCGGCGGGGCCGATCCTCGTGTTTCTCGCGCCGTACGTGCTTGCGGGCTCGCTCGGCGCGCTGTGGGCCGGCGTCTTCATCGTGCCGGCGAAGCGCTTTCGCTTCGCGACGATGGATTTTCCCGCGTTGTGGACCACGGTCGTGGCGCTCGCGCCGGCGACGCTCCTGTGGCGCGCTCGCCGCTGGCCGGCGCCATGGCGCCAGCGGGCGGCGCTCGTGCTGGGCCTGGGTCTGCTCGCGGCGCTCGTGTACGGCGACCGCCTGCCGGTGTATCGCGGGGTCTGGTACGCCGCCCGGCCGCTCGTGCCGCTCACGGTGCTCGCGGGGGTGGCCCTGCTCTCGGGCCGGACGGCGCTCGGTGCGCCACCCGCGCCGCGCCGCCAGCAGCTGGTGCTGCTGCTCGGCGTCGCGGCGCTGTGCAGCCTGGTGCAGTTTCCCTTCGCGGCGCCGATCTATTTCTGTTATGTCGCGCCGCTCGCGCTGCTCGCCGCGATTGCCGTCGTCGCGACGTGGGATCCGGCACCGCATCCCATCGGGGGCGCGCTGCTCGGGTTCTACGTCGTGTTCGCGCTGCTCTGGGTGAATACAGGCTTCATCTACGCGATGGGGTTGAGCTATCTTCCCGACCGCCAGACGGAGCCGCTCGCCCTGGAGCGGGGAGGGGTGCGGGTGAGCGCCATCGACAAGGCCATGTACGAGGAGGCGATCGCCGCCGTGCGGGCGCATGCCCAGGGCGACTACATCTGGGCCGGGCCCGACTGCCCGGAGGTGTATTTCCTCGCGGGCAAGCGCAACCCGACGCGCACCCTGTTCGACTTCTTCGACGAGCCCGCCGGCCGCACGGCCCGGGTGCTCGGGGCCATCGAGCGGCACGACGTGCGCGTCGTCGTGTTCAACAGGCGTCCGCCGTTTTCCGGGGCCCCGCCGAGCGATCTCGTGGAGGCCGTGGTCGAGCGCTTTCCCCACACGCGGGACGCGAGTTGGCTGCACGTGAGGTGGCGGGAATGAAGCTCGGCGCGGCCGCCCTGGAGCACACGCTGGCCTACCGGCTGTGGCAGGCGCCCTTCGCCGACAAGAAGCTCGCCCCGCTGTTCGCGCACAACGACCTGCGGGCAGTGCGGCGCGTGCTCGACGTCGGCTGCGGGCCGGGCACGAACACCCGCCATTTCGGTCACGCCGACTATCTGGGCGTGGACGTCAACCCGCGCTACATCGCCTACGCGCGGCGCCGCTACGGGCGGCCGTTTCTGGTGGCGGACGTCACGGCCGGACCGGACCTCGGCGGCCGCTTCGACTGCGTGCTCGTCAACAGCTTCCTGCACCACGTCGACGACGCGGAGGCCCACCGTATCCTCGGCCACCTGGCGCCGCTCCTCACCCCGGGCGGGCACCTGCACGCGCTCGAGCTCGTCCTGCCCGCCGGCCGCTCCGTGGCCCGGCTGCTCGCCCGGCTCGACCGGGGCGCGCACGCGCGGCCGCTCGGGGCGTGGCGCGCGCTGCTCGCGACCCATTTCGAGCCCGTCGTGTTCGAGCCGTACGGATTGGGCGCCCTCGGCATGACGCTGTGGCACATGGTCTATTTCAAGGGGCGCGCGCGAACGCGATGAGCGCCTCCCCCGCCGCTCCGCGCGTCTCGGTCGCCATCCCCCTCTATAACGAGGAGCACGGCCTGCCGGAGCTCTTGCGGCGGCTCCGCGCCGTACTCGACGCGCTGCCGGGGGGCCCGCACGAGATCGTGTTCGCGAACGACGGCAGCGCGGATCGCACCCTCGAGCTGCTCGAGGGGGCCGCACGGGCAGACGAGCGGGTGGTCGTCGTCTCGCTGTCGCGGAACTTCGGGCACCAGGCCGCCCTCACGGCGGCCCTCGACCACGTCAGTGGCGACGTCGCCGTGTTGATGGACGGGGACCTGCAGGACCCGCCGGAGGCCATCCCGGGGTTCCTGGAGCGGTACCGCGAGGGCTACGACGTCGTGTACGCCGTGCGGGCGAAGCGGACCGAGCCGTGGTGGCTGCGGCTCTGCTATTTCCTGTTCTATCGTGCGCTGGCCTGGATGGCGCACGTGCGCCTGCCGCTCGACGCGGGGGATTTCGGGCTGATGTCGCGGCGCGTCGTTGCGGAGCTGCGCCGCTCCCCCGAGCGGCACCGTTACCTGCGGGGCCTGCGGGCTTGGGCCGGCTTCCGGCAGGTGGGCATCCCCGTCGCTCGCTCCGAGCGCTATCAGGGGAGCAGCAAGTACGGCTTCACGAAGCTCGTCGGCCTCGCGCTCGACGGCCTGTTCGCCTTCTCGACCGTGCCGCTGCGGGCGGCGGCCCTCGTCGGGGGTCTCGCGATTCTCGCCTCGGCGGCCTTCGCGGCCTATGCCCTGTACGCGAAGCTCGTGTTGCACCGATCGCCGCAGGGATTCACCGCGCTGATCCTCGTCATCACGTTTCTGTCCGGCGTGAACCTGTTCTTCCTCGGCGTCATCGGCGAGTACCTGGGACGCGTGTACGAGCAGGTGAAAGCGCGGCCGCTGTATGTTGTGGGCAGGGTGATCCGGCGAGGAGTCGCGGCTGAAGCCGCGGCTCGGCCCGGCCGCTGAAGCGGCAGTGCCGTGCCCGTTTACGGGCAGATGCCGAGCCGCGAGTTCACTCGCGCTCTTCGCGTTTCGTCAACCACCGGTAGGCCGCACGTGGACCTCGAGTACGCGCTCCAGTACCGCGACCTATACCGGCGGCACTGGTGGTGGCGGGCCCGCGAGCGGCTGATCCTCGATGTGCTGGGGCGCCTCCGCCCTGCCGGCGGCTGGTCGGCCATCCTCGACGTGGGGTGTGGTGATGGGCTGTTCTTCGAGCGGCTCGCCGAGTACGGCCCGGTCGAGGGCGTGGAGCCCGACGCCTCGCTGGTCGCGCCGGACGGCCCTTACCGAGACCGCATCCATGTGGTCCCGTTCGACCGGAGCTTCCGACCGGGGCGGCGCTACGGCCTCGTCCTGATGCTCGACGTGCTGGAACATCTACGGGAGCCCGCGGAGGCGTTGCGGCACGCGCTCGCGCTGCTCGAGCCTGGCGGGATCCTCGTCGTTACGGTGCCCGCCTTCCCGCTCCTCTGGACCAACCACGACGTGCTGAACCACCACTACACGCGCTACACCAAGGCGAGCTTCGCCCGCCTGGCGCGCGCCGCCGGGCTGCGGATCGTGCGCAGCCGGTATTTCTTCCAGTGGCTGTTCCCGGCGAAGCTCGGCGTGCGGCTGCTCGAAGCGTTATGGCCGCGCCCGCCGGCGCCGCCGCGCGTGCCCCCGCCGTGGATCAATCGCGCCCTGTATCTCGTGTCGCGGAGCGAGCAGCTCGTGCACGCCGCGCTGCCGTTCGGGAGCTCGCTACTCGTGATCGGAGGGAAGCCATGAAGCGACTGCCACTCTTCCTCGGGGCGCTCGGCGTGGCCGCCTGCCGGGCGTCGCTGCCGGCGCTGCTCGAGCGGGCCACATGGGTGGACCTCACCTATGCCTTCGACTCCACGACCATCTATTGGCCGACGGCGAAGCCATTTCGGCTGGAGGTCGTGTCCGCCCAGCGAACCGCCGCCGGCTACTACTACGCCGCCAACAACTTCGCCGCCGCCGAGCATGGCGGCACGCACCTCGATTCGCCGGTCCACTTCGCCGAAGGGAAGTCCACCACGGACCAGATTCCACTGCAGCAGCTCGTTGGGCGAGCCGTGGTGGTCGACGTGAGCCGCCAAGCGGACGCGGACCGGGACTATCGGATCACCCCGGCCGATCTCGAAGCGTGGGAGCGCGTCAACGGCCGGATCGGGGAGGGAGTGATCGTCCTGTTCCGCACGGGCTGGGGGAGTCGCTGGCCGGACCGCGCGCGCTACCTCGGTACGACGAAGACGGGACCCGCCGCCGTCGCGGAGCTGCACTTTCCCGGCATCGATCCCACGGCGGCGCAGTGGCTGGTGACGCGCAAAGTACGCGCGGTAGGCATCGACACGCCGAGCCTCGACTACGGCCAGTCCACCACCTTCTACACGCACCAGACGCTGTTCGCCGCGAACATCCCCGGATTCGAGAACGTGGCGCACCTCTCCACGCTGCCGGCGACCGGGGTGTTCGTGATCGCGCTTCCGATGATGATTCGCGGGGGCAGCGGTGGCCCGCTCCGGATTGTCGCGGTGTTGCCTACGTCGGCAGCCCCTTCCTGACGACGTCCTCCATGACCTCCGCAAACCGGTCGATCTCGGCGGCGGTCGTGTACACGTTCGGGGTCACGCGCACGCACGAGAACTCCTTGTGCACGATGGGGGTGACGATGATGCGGTACTTGTCCCACAGAGAGGCGACGACCTTGTTCACGTCCATCCCCTCGACCGCGACGCTGGCGAGCCCGCACGACTGTGACGCGTCATAGGGCGTGAGGATCCTCACCTTCGGCAGCTTCTCGAGTCGCTTGGCCCAGCGCTGGAACAGGTAGCGCAGCCGCGCGGCCTTGCGCTCGGCACCGATCCCCTCGTGGAACGTCAGCGCCTCGGCGATGGCGTTGTGGTTCGCCGCCGGGTGCGTGCCGATCTCCTCGAACTTGCGGACGTTGGCGTTCATCTCGGGCGGCGCGGCCATCATGGGCCACACCCGCTCGATCTTCGTTTTGCGGACGTAGAGGAACCCCGTGCCGTGGGGCGCGAGCAGCCACTTGTGCAGGCTCGTCCCGTAATAATCGCAGTCGAGCTCGTCGCGCGTGAACGGGAAGTGCGCGTAGGCGTGGGCCCCGTCCACGATCACCTCGATGCCGCGGGCGCGGCCCAGCTGGCAGATCCGCTTCACCGGGAAAATCTGCCCGGTGAGGTTCGTGATGTGGCAGAAGTGGATCACCTTCGTCTTCGGCGTGATGGCGCGCTCGATGCGGTCGGCCAGATCGTCCTGGGAGGGGGGCGGCACGGGGAAGCTGATCTCCTTCACCACGATGCCTTCCCGCCGCTCGCGCTGGTGCCAGGTCGTGAGCATCCGCGGGTAGTCCTGGGTCGTCGTGAGGACCTCGTCGCCGCGCTCGAGCGGCAGCCCCAGCTGCACGATCTCGAGCGCCTCGCTGGCGTTGCGCGTGATCGCCATCTCTTCCGGGTCGCAGCCGAAGCTCGCGGCGAGCCGGCGGCGCACCGACTCGATCTCGGGCTCGAGTACCTGCCACATCGTGTACACAGGCGCGGTGTTCGAGTACTCGAGGTAGCGTCGCATCGCTTCCTGCACGACCCGGGGCGACGGGCTCACGCCCCCGTTGTTGAGATTGATGAGCGTGCGGTCGAGCGTGAACGCCTGCTGGATCCCGAGCCAGAAGTCCTCGTCTCGAGCGACGTCCGCGGGCAGGCGGCCGTGCGCCCGGTGCACCAGGCCGAGGAGACGGTCGAGCCCGTCGTCCTTGAGGGCCGGGACACCAGCGCCGGCTGCGAGCATCGTCTCGAGAAAGCGTCGGCGGGTCAGCATAGGGTCAACCTCCTCGGAGCAGGCGGCGGACGAGCACTCCGTAGGCGATGAGGTTCACGACCAGCACTAGGCTCCCCAGCGTGGCCTGCATCGGCCGCGTCAAACCGGCGGGGTAGAGCACCGGCAACACGTAATGCTCGACGAACCCGCCCTCGTAGCCCTGGAGTCCGGCCCGCATCCGCAGCGCGTTCTCGAGCGGGGTCAGCGGGCAGATCCAGCCCTTGTACTCGATCACCACGCCCCACACGGCGCAGGGCACGTGCAGCCACACCAGCCAGCGCCACCGCCACACGAAGAATCCGCCCACCACCACGAACACGACGAACAGGGTGTGGGCGAGCACGACGAGGTCCGCCAGCAGGCGATAGGTCATCTTCACCAGTCCCCCTAATACAGCAAAATCCCCCGCCGGGCCAGCCCGGCGGGGGATGTGCTGCGGTGCGCGCGGCGCGCGATCAGCCGCCCATGAGATGCTCGGCGGGGTGGAACAGGTCGTCGAGCGCGTCCTGGAGATGCTCGGGTAGCTCGAACAAGTGCTGCATCGCCTCAACCTCGCCTTGCGACAGCTCGCTGCCATTCGGATGCCGGATCGTGATGCCGTCGTTGGTACCGGTGATCCGGGCGAACGTGCCTCCGGGGACCGTGATCGTCAGGTCGGCCGTCACGGTGCCCGGCCCGATCGTAATCGTCCCGGTGAGAGCCACGGTCGCGCCGCCCCGGGTCACGCTGAGATCGATCGTGAGCGTGGCGTGGTCGGCGTCAGACGTGGTGACCGTCACGTGCAGCGCGACGCTCACGGGCGGGTTGTCCAGGTCCCAGGTGACGTCGAGCTGCAGGTCCGGGGCCGGGGTGTCGAGCTGCGTCGCGTGGAAGGACGCGCTGAACGTGACCGTGCGCGCCCCGTCGCTGACGTAGCCGTTCGCCGTGCCGGTGAACTCGGACACCGGAGTGCCGGCCACCGTAGCACTGATCGTGTAGTCGGCGTAGGTGAGCGGTGACGCGGACGCATCCTGCACGATGACGTGCAGCTTGCTCGTGTTCGCGTCGCTCTCGTCCAGCAGATCGACGTGGCCGACGATCGTCAGCGGATTCTCGATGACCTGCCCGTTGGCGTCGACCTGATACAGAATGATCCGAATCCCCTGCCGGGTGGGATCGAACTGGTTCGGGTCCTCGACGTACCCGTGGGTCGTCACGGCGTCCCACACGTATGTCTTGCCCCACACGGTTTGGGGAATGACCCCGGTCGCCGCCGCGCTCATCCCAGCGGCTGCAGCGCGCAGCGCTTGGAGACGCTGGGGCGTCGCGGCGTACGGTTGCTTGGTGGAGCTCGGCGCCAGTGGGCTCGTCCCGCGCAGCAGCGCGCCGGGTGGTGTGGTCGTGGCGGCGGGCGAGCCCGGCGCCGTCCCGATCGCGCCGAAGCTCTTGAACACGGCGGTCTGGAAGACGGCGCTGACGGTCTGCAGGTCGGAGTTGAGGCCCTGGGAATCAGGGAGCGGGGGGCTGGTGCTCTCGCTGCAGGCCGCGACGAAGGCGGCGACGGCGAGGCCGAGCCAGGTGCGACGGTGCGTCGGCATATCGGCTCCTGCTGAGGTGTGACCCGGGGCGCTCGTCCGGTACCCGGGCTCGGGGGCGCTGTTCCGACCTGAACCTATGACACGCCGCCGTGGGGACTGTGACGAGCCGCACTAACGGGCTGGGCAGGGGGAACGACCGCCCAGAGACAGCCGACGGGTGAAAGCCGGGGGTTAGGCGATGACGCCGCCGCCGAGCAGGCGGCCGGTTGAGTCGTACAGGGCGCCGGACTGCCCGGGGGTGATCGCGCGGACTGGCTCCGCGAGGTCGAGGACGAGCATCCCCGGGCCCTTCTCGCGGACGCGGGCCGGGGCGGCGTTGGCGCGGTAGCGGCACTGGACGAACGCCTCGTCGCCCGCCGCGAGGGGCTCCGCCAGCCAGTTCACCTCCTCGAGCCGGACCTCGTGGCCGAACAGCTCGTCCCCCGGTCCGATCATGACCTCGCGCGTTTCCGGGCGGATCGCCACCACGTACATCGGCGCGTGGAAGCCGCCGGGGAGCCCGCGCCGCTGCCCGATCGTGTAGCGCGCGAATCCTTGGTGCTCGCCCACTACCGCACCGTCCGCCGTCACCAGCGGGCCGGGCGCGAGGGCCGGCGCATCCGCGGGGAGGTGCCGCTCCAGCACCGCGACGTAGTCGTCGTCGGGGACGAAGCAGATCTCGACCGACTCGGGCTTCTCGGCGGTGACGAGGCCGAGGCGGCGCGCCACCGCCCGCGTGTCGCGCTTCGTCAACCCGCCGACGGGCGCGAGCAAGCGCGCCACGACGGAGCGGTCGATCCCCCACAGGAAGTAGGATTGGTCCTTGTGCGGGTCGCGGCCGCGGTACAGGGCGCCGTCCCGGGCGATCACGTAATGCCCGGTGGCGACGTAGCGGCAGTCCAGGGCGTCCGCGTGGTAGAGAAAGTCGCGGAACTTGGTGAACGAGTTACAGCGCACGCAGGGGATGGGTGTCCGGCCGCGGGCGTACTCGGCGACGAAGTCTCCGATCACGTCGCGCCCGAAGCGGTCCTCCAGGCTGACGACGTAGTGCGGGATGCCGAGCCGGTGCGCGACGAGCTTCGCGTCGGTGATGGAGTCGAGCGAGCAGCACGGCCGGTCGGGGACGCTGTCGCCGTAGCAGAACAGCTTCATCGTCGCGCCGATGACGTCGTACCCCGCCTCCACGAGCAACGCCGCCGCCACGGAGGAATCCACCCCCCCGGACATGGCGACGAGGACGCGCTCACTCATCGATGCAGGACCGCGGAGAGCGCCCTGACCTTTTCGACGATCTTCGGGAGCGCTCCAATCACGGCGTCCACGTCCTCCGCAGTGTTGTCCTTGCCCAAGGAGAACCGCAGCGCCGCGATGCCGAGCTCACGGGGCACGCCCATCGCCGTCAGCACGTGCGAGGGCTCGATCGCCCCGGTGCTGCAGGCCGACCCCGAGGAACAGGCGATGCCGGCGAGGTCGAGGTGCATGAGCAGCGCCTCGCTGTCCGTGCCCGGGATGGAGACGTTCGAGACGTGCGGCGCCCGCTCGGCCTGCCAGGCGTTGATCACCGCGTCGGGCACGATGGCGAGCACGCGCCGCTCCAGCTCGTCGCGCAGTGCGCCCAGCCGCGCCGCCGACTCGGCCTGCTCGGCCGCCGCGAGCTCGACGGCCCTGCCCAGCCCGACGATCCCCGGGACGTTCTCCGTCCCCGGGCGGATGCCGTACTGCTGCCCGCCTCCGTGGATGATCGCCTCGACCGCCCTGCGGTCCCGCACGATGAGGGCGCCGACGCCCTTCGCCGCGCCGATCTTGTGCCCCGAGATGGTGAGCAGCGTGCAGCCCGCGTCGGTGAGGGACAGGGGCACCTTCCCGAGCGCCTGCACGGCGTCGGAGTGGAAGCAGACCCCCGCCGCCCGGCAGCGCTCCGCCAGCCGCGCGATCGGCTGGACGGTGCCGACCTCGTTGTTCACCCACATCACGCTCACGAGCGCGACCCCGCGCGCCAGCGCTTCGTCCAGCGCCTCCTCTTCCACCACTCCCGAGGCGCTGACCCCGATGAGGACCTCCTCGCCGCCGAGGTGCCGCACGGCATGTGCCGCGGCGAGTACCGCCTTGTGCTCCATGGCGGACACCGCGACGCGGAACGGCCCGCCACGGTCGCGCGCCGCGAGCGCCGACCCGATGACGGCGAGGTTGTCCGCCTCCGTGCCCCCGGACGTGAAGATCACCTGGCCGGGCTCCACGCCGAGGCACTCGGCCACGGTGCGCTTCGCCTCCTCGAGCCCCGCCCGCGCCGTCCGCCCGAAGCGATGGGCGGAGGACGGGTTTCCGAACGCCTCCCGCCCCAGATACGGGAGCATGGCCTCCAGCACCTCGGGACGCACCGGGGTCGTCGCCGCGTTGTCGAGATACACCAGTCGCTTGGGCATCGCGGGGGAATCTAGCGGCTACAGGGATTGCACGCCAAGCTGCAGCACGTCTTGCACTTCCAGCGTCTCGTAACAGAAGTACGGCTCGCCGTACGGCCTGCGGATGAGTGAGCCGTAGTGGGCCGACTGGACGCGGATCAGCTCGTAGAGGTCCTGTCCCGTGGGGTGGATCTCGCCCGCCGCCTTCGCTCCGTCGAACTGCGAGGCGTAGCAGCGGATCGCTCGCATCTTCGCCTCGAACGTCTCGGAGATGTCGACCACGAAGGACGGCTTCACCGGGTCTTCGCGGTAGGCGAGGGAGTGGAGGATCTTGAAGGGCCGGTGGGGCTCGGCGGGCGGCCCGTACTTCGCGAGGCCGGCGAGGTAGCAGGCGTCGCGGCCCAGCTCGGAGGCGACGCGGTGGTCGGGATGCCGGCCCACGGGGAAGGGGAGGATGACGACCCGCGGCCGCGTGGCGCGCACGAGCTCGACCAGCGTCGCCCGCGAGGCGTCGTCGTTCGCGAGGTGTGCGTCCGGCAGACCGGCGTTGAGGCGCAGGTGCACGCCGAGCGCCGCGGCGGCGCGCTTGGCCTCCGCGGCTCGGGTGGTGGCGTCGCCGCGCGTGCCCGCTTCGCCCTGGGTGAGGTCCAGGATGCCGACCCGGTGGCCCGCCCGGACGGCCTTGGCGAGCGTGCCGCCGCACGTCAGCTCGACGTC
>Ga0070697_100004357_pt1 | contig 10859 bp, 8 predicted proteins | sample KBSK1501metaG_FD_65475 | JGI IMG/M metagenome (GOLD analysis project Ga0070697, IMG submission 65475) | Corn, switchgrass and miscanthus rhizosphere microbial communities from Kellogg Biological Station, Michigan, USA - KBS K1-50-1 metaG | ecosystem: Host-associated > Plants > Roots >... | reverse complement strand
GATCGCAGCTTCGTTATGGCCGGTTTGGTGGTCCCGGCTCGTCCCTGGCCTGCCGCCGTCCGCGGCGCCGGGGTCTTTGGCACCGCCGGGCCCGCGGTTCTGCCCAGGTCATTCCGGTCCGGCCTCACACGTTCGGATGGTGCTGGGACGGGATCGCGTGCGAGGCCGGAGTCCGAAAGCGATCTCCCCCATGATTCAAGATCGCATTGGCCCTATACCCAGCGCTTATATCCAGAAACATACGCCACGGGCACACCTCTGAGCACCCTCGCCACAGCCTGATCTCCCGCCCCGGCCGGGGCAGGACGAACGGCCCGGGGGAATCCCCCGGGCCGTTCGGCTGACTCGACTTCCGTGGATCAGAAGTCCATGTCACCGCCGCCGCCGGGCGCGGCAGGGGCCGGGTTCTTCTCCGGCTTCTCCGCGATCACGGCCTCGGTGGTGAGGAACAGGCCCGCGATCGAGGCCGCGTTCTGCAGCGCCGACCGGGTGACCTTCGCGGGGTCGATGATGCCCGCCTTGAACATGTCGGTGTACTCACCGGACGAGGCGTCCAGGCCCTGCCCGGAGGGCAGCGTCTTGACCTTCTCGACCACCACGCCGCCCTCGTGGCCGGCGTTCACCGCGATCTGCTTGAGCGGCTCTTCCAGCGCGCGGCGCACGATCTGCGCGCCGGTCGCCTCGTCGCCCGACAGGTCGAGCTTCTCGAAGGCACTCCGGCCCGCCTGCAGCAGCGCGACGCCGCCGCCGGGCACGACACCCTCCTCGACCGCGGCCTTGGCGTTGCGCACCGCGTCCTCGATGCGGTGCTTGCGCTCCTTCAGCTCGACCTCGGTGGCCGCCCCCGCCTTGATGACGGCGACGCCGCCGGCCAGCTTGGCCAGCCGCTCCTGCAGCTTCTCCCGGTCGTAGTCCGAGTCGGTGTTGTCGATCTCGGTGCGGATCTGGTTGACCCGGCCAGAGATCTGGTCCGCGTCGCCCGCGCCGTCGACGATCGTCGTCTCGTCCTTGGTGACCACGACCTTGCGGGCCCGGCCGAGCACGTCCAGGTCCGCGTTGTCCAGCTTCAGCCCGACTTCCTCGCTGATGACCTGGCCACCGGTGAGGATGGCGATGTCACCGAGCATGGCCTTGCGGCGGTCGCCGAAGCCGGGGGCCTTGACCGCCACCGACCGGAACAGGCCGCGCATCTTGTTCACCACCAGGGTCGCCAGGGCCTCGCCCTCGACGTCCTCGGCGATGATGACCAGCGGCTTGCCCGACTGCACCACCTTGTCGAGCAGGGGCAGCAGGTCCTTGTTCGCCGAGATCTTGGAGTTGACCACGAGGATGTACGGGTCCTCAAGGACCGCCTCGAGCCGCTCCGGATCGGTGACGAAGTAGGGCGCGATGTACCCCTTGTCGAAGCGCATCCCCTCGGTGAGCTCAAGCTCCAGGCCGAAGGTGTTGCTCTCCTCGACGGTGATGACGCCTTCCTTGCCGACCTTGTCCATGGCCTCGGCGATCATCTCGCCGATGGCCGTGTCACCGGCCGAGATGGAGGCGGTGGAGGCGATCTGCTCCTTGGTCTCCACGTCCTTGGCGAGCTTGGAAAGCTCCTCGCTCACCCGCTCGACGGCCGCCTCGATGCCGCGCTTGAGCGACATCGGGTTCGCGCCCGCCGCGACGTTGCGCAGGCCCTCGCGCACCAGCGCCTGGGCCAGCACGGTGGCCGTCGTCGTGCCGTCGCCGGCCACGTCGTCGGTCTTCTTCGCTACTTCCTTGACTAGCTCGGCACCGATCTTCTCCCACGGGTCCTCGAGCTCGATCTCCTTGGCGATGGACACGCCATCGTTGGTGATCGTGGGTGCGCCCCACTTCTTCTCGAGTACCACGTTGCGGCCCTTGGGGCCGAGAGTTACCTTCACGGCGTCGGCGAGCTGGTTCATACCGCGCTCGAGGCCGCGCCTGGCGTCCTCGTCAAACGCGATCATCTTCGCTGCCATAGGCTCCAGTCCTCCGTGGCGTACGCGCGGATCGAGCCGACGCCCGCGACGGACGGCAGCCCGCGCGGCAGTCCCTTCCTGCCGCGGGAGGTGCCTCATCGCCCGATCCCGCCATCATGCTGGCACTCGCATAAGGAGAGTGCCAGCACTATGTTTAGCACTCTCATGGTGTGAGTGCAAACGCCCGGTTATCCCGCCGACGGCCAGCACTCCCGTGACCAGCACAGCATCGCTCACGCGCAGCCGTCTCCGCCCTGCGGCGGAGCCATGAGGTCGGGGTTTGCTGCCCCCGGGCCGACCCGCTGGGGCGAGGGCCGGGCGGGCGGCGTCGGATCAGGCGTAGATCAGATCGGCCCGGCCCCCCGGGGGGCCGGGCCGGCCAGCAGAACCCGGCAGATCTGTGGTCCCGCGTGAAGCCAGGGCCACGAGCGAACTAAGAGACCACGATAACCTTGTCGGCCTGCGCGCCCCGGTCGCTTTGCGTGATCTCGAACTCGACCCGCTGTCCCTCTTCGAGGGTGCGGTAGCCATCCGACTGGATCGCCGAGAAATGGACGAAAACGTCCTTGCCACCGTCGACGGCGATAAAGCCGTATCCCTTGTCCGGGTTAAACCACTTGACGGTGCCCTGAGCCATTCCAAACAACTCCCTAACTGCGCTCGGGCCTCGAGCCCCGCCCTTGCTACCGCGGAACCCGTCGATCGCGAACCGGTGAGAACGGCTGAGCGCCAGCGCGCAGCCTGTCCCCGTCGGATGGCGACCGGAACTGACCTTACCTTGTACCGAGGGTGCCTGCCGCCACTTACCCACCAATCACGTCATCCGGCCTATGTTCTCTGCAGTCCCGGGCGCCCCACCAGCCACGGCGGGAATGACGGATATCCGTTCTCCGGCGGGCACGTGCGTGTCGAGGCCCTGGGCGAAACGCACGTCCTCGTCGCCCACGTATACGTTGACGAACCGGCGCAGCTTGCCGCCGTCGTCGATCATCCGGCCGCCCAGGCCCGGGTAGGCCGCCTCCAGGTCGGCGATGACCTCGCGCAGGGTTCCCTCGGTCGCGGTCACCTCCGCCTCGCCGCCGGTGTAGGACCGCAGGATGGTGGGGATGCGCACCCGCACAGTCACGACATCGCCTCCTGGAAAGCTTCGAGCGTGGGCCGGATCGGGGCGGGCAGGTCCATCGCCCCGGCCACCGCGTCAAGGGTCTTCAGCCCGTCACCCGAGTTGATGATCACGGTCTCGGCCTCCGGATCGAGCTGGCCGTCCTTCAGCAGCTTGCGCAGCACGCCGAGGGTGACGCCGCCGGCGGTCTCGCCGAAGATGCCCTCGCACCCGGCGAGCAGCCGGATCGAGTCGACGACCTCGTCGTCGCTCACGTCGGCGACCACCCCGCCGGTGCGGCGCACCACATCGAGCACGTAGGGCCCGTCGGCCGGGTTGCCGATGGCCAGCGATTTGGCGATCGTGTTCGGGCGGACCGGGCGGACCACATCGTGCCCGGCGGCGAACGCCGCGGACACCGGCGAGCACCCGGTCGCCTGGGCGCCGAACACCCGCCACGGGGTCTGCGGCACCAGCCCGAGCGAGGTCATCTCGGCGAAGCCCTTGTCCACCTTCACCAGCTGCGCACCCGACGCGATCGGCACCACCACCTGCTCGGGCAGCCGCCAGCCGAGCTGCTCGGCGATCTCGAAGCCGAGCGTCTTGGACCCCTCGGCGTAGTAGGGCCTCACGTTGACGTTGACGAAGGCCCAGTCCGGATGCTCGCCCGCGAGCTCGGAGGCCAGCCGGTTCACGTCGTCGTAGGTGCCGTCCACGGTGATGAACGTGCCGCCGTAGACCGACGTGGTGAGGATCTTCTGCAGTTCCAGGTCCGCAGGCACCATGACCACCGAGCGGATACCGGCCCGGGCCGCAGCCGCGGCCACCGCGTTGGCCAGATTGCCGGTGGACGGGCAGGCCAGCACCTTGAAGCCCATCTCGGTGGCGGCGGCCAGGGCCACCGCGACCACCCGGTCCTTGAACGAGTGCGTCGGATTGCCCCGGTCGTCCTTGATCCACAGCCGGCGCATGCCGAGCGCGTGCGCGAGGTTGTCGGCGCGGATCAGCTTGGTGTAGCCGGGCTCGGTGGTGGGCCGGGCGGCGATGTCCGGCGGGACTGGCAGCAGGGGGGCGTACCGCCACATGTTCGGCGGGCCGGCCTCGATGTCCGACCGGGTCAGGGCCGGGTAGTCGTAACAGACCTCAAGCGGCCCGAAGCACTCCTCACAGGCGTAGTACGGGCCGAGTTCGTAGACCTTGCCGCACTCGCGGCAGGACAGCCCGGTGGCGTGGCCGAACCCGGAGGCTGAAGGAGACGTGCGTGTCGTTGCTGTGGTCACCGGCGAGGACTTCCCTTCCCCATCTTTCCCAGCGGTCACCCTGACCGCGGGCCGGAGTTGGCACCATCTCACGCGCCTCGCCGTTCACGACGGGCATGCATGCGCGCTAGGTTGCCGGGGCTTCACAGGGCCGATCCCTCCACCCCTCTGGATGAGCGTTATTCAGTTGTACGCAAACGTGATAAGAGTACCGCAGTGTTGTCCGGGGCGACGATTCCCGAAACCCCGCTCCCGGGGGGACCCAATCCCCCCGGGACCTGTCAGCACTAGCCTGCCGGACTTTGACATCCTCCGCCGCCCTGAAGGTGAGGATTCCAGCCGCGACCTACGGTCGCGCTGTTGGTTCGCGGTTCACAGGCCCGGCATCCCGGAAGCCTCCCCGCGCAGCCACGGCGTGCCCCGCCGCGGTACCGCACATGTCCGCCTGGCTATCGCGGACGCACCGACAGTAACACGCCACACTGACATTACGGAGGGAGGGAGCGGCGTTTTCTCCCTGGCCTGGCCGCCAGGGTCTTCATGCCGCGATCTTGATGGGGCAACGGGTTCTCGTGGCATCCAACCGCGGTCCGGTCTCGTACCAGTTCGGCGCCGACGGCTCGCTGACCGGCAGGCGGGGCGGCGGCGGCATGATCGCGGGGGTCACCGACGGGCTGGCCGCGCTCGGGCCCGAGGCCAGCGCGACCTGGATCTGCGCCGCGCTCAGCGACGCGGACCGCGCGGTCGCCCGGTCACGGGACGCGGGTCCGCAGGACGAGGGAGGCATCTCGGTGCGGATGCTCGACATCGCGCCGGACACCTTTGACCGCGCCTACAACCGGGTCGCCAACTCGGCCCTGTGGTTCCTGCTGCACCAGCTCTTCGACACCCCGAACCAGCCACGGTTCGGCCGCGAGTTCCGCCGCGACTGGGAGTCCTACCTGGCCTACAACGAGGCGTTCGCCGACGCCCTGACGGAGGAGGCACGGGCCGGGGAGACCGGCCTGCGGGTGCTGATCCAGGACTACCACCTGTGCCTGGCCCCGCGGCTGCTCCGTAACCGGCTGGGCGAGGCCGCCCTCAAGGCCGGCATCGGCCACTTCTGCCACACACCCTGGGCGCCGCCCGACTACTACCGGATGCTCCCGGACGAGGTGGGCCGGACCCTGCTCGACGGCATCCTCGGCGCGGACCGAGCCGGCTTTCACGCCGAACGGTGGGCCACCGCGTTCATGGACTGCTGCGCCACCGTGCTTGGCGCGGAGGTGAGCCGGGCCGGTCTCGCCGGTCCGGGCCCTGGCCCGGTCGGGCGGGTGACCTACCAGGGGCACGTCACGGAGGTGGCCGTGCATCCGCTCGGGGTGGACGCGGCCGCGTTGCGGGAACGCGCCAGGGCCGGGGACGTCCGCGCGCACGTCGGCGCGCTCAGCCGGGCCGCGGGCGATCGCAAGCTGATCGTCCGGGTGGACCGGACCGAGCTGTCCAAGAACATCGTGCGCGGCCTGGCCGCGTACCGCGAGCTGCTCACCATCAGGCCGCAGTGGCGCGGCCGGGTGGTCCACCTGGCCTTCGCCTACCCGTCCCGGTCGGCCCTGGCCGAATACCGCGCCTACACCGACCAGGTACGCGAACTCGCTCGCCAGATCACCGAGGAATTCCGCACCGAGGACTGGGATCCGCTGATCCTCGAGGTGAAGGACGACTACCCACGGTCGCTGGCCGCCTGCGCCCTGGCCGACGTGCTGCTGGTGAATCCGATCAGAGACGGCATGAACCTGGTCGCGCAGGAGGGCCCGGTGCTGTCCGAGCGCGGCTGCGCGCTGGTTCTCTCCCGCGAGGCCGGCGCCGCCGCCACGCTGGCGGCCGACGCGCTGCTGGTCAACCCGTACGACGTCACCGAGACGGCGGAGGCGCTGCACCGGGCGCTCGAGATGAGCGACGCCGAGCGCCAGCGTCGCAGCGCCGCGCTCGCCGCCACCGCGGCCGCGGACCCGCCCGCCCGCTGGCTCGGCGGCCAGCTCGCCTCGCTCGGGTCCTGAGCACGCGGCATAGGCCCGCCTCGCCTTCCCGGGCAGCCGGCCAGGGGAGCGTTACCCGGGCCTGCCCTTGGTGCCCTTCGGCCGCGGCGAGCGCATCCGCTGCCGCCGGGCCCGCTGCGCGCGCAGCCGCTTGACCAGTACCGGGTCGAATGCCAGCGCCTCGGGCCGGTCGATCAGCTCGTTCAGCAGCTGGTAGTAACGGGTGGCCGGCATGTCAAGCACGTCGGCGATAGCCTGCTCCTTCACCCCGGGCGACCGCCAGCCGCGCCGCTCGAACGCGAGGATCCGCATGTCCCGCTCGGACAACTCGGGCATACCACCTCCTCCGGCCCCGGTTATTGCGACCGTACCCGACGTCTCGGGGTCCTGTACCTCCGCGGACAGGCGACGTACGCTCACGGGTCGTGACCCATTTTCGCTACCTCAGCTTCCTCACCGACTACGGGCTCGAGGACGGTTTCGTGGCCGCCTGCCACGGGGTCAGCGCCCGGATCGCGCCGCACGCGAACATCATCGATGTGACCCACCTGATACCTCCGGGCGACGTCAGGCGCGGCGCGGCGGTGCTCGCGCAGACCGTGCCCTATCTGCCCCCGGCGGTGCACGTGGCGGTGGTCGACCCGGGCGTGGGGACGGCCAGGCGCGCAATCGCGGTGGCAGCGGGGGATTCGGTCTTCGTCGGGCCGGACAACGGCCTGCTGTCCTGGGCGATGACCGCGGCGGGCGGCGCGGCCCGCGCATTCAGCCTGACCAACCGGGAGCTGTGGCTCACCAGGGTGACGCCGACCTTCCACGGCCGGGACATCTTCATGCCGGTGGCGGCGCACCTGGCGGCGGACGCGGAACTATCCGCGGCCGGCGAGGAGATCGACGTCGGTGACCTGGTCGCACTGCCCGCTCCGGAGCGGGTAGTCCGCGATTTCACCGCGGCGGGGGAAGTACTCACCGTGGACCGGTTCGGCAACGTCCAGCTCTCCGTCACAGGAGCGGACGCGGCCGAGATCGGCGTCAAGCCGGGCGGGACCGTGCTCGTGCGGCTCGGCCACCGCCAGCTGACCCTGCCCTACCGGGATACGTTCGGCGCCGTGGCATCCGGTGAACTGGTCGTCTATACGGACAGCGCGGGACTGGTCAGTCTGGCGGTGAACGGCGGGAACGCGGCCCAGCGGCTAGCCCTGCCACCCGGCGCACGGATCTCCATCGCGGCGATACCGCAAACTATTCATCCGTGACGCATTCCACGCACGGCGAACGCATGGCACGATTACGACAGGCCGGGTCGGGACATTGCCGCCGCAGGCAAGCTCGGCCAGCTTCGGAGGAGATATCTGACCAAGTGTCACACCGATCGTTCCGCAGCACCCTGGTCCCAGTTGCCTCAGGACTAGCTGCGGCTATTGCCATTTCCTGGACTGCCCCTGCGTACGGCGCCGCCGGTTATAGCGCTGCGGGCCAGGGCGTCCAGGCTCAGGAGTGGTGGCTGGGCGGCCTGCACGTGACGCAGACCTGGCCGTCCACCGAGGGCGCCGGGATCACCGTGGCCGTGCTGGGCACGGGCGTCGACCCGCGGCACCCGGACCTAGCCGGCTCGGTCACCACAGGCCCCGACTTCAGCCGCTCGGGCCGGACGGAGGGCGGGCCGTTCTGGGGTGTCAACGGGACGGAGATCGCCGGCGCCATCGCCGGGCACGGGCACGGCACGGGCCGAACGAACGGCCTGCTCGGCATCGCTCCCGCGGCGAAGATCCTGTCGATCCGGGTCAGCCTGGAGTACAACGACCCGCTGAACTCAAACCGGGCCATCGCTGAGCGGCTGCCCGCGGCCATCGCGAGCGGGATCATCTACGCGGTCGACCACGGCGCCCGGATCATCGACCTGCCGCTGGACCCAGGCACGGCCGGCCTGGCCGGCCAGGGCACCTCGGCTGCGGCCGGCGGCAGCCCGGCCGAGCGGGCGGCGGTGGCATACGCGCTGCGCAAGAACGTGGTGCTGGTGGCTCCGGCGGGCGACGACGGCCAGGGTCTTGGCCTGGTGGACTACCCGGCCGCCTACCCGGGGGTCCTCGCGGTGGGCGCGGTTGCCCGGGGCGGCCAGGTCGCCCCGTTCAGCAGCAGGCGCTCATACGTGTCGCTGACCGCCCCTGGCGTCGGCCTGATGGCCGCGGTCCCGCCCGGCGGCTACGCGCGGACCAGCTCCACCAGCACGTCCAGCGGCATCGTGGCCGGCGTGGCTGCCCTCATCCTGTCCCGGTTCCCGCATCTCACCGCGGCCCAGGTCGGGCAGGCGCTGACCGGGGGCACCACCACCGCCAGGACCGGTGCGCCCGGCGGCGGGCGTGGCATCATCGACGCCGCTCAGGCGGTCGGCGTGGCCGCCTCCATCAGCGCCGCCGCGGAGCCCAGCCAGCCCGCCGCCACGGCCAGGCCAAGCCAGCCCGAACGGCCGTCCACCGCGGCTGCGCACCGGGCGAACGCCAGCGACCTGGCCGGCTCGCTGGTCCGGTACGTCGTGGCCGGCCTGTGCGTGCTGATCGTGCTGCTGGTGGCGCTGCTGCTGCTGATGCGCTCCCGGCGGGAGCGCGCCCGGGTCGCCGCAGCGGAACAAGGGCCCGGCCGGGGCCGCCCCCGCGGGCAACATGAGCACCGCAGGCCAGAGCCCGTCCCCGGGCCGGTCATCAGCCCAAGCCGGTCTCAGCTGGTCCCGCCCGCCGGGCCGGCCAGTACCAATGGCTGGGCCGCAGCCGGAGGCTGGCAGGGCGGCAGCAGCCTGGGTGAGATGCAGCCCACCCCAGCCGAACCGTTCCGCCCGGCCATGGCCCCGGCGCCGAAGCCGGCCAGGACGGCGGCCAGGACGGCCCAGTCCTCCGCGGGCCCGCCCTGGGCTCCGGCGCCGGCGCCGGAGCGCACGTTCGGGCTGCTGCCTGGGGTGCCGAACAGCGCGCTTCCGCCAGATCCCGGACCCGGCATCAGGGTGCCCGGGGACATGACGACGATGCCCGCCGTGCCGCCAGACGCCGTTTTGCCCGCGCCGTACGACGTCAGCGCGTCGCCGGATCCGGACTTCCCGCCGCGGTCCGTGTCCGACGGCGAGAACGGCCCGGCCCTGCTGACCCGGCAGAGCCTCGGCTTCGCCGCGGCCCCGGTCCCGGTCGACTACCCGCCGCCGCAGGCCCCGGACTTCACCGTGCCGTCACGCGCGGCTGGGCTGGTCCTCAGCGCCGATACCGCCCCGGCAGGCCCGGCCGTCCCGATCCGGCCGCAGAGCCAGGGGAGCAGCTCCGTCTCGGCCAGGCGGGTCAGTACGGGACCCGCCGAAGACCCGAGCTATATCTGGGACCTAGCGGCCACGGACGTGTTCCCGGCCGCCGACGATCCCGGCCCGCCGACAGAGGCGCCGGGCGCCGTCCCCGAGGACGGCGATCCCGGCGCCGGCTGAGGTCGCGGTATCCGGTGGCTAGGCCGCCACCCCCGCGACCTGCGGGACCTGCGCGGGCTCGAGCGCGAGCGCGAGCACGTCGCGGACATCGCCCATGGTGTGCACGTCCAGCTTCTCGAGCACCTCGGCCGGGACGTCGTCCAGGTCCGGCTCGTTCCGCTGCGGGATGAGCACCGTGGTGATCCCGGCCCGGTGCGCGGCGAGCAGCTTCTGCTTCACGCCGCCGATGGGCAGCACCCGCCCGGTGAGGGACACCTCGCCGGTCATCGCCACGTCGGAGCGGACCGGCCGCCCGGACAGCAGCGACGCCAGCGCGGTGGTCATCGTGACGCCCGCGCTTGGCCCGTCCTTAGGCACCGCCCCGGCCGGCACGTGCACGTGCACGCCGCGGTCCTTGAGCTTGCCGACCGGAAGGTCCAGCTCGGCGCCGTGCGAGCGCAGGTAGGACAGCGCGATCCGGGCCGATTCCTTCATCACGTCACCGAGCTGCCCGGTGAGCGTGACGCCGGTCTCGCCGGTCTCGCTGTCGGCCAGGGACGCCTCGATGTACAGCACGTCGCCGCCCGCGCCGGTCACCGCCAGGCCGGTCGCCACGCCGGGCACCGCCGTGCGGCGGTCGCTCGACGTCAGCTTGGTCTCCGGGGTGAACCGGGGCCGCCCCAGGTAGTCCTTGAGGTTGGCGTCGCTGACCGTGATCGGCAGCGTGCCCTCCTCCAGGGCCTCCTTGGCGGTCACCTTGCGCAGCACCCGGGCGATGGCCCGCTCCAGCGACCGGACGCCCGCCTCGCGGGTGTACTCGGCCGCTATGAGCCGCAGCGCGTCGTCGGTGAGCGTGATCTCATCGGCGTTCAGGCCCGACTTGGACAGCTGCCTGGGCAGCAGGTGGTCCCGGCCGATGGCGACCTTCTCGTCTTCGGTGTAGCCGTCGAGCTGAACCAGTTCCATCCGGTCGATCAGCGGCCCGGGGATCGAGTCGAGCACGTTCGCCGTGGCCAGGAACACCACGTCGGACAGGTCGAGGTCGACCTCGAGGTAGTG
>Ga0070697_100004354_pt1 | contig 10861 bp, 9 predicted proteins | sample KBSK1501metaG_FD_65475 | JGI IMG/M metagenome (GOLD analysis project Ga0070697, IMG submission 65475) | Corn, switchgrass and miscanthus rhizosphere microbial communities from Kellogg Biological Station, Michigan, USA - KBS K1-50-1 metaG | ecosystem: Host-associated > Plants > Roots >... | reverse complement strand
CCCGCTCCCACCGCGCCGAGGAAGTGCCTTCGCGTCAAGCCCATGGCAGCCCTCCTTTGTCGAGGCGGCGAATAGTACGGGGTACGCGCCAGCGGCACCAGCAGGAAGGGCGCAAGGTCGCGCGGTAGACCTCGTACGCAGTGAAGCAAACCGCCCGCCCCGCGGGACCAGGACTCCGCAGCCAACCAATCAGCCCCGTCCGCGCCGGCGTTCCATCCGCCGCTCCAACCGGCTACCGCCAACCGAAGCCCAATTCCTCCGCTCGAACCGTCGCCACCGAGTGGCGCCGCCGCTCAATCCGACCAAGCTTGCAGCGCCGCCAACCAGGCGGCCCAACCGCCCGCTCGCACTGCGACCGCCACCGATCACCAACCGCGCCGCAGCCCAATCGACGCGGCTCGCAATGCCACCATCAATCGCAGCCCAACTCCCCCGACGCGACGCGACCGCGCTGCGCCCCAACCGCCCACCCCGCGCGCACACTCAGAGACGCCACCATTCGACTTCGATCGCGTCATCGCGACGGGCTACCTCGAAGCCTTTGTGGACGTTCGTCCGGGGCGAGACTGGGTGACTCCGACGGAGGTTTCTTGGAAAAACGGCCGCTTTTAGACATTTTCCTCAGAAAGGTCAGGCTCGGTGTTAGCCGCTCAGTTCCTCGATGCCGCTTCCTGGTACGACCGCTGCGCGCCCGCCTGAAACCCATCGTGAGGCCGATCGCGAGCCTCGCGGTTCAGGCATCGGCAAACGGCTATTCGCGTGCGCGTCGGGCCAGAGTCAGCTTCGGTTGCTCCAGCATCGATAGCTCCGTATCGTGCCGAGCTTCGGAGGGTGCACCGTGGATCGACCGCCTTGGATTTTCTTCCTTGCCGCCTTCTGCTGTGCGCTCGCCCTCCCCTCTTCGTCCGTGCGCGCGCAGGAGAACGACTGCGGCCTTGAGCCGCCAGGCAGCGTCGATGCGCCTCCAGTCGAGCGCAAACCCTTCGAGCAACCCTTCCGGAAAGGCGAGCCTCCGCTGGTTCGCCGCGAGATTTCGGCCAGCGCGCCTGTTGGCCGCGCAGCGCTCACGCCCTTGCGGGTCCGAACCGGGGCTCTATCCGGGAAGTCGGTCTACATCAGCGCGGGGCACGGCTTCACCTGGACGGAGTCGCTCAATGCCTGGCGCACGCAGCGGGGAAACACGAACCAGATCGTCGAGGACCTCGTCTCCATCGAGACCAACAACCAGTTTCTCGTCCCGATGCTGCTGGCGCTGGGCGCGCATGTAGTGACGGTCCGCGAGCTGGCTCAACCCGCGGATGGCAATCGTAGACAACGACGACCTCGCAGGAGGGTACTCGGAAAGCGGACCGCCGCAGCTCTTCGCGTACTCATCTCTTGCCGGCTGGGGCGCGCCGAACCTTCCGATGGCGAGCGGCACCAATCCATTCGCTCTGGGTAGAAATCGCCTGATGAACGCCTCACCGACAGCCACCGCCAGCGCCACCTGGCTGCCGGTCATTCCCAGCGACGGCCAGTACAACGTCTACGTTTCGTACACCAGCTTCTCGGCTCGGGTGGGCGATGCCCATTACGTGGTGAAGCACGCCGGCGGTGAGTCTCATTTCCGGGTCAACCAGCGGCGGCACGGTGCCACCTGGGTGTTCCTCGGTCAGTTTTACTTCCGCGCCGGGCAGAATCCGGATGCCGGCTCGGTCATCGCGTTAAACGACTCCGCAGATGCCGGCAATGTGTCGCTCGACGCGGTTCGCTTCGGCGGCGGCGCCGGGTTGATCGACCGCGGGCGCGGCGTGAGCGGCCGGCCGCGATTCGAGGAGTGCGCGCGATATCACGCGCAGTGGTCAGGTGCGCCGCCGAGCGTGTACCACTACACCTCGACCGACCACGACGACGATGTCGGCACGCGCTCGCGCTTCACGGCCTGGGATCACGAGGACGGAGAGGACGCCGTCTATTTCGCCTGGCACACCAATGCGCCGAATCCCGCGCTGGGAACCGAGACATACGTGTACGGCCCCAACCCGCCGGACGGCACGTATCACTTTACCGGCGTGCCCGGCAGCGATCGCCTCGCGCAGTGGGTCCACGGCGAGCTGATCCGCGACCTTCGCGCGCGCTGGCTGCCTTCCTGGAGAGATCGCGGGATCCGCTCGGCGTACTTCGGCGAGCTGAACCCTTCGCACAATCCAGAGACACCCGCGATCCTGATGGAGGTCGCCTTTCACGACACGCCATCCGACGCGGAGCACTTGAAAGAGCCTGGCTTCCGTTATCTCGCCGCGCGCGCGATCGCGCACGGCATGGTGAGGTACTTCGCGGAGAGGGAGGGGACGGAAGCGACGTTTGCGCCGGAGCCTCCTGGGGCAGTCTCTGCAGTCAACGCGGGCGACGGAAGCGTGGTCGTCCGCTGGACCCCCGCTTCGCCGGACTCCGGCGGCGGCGTCGCGGATGGTTACCGCGTGTACCAGAGCAGCGACGGATTGGGCTGGGACGAGGGCACGGAGAGCGTCGATCCTTGGATGAGCCTCTCGCTCGAACCGGGCAGCATCCGGTATTTCCGCGTGGCGGCCTTCAACGGCGGCGGCGAATCATTTCCCTCTGAGCTGGTAGGCGTTCGCGCCGCGGCGACGAGCGCCCCTGTGCTGGTGGTGAATGGCTACCGGCGCCTGGACAAAGGGTTAGGGCTCTTCGAGGACTTGACGGCGTATGCGTTGGGCCGGCCGCTCCGGATCCTGATTGCAAGGATGAACGACGGCTCGTACGTGCGGCACCACGGCGACGGGATCGCGTTCGGCAATCTGGCGTTCGACAGCGCGCTGGATGACGCCCTGACGGTTGGCGACGTTGCGCTCGCCGGTTACGCGGCGGTGGACTGGATCGCCGGACGCGGCGGACGCGGCGGTCAACCTCCGCCCCCGGCGCAACAAGCGCCTCTCCGAGCGTACCTCGATGCCGGCGGATCCTTGTTACTGACCGGCTCGCAGGTGGCCAGCGGACTGGCGGGCGGAGATCCGGAATCGCAAGCTTTCCTGCAGCAGGTGCTGCACGCGGCCGCCGGCGCACCGTCGAGCGCGCTCCGGGTCGACGGCGCGGCCGATCAGTTCCTCGCCGGCTGGAGGGGCGTGGTCCTCGACGATGGGACGATGGGCGGCTACGGCGCCGGACCTACCGACTCCCTTTTCACCGCGGCCGGAAGCGTCCCCGTAGCGACTTACGCCGGCAGCGCCGACGCGGCAGGCCTCTCCTTCAGCGGCGAAAGCAAAGTCGTGCTGCTCGCGTTTCCTCTCGAAACCGTGACCAGCGCAACGCAGCGGACAGAAGCGATGCAGCGGATCCTTGGATTCTTCGGCCTCGTCGACATGGCCGATCCGCGCAGAAACAACACCAAAGGCCCCGGCGCCCTCGCGACCGTGCCGCAGTCTCCGCTCTCGGTGCAGCTGGCGTCAGGTTGCTCCAGCGGCGGCGGGACAGTGGCGGTCGGGATTCCGATCGCGGTGCTCTGGCTGATGGCCCGGCGCCGCGGCCGAGGCTAGGCTCAGCGCTGCGTCCGGGTTTTCGACCAGGTCGGCGAAGACCATTCCCTTACTCGCACGCGAGCTCGAGCGGCGTGCGGACGCCGAGCGGCTCTCACCACGTTGAGAAAACGGCGTGCTCTGCGAAGCGGAGGAATGCTGGCGCTCGGTTACTGCGTAGGCTCCGAAGTCATGTCGTCAGGGCGGGGATGCTGCCGGAAACCTCACCGAGCGAGTTGCCCGGGTATCCGACGGCCCTCATCGCGGTGATCAGCACGTTGGCGGGGTGCATTCCAGTTGCCACCACATGTCGACCCGGTCTGAGCCCTCCGACGCGGCCGGCGATCAGGCAGGCCATGTTCTCGGTGCTGTGCGAGCTGTACTGTCTTCCGCTCGAGGAGTCGTACCCGTGGCCGCCCTCGTGCAAGAACACCAGGGCGGTGTTGTTCAGCATGCTGCCGCCCGCCTCGGGGGTATCGCGCAGCTTCGCCACCAGATAGCCGAAGTGCTTCATGTGCCAGGCGATGCCGCGAGACACTCCCAGCGTGCCCAGGCCGGAGTGGCCGATCTCGTGCAAGTCGTACGGCTGGCCGGTCAACGGGTACATGTTCATGTGCGACTGGAACATGGTGAACTGAAGCGAGACCACTCGCGTCAGGTCGCATGCCAGGGCCATGTGGATCAGATCGCAGAAAACGCGCGCGCGCTGCTCCTCTCCGCTGTACCCCAGGTTTTGATCGTAGGTGAGCTCGCCGCTGGCGTCCGTCCCCTGCGAACCGCCCAGCGGCGGATCGGCGCCGGGGTCAGCCGGCTTCTGGCAGATGCCCGTCGCCACAGGGGGCAAGGCGGAAATGCGATTCTCCAGGTCGCGGATCTCGTCGTAGTGCCGCTGCATCCTCACCCGGTCCGCGGAGCCGAGCTTGGGCAACAGCGCTGCGCTGCTCCCCCGCACCAGATCCAGCACGCTGCGGCGCGAGCGCAGCTCGAACTCTTGGCGCGCCACTTCGGCCGGGTCCTGCGGAGGCGTGAAATTTCCGAACAGGGTGTTGAACGCCTGCCGGGGGCTGATCGCCGGCGGAATGGGAACCGGATTGCCTCCGGAATCCGTCTTGTAGGAAATCATGTCGCGGCCGAATGGAGCGGAGACGCTCAAGTACCAGTCCGCCTGGATCCGATACACCAGCGACTTGAAGGTGGTGTCCCCGGCGATGACGTCGGCCACCACCTGATCGGAGGTGGGTCCGCGCGCCACGGTCGAGAAGTTGGAGCGGACTCCGGAGAGCAGCGGGCTGAGCGAAGAGACGTGGAAATCGTCCTGACGGCCGCCAGCCGGAATCGGGCCCCCGCCCGCCACCGGGATGGACAACCCGGAGACGACGTTGATCTCGTCCTTCACGCCGCCGTAGTCGCCCAGCGGCGCGAGCGCGGACTTCAAATCGTAGTTCGGGCCAACGGTGTTGGGGACGTAGTCGTTGTGAAGAGGATCGTTGTCTCCCCCCAGCGATTGTCCGCCGAAGCACACGACGTACCGCTTGGGCGGGCTGCTGGTTTGCGCGAGGGCTGGAGCGCCGTCCAGCATCGCGTCCAACCAGGGAAGAGCGACGGTTGCCCCTCCCATTCCCTTGAGCACCGCGCGCCGGCTGAGCTTGAAAGACAAGGCGAGGATCTCCTTATGAATCTTCTTTGCGGAAAGCGAAGGTCTCGTCGGCGACGAAATCCACCAGCAGTTGAGTGAACGCGCGGTTGCTGCCGCGGAATTTGCCGGTGAGGTTGTCGATCAGCGCCGCGTCCGCGGCCATCTCCTTGCGCCCCATGGCGAAGCGATACACCTGGGTCACGATGCAGTGCTCGAGCTGGCCCGTTTGGACGAGCAACTCCTCCAGCCCGGAGGGTCCGTTGAAGTTTCCGACCTCGGAGATGCGACCGCTGCCGCTGATCGGGCACTCGGGATGTCCGTCGTCGGTGGTGCGGTAGCGGCCGGCTCGGTCGTAGTTCTCCAGGCCGAAGCCGATCGGATCCAGGTTCTGATGGCACGCGGCGCAGCTGCCCACCGTCGCGTGCGCCGAGTAGCGATCCACCTTGCAGTTGCTGGTGGGGCTCGTCGGCGGGTTGTCCACGTTCACGTTGGGCGGAGGCGGTGGAACCTCCTGGCAGAGCAACCGCGTGCGCACGAAGATCCCGCGTTGCGTGGGGCTGGTGTCGTTGAACTTCGCGCCCGCGGAGAGCACGCTGCCGTGCGAAAGAATCCCCTTGCGACCGCTCGATCCGTAGCTGACCCAGCGAAATTCGCTGGAGCCCGGAGGTGCAAGCCCGTAGTGGTTGGCCAACAAATCGTTGGCGTAGGTCTGGTCCGATCGGAACAGCGCGAAGTAGTCGGACTTGTCGACGAAGACGACTTTGTTGACCAGAGCAGCGGACTCGGTCTGAAGCGCGCGCGTCAGATCTACCGGGTGCGGCAGCTGGTGATAGCCGAGCCACAGGGCGTGGAAGCGGGCCACCCGATTGCGGGCGCGCGGGTCGTCGAGCAGCCTTCCCGCAGCGGCCCGGATGTCGTCGGGGCTCTGCAGCTTGTCACTTGCGGCCAGGTCGAGGAGCCAATCGGGCGGGGTGGTGCCCCACAAGAAATAGGAAAGGCGCGTGGCAATCTCGAAACCGTTGAGGCGAAACACGCCGGCTCTTCCATCCACGGGGGTGCCGCCCTCGACGCGATAGATGAATTCTGGATGCTGCAGAAGGGTGCGGATGACCAGCTCGACCGCGGTATAGAAATTTCCCTTCTCCACGGCGAGCGGCTGAAGCGAGAGAAGAGATTGCACCTCGTCCTCACGCACCGGCCGCCGCAGCGCGCGTCGACCGAACTGGGTGATGAACGCGCGGAGGCAGGCGGCATCGCCCGCACCGGACGGATTGCACGGCATCAGCGCGCTGCGCTTGGCCGGATCTGCGATCAGCCTTGCGGCGGCGTTGGTCGCCAGCGTCTCCAGCGCCTCGATCAGCGACGGCGAAGTGAGCTGCGTGCGGTAGTCATTGTCGAATGGGTCGTGCGTGTCGGGAGGCAGCGCACCGAACCCGGAGCTGGTGGTGTCGCCCAGAAGGTCGCGCACGGTGTCGTCGTACTCGGTTCGCGTGAGGCGCCGAGCTCCGCTGACGCCCACTGACGCGGTTGCAGAAAGCGTAGGCGGGCCACCGGATTGCGAGAGGCTCGAGGTCCCGCCGCACGCGGCGAGGACGAGGAGCCCCGAGATTGCGGTGGACCACCTTTTTTGCATGCCAGCGCCTCCACCGAGCGACAGGGCAAGCGGCGTACCATGCGAGATTTCTTGCTAAATCAGGCGTTTGTTAGCTATTGGGCAAAGCCGATCTGTGGGCCCTAGTCCCGGTCCTGGGGGGTCACTCCCTCGTCCGCTTGCCGCTCTGGTCGAGAGCTTGACTTCACCCCATCCAGCCCATAGGAACTTCGTCCACATGCCTTCGGCAGGCCTGCGCGGCCCTGGAGGCGACACAGCAAAGGAAACTCATGGCTCGCGTCACCGTCGAAGACTGCCTCCCTCTGGTCGACAACCGCTTTGCATTGGTTCTCCTGGGCGCCAAGCGCGCGCGACAACTGATGGCCGGAGCGCGACCGATCATCGACACGTCCAAGAACAAGCCGCCGGTGCTGGCCCTGCGTGAAGTGGCGACCGGGAAAGTGAAGTTCGACCGCGACGTGCGCGAGGCGCTCTCGGGCAAATTCGATCCGCCCAAGCACCCGTAGTCACCGTCGGGCGGCGTCAGAAGAAGGTCGAGGGGAGTTCCCCATGTTCGAAGCCAGCCCGCTTTCCGCCGAGGAGATCGTTCGGCTGTGCAAGCAACACTCGATGTTCGAGTGGGTGGCACAGTCGACCGTCACGCCGATCACCATGGCCAAGGCAAAGGGCGTCTTCTTCTGGGACGCCCACGGCAATCGGTATCTGGACTTCAACAGCCAACTGATGAGCGTCAACATCGGCCACGGCGACGAGCGCGTGATCCGGGCGATCAAAGAACAGGCGGACAAGCTGATCTACGCCGGACCGATGATCGCCACGGAACCTCGAGCCGTGTTGGGCAAGATGCTGGCGGAGATCTCACCCGGGGATTTGAACAAGGCGTTTTTCACGCTCGGCGGCGCGGACTCGAACGAGAACGCGATCCGCATCGCCCGGCTGGTGACCGGGCGCCACAAGATCATCGTGCGGTATCGCAGCTACCACGGCGCGACGGCGGGAGCTGCCACGCTGACCGGCGACCCGAGGCGGTTCGGCGCCGAGCCGGGCATCCCCGGCGTCTGCCGCGCCCTGGATCCGTACCGCTATCGATGCGCCTTTTGCCAGGAGAAGCCGGCCTGCACGCTCCAATGTCTGCATCATGTCGAGGAGGTCGTGCAGTTCGAGGGCCCGCAGAATGTGGCGGCGATCATGATGGAGACCGTGACCGGGACCAACGGAATCATCATTCCCCCCGACGGCTACCTCCAGGGACTGCGCGAACTGTGCGACCGCCACGGAATCTTGCTGATCCTCGACGAGGTGATGTCCGGCTTCGGCCGCACCGGGAAATGGTTCGCGGCAAATCACTGGAACGTGGTGCCGGACATCATGACCATTGCCAAAGGCTTGACCTCTTCTTACCTGCCGCTGGGCGCGGTGCTGATGCGCGACAAGGTCGCCGCGTATTTCGACAACAACGTCTATTACGGCGGGTTGACCTACAACTCGCATCCGATGTCCTGCGCGGCCGCGATCGCCACGCTGAAGGTCTACGTCGAGGACAAGCTGATCGAAAATTCCGAGCGGATGGGCAAGGTGCTCGCGCGCGAGCTGGACAGGATCAAGGAAAGGCATCCCTCGGTCGGCGAGGTACGCTCGATCGGTCTGTTCTCCATCCTCGAGCTGGTCAAAGATCGCAAGGCCCGCGAGCCGCTGGCGCCCTACAACGCGCGGCCCGATCAGATGCTGGTGATGAACAAGCTGAACGGTTTCCTACGGGAGAACGGCGTCTACACGCTGATCCGATGGAACAACTGCTTCGTCAACCCGCCGCTGTGCATCAACGAGCAACAATTGCTGGAGGGACTCGCGGTGATCGACAGGGGATTGCAGATCACCGACGAGGCGGTGAGAGCCTGAAAGCGGTCCAAGGCATGCGAAGCACGGCACGCGCCAGGTGCGCTCAAGCTCCGCCAGATCCCTTGGCCGCCTGATCTGATTGTCCGCTGCGCGCTTTGAGCAGCGCCGCCGCCTTGGCCACCATTTCCCGCTCGCCGCGGTAGGCCAGCATCTGATCGGCGTCGGCGAGGGGAATCCAACGCGCCTGCTCGACCTCTACGCGCATCGAGGGATCGATTCGATCGATCTCGCCCGCCACGCAGCGGAACAGGAAGAAGTGGACCTGCTTGAAGATCTTTCTTCCCCGAAACTGGTAGACGTAGCGGATCTCCCCCAGCGGCGCCTCCAGCTGCACTTCAAGCCCGGTCTCCTCGAGGACTTCCCGGCGGGCAGCCCGGTCGGGCGTCTCGCCTGAGTCGACGTGCCCTTTGGGCAGCGCCCAGACCGAGCGACCCCTCGGCTTGATCACAGCCAGATCCAGCTCGCCATCGCGCTCCCGAACGACCACTCCTCCAGCAGATGCCTCGCGCGGCATGGTGTCGACCTCATCCGCACCATCCCAGACTCAGGCGGCCCGCGCCAGATGCCGCAGCTTTGCTTCCGCGCCAAGCCGGTAGCTGTAGCGCAGATCCGCCAGGAGCCGGTCCATGCGTCGCCCGATCACGTGAGGCATCAAGCGCAAGCAGTATGCGCGGGAAAGGCGATTGGCTTCCGCGTACCGGCGTTCCTCGTCGCCAGAGAGATTCGGGTTGTACGAGACGCGGTCGAACAGTCGCCGGTGCAGCTCGTGAGCCCAATCAGCTGTGGCCGATCCCCATCGATGCAGCAGGCAGCTGGCGAACTTGTCGATCTCGGCCTGCGTCTCCAATTCGAGCAGCGAAACGCGCCGGCCCTGGCCTGCGGTGTAGATCAAGTAAAGAAAGTGGGAGATGCCTTCGGCTACCTGGCAATAGGTGCCCAAATTGGCTTCCAACACTTCGTGCGCCGCAGCCGGCGTCAGCTGGCGGAATTGCTCGAGCAGCTCGGTCGCAAAGTACAGCCCGAGCCACAGCTCGCCGTTCTCTTCGCGGACCAGCAGCTCTTCCGGCGCCCGACCGGTGGCACCGAGCAACCGGGCCGCATTCTCGTCCAGCAGATATTCGATCGCGCGGTGCTCGCACTGGATCCCGTAGATCGCCTCGAGATGTTCTTGAACCCAGCCGACCACGCTTCTCCTAGTTGGGCAGGCCCGACTTGGGAATCACCAGACCCGCGTCCACCAGGATTCGCTCAAGCCGATCGTTTCCGGTGCGAACCCACGACTCGTAGACCCGCAACGCGCCGCCCGGTCCGTTGGAGATCATCCCGCGCGCGGCGATTTCTTCGAGGACCTCGACCAGCGAGCGGAACTTCTGGCACAGCTCGCGATAGACGCTGGCGAACGCCGCCGCCGGTGCGAGCGTTGCCACCTGCCCGTAGGCCGAGCCGCCCATCTGGATGTAGTAGTCGGTGCCGACCACCGTCTCCCGCAACGCGCTGGAAAAGAATCCGGCTTGATACAGCGACACGTCGCCCAGCCGCCGAAGAGTGCGGATCCTCCCGTCGCGATCCTGCTGCAAAGCCCGGTGATAGAGGACGGCGAGCGGTTCGACATCTTTGCGCCCATCCTCGGTTTCGGTGAACAGCTTTTCCGCCGCGGCAAACTCCGCCAGCAGGTTCACCACGTAGAATTCGGTCGTCTCAGCCAACTCGACCTGCTGATGACTGGCAGCCTCGGCGAGCAGCTCCTTGAAGAGCCCCCTGAGGGAGTGCGAAGCAACCAAACTGCTCATACCTACGACTCGCTCCTTCGTCTGCGGCCCTGAAGCCGGTCCAAAACGGTAGCAATGCCGCCGGTCGAATGCAAAATTGTCTCAATAGTTCCGAAGACTTACCTGACACACGGCCCTGCCGAGTGCCAATTTGCCTTCCTGCCCCAATCCGTGCCTCGACTGGCGGCTTTGAGCGCCCAGGCCAATTCCTTTGTCTCATCGCACGCTTGACCCCATGTAGGCTGTTATCCTACGCGCCTTGACGGATGGTGGCAGTTGGTTATTATGCGCCCGCCCAAGCGTTAGCACTCAGCTTGTCAGAGTGCTAAGGCGATATGGCTAGCTGACGACCCAAATCCCATCCCGAATGCAACTCCGGTTGCCTCGGACCAAAGGAGAGCCAAATGAAGATTCGACCCCTGCAGGACCGCCT
>Ga0070697_100004350_pt1 | contig 10865 bp, 6 predicted proteins | sample KBSK1501metaG_FD_65475 | JGI IMG/M metagenome (GOLD analysis project Ga0070697, IMG submission 65475) | Corn, switchgrass and miscanthus rhizosphere microbial communities from Kellogg Biological Station, Michigan, USA - KBS K1-50-1 metaG | ecosystem: Host-associated > Plants > Roots >... | reverse complement strand
CGAGCGGATCGAAGAAGAGTGCTGCATCGCCCGCGACCTCGGGTAGCGCTCCGCGATTCGAGGAGACAACCGGTACCCTCGCGACGTTAGCCTCGAGGACAGGGAGGCCGAAGCCCTCATAGAGGGAGGGGACCGCGAGTACGGAAGCTCGGCCGATCACTGTTGCGAGATCGTCGTCATCGAGATAGCCGACGAACCGCACTCGTCCGGCGGCCCGTTGGGCGAGCATCGCTCGCTGATCAGGCAACACATGACCGATTATCACAAGCTGGTGCGGCAAGGAATCGCGCTCAACGGCAATCGCAAACGCGTCGATAAGTCGAGGAAGGTTCTTGTGTGGGCTCAAACTACTGAAGGAGATCAGATAAGGCTGAGTGACACCGACGCGGGTGAGAACCGAAATCGCAGGACCGCGACCCGGCGGCCTTTCCGGCGGAGCGAGGTGTGCAATCGTCACCTTCGCGGGTGCTAAACCTAGTTCATTCAGCAGCGCTGTTCTCGAAAAGTTTGAGTCGGTCACGATTGCCGCTGCTCGCCAAGCCGAAGCCCGGACCATCAGAGACAGGACGTTTCGTTTGACCCACGGCATCTCCCCGGCGAGCCCGATGAAATTGAGGTCATGAATTGTCACCACAGAAGGGGGCGATGCAAGAAGCGGAGCTACGTAGCCGAGCGAATGCACCACGTCGAGCGAGCGCCGCTTGAGGAGGCCGGGTAACCGTACCTGTTCGAACATGTAGCGTGCGGCGCGATTCGTCGCCCGGACTCTACAAACGACGGTTTGGAAATTCGGCCGATCGGGCAGGCGCCATTCGGCGGCCTCCTGATTCAGAAAAACCGTGTACTCGTTCACCTGATCGATCGCGGCGAGTCCGTGAAGTAGGCCTCTTGCGTATTCCTCGGTGCCCCCGACTACACCGGGTAGGAGGTACAAGAGATTCAGGCCGACGCGCAGGCCGGCGCGTTTCCGAACCATCAAGAAGCTCTGGGGCCGCCGGCGACCAAACTCCGCACGAAACTACCAATGTTGTCGGGTGCTGTTGGTGCGGCGGCACGATTGACGAGACGGGAGCGGACGCGAGCAGCCTCTTGCATCGCCAGATACGCGGCGAAGCGCTCGAGCCGAAGAGGGTGATACTGACGGATCTGCGAGCGATTCCTCACGACATCCAATGGCTTCACGTCCCACTTGAACGTCGCCGCATCGCGACAGATGTATGCCCACATCGCCTCGTATCCGAATCGTGCTGACCCGTAAGACTCGGGGAACAAGTCCCGGGCCACGAGAATGGCGTCGGGAACCAGGTTGGCCGTGATCGGAATGCCAGGGTAGAGGCTTGGATGTAGCCCATAGTCACCGTACTCTTCGACGAATCGTTTCAACGCCGCGGATTCGGTCGCGATCGTGGCTACCCAGCCGTTGGACTTTTGCGACCGACCGTGAGCGGTCACGGTATAGCCGACGTCGCGGGCTGTCGCGGCCAGGGCGGGGATACACATCGCCATGAAGACGTCGGGGAGGATCGAGTGATATACGCGGCCGGTTCTCCGCCGGATTTCATCCGGGATGCGGCGCGCGACCACGGAGTGATAGATGGAGGGGAGAACGTAGTGCCGCCAACCACCCATCCTGAGAACGAACCTCGAGCGATGGACCAGATCGGCCCATCGCGGTGCGGTCTGAGGTGCCATTCGTTCGACGTATGCCTTGCGACCGGCGGCTGGCCACACATAGATATGCTTGGGCCAAATGTAAACTTCGGTCTCTCCGTCGATGTCTCTGATCAGCCGATCGATCGCGCCTGGCAGAAGAGCATCGTCGTCTCCAATGATCAGGAGGTAATCGCCCGACGCGTGCGTGAGTGCGATCTCCCAGTTGGCGCTCATGCTGACCCGCGATCCTGAGTTCACATACCGAAGCCGCGGATCTCGGACCGACTCCACGAACGCTTGAGTTCCGTCTGAGCTGGCGTTGTCTGCGACCACGATCTCGATCCGTTCGGACTTCTGAGCGAGCGCGGTGTTGAGTGTCGCGCGAAGGGTCTCAACTCGCTCACGTGTCGGGATAACGATGCTGATGAGTGGCCTCGTTGACATCACTGGGCATGGACGGTTGAGTGCTCACGCCGCGCTAGCCAGCGACCGATCGCCGGTAGTTCATCGGCACCGTGTGATTCCATCACTGAGATGGCCACGATCAGCGCCGGAATAAAGAACCAGTAGCGCTTGTCCAGTCCTGAGAGTCCGGAATACTGGGTCACGATCCCGGCCGCCGCGACCAAAAGGCCGAGGACGACTGGTCCGCCGGCCTTGAGGACCTTGACGCCACGAAGAGCGACGGCGAGGTGCCAGCCGATGAAGACAAGGCCGCCGACCAACCCGGTCTCTGCAAGGACGCGCACGAACATGTTGTCGGATGCAACAGTGGATGCGCTTTCGCCCTGAGGTGAGGTCCAAGCAGCCGCGAAGGGGTGCTGCCTGCCAGAATCGGGAAACTCCTGCAGCACGTAGAACGGTGAATTGCCCCAGCCGACCCCGGTTAGCGGATGATCGACGAACGTGTTCCAAGCAGTCTCAAGCATGATCCGACGCCAGAAGCTCGAGAGATCTTGGTTCCCCCCAGCCAGTCTACCGCCCGAAATTCCCGGCGCGGAAGCCGGTTCGGCGGGCGATGGATTAGATGGATTAATAGGTGAGTTTGGCACTGCAAGAGTTGCCGCGGAAATCGCGAGAACGATGCCTGCGGCGCCTGCTAGAGCGACGACGCGCAACGGACGCATCACCCAGGGCGCAAGTACGACGAAGGCGAAGAGCTCGACTCCTCCCGCCGCCAGCGCGCCCAAAGAGAACGTCATGATGAGTAGCACCGCCCCGACGAAAGCCGCCGATAGACTCGCCAGGCGCGCCCAGCGACGCCGACTTAACGCTGCGAGCGCGAGGGCCAACGGGACAACGGTGAGAAGGTAGTTTGCGGCCATCGAAGGCTCGAAGGCGAGTAACTGAAGTCGTGGCACCGCGATGCCGAACGTTTGAGTAGGTGCGATCACCACGTTGCGGTGAATCAGGTGGTCTAGGTCGGTCACAATCGATGACGGAGAATAGAAGTTCAGGACGTCCAAGATGCCCGCGAGTGTCGCAGGTACGAGGGTGAGTACGTAGACCGCGACAGCCTTCAGCGCATCTACTCGGGTGCGCACCATCGCGAGTGTTGCCCAATAGGTGCCGACGCAAATCGCCAGCGCAAGCACTTGGCGTGCGCCCTTGTCCCACAGCCTTTCACCGCGGTATTCCTGTAGTGGGCTCGAATTGCTCTGCAGTACGGAAAGAGCCGCGATCATCAGGAACGCGTACAGAAGCCCACTTGTAAGGTCAACCCTCGGGAGGCTGCTCGAACGAAACATCCAACCTAGGAGAGGAACGACGAGAAGTACTAGCAGGATGGTCGAGAACTGAAGCGAGTCCTTAAAAACGCTCGGCAGGAAGACGAGGTCGGTGAATGGAAGGCTGAAAACGAACCCGTACCAGACGAGGTAGAACGCCGCGGGTGGACGGGACTGAGTGACGTCACGAGTTGTCATTGCGGATGAAAGGCTCAACTCCTACGACCCGGGAGGCGTGCGAGTCGGCGGCAGGTGCGGTTGACTCGAAGCGGTCGAGGCCAACCCAATGATCAATTCGGTATAACGACGGACCAAGGGTTGGAGCCGATAGGCGTCGGCATGGAGACCCCTCGCGGATTCGCCCGCCTCCGCGAGGCGATGGCGGGCACCTACAAGCATGCGCAGTATCTCCGCGACCCCCTCGGCGGTCGCCGAGCTCCAGCCAGCAGCGGCCTGAGCAAGCTCGCGAGAAATCGGCGCATTCTTATCCATGATCGCTAGAATCGGCCGTCCGGCTGACATGAACGTCATAGCTCGCGACGGCAAACAAAGATCTTCGAGCCCGACCTGCAGGACGACCGCGCAAATGTCTGCGGCTTCGACGAGGAGCTCGAAATTGTGGGTGCTCTGATAGGGCATCAGGTGCAGGTTCCGAAGATCCAACTCGCGCACAAGATCTTCGATGCGTTTGCGCCTCGCGCCGTCGCCGGCGAGGAAGAAACGCACTGGAAGGTCCCGCACCAATGCAGCGGCTGACGCAAGCGTTTCCACGGGATGCATGACGCCCATATTCCCAGCGTGGACAATCACGAGATCGTCAGGCTGGACTGGAAGTCGAAGCCTACGTCTCGCCTCGGTCTTCGCGCCAACGTCTGGCCTGATGTGACCTAGATCCGGCTGGCTCCACATAGGAATGACCGCGATGTTCGTCCCGGGAACTCCGTAGGCAGCTGTTAGGTGGTCGCGCATTACATCGGTCAGGGTGATAACGAGTTGTGCCTTCGCGAAAGCTGCCCGATTCACTCGCCGCCATACCCAGATAAGCCACCGCGGAAGCCCAGGCCAACCTGTCCGCGCGAGGATGTCTGGGTGGATGTCCTGCACGATGTAAACGAACGGAACGTTGAACCTGCGCGCAAGGAGCGACCCGAGCGTCGCCAATAACGGCGGGTTATGAAACGTCACAACGACGTCAGGCTGCTGGACCCGCGTTGTCGCCCGCCACGCTCCGTAGAGGAAGCGCAGATAACCGAGAAAGCGAGTCACGAATCGCTGTCTCCCGCGAAGTCGGCCCATTGGAATGCGTCGGATAGTCAGTCTGCCAAAGACTTCATGGTCTGGCGCATCGTGAGCCTCGTCGAGATAACTCGGCTGACCAACGATTGCCAAAACTTCCGCGCCCGCGTCAGCTAGCGCCTCGCAGATCGTCGCGACGACCGTTCCGGTGGCTGCGACATCCGGGGGGTAGTACTGGTTTAAGACAAGAATGCGAATTGGCACTCTCGCAGGGTAGCGGCTCGCAGACGAAGTCCAGCGCGCTGCTTCTCGTACGTCAGCCCGACGCGCGAGATGCACGTGGACGGCTTTCCCAGTTCCCGAACTCGCGGGCGAATGGCAATTCCGTCAACAGGTCGGGCCGTCAGTCACACGACTCCACTATTGGCCGCGGAATCGCAAAACGATGAAGACTGTTCGAAGCGCGATATTCAAATCGATCAAGGGACCAAGATGACGAAGGTAGAAAAGGTCGTATTCGAGCTTGGTCAAATTATCTGCCACTGACCCCGCGTATCGGTATTCGACCTGGGCCCAGCCGGTTAGCCCGGGCCGGACGAGTGTCCGCGCCCGGAAGAGCGGGAGTTCGGTTGCTAACTGCTCGACGAACTCTGGCCGCTCCGGACGTGGACCGATTAGGCTCATCGCACCACGAACGACATCCCAGAGTTGCGGAAGCTCGTCGAGTCGACTCCGACGTAGCGCGCGACCGATCCGGGTCACGCGCCGGTCGTCGGGAGTCGCCCAAACTGCCTGGCCGTCCGATTCGGCATCGCGCCGCATCGTTCTGAACTTGTGAATAACGAACGGGCGACCGCGCTGACCTACCCGAACCTGCCGAAGCAAGATTGGTCTGCCCGAATCGAGCCAGACCATGATCGCGATCAGGATCATGACCGGCACCATGAGAACCGAGAGCAATCCGCCAAGTAGAAGATCCGCGATACGTCTCGCGCGGGCATAGAAGCCACGAGCGTGGGTCGGAAGCTCCGCATACCAATCGGCCTCCAACGATGAGGCGAGGACCCTACCGGTGATCTCTTCGTAGATCGCGGTTGCGGGAACGGTTTCTACGCCGTGGTCAAAGCAGCGAACCAGCTCGTTAAGCAGTGTCGGGGGAAGGCTTTGCGTTTGTGCGATGACAAGCTCGTCAACGCCAAGGCCGCGCACCGCCGCCCACAGGTCGTCATTTACTCCCACAACAGGCACGCCGAAAATCGCGTCTGTCTCCTGGGTGGGAACCAGGAAGGCCTGTAGGCGATAGGAACTCCTCGAGTCGAGGAGGACACGAGCCGTCCGACGCGCTCCTTCGTCGATGCCCACGATCGCCACCTTCAGGTCGAAGACTTCGCTGCCGACGAGCCGCGCATATGTGCCGCGCCAAGCGAGTACTGCCCCTGCAACAATTGGGAGAGAGAGGAAGGTGGAACCTCGCGGCGCGAAGAACGGCTCGGCATAGAACAGGACGAGAACGAGAACGATCATGCCGACAAGCGCTTGACCAACCGAGGCGAGCAAGCGCCACGAGGCCGAACGGCCAGCCGACTGCCCATCGGCGATTCTGAGCGCCATGACCCACAAGGCAATCGACGCCGCTTGCCAATATTGGACGCCAACTCCAGGCTGGTAGTTCACATCGAAGGCCCCCCAGATATTGGGTGCGATCCATGAAGCGAACGCCGCGGCAAGCGCGTCGCCACCTACCAGGATGAATCGGAGCTCTGGATTACGCAGAGCGACCGCGCGTCGGTGTGGCGCGCGGATTTCCTCGTTCTTGCCGGCCGCGCCCTCCTCGACTCGCGGGGACCTTGCAGTTGCGCGCCCCAAAAGCCTAATCTCCAGTCTGGCGCCCAGTCGAACGCCGCTCGCGACTGCGCGCGGCCGGTTCAGCCCCCGATGATAGGTACGCGCCTGATCGACTCACCGCGGTGACCGATTCAGGTTTTTGGGTGCTCCGAAGCAAACCGAGTCACCAAAGCCCACTTCACTGAGTCGGCATGCCCGCCGAAATTTGGGCCCGGAGTTGGATTGCCCCTGCGTCCCCCGGCCGGATCGCCAGCGCGGCGTCGAGCGCGGCGATTGCGTCGGCCCGCTGGCCCGTGATCGCAAGGGCACGCGCGAGGTCAACATAGATCTGAAAGGTGTCTTGCGAGGCGCCGAGTGTGCCGATCGCGCGGCGCGCGATCGAGATTGCTTCGGATGGCCTGGAGTTGGCGAGAAAGACATGTGTAGCGGTCATGTACAAATGCGGGTTTGTCGAGGCGGGATCGAGCGCGAGAGCCCGCTGGACCGAATCGAGGGCTGCGGACATGTCGCCGATGACCTGCATGACGACAGCTCTGGTCAAATGCGCCTGTGGATTATCTGGATCAACTCGAACCCCGCGGTCCGCCACCTCCCGGGCTCGCCCGCCAGCGGATGCATCGCCGCGCTGCGCAAGAAGCAGATTGGCGCTGGCGAGGTCTCCAAGGTACACGACGTTGTAAGGCGCGAGTCCGGCCGCTTTGTCGAACGCCTTGATGGCGTCGGTCGTACGCTGAGCGGCGATGTAGGCGAGACCCAATCCGTCCCAATATTCGGAACGACGAGAGTCTTCGCCGACCGCACGCGCGGCAGCAATGACCGCTTGCTGCGTGCGTCCTGCGACTCGGTGCTGTTGCGCCTCGCGGATCGAACGCGACGCGTCGAAGGCCGGTCCGATCGTCGCGGCGAGAAGGAGACCGACAGCGCAGCATGACCATGCGGCGACGCGGCGGAAACTCCATTCGGCTTTGCGGTCGATCCTCGACTGATGGCGGGCTCCGGGTGGGGTGATGACCGCCTGTCCAAGGGGGCGCCCGCTGATAACGGCGACCACCCCTAAGCTCGCCCAGAAGAGCCAGTCGACTGCGATGTCACTGACGGTCGTAAGTCCGGCGCCGAGAAACGCCGCCAACATCGCGGCAGCCATCCAAGCAGCGGGACGAAATCGTCCCCTTAGGACGATAACTATCGCTAAGACCGCGCTCGTGATGAAAGAGGCGAGACCCGCCACACCACTGGTCGCCGCGATTTGCGCCGGCCAGCCATGCGCACTCGTCGGCAGGCTCTGCTGGATTTCGGCAGGCTCCGACTCTGACCGGTACCTCGGGAACGCAACGACGAAGTTGTCTGGGCCGTATCCAAGAATCGGGCGATCCCGCACCATTTGGATGACCGCTGCGTAAAGCCCGATCCGGGTATCCGCGGACTGCTCGAGACGTGGAGCCAACTGCCCGCCTGTCGCGTCGGTGCCTGGCGCTTCCACCGTTCCAAGGACGCGGGCACCGAGGGGAGTGAAGAGGAGCACCAGGACAAGCGCGCCGACCGAGACGACCCCGCCTACGAGACCCATCGTTCGTGCTCGGGCGCTCGGATGCCGCAGCCACACGAGTGCGATCACCAAAACGCCCGCGACTGCGATCCCGATGAGAGCGGAGCGCGTCTGTGTCACGAGAACTCCCGCAAGGAGAAGGCACGCGTACAACCCGACCGCAGCTCGGGTCAGCCCGCGGAGAGCAGCGTCGAGGAGAGCGAGCGTTAGGGCGCCAGCGCCGAGCACGGCGAGGTACTCGCCAAGTGTCGTCGTCTGCCCGAGCGTCGAAAACGGCCGTCCAGACGTGGTGACGTTCCAGTCGAACGGGTCTCTTCCTATTAGCTGGACGAATCCGTACGCCAAAACAAAGACCGAACCGGCAAGAGCGCTCAAGACGACGGCGGTTGCTTCGGCTCGTGTTCGAACGAGCAGCGCTATCGCGAAATAAAGAACACCGAAATCGAGCACCGTCGCGAGACCCAGCATGCGTGCATGAGTGCCGAAGAGAGCGACATTGACGTCCGCCGCGAACACGGTGGCGAGAACATTCGCGGCGAAGAATGCGAGTACGGGCACGTGGATCCAGGACCAGATGACGAGCGAGCGGCCGAATTGGATTAGGAGTCCGGCCATCACTCCGGCCAGGGCGTAGGCGAGCCCATGGCTCAAGAGCGCCTTCACAACTGGGAAGGGAAAGTCAGCCGAATAGTCGAAGACGACGGGGACCGCGAAGACCTTCGCGCAGACGAGGGCAACGCCAAGCAAGCGCAGGCGCGACGCGCCGATGTCTGGACCTGGGTCCGCGGCGCGCGCCGTCTGCAAGCCCCGCCAGCCGCGCCGTGTCACGGAGAAAGACTATCGGGGCAGATCGACGACGAGCTCAGCGTCGGAAATCAGGGCGCGGGAGACAGCGACTGGAAGAAAGCGCGGATCGTCACGGGGTTAATTGTTCTCCCGTAGTCCCAGGTCTTCTCGCCTCCACCACCGAGCATGCCGACCTTGAACGCTTCGGCCCACGACTCCTGCGGCGAATAGAGCCACTGCGTCATGCCGACCTGTTGGTATGAATACTGGGCCGCTGTATCCCACGTCCCGGGAAACCCTCGGAAGCTCCAGTACTTGCTACGGACCTCCAGCGGGGAGAGCTTGTGCTCGAGGACGTCCTGGTAGGCGTGTCCGACCTCGTGGAACGCGGTGTTCGGCGTCATGACGTAGTCGGAACGCACCGCGAAGATCGGCTGCCCAGAAGCGTTGAGCCCGCGATACCAGGCATCGCCGCCATCTATCGGGTCTGGGTCGTCATAGTCGATCTGTGGCACCGGCGGCAACACCGGATAGAGCTGTCGCACCTGGAAGTAATAGGGAAGGAGCTGCGCGCCGGCATGCGTCGACGTGGGTCGCGGCGTCGGCGGTCGAGGCATCGGCGTCGGAACAGGGCTGGGGCTCGCCGTCGGTGAAGGGGTCGCGGCATCCGCCGTCGCGACTGCGGATTCGGTCGCAGTGGGACTCGGCGAGACCGTCGCTCGCCCAGTAACACATCCCGTGAGAAGGGCCACGCCGCAGAGCGCGATAACGAATCCCCTCATCGACATGGTCCCTAGGTTAGAGCTCGCGCGGTTCCGGACGGTGTCCGGCTGCTACCGGCTCGGGACGAAAAAGGATCGGGGCCCTTTCGGGCCCCGATCCGAGGTCGCTATGTGCGTGCGCGCTTGTTAGCCACCCGCCTCGCTTGGGTACTCCACGAGACGGTCAGTCGAACCGAGGATGTTTACCGGGTTCTTGTTCGTCGATGCGTCCCAGATCCCGGAAACCGCCGTGATGCTGAAGGGGATCGCCATGCCGGGCGTCGTCCCGGCCGAGATTTGGCAACCCGTGGTGCAGCCGGTCGTGTTGAGACCGGTGAGGGTTGTCGTAATCGCAACCGTGAGGTTCGTGGACGGGTTTGTCGTTGCCGATGCGTCCCAGGTGCAGCTCACGTTGAGGCCACACTGAACCGTGGCTGTGGTGCCGTCCTGGTCCTGGATGCTGATCGTGCATGTAGTCGCGCCGGTCGAGCATCCGTTGGTTCCGGTGCCGTCCATCTTCTTGCTGAACGTGAGGACATACGTGTCGCCCGCGAAGCCGTAGTCCGAACCACCCGTTGACTTCGCCGTGATGTCGGCGTCAACGATGATCGGCGGTGTGACATCGGCCGCGCCTGTCGTGAACGTCACCGAGGCGGTGCCCGGCGGGTTCACGAGGCTCACGTTGAAGACGTTCGTGATCTCGTTGTTTGCCGTCGGGGTGAAGGTCAGTGTGTAGGTCGTGTTCGACGGCAGAGTCTTGCTTGTCGTGAGGCTGAACGCACTCGCTGAAGTTTGCTGAGTCGTCGGGCAGGGTGTCGTGCTGAACCCGGTGATTGTTGGGTCACCGCTGCCGCCGCTGCTCAGCGTGAAGTGGCCCGGTACCGTCGCCTGGGTGGCTGCCGGGCAGAAGATCGCCTGCGAGAAGTTGACGGTCACCTTGCTGGTGCCGACCGAACCCGAGGCGGAGCTGATCGTCGGTGCACCGCCTGGAGCGGACTGCGCGGACGCAGTCTGGCCCTGCGGAGCCATGATGGTGTTGCCCGAGCTGTCGATGAAGTTCGTGTTGCAGGTCGACAAGCTCGCGGGCTTGCACGTGCCAGCTGCCGTGGCCGGAGTCGGGTTGACAGCCGGAAGCGCCGGAGTGTTCTGGTTGAGGTCGACCTCAACAAACGCACCCGGCGGGAGCGCCGTAGTAAGGAAGAGGTTCGCGGAGGTGACGCCTGTGGTCGGCGCTGTTGCCGAGTCACAAGTGGGGGTGTTGTCGCCAGTAAGCGCGTCGTTCGTGCTGTTGGTCACGTTCTTGACCGCCCA
>Ga0070697_100004349_pt1 | contig 10867 bp, 9 predicted proteins | sample KBSK1501metaG_FD_65475 | JGI IMG/M metagenome (GOLD analysis project Ga0070697, IMG submission 65475) | Corn, switchgrass and miscanthus rhizosphere microbial communities from Kellogg Biological Station, Michigan, USA - KBS K1-50-1 metaG | ecosystem: Host-associated > Plants > Roots >... | reverse complement strand
GCTTTCGCCGCTGTCGGATTCGCTCGAGCGTCGACATCGCCGATCCGGATCGAGCCAGAGTCCGGTCTGACCAGACCCTCAATAGCGCTGAGCGTGCTCGTTTTCCCGGCTCCGTTCGGCCCCAGCAACCCAAAGATCTCCCCCTCGTTAATTCTGAGGGACACGCCGTCAACGGCCCGCTTCGGACCATAGCTGACATGGAGGTCTTCGACTTGAAGAGCTAAACGATGCGTCGCGGTCTCACCGGTGGAAGACAATGTGGAAGCCAAATTATGCGTGATCCAGCCAGACTCGAAGGCTCGATGTCATGTGGCTTAGGGAACTGTTAAGAAAGGGGCGTCGAAGCCGACCCTACGGTGGAGTTCATTCCAGGTTTGCGGCTAGCGGTTTTGCAACCGGTCGCGATCAGACGGCCGCGTTGATCGCGTTCTCGCGTGTGACCTTTGGGCGAGCGAGTATGCGCTCCGCAACGAGGATACCTTCTTGCGATGCCGGACGACCATGACCAATTTCCAGCCGGGGACGGCCCCGGCCGCGGCCTCAGGGAATAGCATGGAGCGATGGCGGCATCGACATGAGTGCAGAGGAGGTCGCAATGTACGGAACCATCATGCGCGCAAAGCTCAAGGCTGGCCAGCAGGATGCTTTCCGGCGGTTTGCCCAAGAGCAGGGAAGCCCGACAGACGCCAGCGGATGGGTCTCAAGCGAGTTCGCGGTGGAGGACAAAGACCCGAATCGGATCGTCGGGATCATCCGATTCAGGGACAGGGACAGCTATGTCAAGAACTCGAGTGCTTCGCAGACCAACGACAACTACAATCAGATGCTTAAGTTCCTGGAGGGTCCCCCGGAATGGATCGACGTCCACTATGTCGCCTTTCAGGGTGAGACGCTCAAGGAATATATGGTGACGGGCTCGATGCCGGGCGCCTAGCAGCTACAGGACCGGCCCTGGAGGTCTCGGCGCCTTTCTTGATGGCGACGACTACGGACGAAGTCGTCTTAGTAGCGGCACTCCGTGACATCAGCAACGGAAATGCCAAAGCTCGTCAACCTATTGGCGTCGGCGCGCGATCGATGAGCCTGCTTCAGGCCTGGCCGGATTCTGTGCCGGAAAAGGCGCGCTCGGCGGCTGAGCGATCGAAGAAATCCTCCATCTTTACGATTCGTCCATCCCGCATCGTGAGCAGGTTGTAAACGCGCTCGACGCCGGGCGGCCCCTGGTCCTCGTGCCAATGGGCGACGGCAAGGATCCGGTCACCGGCGATGGCAACGCTCTCCATGTCCCTGGCCGGCATCTGCTTGGCAGCGCGTTTAAGGACGGCCGATGCTTCTTCGCGGCCGTTGCACTCCGGCGGCGGGTCGCCAAGGCGGTCGCTGCCGATCCATCGGATCTTCTCGTCCATCAACTCGGCCAGCGGCGTGATGTCGCCAGAGCGCATCGCCTCGTACGCCGTGCGGAGCCGAGCTACGTCCGCTTCGGTAACAGGCACTTTTTCCTCCAATCAGGTCCGACGCCTTGGAGTATACGGACCGGGATTTGGGCGTGGGTCTGCCGAGCGTCCGGGGACCGTCCGCCAAGCGTTCGGTGGACCGAGGGTCCGTCAACACAAGCTCTTGAACCGGGCGCAGCGGTGAACCAATAGGCTTCCTTCTTCGCTGTGCAGCGTTCGCGCCAACGTCATGGCCCATCATGCGGACCATCCGGACTTCGTGTTTCTCGATCACCTGATCATGGGTGGTTGACTCTTCAGGTCGGACGCGGAGCTGGAGTCGACAAGTGGTGGCGGGAAGCGTACCTTGATCAGAGGAGGAGGGCGCTAACGGCAGAACTAAGGCCCACACGCCCACGCGGCGCGGCTGGCTCCGCGGCCGGGATACTCACGTTCCTGATCGCTGACATCCGCGGCTACACGCACTTCACCCAGCAACGAGGCGACGAAGCGGCGGCGCGGCTGACGCGTAAGTTCGCGGAGATCGTACTCGAAGGAGTCGAAGCCCACGACGGCTCGGTGCCTCACCTCCGGGGTGATGAGGCTCTGGCGGTCTTCGGCTCCGCCAGGCAGGCCATCCGGGCCGCCGTCGAGTTGGCGGTCACCCTAGCGGACGAGACGCGACGCGAACCGGACCTGCCACTTACAGTTGGCATCGGCTTGGACGCCGGCGAAGCGGTCCGGGTCGAGGGTGACTACCGCGGCGGTGCCCTCAACCTGGCTGCCCGGCTCCAGGCGCAAGCCCAGCCATTCGAAGCCTTCGCGAGCCAGGCCGTCGTCCACCTCGCCGGGGTGGTGCCCGGCGTTAGGTACGAGGAGTCAGAGCTCCTGGAGCTTAAGGGGTTGGGGGAGCCGGTCAGGGCCTTTCGGTTGAGGGCCGAGTCCGCGGCGGCCGAAGCGCAGGCCCCGGAGCAGCCCAGAATGCCCGCGCCCGAACTCCCGAGCGAGCTCGACCCGATCTCCCCGCTGCTGGCCGGCCGCGCGGCGGAGTTGCGCTGGCTGCGCTGGTCGTGGCGCCAGTCTCGTCGAGGCGCCGGCCGAGTGGTCAGCATCACCGGTGCACCGGGCATCGGCAAGACCCGGTTGGCGGCCGACCTGGCCGGTGCAGTCCATGCGGAGGGCGGCCGGATCTTGTACGCGTCAGCTTCGGGGCCGGAGAGCCTACTGCTGGTGACCTTAGAGGCGGCCAGGACGGCCGAGGCTCCGACGCTAGTCGTCCTCGACGACCTCGACGCCGTTGGCCCGGCCTCGCTTGGCGCGCTTGGTGACCTCGCGCGGGACGTCCCACGGCGCCCGATGTTGCTGCTGGCCATCTACAGCGACGAGGCCGGCGGCAGCAGGCTGGAAGGAGTGGTTGGCCAGGCCGACCCTCACCAGGCCGGCCGGCGCCAGCTGCATCCGCTGGATGCGGATGCGATCAGGGAGATGGCCACGGCCTATGCAGGCTCTGAGATGTCGCGCTACGTGCCCGCCGAGACGATCCTCCAGATGACCGGTGGACTTCCCCAGGCTGCCCTTCGCGCCGTCGGCGAATGGGCGCGCCAGGAGGCCAGCCGAAAGCTCGGCGAGGCGGCGACGCGAGCCGCGGCAGGTCGCTCGGAGCTGCGCGAGATCGAAGCTGAGGTAGCCACCAACCTCTTCGATGTCCAGCTGGTGAGCGAGCGCGCTGGCCTCATGTCGGCAGTCGGAGGCGTCGCCGCCAGACCGGTGGAAGCCAGCCCGTACAAGGGACTTGCCAGCTTCGACGTGGCCGACGCCGGCCTTTTCTTCGGGCGCGAGCGGCTGATCGCAGAGATGGTCGCCCGCCTCGCCGGGTCGAGCTTTCTCGCCGTAGTCGGCGCGTCCGGAAGCGGAAAGTCGTCCGCGGTGAGAGCCGGTCTGCTGCCGGCCCTCGGAGTTGGTGCCCTGCCTGGAAGCGCTGCTTGGTTGCCGGTTGTGATCCGGCCCGGGGAGCACCCACTGCGCGAGCTCGATCGCGCTCTTTATGCGGCGTTGCCCGAGGGCTTGAGGCCGCGGCTGGTCGGCATAGACGACCCCCTTAGGGCGGCGGTCGAGGTCCTGCCCGACGGACAGCGGCTGCTGGTGGTGGTCGACCAGTTCGAGGAGGCGTTCACGGTGGCCGCCGAACCTCGAACCAACCGCTTCCTCGCCACGCTGGTCAGCACGGTGGAGCAGGCGCCGGAAAGCGTCGTCGTCGTGGTCGCCATCCGCGCCGATTACTACGGGCGCTGTGCCGCGCATCCACGCCTGGCCCGGCTGCTGTCGGCGAACCACGTGCTGGTCGGACCGATGGAGGCCGACGAATACCGCCGCGCGATCGGGCAGCCAGCTCGGCTGGCGGGCGCGCGGGTGGAGCCGGCCCTGGTCGAGGCGCTGGTGGCCGAGGTGGCCGACGAGCCGGGCGGCCTTCCGCTGCTCTCCAGCGCCCTCCTCGAGCTGTGGCAGCGGCGCACGGGTCGCGCCATCCGGATGGAGTCGTACCTGGCGACGGGCGGCCTCCGAGGCGCGATCGCGCGCCTCGCGGAAGACGCCTACCAGAGCCTCGACGAGGCGGATCGCGACATGGCCCGGTCCATCCTGCTCCGGCTGGCGGGCCCCGGCGAGGGTGAGTCGGTGGTGCGGCGGCGCGTCCCGCTCGCCGAGCTGGACGTCGAGCGTAACCAGTCTGTGGAGCGCGTGCTCGACCATCTGGCCAACCGCCGGCTGGTCACGGTCAGCGAGGGCAGCGCCGAGGTGGCCCACGAGGCCCTGCTCCGCGAGTGGCCGCGGCTGGTCGACTGGCTCGAAGAGGACCGCGAGGGGCGCCGCCTGCGCCAGCACCTGATCGGGGCCGCGCGCGAATGGCAGGAGCGCGGCAAGGACGCCACCGAGCTCTACCGCGGACCGCGGCTCTCAGCGGCCCTCGACTGGACCACCCAGCACAATCTCGAGCTGAACGAGCTCGAGCGTGAGTTTGTCACCACCAGCCGCGCACAAAGCCAGCGGGAGCTGACCCGCCAGCAGCGGCAGAACCGCCGGTTGCGCAGCCTGCTGGCCGGAGTCGCTGGGCTGCTGGTGCTGGCGCTGGTCGCGGGCTCGGTGGCGGTGGTCCAGCGTTCTTCAGCGCTGGCCGCCTCGCGCGTCGCACTCGCCCGCCAGCTAGGTGCCGAGGCCCTGATCACGGCCCGGGTCGATCAGGCAATGCTATTGGCCCGCCAGGCCGTTCTTCTCGATCCCTCCTCCCAGACCCAGGGCACCCTGCTCGCGACGCTGCTGCGTAGCCCGGCGGTGCTCGGTACCTATGCCATGCCGATCGACAAGCGTCCCCTTGGGCTCGCGCTGAGCAGCGACGGCACCACCCTCGCGGTGCGGGACAACAGCAACGGCATGCGGTTCTTCAACACAGGCAACCACCGCGAGTCGTTTCCGGCGCTCTCCGACTATGGCCAGTCGCCGCCGTTCTACGCCGGTCCCTACTTCTTCGCGATGCACCTACCGAAGAACGGCGCGCCGACCATGGACGTCTTCGACGCGCGCAGTATGCGCCTCGTCCGCAGCCTCGAGACCGATCCCATTTTCAACAATCAACCCACTGGCTTCATAAACCCGCTCGTTGCGAGCCCCGACGGCCGGAGGCTCTACTTCGCCTGGACTCTCGTCAACGAGGACGATAGCGACGGCCCAGCATATCTGGACAGCTGGGACGTGGACAGTGGCGAGCTCCACGTGGTGCCTCTCGGCGCGGACGGCATGTCGGGCGCCGCGATGCTGCCCGGGAACCGGCTCCTGCTGCTAACGGACACGGCTGCCATCACCCTCGACGGGGCGACCCTGCATCCGGTCAACTCCGTCGCCGTCAACCTCTCGACGCCGTTCGTCGCGATCAGCCCCGACGGCAGGACCCTCGCCGTCCAGAGCCGCGATCTCAGTGGGGGGATTTTCGGAGACACCTTCTCGCTCGTCGACCTGACCACGGGTCGGCGAACCCCCGCCGCCGGCTCGCACTCGGCGCAGATCGACGCCATGGCATTTACGCCGGACGGCCGGTCTATTGTCACGACCGGCGACGATGCCAACGTCATCGTGTGGTCCACCGCGACCGCCGCCCCCGTCGAGACCCTGACCGGACACGCCGGCCGGATCGCAGGCCTTGCGATCGGTGCCGACGGCAGCACGATCTACACTAGCGCCCTCGACGGGGTGATATTCGGGTGGGACCTCGGGCGGGGCCGGCGGTTCGGGAACCCATTCACCATCGGCAGCGCGGGCCCGGCCGGGCAGCGATTCGGGCAGCCAGCGCTGGCGGTATCCCCCGATGGCTCGCGCTTCGCCATGCGTGGGGCGAAGGGCGACGTCGCCATCGTATCGACCCGGACAGTCGACGTGCAGAGCTCGTTTGGCGACGGCGCGGATGTCGGCGTCCAGGCGCTGGCATGGTCGAAGCAGGGCCAGCTCGCGGTCGGCGGCGGGACCGGCCTACAGCTCTGGGACGCGAGCGGCGCGCCCAACCTGGTGAGAACACTTGCAGGGGTCCCGGGCGTACCCAAGGCGATCGCATTCGCTCCCGACGGCGGCCGCCTCGCTGCGGTGACCGTCGTGCCCGCCCCGTTCGGCAGTCAGCAGCCTGATGACGGCTGGCTGGGGGTCTGGGACGTAGGCTCGGGACAGCTGCGTATGTCCGTCCATCTCCGCAGCGGCGGAGAGGCAGTGGCTTGGGCCCCCGGTATGCGAGAGGTTGTGGCCGGGACGGACGGGAAGTATGCGTGTTCGCCGTCGCAATCGACGCCAACGTGCGGGCGCGTCCTAGTTGTGGACGCGGCCAGCGCCCGCACGGAACGGGAGCTGCATACCATCGGCTGGCCGGTCACAGCAGTCGCTTTCGGGGCTGGCGGAGCCCTGCTGACCGGTGACTGGGACGGGATCGTCCAGCATTGGGACTGGCGGACGGGACGGCCGTCGGCGGGCACGCACGGGGTGCTGGTGGCGCCCGGTCCGGTGTCGACGATCTCGGTCGACCAAGTAGGAGGTGCGTTCGCGACCGGCGGAGGCAACGCAGGCGGAGTCAAGATCTGGAACGACGCGAGCCTCAGCCAGTTCGGGGCCGCCTTCTCTTCCGATGGCAAACAAATTCCGTCGGCTTCCTACACCCCCGACGGGAAGTACCTGATCGTCGTATTCACAGACGGCTCGGGCGCAGTCTGGCCGGTGTCGCCGCAGGCAATGATGGAGCACGCCTGCCAGGTCGCGCAGCGCAACTTCACTCACGAGGAGTGGAACAGGTTCGTGCCAGGCCACGCCTACGCGAAGACCTGTCCGAGCTTCCCTTCCGGCTGATCGGGCCGGTCGGCTACGTCGGCACGGTACAGGCTACCCGTTGGCGTTGCCGTCGATCTTTCCAGTGCGGCGCGGACCGACCACAATAAACGAAGAAGCCGGAGCACGGCTCCAGCTTCTTCGTGATTCGACCGCAAGCTCAGTACTGAATTCCGCTACGGTGCGTGCTCAGGTCGTCAGGCCCCGCCGCGGCGTCGGCGCCGCCGCCCGTCGAGACGGTAACTGTCGTCGTGGCTTGCGGCGCCAGGCTCCTTAGCCAGTAGCCACCGGCCGCGCCAAGAATCAACACTGCGGCAACGGTCAAAGCGATGACGAACCCCTGGATCGAGGATCGACGGAGCGGGAATGTGGCTTGCATTTCTTTGACCTCAGAACCGTTTGTTGCTGACGCGTCCGATGCTAGAGCCCTTTCGGAGACGGCTCTATGCCGTGCGGCACTAAGCAGGTGTGACGTTTGTCGCAGGCTGTCCGCTCAGGCCCACATGCCGCACCCCGTCAGCAGGGTGGCAAGCACCAATGCGCTCACGAGCCGCGTCATCATCTCCGCTACAACGCGCCCTGGTGTTGAGTAAGCAGAACTGGTGGCGGGTCTATCTAACGGCAGGGATCGCGACCGAGACCTTTTGCCCGCCACAAGAGGGACACGCATGGACCGTCACGACGGTGGCCCCGACCAGGCTGACCGCGTGCTCGACCAGCGGCCGGATCATTTCCTGACACCCTTCGCAGCGCACCAGCTCGGTTTCGTGCTTCTCGCCAGTCACGCGGATTCCCTTACAGGAGAGGGTAGATCAGTTCGGGAAAGGCGTCAAGGCTACGCCCGGCTCAATGCAGGCTGGACAGGGATCCCGTGATAGCGAACCGCCCGGGTCCGACAACGGTCAAGAACGCGAAAAGGGCGAGGGTGGCACCGAGAAGGCTGACGTTGCGGAAGAAGCTGCTCCGCTGTGTCCGTCGCTGGGTTGCGTCGGAAAACCTCCAAAACGGGTGGAAGAGGATCGTGGTGGGGATCAAGAAGGCCGCCACCATCAGGACCCCGACGTCCGGCCAGATGCCCAGCACCGTCGAGAGAATGGCGAGCACGAGCCAGGCGCCGACCGGCCAACCAGCGACATAGGGAACCGGGATCTTACCCCTGGCGGTTGTCACATACCGGTCGTGGTTTGCAATATGGCCCTGGGCGGAGACGACGAACAATGCGACGAAGAGGATCCGACCGACGAGGAAGATCGCGCTGGCTGCAACGCTCATTGCCTCCAGTCACCGCTGCCGGCATGATCAGGCCGCATCACGTCAGCTTACGGTAGCTTCGGCCACGGCGCCGCTGACGCAATCGGCCAGCCGGTCAGTCGCTAGGAGCGCTTGCGGTCGGGTCCAGCATGTGTCCTCGAGCGCGACGCCACCGTCAACACAAAAATGATGGCGGCCGCCCCCAGGATCGCGGTGAGGACGGGCACACCACCGGCGGTCATATCGCCCGGAATCTTCCAGCGAAACATTTCGACCAGGAGCCAGGAGCCGAGCAGGGCGCCAAAGATCGCGCCCACCAGACCATACGGCGTCCGACCCTGCGTCATCCGCTCGGCGACGAAACCACAGACCGCGGCGATTAGGACCAGCACGACGAGGTTCTCAAGATTCATTCAAACGCCTCCACCCCGAGTAACCGCTCGACTTCATGGCTCCTGTTGCTGGCGGCCGCCTTCCATGGAGTTGTGGCCGCGGCGCGACGGGCTCGTCACGGGTGAGATCTCGCGATAATCAGGAGATGCCGCAGCTCGACGGTAAGGCACGTGCCGAGCTACCTGACAGCGCCTTCGCTTACGTCGATTCGCGCGGCCGCCGGCGGCTGCCGATCAACGACGAAGCCCACGTCCGCAACGCGCTTGCGCGCTTCAACCAGACGAGTTTCGAAGACGAAGCAGCGCGAGACCGGGCACGGACCAGGCTGCTTCGGGCCGCCAAGAAGTACGGCATCGTTCCCATTGGTTTCATGACCGGCCAGCTGCGGTCGCAGAGCCGGCAGGCGGCGGCCGGTCAGGCCGTCATCGAGCTGGGCGGGATTGGCACGCCCGAGCAGCTGGAAGCGCGGCTTCGGACCGTGCTCGGCGACCCGACGTTATCGGTCCTGTACTGGTCCGAGTCGGTGGGCGCCTACCTCGACGGCACCGGGCAATCGGCGGCGCTTCCTGGCGAGACGGACACTCGCACCGCCACGCTGCTCGATCGATTCGGCCAGCCGATGACCGCCCTGGTCCACGACCGGGCCGTGCTCAAAGATCCCGACCTCGCCAGGTCGGTGACGGCCGCCGTCAGGCTCGCCATCGAAAACCAGTGGATGCACAGCGAGATCCAGGCCCGCGCCAGCGAGGCGCGCACGCTCCCGACCGGCTTCGTCACCTTCTTGTTCAGCGACATCGAAGACTCGACGGGACTCGTCCAACGACTGGGCGAGCGATACGAGCGATTCCTGGGAGAAGTGCGACGCCTGCTCCGCGCGGCGATCGCGGTGACCGGCGGCCGCGAGGTAGAAGTCCGCGCCGACGAGATGTTTGCGGTCTTCGAGCAGGCAAAGGCCGGCGTCGAGGCCGCCGTCGCGATCCAGCGCAATGTTCTGGCTCGGAGCTGGCCGGACCGCCTTCCGGTCAGGATTCGAATCGGCCTGCATGCGGGACAGCCGACCCTGACGGACACCGGATACCTGGGACTGGCGGTTCACACCGCGTCCCGGATCTGTTTCGCCAGTCACGGCGGCCAGATCCTGCTGTCACGCGCGGTTGTCGAAGCCGTGGCAGGCGCGCCTCCGGCCGGGATTCGATTCAAAGACCTCGGTCAGCATCAGTTCCATGGCCTGCCGGCCCCCGAAGCGCTCTTCCAGGTGGAGGCTGATGACCTCCCGGCCACCTTCCCGCCACCAAGGACGTTCGCCGCTTCGGCCGCTGCGACCTAGGCGACGGCGGCTACCGGCCCGCCGTGGCGACGCGCCAGTGTGCGGCCACGCGCTCCGCGGAGAGCGCGGTAGGGTAGATCGCGACCTCCTCGAGCACCGCGTTATTGAAGAACCCGTCGAAACGACGTCCGATGGAAACCGGACCAGCAGTCGCTACAGGGGCTGCAACCGCCGGGTGCGCACTGTCGAGCTGGCCGTTGATATACAGGGAGGCGACCGTCCCGTCGTAGGTGGCGACCACGTAATACCAGGTGTTCAAGGCGAGGGTCGCCGAGGAGACGAGGGCGGGGTCCGCGCTCGCCGTGAGCCGCAACTCCAGCCGTCCAGTAAAGCTGTTGTTCAGCAGCTCGAAATAGTCCTTCGCGACATAGATGCCGTAGCCGGATTCGGTGGTCTTCTTGATCCAGAGCTCGACCGTGATGTTGGTGACCTTCAGGCTGGGTGAGCCGGGGACGGTGGCCCCAGCGGTGGCGCCATCGAATGCGACCGCGGTGGCTTTGTCACCGGTCAGCGCGCCCGGCTGTCCGAGCTTGACGCCGCCGGCGTAAGTGCCATCGTTTCCATTGGTGGTGGCGTCGGTCATGGTCGTCCCGGACGTTTCGCCCATCCGCCAGTAGCCCGCGGGAGCATCGGCAAGGATGGCGGCGGCGTAGCTCTGGCGGGCGGTCGGCGCGACCGGCGCTCCCGGCCCACCGGGCGCGGCCGCCGGAGTGGCTGCACAGGCGGACAGGACAACGGCGAGCAGCAGGAGTGGGATCGCCTTCGTCACCCCAATGCAACGGCAGCCCGTGGGGGCGCCTTGCAGAACGGCGCGCCGGCCGCGTCCGGTTAGGCACACTCTGTTTGATGGCCAACCCGACGACGCTGGCTCGCCTGCATCGTGAGATCCGGGCGTGCACCCTGTGCGTGGAAGCCGGCTACCTGGCGGCGGCTGCGCCGGTGCTCAGCGGATACGCCGACAACCGCATGATGCTGGTCGGCCAGGCGCCCGGCGCGGTCGAGGCGGTTCGCCGGCTCCCATTCCAGGGACGCTCCGGAAAGGTGCTGATGGCCTGGATGGAACGCGCCGGCTTCGCCTCCGAAGAGCAGGTCCGGCGCCGCGTCTACATGA
>Ga0070697_100004348_pt1 | contig 10868 bp, 10 predicted proteins | sample KBSK1501metaG_FD_65475 | JGI IMG/M metagenome (GOLD analysis project Ga0070697, IMG submission 65475) | Corn, switchgrass and miscanthus rhizosphere microbial communities from Kellogg Biological Station, Michigan, USA - KBS K1-50-1 metaG | ecosystem: Host-associated > Plants > Roots >... | reverse complement strand
GGGTCATGATACCTCTTTAGTGGAAAGCGAAAGGAAAGTCGAAGACAAAAAGTGAAATAGGGTGACATCCCTTCAACATAGCTAGGCTGACTGTGTACACTAGCACAAGATACGTATTGTGCGGTGAATATATTATAGCGGATTATTCGGCAATTGACTATACCCTTTGGCATGCTTTGTTGGCTGCTTCGGCTTTTGTGCCTTGTTTCAAAGCCATATTATCCTTTGTAGATTTTTCTGTTTTGTTACTGTTGCAAGTCTTTTCTCTCTGTATGCCGATAGCACCTATTGTTCTTTTTGTTCTCCTTTAAACGCAATACTTATCTTCTATCTGCGCATATGCGTTTGTAGGGGGTCCATATGTGATAAGCAAACACCTGCCTTGCTGGATATCGTCATTTGGGATAGTGTGAGGGCCACAGTTACAGTTATTGACATATTCTGTCCAGCTTTTTACTTGAGCTAAAGATGACTGAGCATCACCGGTGCTATTATATACCGCGAGGAATGTATCCCCCTGGGTATTGCATGCGCTTACGCACACCGTCGGGTCGCGGAAGAAAACAGAGGACTCAGGTTGTGTTGTAACCGCCGACTCTGAGTGACTATGAGCATCGTCTGTAGTCCATCCATCGAGGAATTGATTCAGCGATATTGAGTAATTTTCCTGGCTCACCGGCAACCCATTTGCCTTAAAGTCATTTATGATAGCTGATGCTGTGTAGTTTGTTGCTATGGCCGGTGTTGTAACTGCTGTAGCAATAGACGTTGGAACTCTTGTAGCGCTAGTCGTAAACGATGGAGCGTGTGCTGGTGTAACGGTAGCATGAATGCTGGTAGTTGAAATGCGCCCTGCATAAAAGGCAACAAGCCCAAATGTGCTAAGAGCTAGCAGCACAATCAAAATGTGTCCTATGACAGCGATACCCCTTAACCAGTTTCGCCTGACCTTTGGTGGGGGCGGGCTAGGTGGCAATTCGTATGGAATAGTTTGCTCATAGGGATTAGCCAGTACGGTAGGTTCTAACCTACCGTAAACGGTATCGTCGTTTCCATCAAACTTATATGTATTCATATATTTTACCTGCTGCTCCTTTATAAGTTCAGACCGCAGTTAGCATATTCAGTGTGCGTAGCTAATTGCGCTTGTAAAGTAGATAACTCTTGTTGGCGCGCTACAGCGATATCACCCGTAAAAGGCGTAAATGTCCATTGTTGTACTTCCTCGCTATTGGTTAGTTGGGTTATCTGGGTAGCGCTAGTATCGATAGTGCCAGTACCAGTAATGGGGCATGAGCCTATGGCTGCTGATATGGTGATGGCGTTTCCCTTCACATGCTCTTCTACAGCGACCGGCAGGATGCCAGTGGAGGCGCCGGGCAAAGCCACGTTGGGACTGCCTGGTGATGAAGTAAGTGGCTCTCTATTCTCGTGGGGTTTTTTAGAATTTAGACAATAGATCATAAATCATCAGAAATACGGCTTATAATAAAACGTTTTTACACCGTTCGCTTCCCTCTACAGGCTGCTTCAGGCGCTACGTCGTTTACGTTGTAGACATTTCTATGTGACATGAATTGGCTTCCTGCCTGTTTTTATAGCCATATAGTCGAGATTACTGGCGAAAAGATATGATTTCACACCAGAGACTTTGGAAAACGTTTGCTGGTAAACGTTTTCCAAAGTATAATCGAAAAACCCAGCTTTGTCAAGAGGTTCGACGAGGAATTTTGTATGTCACAAGCTGGGCATGCCAGAAAAATGTGCTATACTGGTCGCTAGATAAGAGCATTGGGCTATAAAATTGACGGCCTGGCATTTCCTTGGTATTGTTTCAAGATATGTCAACGTGTATCACGGGGTTTGTGGTGGAATTGGGTGAAACGCGGCACTACCTACTTGTGTGTTGGTTGGGTTGTGTGCTACACTATGCAAGCACGAAATTATGTTCTAACAAGGAGGTTATCAATGGCCCGAGGCAGTAGCTACGGCGAGGATTCCCCGCTGCCCCCAGCACCAGTTACTCCTCAAACAAATATTCCCCGGCGTGCTACACGGGAACTTCCAGCGATAAATGACGAGGAAGAGCAGGAAACGCGCGTGGTGCCGGCCAGGCAAACAGGAATCATGACGCATCATTATGAGGAAAAACATCCGCTGGCACGTCATCGTCACTGGATTAATCGCTTGCTTATTTGCATGATGTGCATAGTGCTGCTTGCATTTGTAGTGATTATTGCAGGCATGTCCCAGCGGCCTGGTGAGTCGCAGCTTGTGAATGATCCAAGCGTACAGTCTTTCCCCATTCAAGTCGGTGGCTCCTATAGTGCTTTCTCTACATGGCAAAACAGCAATGGACCAATAGCTGCTAAGACTCCAATTCCGGTGCGCACGGGTCCCTATTCTGTGCTGGGCAAGCCTACAATTACGGCGGATCTTATCAATCGCGTGCTTGCCAGCTATAACTCCCCTGCGGCGGGCCTGGGGCAGCAGATGTATGATTTAGGGGCGAAATACGGTATCGATCCTGTTTACGCTCTGGCTTTCTTTATGCATGAGAGCCTTTTTGGCACGACAGGTGAGGCCCGGGCCACGCTCTCGCTTGGGAATCTCCGCTGCATACCTACACGTCCCTGTATTGACCAGGACAGGGGAGGGTATGCGCAAATGTACAGTTGGGTAGATGGATTCGAGCAGTGGTACAAGCTGATTCGTAACCTGTACGTAGCGCAATGGGGACGCGTCACCATTGATCAGATCATTCCTAAGTATGCACCCAACAGCGACGGCAATAACGAGGCGGGATATATTGCGGTTTTGAAGCACGAGATTGATGCATGGCACACCGGGATCCTCAGGCCGTGATCAACCCCTGCTCCAGAGCTTTGCTCATTGCTTCGGTACGACCGGAGACATTGAGTTTTTGATAGATATTGGCAAGATGGAAGTTGACGGTGCGCTCACTCACATACAGGCGTGCCGCTATTTCTTTGTTGCGTAGTCCTCGCGCCAGCAGTCTAAGCACCTCCTGTTCTCTTGCCGTCAGTGCTTCACGTGTAGAACTGCCACGTGCTTGCTGGCCGAAGCGCGAGATCAAACGTCCCGCGATTTGTGGCTGCACCAGCACTTCACCACGCGCAACTGTGCGCACTGCCTGAGCCAGTTCACCGGCTGCAATATCTTTGAGTACGTAGCCGCCGGCACCAGCGCGCAGCGCCTCATACAAATCATCTTCGCGGTCCAACGATGAAAGAAACAAAATCTTCGTGTCGGGGTTGAGTTGTTTGATTTGACGCAGTGCTTCGAGGCTCTGTCCGTTGGGGAGTTGTGCATCCATGATTACGACCTGGGGACCCAGCTCCAATGTCTCGCTGACTGCCTGCACCCCATCGATCGCCTCGCCGACAACATCCAAATCATGATAATTTTCCAGCAGGTGACGTAGGCCTGCCCTTGTGACCGCCAGGGCGTCCACTAGCAGCACACGGATAAGCGTATTTTCGACGACTTCGGGTGCTCCCGGTTCTCGTGTTCTTTCAGCAGGAGGATTTGTTGTCTCTGTACGCGTGCGCTGCACATACGGTACGCGCGCCGATACCTGTATCCCTTGTTCAACGCTAGTATTGATCTCTAGTGATCCGCCCAGGTGCTCAATACGCTTACGCAGAAAGGCAAACAGGTCGCCGGTTGCGGTACCCTGGGCCTCTCTACCCGCCGGTGTAAATGGTGGTGCAGGGGCCTCGTTGTTGGTGAAAAGGCTCGCATCGTTCTGCCCTGGCGGGACGCCGTCATCCTCGATGCTCACCTGGGCTTCGTCGCGCCCGTAATTCAGTGCAAAGCGCAATTTGTGAGCATTCGCGTGATGCTGAACTTGCGCGAGCGCTTCCTGGGCTATACGATAAAGCAAACGCTCGATTTCGCTGTTTAAAGGGCGTTCCTCGCCGGAGAAGAGAATGCGGCTGGAGAGTCCCAGCGCTTCTGCCGTCTCTTCTACTAGTTGTGAGATCGCCTCGCCCAGTGTGATGCCGGACAGTTCCGGCAATGGCATATCGTCACAGCCTGAACGCAGCTTGTACAGCATTTCTCTCGTCATCTGCTCCAATGTTGCTAATCCGCCGCGGATGGCGTTGACATCGGGGATCTGGAGCATAGAGGAGACATCATTATCTACCGTGTCACTGCGCACGAGGGTCTGTAGCGCGTTGAGTTGTAGCATCATTGCGCTAAGTGTCTGTATAAGATGGGCATGATCGGTTTGCTGTGTAGGATCATTGAGGCCCATAGGTTTTCTCCAAGGTGTTTGTTGATTGACCGCTGCAATACATTATGCCACATCTAATACCAGCTTGCCGTCTTTTGCGTCGATTTCCACGGTGTCGCCATCATGGACGGTTCCGTCGAGTATGGCGCGAGCAATGCGGTTTTCGACTTCTCTCTGGACGACGCGTTTGAGCGGACGAGCACCAAACTGTGGGTTGTAGCCCAGGGTTGCCAGTAGTGCTCTGGCGGCATCGCTCAGGTGCAGTGTGATGTGACGGTCGGCCAGGCGAGGGCGCAGGCGATTGATTTGTATGTCAACAATGTTCATCATTTGATCACGGGTGATCTGCTGGAAAACGATCACCTCGTCAATACGGTTGATGAACTCGGGACGGAAACCCTCTTCGCGCAGGCGCTGGCGTACCACGCGTTCTGTCTCGTCCTCATCCATGCCATCAAATTCATGCAGCCAGGCAGTGCCTACATTACTGGTCATGATAATGACGGTATTTTTGAAATCGACGGTGCGTCCCTGACCATCGGTGAGGCGACCATCATCGAGTATTTGTAGTAGCACATGAAAGACTTCTGGCGCTGCTTTTTCGATCTCATCGAAGAGTACGACGCTGTAGGGGCGACGACGCACGGTCTCCGTCAGTTGGCCCCCCTCTTCATAGCCAACGTAACCGGGAGGGGCACCGATTAAGCGCGCGACGCTATGCTTCTCAATGTACTCAGACATGTCGATACGAACGAGAGCGCGTTCATCGTCAAACAAAAATTCTGCTAAGGCTCGTGCCAGTTCAGTTTTACCTACACCTGTTGGACCCAGGAAGATGAAACTGGCCAATGGACGATTTGGGTCTTGTAAGCCAGCACGCGTACGCCGTATGGCATCAGAGACGGTCTGCAGAGCCAATTCCTGTCCGACGACACGCTCACGCAGGCGATCCTCCATCTTGAGCAACTTCTGTACTTCACCTTCCATCAACCTGGTAACGGGAATATGGGTCCACTTCGAGACAATCTCCGCAATATCCTCGGCATCCACCTCTTCTTTGAGCATACGCGCACCTTTGATGCTTGTCAGCTTCGATTCCATATCCTGGATACGGTGCTCCAGGTCGGGAATGGTGCCATAACGCAGTCGTGCCTGTAAGTCGAGGTTATACTCACGTTCGGCCTTTTCCAGATCGACCTGTGCCTGCTCCAGCTCTTTCTTCAGCCGGCGAATCTCCTCGACAGGCTCACGTTCACTCTCCAAGGAGAGGCGTAGAGTGTGCAGTTGCTCGCTCAGGTTAGCAATCTCTTGCTCTACTTTGGTGCGTCGCTCGCGGCTTGCCAGGTCGGTTTCTTTTTTCAAGGCCTCTTGTTCCACCTGCAACTGCCGGATGCGGCGATCCAGCGCGTCAATCTCGCTGGGAGTGCTGTCCAGTTCTACGCGCCGCCGGCTGGCGGCTTCGTCAACCAGGTCGATGGCCTTATCGGGCAGAAAGCGGTCGGTGATGTAGCGGTTTGAGAGTACCGCGGCGGCCACCAGCGCGCTGTCTTGAATACGCACGCCATGATGCACCTCGTAGCGTTGTTTCAGTCCGCGTAGGATACTGATGGTATCCTCGACCGAGGGCTGATCGACCATCACGGGCTGGAAACGGCGTTCCAGGGCAGCATCCTTCTCGATGTGCTTGCGGTACTCATCCAGTGTGGTTGCGCCTATGCAGTGCAATTCGCCGCGCGCTAACATTGGCTTCAGCATGTTGGAGGCATCCATCGCGCCTTCCGCTGCCCCGGCGCCTACCAGGGTATGTAGTTCGTCAATGAAGAGGATGATGCTCCCTTCGGAGCTTGTCACTTCTTTCAATACAGCCTTCAAGCGTTCCTCGAACTCACCGCGATACTTGGCTCCTGCAACTAATGCGCCCAGGTCAAGCGTGACGACCTGTTTGTCGGCCAGTGTTTTCGGTATGTCGCCGCGCACGATGCGCTGCGCCAATCCCTCGACGATGGCGGTTTTGCCTACGCCTGGCTCACCTATCAATACCGGGTTGTTCTTGGTGCGGCGGCTCAATACCTGGATGACACGACGAATCTCCTCGTCACGACCGATCACCGGGTCAAGTTTGCCTTGCTCCGCCAGTTGCGTAAGGTTACGGCCATATTTTTCTAATGCCTGGTATTTCCCCTCGGGATTCTGATCGGTCACGCGCTGCACTCCACGGATGGATGTGAGGGCCTTTAGCACGAGTTCGCGGGTGAGGCCGGCCGCTTTTAAGGTGCTCTGTACCGGCTCATCTGCGGCTTCGAACATAGCAAGCAGCATATGCTCAACGCTGAGATATTCATCATGAAACTTGCCCATTTCCTGCCAGGCACCTTCGAGTAGCCTGCGCAGCCGGGGCGAGATGCCTGGCTCACTACCGCCGTACACGCGGGGCATGCGTTCAAGCTCGGCGTTGACCATGCGTTGTGCCGCTGCCAGGTTGCCTCCGGCCTTCTGGATAATTTGTTGCACTACGCCGCCCTCCTGCGCAAGCAGAGCGGCCAGTAAGTGCTCAACCTCGATCTGGCTGTGGTTATATTGTTTAGCCAGTTCATTAGCCTCGCTGAGGGCTTCGCGAGCTTTATCGGTGAACTGTTCAATTTTCATAAAAAAACTCCCGGGTTATAGTTTTTTCTAGTGAGAAGTATAGCATGTTGAGCCAGATATGGCAAGAAAGTATGAGTATATTATTATCAAGATTTGGAATCTGATATCTTAGAAGTAGGCAGGAAACAGGGCTATTCCTTAGAAAGTCTCTTTCATTATCTTCTCTGTACGTAGTGACATGGCGCTTTAAAAGTTGAGCAAAGCAGGGTTCCAAGGGGCGGCCGCCCCTTGGCGGGGTGTGGGGTGTCCCCCTTTGGCGTCAACTTAAGCAAAATGTACCTGACCAACTGAAAAGCAAGCGAGGCGGAGTCAAACCTGCTCCAGTAGGAAGTAATCACTGACCTACTGCAGGAAGGAGCAACTCATGCCTCAACGAGATCATTCTAGCGTACTGCCTGCCGACGCGCAACCCACAGCCGATCTGGATTGGCAGCAGCTGGTTGAACAACGGATGCCAGCGGATCTGGAAGCCCAGGCTCGCGAGCTGAAAGCCTTTCAGCGAGTGCGTAGCCTGCCATCGGCGCTGCACTTGTTGCGAGGACTGCTCTACTAGGTGCTCAGTCACGCAAGCTTGCGTGACGTGAGTGTATGGAGCCGGTTGATCGGGTTGACGAGCAAGGTCATCTCTGGTCAGGCCTGGGACAACCGCTTGCTGGGCAGTGCCGACTGGCTCTTGTGGCTCTTCAATGCGAGGCTTTCAGCCCCCAAAGGCAGCGTTGGCGAACATTCCCAGCGCATCCTCGTGGTGGATGCCACCCATGTCTCTTGCCGAGACAAGCCAGCGGACACCTGGCGCTTGCACATGGCCTACGACGTGCTGGCAGGACGGCTGGCCTGGGTGCGTAGCAGCACCCAGCACGTGGCTGAAGGCTTTGCCCATCTGCTGCTGCGCCGGCGTGGACGCAGGAGCAGCGGTTGGATGTGCTCGCCTGGTTGCGCATCCTGCCGCCTGGCCTCTCTGAACGCCAGGCGATGGTTGTGGAGCAAGAGCACTGCTTGCCGGTCCGTCTGATCGCCCTGGTCTTGCCGGAAGAGCAAGCCGAGGCCTTACGGCGGCAGAAACAGCGGCAAGCCGGCGACAAAGGGCGCACGCGCTCGCCGGACGCGCTCTTTGTCGCCGGCTTTGTCCTGCTGCTGACCACCCTAGCAGCCCAGTCGTGGTCCCCAGTGCGGCTCCTGGAGCTCTATCGCGCCAGATGGCAGATTGAAGTGCTCTTCAAGCGCATCAAACAGGTGCTCTCGATGCACCTCCTGCCAGCTCAGACCCCACAGGGCGCGCAAGCGCTGATCTGCGCGCTGCTGGTGGCCTGGATGCTCATCCATCGAAGACGAGGTCGAGCACCTGCGTCGCCAGATGAGTGATGGCGAACCAGTGGAGTGCCCCATCAGTAGTTGGCTGCTGGCACATCTGGCCTTTGAAGGCTTGCGCAAGGTGCGCGAAGGGGACTGGACGAACTCGCGCCTGCGGGCCCTGCTTGCAGAACTGCGCCGCCTGTTCGCGCAGCGGCGCCAGCGTCCGCTGCGCGAACACCAACGTCGCTATCAGTTCTGCCAGCAGGTGCTGTGCCAGGCGGATCTCGTCATGCTTTTCGGTTGTTCAAGTGCTTAAGTTGACGCCAAAGGGGGACACCCCACCTTTTCCCTTTTTTCCAGGGGTGGGGAGGGGAAGAAGACGACTTTTAAATAACCCTGAGGTAGGAAAATGTGTCCTCGACAGGATATATCCTGGTATGTTACACTCTTGACAAGAAGAGGAGAGTTTGACCATCAGGTCGTTTGCTGTGCAGACTGCTGAGGAGGCAAAACAAGTGCTTATGGAAGCCGGGACGCAAGAATAATGATGTTTGTTGGGAACAGATGACACAACAGTTAGAGGAAGTACAGACGACAACGTATATTGCGGCGGCTATTGAGAGTATACTCTTTGTCTCAGGCCGCCCATTGGAGCATGCTGAGTTGCGCAAGCTGCTTGATATTGATGATGAGAGTTTGGCAAGTGGTTTGCAGGCATTGGCGCAACAATTAGAGAGCCAGGGACGTGGTATCCGTTTGCAGCGGCTGGGTGAGCAAGTGCAACTTGTGACGGCGCCGGAGAACGCCCGCTACGTCGCGGCCCTGCTAGGTTTGCCGATGACGGCCAAGCTGACAACTGCGGCCATGGAAACGCTGGCCGTCGTCTCCTATCGCCAGCCCATCACTCGTTCTCAGATTGAGGCCGTACGCGGTGTAAATAGCGATCGTGCCCTGGCAAGCCTGATCCAGCATGGCCTGGTAGCAGAAATAGGCCGGGCACAGACTGTTGGCCGTCCCGCGCTCTTTGCCACAACCCTCGAATTTTTACAGCAATTTGGCCTGACAAGCCTGGATCAACTGCCGCGAACAGATATAGGGGCTGAATTAAGTAAGGCCGGGGGAGAGTAATGTAATGCGCCTTGGTCGTCACATGCCCTTACATTCAAATGCCGTAAAAGCAGCAGAAATAGCCAGGTGGCTTGGCTGTAACACTATTCAAATCTTTGCCAGCAACCCCACAGGCTGGCGACCACCGGCGAGTAATCCAGCGAGCAGTGTAGCCTTTGCCGGGGCTGCACGCGACAATGGGCTTGATCCTGTCGTTATTCATGCACCTTATCTAATCAACCTGGCCTCACCAGATGAGTTTATTTGGGAGAAGTCTGTTTTTCTGCTGCGTTGGACACTGCAACGCGGCGCTCTGCTGGGTGCTGCCTCTGTCATCTTTCATACAGGAAGCCACCGGGGTTCGGGTGTCGAGGCTGGTATCGCGCGTATTGCCGAGGCGATTACAGGTATTCTGCCTGAGACGCCGCCCGAGGTGATGTTGCTGTTAGAGAACGACGTCGGAGCTGGCAACTCACTTGGAGGTAGCTTTGAGCAGATCGGTACGGTGTTAAATCTGTTGCCGCAGTACCAGGAACGTCTGGGGGTCTGTATTGATACAGCGCACCTATGGGGTGCGGGGTATGATATCTCCAGTGCTGCTTCCACACTTCAAGTGCTCCAGCAATTTGATGAAGTAATAGGATTGAGGCGATTGAAAGTGATCCACCTGAATGATACTGAGATGGCGCTGGGTAGTCGCCGCGATGTCCATACACGTATAGGTGAGGGCATCATTGGTGAAGAGGGTCTGCGCGCCTTGCTCACTGATCCCCGGCTTGATCATGTTGCAGTTTTATTGGAAACGCCTATTAAGACCGATGATCATGATAAAGAGGATTGGGAACACGATAAGCAGCAACTGGAGAGAGTGAAGGGGTTAATAGGGAATGAAGTCTGGCAGTCCGCGGATACAGAAACTGAACACATGACAGAAAGTGAGGCGAGTTGATGGCAAGTTTCGATTTTACCGGTGAACACATATCGATTGTTGATGACAACAATTCTAGGGTGGATCTCAATCTACAAGAAGGCTTAGACCTGTTGCATTGGTTGTCTAACAATAGGGATGCAATGCTTAGCCTTACACATCAAGGCCCCTCGCAATCCAGGGAAAAGCGGCTTGAGCTTGAGATTCGCCTCTACCAGGAGGATTTGGAGTACCTGGACAAATTGAAAGCAGCTATCCCCAGCTTGCATGAATCCAGGTCTGCTGTCAAAATACTAGATGCCCAATTGGACCCGATAACTGAACGAGCAATTCAACTGCTCAAAGAACTTCAAGTCGAATACAAGATTCATCCCTTGCTTGAAGACAACGATGCATTCGCACAAGGCTAGAACTGCAATTGCGCGCGTCATCTCCTAAGGGTACCTGCCGCAATTCTCATGAAATGGCAGCCCCCGAGGGCTGCCATTCCTGTGGACGAAATCCCGGCCCGCCACACTGCTGCACATCGTGCGCCTCAGCGCAACGACCATCCTACAGGGTCATTTCAGTTTTCAACTGGTGCCACGCCTGGCGCGCATCTTCGACCGACCCCTCGTCCTCAATGGTCGAGAC
>Ga0070697_100004345_pt1 | contig 10871 bp, 11 predicted proteins | sample KBSK1501metaG_FD_65475 | JGI IMG/M metagenome (GOLD analysis project Ga0070697, IMG submission 65475) | Corn, switchgrass and miscanthus rhizosphere microbial communities from Kellogg Biological Station, Michigan, USA - KBS K1-50-1 metaG | ecosystem: Host-associated > Plants > Roots >... | reverse complement strand
TTTCAGGCGCGTTGTCGTCGGACGCCAACCAACTCACAACTCTCTTCGCAGTAGCAGGCCGACACCGAAACGAGTCTGGGTTGTTCCTATCTGCTTGAACCCACAAGCGAGATAAAAATCCTCTGCATGAGGATTACCCGTTACATGGAGCGCCATCGACCCTTGCTTGCGTGCGATCTCTGCGCAGTGTTCGATCATCAGCTGTCCAACACCGTGCCTTCGAATGTTCGGCTCGACAAAAAGCGCATCCAGTTCGGTTTCTCCATCCCCTCGAGGCTCTATTGCAGAAAAACCTACCGCTACACCGTTCAACTCCGATACGAATACCCGTCCTGCTGCAAGCTGTGCGAGCGGAATGTTGATAGCATCTGGATTGGCAAGCAGTGCCTCGCGATCGCCATCATTCGTAAGAGAGGCACGCAGTTGCAACGCCTCAAGCGCCTTTTGCTCGGTGACGGCAGCGGTGCGAATGATGATGTTGTTTGTCGCAAGTGTATTGGCCATGCATTCTTCTCCCAGATAGGAGTAGAGTTCACGCCAGAGCGCGGCGTCATCGAACCACTCCTTTTTGCACCTGGTAGTTCTCATCTAAACCGCCGAATATACTACGAAGACCAGCGTGTAAGCCGTCGAGGACTTGGCGTAACCTTTGTGGCTCAACCCATGGTTCCCTATTGTGCAAGGCGAGCCAGAGGACGGGACTCTTAGTCGTCCACTTTCTTGATTTCTTCTGCGTTTCGATCTGCTCAATGGGAGCTTAGCAATCTTCGGTAGCATGCAAACAACTCAAACGGCCACCCTTCGCTGCCGTGCGGCACACATGAATTTAGATCAGTCTGGCTTTGTTTTGCGCGTGTGCCCGTTAACTCCATCACCAGCGTCCACGGGCCGCCCTCAGCCGACATTTCGGACTTCATCGTGGCGGAGTCTGGAGAAGATAACTTTATGGTGGACCGGCTTTTGAGCGACTTGCCGCCCGCCTTCGATTCGCCCTCGAACGTCCAGGTATCACCGTCGACGGTGCCTTTCGCTGAGTTGCTCCGGCCTGCACTGTTGAATTCATAGAACCTGTAAACCTTCTCATCGGGGTCGTAGGTCAAGACAGTCAGCGTTGTCATGTGGCCGATAAGAGCCAGTGTTTCGGTGTGGCACAGGATGCTGAAACCTCCGGTGAACCACTCGCAAGTTTCCGAAAGGCTCATCCGCCCACCGGGCCCGAGCGGACTTGGCTTTATCTCCGCTTCGTCCTGCCATGTTCCCACGAACACTCCAAGCTTCATGTGTTCAGGACTCGGTTGGAGTGTGCCTCCTGCCTGCTGCGCTGCAGCCGTAACGCCACTAATCAGAGTCAGCGCGACGCTGAGGGTTCCGCGCTTCAACATATCTGTCTCCTTCTGTCCGCAATCCAGCTCATGAGCGGCGGGTAATAGCAAACTTTGCTCCGGTGCTGCCAAGTGACAATGACAGGCTGTCTCAGATTCGTCTTAGAGGGTTGTTAGAGCCCTTCTGCGCGAGGATTAAGGAGTTGCGAGCGGTTCGAGTCTGGGTTGGCTCAAATACCTACACGCACGGTGATGATAGAATTCTCAACGTCCTGCTGGAGGCCTCATGGCCTTGCCGGCCCAACCTTCTCGGGTGATTCGCTTCGGTGCGTTCGAATTGGACGCGGCAAAAGGAGAACTGCGCAAGGCGGGGGTTTCCTTAAAGATACATCCGCAGCCCTTTCGAGTCCTCCTCCTACTTGCGGAACATCCTGGACAAATCGTCACGCGTGAGGAAATCCAACGATCCCTCTGGGGTGACAACACCTTCGTAGACTTTGAGCGCGGGATTAATTTCTGCATCAATCAGATACGGGTCGCACTCGGAGACGATGCTGAAAAGCCTAGGTACGTGGAAACTTTACCTCGCCGTGGCTATCGCTTTATCGGGCCCGCAAACACTGTAGTCGCTCCCGAAGTTGAGGAACATGTCTCTGAGCGCACAGCAGAGGGACTCAGTCCGGTCCAGATTCCTCCTGAAGAGGTACGAGCGCTTCTTTCTCCCACGGCTGTCCCAGCCTCGCCGAGTAGCGCACGTCTTGCGTGGAAGCATACATACCTGTCAGCGGTCCTCCTAACGAGCGCAATTACTTTGCTTGCAGCAGGTATGTACTGGCGATTTGGGGGAAAAGGAAAGCTTACAGACAAGGATACTATCGTTCTGGCTGACTTCACGAACACTACGGGAGACTCCGTATTCGATGGCACTCTTCGGCAGGGGCTTGCGATCCAACTCGAACAATCTCCTTTCTTGAACGTCATCTCTGACGAACGCATTCATCAGACCTTGAGGTTAATGGACCAGGCAGCAGACTCGAAACTTACACCAGAAATGGCCCGCGAACTCTGCCAGCGAACCGCCAGCTCCGCCGTCCTCGACGGTTCAATTGCGCAGATTGGTGCGCAGTATCTCCTGACGCTCAGGGCAGTGAACTGTGTAAGTGGTGAATCGCTGGCGAGCACGGAAGCACAGGCCAGCGACAAAAACCACATTCTGGACGCTTTGGGCAGGACAGCCTCGGAGATCCGAAACAAGCTGGGCGAGTCGCTGAACTCCGTGCAGAAATTTGATCTGCCGCTTGAACAGGCGACTACACCCTCGCTGGAAGCCCTTAAATCCCTCAGCTTGGGCCAAAAAGTCTTGTTGGCATCCGGCGACGACGTCGCCACTCCGTTTTTTAAGCGGGCAATCCAGTTCGATCCTAACTTTGCGCTTGCCTACGCACACCTTGGCATCACCTCTACAGTCCTCGGTGAATCCGGAGCCGCTGCTGGCTATATTCGAAAGGCGTACGAGCTTCGCGATCGGGTAAGTGAGCCCGAGAAATATTTCATCTCGACCCTTTTCTACAAGGAGGTCAGTGGGAATATCGAAAGAGCCAGACAATCTTGCGAGCAGTGGGTCCAGGTCTACCCACGCTCGGAGCTGCCCCACACTTATTTGTTGGGGGCCGTCTACCCGGTCATTGGGCAATTCGAGAAGGCTGTTCAGGAAGGCAAAGAAGCAATCCGTTTGAATCCGGATACTCCCATCCCTTACGGCTTCCTCATGTTTAGCTATATTGCTTTGCATCGCCTCGATGAGGCAAAGGAAACCTACGAACAAGCTCGCGGACGAAAGCTTGATTCGCCTTTCTTCCATCTCGCCCTGTACGAGCTTGCGTTCTTGAAGAACGATGCAGTAGAGATGGCGACCCAGGTTGCCTGGTCGGCGGACAGGCCTGGACTAGAGGACCAATTCTGGGCCTTAGAAGCCGACACCGCCGCCTATTCCGGGCGGGTAAGACAAGCCCGAGACTTTTCCCGCCGAGCCATGGATTCCGCCCAACGGACAGGAAAAAAGGAAGCGGCCACGACGTACGTCGCCGTCTCCAGCCTGCTGGAAGGCTTGTTTGGCAATTTCGGGGAGGCGCGACGACGTGCCGCTCTTGCAATGACGGGTACGCCGAATCGTGATTCGCAGTACATGGCTGCTCTCGCCTTAGCGTTCGCGGGAGACCGGGAGCGAGCGCAAGCATTGGCCGCCGATTTGGACAGGAGGTTTCCCGAAGATACGATCGTACGATTCAATTACCTGCCGACCCTACGTGCGAAGCTTGCGGTCAGCCAGGGAAAAGCTTCCGAGGCCATCGATAGCCTCTCAGCTGCTGCGCAATACGAACTTGGGCAGTCGACGGCCACTGCCTACGATTGGACCGCCTTGCACCCAGCTTTCGTGCGTGGAGAAGCCTATCTGGCCGCGCGTCAAGGCCGCGAAGCCGCTGCCGAGTTCCAGAAAATCCTCGACCACCGCGGGATTGTGCTGAATTCGGCTATAGGAGCGCTCGCGCATGTCGGCTTAGCTCGTGCGTACCTATTTCAAGGCGACACAGCCAAAGCCAAAGCAGCCTACGATGATTTCCTCGCCCTTTGGAAAGACGCCGACCCTGACATCCCTATCTTGAAGCAAGCCAGAGCCGAATACGCCAAGCTGAAATAGCAGCGGGATCAGTCGACGCAAATCGGCAAGCTTTGCCGCCGGTTCAGCTAGGCACTGAGGGATTCCTCCAGGATGAGGGGCAACCGGAGAGAGCCCAATTGAGGTTGCCGGTCACGCAATACCGGGAATTCCCCTGAACCCAAGCCTCTGATTGGAATTATGTGGCATCGGAGGCGGTCCCGCGTCTTCCTGGCTGGCGTCCCATGCTCCGCACCACATAACGCTGAACGCCACAGAAATCTTATGTGGCGGGCCACATAAAATTTCCCAAAGCCACCGAGAATCTTCAGGCAGCTTCGACACCGACAGGCACTCCATGGGCTGGACGAATGACGCGTCCCTCTTTGGCAATGAGCCCAACCGTTTGAAGATTTCTGTCTGCATCGCGTGCATCAGCAAAACAAGACCAAGCTAAATAAGCAAGAAAAAGATCCCTGATCTCATTTGCCCTTCCTGCCGAAAGGCTGCGCCCGGACCGCCCGCTTCTTCTGTCAAGGCTCTTTCGCTTCGCTCCGATGAACGCGAAAAACGCGCGGCCTTGACAGCGCGGGCGGCCAGGCGCCTTGCCCGACTAGGAAGGGTATTTGTTTTTCATGCACCGCTCTGCGGTGCCTGCGGAGCAAAGCCAAACATTCAAAAACAGGAGATTCCAAATGCAACAAACCGAACGAAAACCGCTGTTTGACCTAGGGCAGCCTGTCGCCACACCCGGGGCACTGGCCGCTCTCGAAAAATCCGGACAGAACGCGATGGAGTTCCTCTCGCGCCATGTCACGGGCGACTGGGGAGAAATCCCCGAAGAGGACAAGAAGGAGAACCAATTCAGCTTGGAGAAAGGTTTTCGCCTCATGAGCAGCTACCGCACAACCGCAGGTGACCGCGTATGGGTCATCACCGAAGGAACGCGTTCGCATACCACGCTTTTGCTTCCCGATGAGTATTGATTCAGAAAAAAAGAGACAAGGAGAAAAACGAAAATGAATGCCGCAATCGCAGTGAACACGAGCAGTCCAATTCCTCCCGCTGTGCCTGTGTCCTCGATGCAGGACATCCCGCTTAATCGCATTCAAGAATCGAAGACCAATCCAAGACGTACCTTCGACGAAGCAAAGCTGGCGGAACTGGCGGCCAATATCCGCCAGCATGGCGTCCTGCAGCCCGTTCTCGTCCGGCCTTTGCGGGACAGCGAGGACGGTTTCTTTGAACTGGTGGCCGGAGCGCGGCGTTACCGCGCCTCGAAACTGGCCAAGAGAGAAACGATTCCCGCGACCGTTCGCGAACTCACCGACACGGAATGTCTCGAACTGCAACTCATCGAGTTATCTGTAGTTGGCAACACTTTTCTTCGTTGCTAGTGGTTCCGCGCGTCGTTTACATGTAAACGACGTGCGGAGTTTGCGCTCCGTGGAACCTCAACTTCCGTGTATCATCCGACCATCCCACAAACTCCCACAAACGACTCCCAGTGGCCGAAGGCCGTGAATGGTGGTAGAACTTACTGCCTGATTCGCTGAGGGGAATTGGGAATGGACCGAGCGAGGGAGGTCAGCCAATGAAGATCCTCTTCCTGATCGGCCGAATCCTCTTTGGTGGCTTCTTTCTGACGAGCGGGTTGAACCATTTCATCCATCATGTGGCGATGGCCCGGATGGTTGCGGCAGGCGGTCAGCCCTTTCCGGAGTTGTCCGTAATCGGGTCGGGTCTGCTGATCTTCTTAGGCGGAGCCAGCATCCTGCTGGGTGCGTGGCCACGAATGGGCTGCTTGCTGATAATCATCTTCCTTTTGGTGGTCACTCCGATTGCACATGCTTTCTGGACCGACACCAACCCGAGCGCGCGTGCTGAGGACATAAATGATTTCTCGAAGAACGTGGGGCTGCTCGGAGGGGCGATGATGATGCTGATTATTCCCCAGCCCTGGCCATACAGCATTGCAGCCCGGCTCACGCACGGCGAATCGCTTGAACACAGGTAGCCGGCCTATTTATCAGATGAGGTGTAGCTTGGCACGATTCGCGCGTATGCCGAAGAAAGAGTAGATCTGCCCGGAAACGCAATGGTTTCGTTACATCGGATAACTTCCCAGTTGCCGACAAACCACCAAGTGGCCTGACTGAGGATTGTGAGTGCTATAGAAATTTCTCAACAATTTACTTCGGCCCACTCCCGTCGTTGCCAGGTGAGCGCGGTGTCAGGAATGGTCGCGGATCAAAGAATGCACGCTCCTCCTCGATACGACCTGCTTCGAATCGAAAGCATGCGACGACCGGGACCACAGCCCCTGCGTTCATCTGGTACTCGTAGTGTACGCAGGCGCGGTCGGAGTCGATAACGCGCCACTTAGGCTGCACGCTGCTGGCTCCTTTGGCGACCGCTACAAGGAACGTGCGAACTGCCGAGTCTCCCTTGATCGGTTCAGTGTGTAACGATCCGACAAAAACAGCGTCGGGCGTGAATGGAACATTGGAAAAGTCCTGTGACTTCATTGCAGCGAAGTAGCTGTCCAGGATGCCCTCAGCTTGTGCGCGAGACGTGCTCATCGTATCGCGCAGCTCTTTCATAACCTGAGCAGTTGCGACCATTGCCAATGCTGCAAAGAGACCCACGGCAAACACAACCACGCGAAGGTGTCTCCGAATCGACATGGATAGCCTCACCGAAAATAAATCGTATCTCTGCCTCATCCACACCAGAGCTAAACGGCACATGCGCCGGACGCGAGGACGATAACTTTAGCACAAGTTACACGGCCTCGCGTTCAAGCGACATATCGGTGTGTCGTGAGTTCTTGCATCAAGGCTGATGATCGACGTAACCAGGCGATTGCGCTCACAGCCCCAGCAACCAGGTCCGGGCCGGATGACGGGCAAACCTTCCATAATCCGATAAGGGAAGGTTTGCCGACACCTCGGAAGTGAACTTTGTCAGATTTGCAGGCCTCCTGCTTTGTGCCATACTTTGGGCCGCCTGAAGCCCAGCCAAACGGTTCAGACTCAATCTGGTTGCCGGTGCATCTCAGAGGTCACTGATCTTCCTGATTGATTTTTCGCGCTTGTGCAACTCGATCGTGACTTGTGCCTCACTCGCACACGAGGAGGCGATATGCTGGGTGAAATCCCTCACATGAATGTCGCGGAGAGCATCTCTCTGCATGCGAAATTCAAGGGGAATCGGACTGCGCTGATCTGCGGTGAGCGCAGGGTGAACTGGACCGATTTCAATGCCTTGGTCAACGCCATCGCCAGCGCACTGATACATGAGGGTCTGAAGAAGGGCGACAAGGTCGCTTCGCGAGCCTGAACAGCATCGACGCAGTGGGCGTAATGTTTGGGGTAATGCGGGCAGGCGGGGTTGTGGTACCCCTATCGGCACTGCTAACTCCGCAGCAACTGGCATCCTTCATCGATGACTCCAGCTCGAAATTCATTTTTTGCGATGCTCAGCTACAGGCCCTGGTCGCACCTGTGCTCATTCAGATTCGCATTCCCGCACAGCGTCGAATCGCCGTCGGCTTTTCGGGCGAAGGCTGGAGGGAATTAAATGAGTTCATGTTAGGCCAAAACACTAAGGACCCGTACCCCCAACTCAGTGATGAGGATGAGGCCAACATAATGTACTCCTCGGGTACGACGGGCGTGCCTAAAGGAATCGTTCATGATCACCGCGCCAGGTTTCTCACCGCCCTGGTGCTCGCTGCGGAATTACGCATCGATTCCTCTGCAATCACACTCCTTACTACTCCACTTTTTTCTAATGCCACGTGGGCGATGCTGCTACCCACAGTCTTCATGGGTGGTACCACATCCATGCTCGTCCGGTTTACCCCCGAGAATTTCCTGGATGCGGTAGAGCGGGACCGGATCAGCCACACCTTAATGGTGCCGCTTCAGATTCAAAGCGTTCTTGCCAGCGAAACGCTGCATTCGCGCGACACAGCAAGCCTGCGCATTGTCGTGACGGCTGGGTCTGCCATGCCGCTTGCGACCAAAGAGTTATTTCTTAGAATACTGGGGGACCGACTGGTTGAGCTGTACGGCGTGACAGAAGGCGTTGGGACGTTCTTAAAACCCGAGGAAATGCGAAAGAAGACGGGGTCGGTGGGCACTCCCGGATTAGCGGACTTCCGCATTATTGATGAGGCCGGTCATGAAGTCGAAATGGGAAAAATAGGAGAGATTGCAGGCTATGGCGGAGGTCTGATGAAACATTATCACAATCAACCGCAAGCCACCGAAGATGCTATTTGGCGTGACGAGCGCGGGCGTGCTTTCTTCAGAACGGGAGACATGGGCCGACTGGACGAAGATGGATACCTGTACATTCTGGATCGCAAGAAAGACATGATCATCTCTGGTGGCTTTAACGTCTTCGCGGTTGACATCGAAGCAGTTCTCGCGCGACACCCCGCAGTTGCCGAAGCATGCGTCATCGCAATCCCGAATGAGAAGTGGGGAGAATCACCTTTAGCTCTGATCATCCGAAAACGTGGCGCTACGGCAAACGAGGAAGAGATTCGAGAGTGGGCCAACTCGCAACTGGCGAAGCACCAACGCATTCTCGCCGTTGAGTTCCGAGAAGAACTTCTGAGAAACGCTGTCGGAAAAATTTTGAAGAATGTGCTACGAGAACCATATTGGAAGTGAGTGGAACAATCTCGGTCGGATGACGGGCAATCGTAAGTTGAGATCCCCCGCAACCGGGAGGCTCAACTTCAGAGTCGCCGACAACTTGGACCATAACCGCCAGTGTTCAGCCTCGATTGACCGGACCACTGACTATTTCTCTCGCTCCCAAACGATCCGGCGAAAATCGACCTTACCTGGGAACAAGATACTTGGCGCCGGGGCCGATTCGATGAAAAGCTTGTCGCCTTCGATCCTAAAATGCCGCCTCTGCTCGGTGCCATTCCATTCTTCATTCCATGAGACGTCGACAACCGTGATGAGGTCATTGCCCTCGACGCGGTACTTGCCGCTATAGGAAAGCATCGACTTGTGCAGCGCAGCCCGTTCGCCGTCGCCCATCCCTTTCCTGCGGTTCTCGGCGGTCGTCAGCACGATGCTGCGTCCCTCGCGTGTCAGGATCAAGAAGCCCTTTGGGTGTGATCCAAAAACGTTGTGCGGAGGTTCGTTTTCGACAATCACCTGCCATGAGACGAGCTTCCAGGTACCGATGAGGCCATCAGCATCTGCTCCGAACAAGGGGCCGGAGATCGCAAGAAAAATTACAAATAGGGCTCGCATGGTTTATCTCCCAGTTTACTAGCGACCTCCCGGTGCAGAGGCCACCCAAAGTGGATTCGGGCAAGTCCTCGGAAAAGCTATCGCATGCTTCGTTCATACACAAGCCAGGGAATAACAAACATCCGAGTGAACTGCATCACTGACGGTCTTATTTGCGAGTTGCCGACGAAGCACCCAGAACGGGGCCGCTCCGATCAATCCGTTCGGACTGTAAGAGTCAACGAGCGTGCGAGAGGCATATCATTTGTGGCAAGGGTAGGACACTGCTCTCGGCAGTAATATAATTCGAAGCTTCGCGCAGTGACTCAGCCCTGGAGGTCCCCTGCGCCGCGCTCAAATCCTCGCATCATGCGCCCTGTCGACCCTACTACTCGCTTCTGCTGCCCAGATATCACAGAGTGATGTGCGGAAGCGCCTCCTGGCACTTCACCTGGATTCGCTTGTCGGGCGCGTTCCGACATATTACAGCCCGGGCGCGCACGAGCGCGCGGCGTCGTTGCAGCGAGCGATCGACGAAGAAATAACCTTCTTTATTTCGAGCCTGCACATGCAACCAAACCTCACGCTGGCGGTCCTCAGTGAGGCAGACTGGGCGAAAATCCGAGCGACACCTTACGGAGAGCCTTGGGTCTCGGACGCGCCGCACGTGGTACTTCTGCCGGCCGATCTTCAGGCGTCAGTCATTGTGAAGGGTTTCGCGTCTTCAGGCAGGCGCGCGTCCGGTAGCACACGAGCCGCCCTCGAGGCAGCCGGAGTTCGGTTCGAGACCGCACCGTATCGCCTAAATGATCTCATCGGGTATCACGAGATCGGACACGTAATAGTCGGAGATTGTGGACTCGAACAAACACAGCGCTGGTTCAACGAAATGTTGGCGACATATGTGGCGTACGCATTCATGCGTGAGCGACGTCCTGAAGACGCGAGGGCGTTCGACGTACTCATGCGTCTCAATGCTGAGACGTTGCACCCGAGCTTCCGGTCGCTCAACGATTTCGAGACTCATTTCCAAGATATTCCTGGGGACAACTATGGATGGTACCAGGCGATGTTCTACTCGCGGGTGGTGGCGGTATATGATCGTGAACACCTGGGGTTCTTGGATAAGCTGCGACGCGGCGGCATCGTAGCCGGTGTCCAGTATCAGTCGCCTGCACACCTGTTGAAACGTCTCGAACAGATTTCGCCTGGTTTCGAACGTTGGGCCAATCTCATGCGGCAGGACGCGAATTAACGGTCTCTGAACACATGCAGGTCTTGGATTTTTGGTGTTTCATCACGGTCTCAGCCTTGGGATCAATCCCGTCGATGGATTGTTTCAGGACACGCATGGACTGCAGGGTGCACTCGGATTGCCAATCTTTACGTGAGTGTTGCAAGACGGGGTAGCGCCGTTTGGACGCATGCACAAACGTGAGAATTCCACTTCTCGGCCTTCCTTTACTCTTGCAATCCCAGAGACATCGATGACTGAGGCCTGCACCGCTGGGCCACACAGGCACAGGTCCAAGCCGCAGCAGGTGCGTCACTTTCCGTTTATTCGTGTACCGTCACACAGAATGCGCAGTCCTCCTGTCCTGGTATCGGAAAACGGATAGGTATCCCATT
>Ga0070697_100004342_pt1 | contig 10874 bp, 10 predicted proteins | sample KBSK1501metaG_FD_65475 | JGI IMG/M metagenome (GOLD analysis project Ga0070697, IMG submission 65475) | Corn, switchgrass and miscanthus rhizosphere microbial communities from Kellogg Biological Station, Michigan, USA - KBS K1-50-1 metaG | ecosystem: Host-associated > Plants > Roots >... | reverse complement strand
CACGCAAGTCCGTGAAGCGACCGTAATCGCGAAACGCCGTCTCGACTTGCGCGGAGAGTTCGCGCGTCGGTTCCAGGATAAGACAACGAAATTTTCCGTGGTGCGCGAGTAGAGTGAGGATGGGCAGGGCGAAAGCGGCGGTTTTGCCGGTCCCGGTTTGGGCGGTGCCGATTAAATCTTTGCCCGCCAGGACAATGGGGAAGGCGCGCAGCTGAATGGGCGTCGGCTCGGTGAAACCCATCGCCTGAGTGCCGCGCACGACGTCGGAGGAAAGACCAAAATTATTGAATGACACGAGCGGAAGTTAACGCCTCGCACGAAGGACGCAAAGATTCAGAACGGAACGATAAATGAATGTGGAAAGGGCCCCTAGGGCCAACCAATTAAATTTCGTGAATCGCTATAAGCATCCTTGCGAAAAATGCAGTTTCCAAACAGCAATAGATGTTTTCCCGCGCTGCCGGACGCGACATGACAAAAAAGGAACGCATTAAGAATTTAACGCGAAACGAAAAATGAGAATTGGTCGCGGCCCTGAGGTCCCTCCCACATTACGGATCTTTGTCCTGGCCGATACACACAATCGTTTGCCGGACGCGGTATTGAAATTGCCGCGCGATGCGGACGAAATCTGGCACCTCGGCGACGTCTGTGCGGAAAGAATTCTCGATGAGCTCCGCGCGATCGGTCCGCCGGTCGCGGTTGTGCGCGGAAATTGCGACAGCAATTACGAGTGGCCGCTCATGGTCGATCTTGAGCGAGGTGGATTGAAGTTTCGCTTACAACACATTCCGCCGGAGCGCGCGCCGGAAGATGTCGATGTTTTGCTACACGGCCACACGCATGTGCCGCGAAAGGAAAAGCGAGGTGCTGTTTTGTTTTTGAATCCCGGCTGCGTCACGCGACCGAATCAAGGATCGCCCGCCAGTGTGGCCTGGCTGGAAATTATCGAGGGAAAGGTGAACTGGCGATTGGTCCCGCTGCGACAATAGATCCTGGCCATTATTCGGCACGTAAGGCGACGATTGGGTCGACTCGTGTCGCGCGCAACGCCGGCAACCAGCACGCGATCAACGCCACAACGGCAAGGGTGATGGTGGCACCGAACAAGGCGGGCGCGTCCCAGACGCTCACATTATAAAGAACGCTGGCCAAGCCTCGACCGGTGGAAGCAGCGACGACAAGGCCACAGCCGAGACCGATCGCCACGAGCAGCATTCCCTGACCGAGCACAAGGCGAAACAAATCCCCACGATGTGCCCCAAGCGCGAGACGAATTCCAAGTTCGCGCGTTCTTTGGGTAACGGTCAACGCCAGCACCCCATACAACCCGATGCTGGCAAGAGACAACGCGAGTCCGGCAAAGACACCGAGCAGCGTCATGGTCAATCGACGCGAGGCAAGACTCTCCCCGATGTTTTCCTCCATCGTCGCGACATCGGAGACAGCCTGTTCCGGATCGAGCGCCGCGATTTGTCGCTTAATCGGATTTGCTAGCGATCGCGGATCATATCCCGCAGTAGCGCGTACCATCAGGATCTGTTCGGCATTAGGAAATTGCGCCGCGCAAAAATACATCATGGGTAATTTCCGAATGTCCACTTGATCACCGGGAGCATTGTTGCGCGTGTGCGGAACAATTCCGACGATCGTGGCCGGAAGCGCATTCTGTCCTGTATCTCCGATCGTGATCGGATCGTCGATTTGTTTGCCGATCGGATCCTGCCCTGGAAAAAACCGCTGTGCCGCCAATTCGTCGATTATAACCGCGAGGGGCCTGCCGCTGGAATCTTCCGGTCCGAAAGTTCGTCCGCGCAAGGTCGAGATACCGAGGACGCGAAATAAATCGGACGAGATGATGCTCATTTCGCTGATTGGCTCCTGGCCGGGAGGATCGGGCGGCGTCCCCGTGATGTGGAATGAGCTGTCCGATTCGTTGTTATCAAACGGAGCATTACTGCAAACCGCCGCCGCGCTAATTCCCGGCAGCGAGCGCACTTTCTCGAGCAGCTGATTGTAAAATCGCACGATCTTATCTGGCGCATCGTAACGCGACGCGGGCAATGGGACCGTCATTGATAGAATACCGTGCGGATTGAAACCGAGCGAAACCTGCTGCGCGTGCCAGAAACTTTTTAGGGTCAATCCGGCGGCAGCGAGGAGCACAACGGCAAGCGCGACTTGCGCAACGACAAGAACCGAGCGCGCACGTTGTCGCGATGCGCCATCGCTGCCACGACCGCCATTTTCATGCAGATCGTTTGCCATCGATTCGGTGTTCGAGACGCGGAGCGCCGGCCAAATGCCTACGAGTACTCCCGCCAGCATGACGATTGCGGTCGTGACCACGAGCACGACAGAATCAAGATTCGTTTCCTGGAAGCGCGGAACGTGCGCGGGCGAAAGCGCCCGGATGATGTCGAGACTCCACAGCGCCATAAGCACAGCGCAACATCCTCCCAGGACAGCAAGCAGACCGGTTTCAACGAAAATTTCCCGAGCCAATTGCCATCGGCTCGCACCGAGCGCTGCGCGCACTGACAATTCTTTTCGGCGAGCGATGCCACGCGCGAGTTGCAAATTCGCAACATTCGCGCAGGCGATCAGCAAGACGCAAGCAACGGCGCCGAGCAACAAATAAAGCAACTGGCGGTATTCGCCGACGCTAAATTCGAGCAACAATTTCGCCGAGACCTGGCGCCGGCTGTTGGAATCAGGGAAACGATGCGCCAGATCGGCCGCGATCACATCGAGATCGGCGATCGCCTTTTTGAGCGTTGTGTTTGGCTTGAGCCGGGCAAGGCTCGAGAACGATTCGTGGTTTCCGCGTGAAAGAAGATCGTGATCTTTGCGCAAATCGGCCAGCGGAACAAAAATGTCGGTGGTGCGGGGAAAATGCACCTGCTCGGGAACCACGCCGATGATTTCGCGGGAAACGCCATCGACATTCAATCGTTGCCCGATTGCAAGCGGCCATCCGGCGAAGCGCGTTCGCCAGAGGCGCTCGCTGATGAGCATCACTTTGGCTGCGCCGGGAACGTCGTCAGTTTCGCGCAAGTCGCGGCCTAACCGCGGCGGAAGGCCGAGAATAGAAAAATAATTGGACGTTATGCGCCCAGCCGTGACGCGTTCCGGCGCAGAAGTTGTGTCGGCGCCGGAGAGATTAACACTTTCACGCCTAACGAGTGCAATATCAGTGAAGCTCCGCTGGGTCGCGCGCCAATCAAGATAGTTCGGATAACTGACCGAGCCGGATTCGAAACCGGACGGTCCGGTCAATCTTTCACGAAGCAGGACCAGTTCGTCAGAATGCGGATACGGCAGCGGTCGAAGCAGAACCGCATTGACCACGCTGAAGATCGCCGTGTTCGCGCCAATGCCGAGCGCCAGCGTCAAAATCGCAATCGTGGTGAAGCCGGGCTGCTTTTTCAGCAGTCGAAAGGCATACCGCAGCTCGTGCATGAAAATCTAGCGTCTTCGGCCAAGCCGAAACAAACAAGATTTTGCCGATTAACTCTGCGAGTCGACCTGAGTGCTTTGTGGCTGGCAGGCGAGACAAGGTGAAGCCTCAATGCCCCGCGCCGGAATGTTCACCGGCTGTTGAGCAAATTGCCAGATCGCGGCAACGGCACTCAAAATGAAGAACGCGTAAAGCACGGTTTCGAGCAAGCCGCGCTCTTTTTCTTCCGACCGGACCAGGAGAGCGTAAGTAGATTCGTGTGTGGTGTTCATAGAGTTGGTTTGGTTAACGCAACTCCTTAATGCAATCACCGTGCCACGGTGCCGGCCAAAGTTATAATAGCCTAATTGCGAATGAGATATGGCCGGCGCGCGGCAAAGCGAACCGCCGCCGACGTTCCGCCACTGGGAACCGGCCGTTCCGTTTTTGGGACAAAGTAGACGCGACTTATAGTGGCGTTCACTAATACGAAAGCGGCAAGATGCCGCTTCTACTTTATTTGACGGAAACGGAGCGAAATTATTGCGTTTCGCCTGATCTTTTGCCGAACCACTTCCGCTTTTTAGGCTTCGGCTCTTCCGCCGGAGCGGCCTCTTGCTCTTTTGCAGGCGGCGGTGTCTCTTTTTGCGGTGGCGCAGATTCCTGCGCTGCCGGTTCGGTTTCTTTTTTTGCTTTAGCAGGTTTCTCTTTTGACTCTTTCGGTGTTTTCTCCTCAATCGCTTGGGCGGCATCAACCCATTCGATGAAGGCAATCGACGCGGAGTCACTCTTGCGCTGACCGAGTCGGATGATGCGAGTGTAACCGCCGTTTCGATCGGTCGAGCGCGGGGCAATGTTATCGAACAATTTTTTCACGGCGTTTTTCTGCCGCAACACCGCCAGCGCGGTGCGTCGAGCATGGAGCGAACCATTTTTTCCGAGGGTCACCATCTTTTCGGCCAGCGGGCGAACCGCTTTCGCCTTGGCCAGCGTGGTTTTGATGCGTTCGTGTTCGATCAAGCTGCAGACCTGATTGGCGAGTAGCGCTTTGCGATGCTCGGCCGTGCGACCGAGCTTGATCGTTTTCTTTTGGTGTCTCATACGCGGGCCAAGATGTGGCAGATCTAACCGAGTGCTATTCGGCGGCCGCAGCGCCGTTCGGGCTAGCAGCGCCATCCACGCCCGCAGGTATATCCACCAAACCGGGATCGAACTTCATGCCCAGCCCCAAACCGAGCTGTTGCAGCTTCTCTTTGATTTCGTTGAGCGACTTCTTGCCGAAGTTGCGATACTTGAGCATCTCAGCCTCCGTTTTCTGCGCAAGTTGGCCAACGGTCGTGATGTTAGCGTTATTTAAGCAATTCGCCGCGCGCACGCTTAATTCGATTTCGTTTACGCTCATGTTAAGCAGCTTCTTGAGCTTCATGTTTTCTTCGCTTACGCCGGCCGGTGTTTCATCGAACTCGATGACGTCTTCATTGAAGTTGACGAACACATCAAGGTGATGACGCAGGATGGCGGAACCCTGGAGCAAGGCGTCGTCCGGGGTGAGGCGGCCGTCGGTCCAGATTTCCAGGATGAGCTTATCGTAATCGGTGCGCTGACCGACGCGGGTATTTTCCACGGCGTATTTCACGCGAGTGACAGGCGAAAAAATGGAATCAATCGGAATAAGTCCGATTGGTTGATCGGCGCGCTTGTTCTCCTCGCCCGTGGCAAAACCGCGGCCGACACGCACTTCGAGTTCGGCGTCGAACTTATGTTTCTTATCCAGCGTACAGATGGTCTGTTTGGGATTGAGCACGTCGTAACCCTGCACGACCTGAATTTCTCCGGCGGTGACCTCGCCCTCCTTGTTTACGCTCAAGGAAAGCTTCCGGGCCTCGTGATCCTCGGCTTTAAATTTCACCTTCTTAAGGTTGAGAACGATGTCGGTGACGTCCTCGACCACGCCCGGTAAAGTGGCGAATTCGTGTTGCGCGCCGGTGATTTTCACGGCGGTGATGGCGGCGCCTTCCAGAGAGGAAAGCAGAACGCGACGTAAGGAATTGCCCACGGTGTGTCCGTAACCGGCTTCAAACGGCTCGGCGACGAACTTGGCGTAGGTTTCTGTGGCTGTGTTCTCTTCTTTGACGAGAGTTTTCGGCATCTCAAAACGACCGTATCGAACTGGCATATTATTCTTCTTGGGGTGGTGGAGTTTTGGAACGTTGGAGTGCGGGCAAGGCAGCACTCCTGATTATTACTCCACTAATCCATTGCTCCATGCTTTCGCCGGGTTACCCCTGGCGAGTGCGGCTTCTCGTCAAGCGACGGAACCCCAGGGACCAACGGCGCAACTTCAAAAACTCGCTGCGGGAGGTGGAATAAAGACGAAGGCGGCGGAATTGCAAGTGGGAAGTTTATGCTAGGGAGGAGTCGGCGCAGTCTTGTCGGGGAGCGCACGCGACTCGCGCGACTCGCGTGCTGGTTTGGGCGACTCGCCCAACAATCTTCCAGGGTGCTGTGGCGGCGTTTCCTGAAATGTGAGTGATGAAAAAGTTCGCGACGGCGGGGCCGCTGTCGCCAGCACGCGAGTCGCGTGCGCTCCACGGAGAAGATCCTCTCCGTTGCGACACTAACGTGGGCGAATTTCCGCCCACTATGTTTCCACAATCGCATCCGGTAGTTCGTTGCCGCCGCGGTCCTTTCGCGGGAACTGCTCGGTTAGGACTTCGCCGATGTCGTGGACGGCATCGACAAGCGCATCGGAGAACCTCTCATTTCGGAAATGCTCACGCATTTTATCGACAACGCGCTGCCATAGCGGGTCGCCGCACTTTTCATGGATCGCCTTGTCCCCGACGACAGCAAACTTGTGGGCGCGTGGCGCGACATAGATGAGCACGGCGTTTCGGTCACGCGTATTATGCATTTTGAGTGAGTGAAACTTTTTCTGAGCGGCTAGGAGCGGGTCACCGCTGAATTTGCCGCGCCGAATGTGAACCCGAATTTGTCCGGACGATTTTGATTCGGCATCCTGGATCGCGCGGACGATTCGACCGTGCTCCAATTTGCTGAGGAATTCTTTCGTTCGCATGTGTTACCAGCTCGAGCCGGCGCCGCCTCCGCCAAAACTTCCGCCGCCGCCTAGCGATCCGCTAAATCCGCCGCTGCCACCAGACGACCAGCCGCCGCCCGAGCCGCCTGACCACCCGCCGATGAATGGCCCGCCCAGACTAGAGTAACCGTAACCACGCCGGCGTGAAGCGCGCGCGATCAGGATTAGGACGACAATAAAAACCAGGAAGAAAACAAAACCTGGAACAGCCGAACCTCCCTCGCCGCGGGTCTCCAAGGCCGTCTTGCCTGTTCCTTTGTACTCTCCTCGGATGGCCTGGCAGATCAGATTAATGCCTTCAGCGAGGCCGCCTTCGTAATCCTTATTCCGAAAGTGCGGTTTGACGTGGTACTCGGTGATATCGAAAGCGGTGGCGTCGGGCAAAGCGCCTTCTACACCATAACCGGTAGGGATGAACATTTTTCGATCTTGAACAAAAACAAATAAGACCGCGCCGTTGTTTCGGCCTTGTTGGCCTACTCTCCAAGATTGCGCGACCCGCCGTGTATAGTCCGCGATGTCCGAATCGCTCTGCATTTTCGGATAAACAACAACCCAAACTTGATTTGATGTTTCGCGTTCGAACTGCGCGAGCTGCTCATTGAAACGCACGACTGCCTCTTTAGAAACGACGCCAGCGTAATCGGCAAAATAACCAGGCGGTTTCGGTGGAATGACTTCCGCAGCGCGCGAATTGGCAACGAAATAGATCAGCCCGAACAGAACGGCTAGTGCACTATTCGGGGAGCGCGCGCGCCCTCGCGCGCACCGTTCGGCGCCTCGCCGAACGGAATGGCCGGTGCGATTATCTGCAAACGAATTATCTCCTTGTTCGTGAGAAGGAGAGTTTGCGGCGAGGGCGCCGCAAACAACACGCGAGGCGCGTGTGCTCCCCGGAATCATCTGGCGCGACACTCGCGACAATTCAGCCTCGCAATTACGGCGTTGCGCTCGCTGCGGGCGAAGGAGCTGGCGTGCCGAAATTGAAATTCACTGTCGGCGCTTTTTCCGCGCCGGGCTGCGCGCTGAAGAATGGGCGCGGCGCAAAACCAAAGATTCCGGCAACGAAGTTTGCAGGAACGCTGCGCACCGCCGTATTGTAATTTTGCACGGCGGTGTTGAAGTTGCCCCGCTCGACCGAGATCCGATTTTCCGTGCCCTCGAGCTGCGCCTGCAGGGTGAGAAAATTTTGGTTCGCCTTTAGCTCCGGATAACGCTCAACAACGACAAGCAGGCGCGACAAGGCGTTGCTCAATTGTCCCTGTGCTTGTTGAAATTCCTCCAGCTTGGCTGCGTCAGCCGGCGCCTTGTTTGGATCGATCTGCACGCGACCGACACTGGCCCGCGCGTTGGTCACTTCGACGAGGGTAGACTTCTCAAAATTGGCCGCACCGGACACGGTGTTAACAAGGTTCGGAATCAGGTCCGCGCGTCGCTGATAAACATTTTGAACCTGCGCCCAACTTTGATCTACGCCTTGCTGCAGCCGAACGAGTCGATTGTAAATCCCGCCCAGGGCCAGGGCGCCAATTACAATGATGAAAAGCAGAATGACCACGAAACCGCCACAACCGATTGCAAACTTATTCATAGGACAAGTTGTAGATCGTTCAGGAAAGAGGCGAGTAAGTCAAACTCCGGTTGATGGGGCCAATTCCTGTCAGCGCCCGAGAACCAGGCGCAGGAAGTAAGCATCGGAGAATTTTCCATTTTGAGCCTGGCGCACGATCAAGGCGTTCATCGACGGAATGATAAAGAGGCGTTGATAACCGGAGCCGAGGGCGACGACCATGTCCGGCGGAGCGCTCTTGCAGATGCAAACGTTGCGCCAGGCCGCCCGCTGCCAGGGAAGATCGAGCATGGTTTCGATGTCGGCCTCTCGAGAGAAAAAGCCGGCGGATCGATTCAGCCAGAATGTCAAACCATAGGCTGGATTCGCACCGGAGCCGGTAAAGGCGGCCCGCAATAACTCGACCGAAACAATTTGCCGGCCGTGATAATTTCCATGTCCGAGAACCAGCTTACCTAAAGCCGCCCATTGGCGCGCTGACAACTGGAAACCGGATGCAAGCAACGGATTGCCACGCGCGTCCTTCTTGTATTCGGGGCTGCCAATCCCCAACGGATGCAAGACGTGCTCTTCGAGATATGAGATCGTAGCGTGACCGTTCAATTTGCGGCGAAGCAATTCGGAAAAGACCTGGAGATGGCTTGGTCCGTAAATGAAGGCGCTACCGGGTGGGGCCACCAACGGCAATTGAATGGCGAGGGCGTTGCGATCGCGAATCGATTCGCGATGTAGATGCGGCGCACCCTCTATTCCGTCGGTAAAATTCAGCAACTGCCGGATCGTGATTTGCGATTTGCGCGGGTCGCTTCGCCATTCGGTAATCGTGTCGGAAACGCGATCATCGAGTTTGAACAAACCTTCGCCGACCCCGACCAGCGCCAGGATTCCCCAAAAACTTTTTGTTCCGCTGAAGATGGGCCAGGCGCCGTCGACCGCACTGCCGTTGGCGTAATGCTCGAAGATGGTTCGGCCATTTTGCACGACAAGCATTGAGACCCCCCGCTTGTCCTCGGAATATTTGGCGGCGCGTGCGCAATCGGCTGGTTTCAGTTCTGCGAGTGCGGGGTCCGATGCGGCGAGGAGCAAAACCAACATCGACAACCGAGAAATCTTCATTAACGAATTTGTAGAGGCGGTTGTGCCAACCGCCTAATTATTTGAATAGGTGCTCGCCGCGGCGAGCACCTCTACAATGACGCCTCGGCGCCGCGCGGAAAGCCACTCAGTTGCGAAGCGATTTCGAATGATTTCACACGGGCGATTGAGGTCAATCGCCCCTACCTGATTGTGGTTGATCGTCGGCCGTTGTAGCCGCAGTCGTTGACTGCTGGCCGGCGTCGCCGACGCCGGCTACAGTTGGCTGCGGCCGTGGGCTGATGGGTAGATAGCGCGTCCGCAATTCTTCGACATTTGGGAGCTCGTCGAGATTTCGCAGACCGAAGTGATCGAGAAAAAACTGGGTGGTTTCGTAAAGAAGCGGACGGCCCGGGATCTCGGCGCGGCCGGCGATTTTCACCAGCCCGCGTTCCATCAATGTTTGCAAAACCCCCTCGATGGTTACGCCGCGCACGGCTTCGACGTCGGCGCGCATGATTGGCTGCCGGTAAGCGATAATGGCCAGGGTTTCGAGCCCGGGAGCAGTCAGCCGCGCCGGTTTTGGCGCGGGAAAAAGCTGGCGGACCCAGCGGGCGTACAACGGATCACTCGCGAGCTGCCATCCCTCGGCTTTCTCGACCAGTTGAAAAGCGCGCTGCTGTTCGATGTATTCAATCTTCAGTTGCTCGAGCGCAGCGGCGACTTGCGATTCGGTTGCGCGCGCGAATTCGTTAGGTGAAAATTCATCTTCCGCGCCGGCGCCCTTGATGGCCACGGCAATTTCCGTGATCGACAAAGGCTTTTGCGCGCCGAAAAGAAGCGCTTCGATAACTTTCTCCAGTGTCATAAAAATACCAGGCGTGTCATCCTGAGCGAAGCGAAGGATCTCACAAAATTTCGTTGATCACGCTCAGAAGTTGAGGGATCCAAACTTCGTCGGTGAGGTCGGCGCTCCACCCGGTCGCGATCCCAGGGTTCGGGATAATAGCGCATTTGGACATCGCGTTTCAATTCGCTCCGATCGCGCTTTGAATCGCGTCGGCAATACGATTGGCTTGACGATCAATTTGAGCCAGCTCGCGCCCTTCTATTAAGAGACGAATTTTCGGCTCGGTCCCGGAATAACGCAGGATGACCCGGCCTTTGCCGGAAAGTTCCTTCTCGGCCTCATTCACAAGTTTCATGACCGCGGGCAGGTCGGTTAGCGGAGGTTTTTCTTTGACGCGCAGGTTGCGTTGCGCCTGTGGATATTTTTTCATGCAGGTTTTCAGTTTACTTAGCGGCGCGCCAGTCTCGTGCATGATTCGCAAGATTTGCAGCGCGCTGATTATCCCGTCACCGGTGGTGGTAAAATCGCGGAAGATGATGTGGCCGCTTTGTTCGCCGCCGAGATTCAGCTTTCGCTCGGTCATTTCTTCGATGACGTAACGATCGCCCACCTTGGTGCGAATTACTCTTCCGCCCGCAGCGACGAGCGTTTCGTCCAGACCGAAGTTGCTCATGACGGTGGCGACGAGCGTGTTTTGTTCGAGGCGGCTGGCACGTAGAAAATCGACCGACGCGATTGCGAGAATCTCGTCACCATCGACGATCTCGCCGTTTTCATCACAGAGCAGGACACGATCGGCGTCGCCGTCATGGGTGATCCCCACATTCGCGCCGGTTTCTTT
>Ga0070697_100004339_pt1 | contig 10880 bp, 12 predicted proteins | sample KBSK1501metaG_FD_65475 | JGI IMG/M metagenome (GOLD analysis project Ga0070697, IMG submission 65475) | Corn, switchgrass and miscanthus rhizosphere microbial communities from Kellogg Biological Station, Michigan, USA - KBS K1-50-1 metaG | ecosystem: Host-associated > Plants > Roots >... | reverse complement strand
GCAGCATAGCAAAGTACAGAAAGATACCAATTCAGCACTAACTTGTGATAGGGATCCCGCTCGGTCACTCGAGGCTGAAATCGATAGTGAGTTCGACGCGACGACAACCAATTGACGCCTTCAAAGGGATAACTCCAAGTCTAGATTCATAGTGTTGGACTGGATCTAGTATCTGATGATTCTTCCGCTGGAGGATTTTCTGTAAGGACCTCTCTTTCGACGACGAGCCTTGTCTTTGGACTCTCTCTTCCGAATCATCCGATCTTCATCGCTCATCTTTAGCCCTCCTAGTATTGCTCGCTGACCCTTGTGAGAGTCAGGTCAATTCTTAAATTCCCATTAAAAGAGCTTACGTGTACCAAGGAGATCCAGTTCACTTTGAAGCTAGGCTTCGGTAAGACGAAACAGAAGGACCAATCTGCCGGAGCAAACCCCGAATCATTGGCATCCACCAAGCTGAGAGAACTCTCTGGGGGCGACGGAGACCTCTACGGAGCTCTATCACACCTGATGTTTCTAGATCCAAAGAAGATCACCGTATCCTTGGAAGCGGTGCTGAAGGAAGCTCAAGACTATGAAGCTCAAGGCAACAAACTGAGGGCGGAGGTTGGATACAGGATAGCCGGCGGAATCTCACTCTACAAAGGAGATGCTGACGGGGTAAGCAAGTACTTCTCGAAGGCCGCATCGTACGCCGGAGATTCTCATCCGGAATACCAAATCGTCTTGAAGAGGACCAGCGAAGTAATGGCTATAGTCCGAAAATATTACGAAGAATTTGGTTCTTCAAGCGTGCAGTTTTAGAGAGTACCGTGTCCAGTTTACGAGGCTATCTTGAAACCTCGGAACTCCCCCTTGAAGTCAGACCACTCGACTTCAACTCCACTAACCCTCGCCCCTGAGGGACCTATGTGACAGAACCTTACAAGTTCATCGAGCAACTCCTTCTCCCCCTCAGCAATAGCCTCAACTCTTCCATCCGGAAGATTTCGAACCCAACCAGTGATTCCAATCTTCCGTGCCACATCGGTTATCTCTCGACGAAAGAGAACACCTTGCACAAGACCTCTAATTAGGATTCGAGTCCGCGCCTTCAACCTTAGACCCTAGCGAACACGTCGATTAGCGTTTACAGATTGGCTACGCCGATCGCAATTGATGCAGGAGAGAAATCCTAACTGACCGGAGCGACCGCGATTGTGCGGACGGGTTGTTGGATCGGAGGTACTCTTGCGATGACGACGAGATCTTGGACCAGGTTCTCTGCCTTCAGCCCGTTAAGCGCGGAGAACGCCTCAATGGTCATATAGATATCCCCTGCATCTTCCGCTTCCAACCTCAGACCATTCTTGACGAGTACATCGCGCGTCCAAGGGAAGGCGACAAGGAGGTCGCCGATCGCAGTTTCGCCTCGTATGTTCTCAGACGTTATCCTTACAGTCTCTCGGACCGTTGGCTCAATTGTCACAGCCTGCTGTAGAGGAATGGGGGCCTCAGGCTTTTTCCCCTCGGTCCTTCTTACTGGAACATGCGCCTTCAGACGTTTGGCCGGCTTAATCTTCTTCACTACCTTCTTCCTTGCCTTCCCGCGCAAATTCTTCTTCTTGGGTTGCATTGGAGAAACAACAAACTAGCCATACATAGGCGGGACTTGCGTTAAAAGATTCGCGATCTGCGAAAACACTGCCAAGAGAAGCAGGATACTTCGACATTCAATGGCCGGGCTCAACGGACCAAGCAATTGGTAAGCCTTGCGTGAGCTGTTCGACTTGTTTGGTAGCACGGATCCGGAGTTCATCCGCAATACTGGCAATTATGGGGCTGGAGTAGTCCTCTATCCTTCCCTGGTCAGAAAGCCTGGCGATAGCTGGGTCGAGGGGAACAGCTCCCAGGAACGGGAGCCCCAGTTCGACCGCCAGTTTTTCGCCCTTTGGATCCCCGAACAAGCTAATCCTCTCGCCACAACCCGGACATTTGAGATAGCTCATGTTCTCAACGAGGCCTAGAATCGGAACATCCATTTTCTTGGCCATGTTCACTGCCTTTGAAACGATCATTGAAGCGAGTTCTTGCGGAGAGGAAACGACGATGACACCATCCAATGGAAGAGACTGAAACACGGTAAGGGGAGCATCGCTCGTACCTGGCGGAAGGTCCACGAGAAGGTAATGGAGGTCGCCCCAGTCGACTTCCCAATAGAGTTGGCGAATCACGCTGTTGACGATTGGACCGCGCCATACGACCGGCATGCTAGGATCCTCCAGGACGAGATTGATGGACATGACCTTGATCCCGGTCCGCGTCCTCAGAGGAACAATGCTTCCTCCAGGTCCCTTGAAGGGTTTACCAGATACACCAAGTACTTTTGCAATGCTGGGACCTGTGAGGTCCGCGTCCAAGACTCCGACCTCGTACCCGCGCCTCTTCAGGTCAGAAGCTAGTGCACTTGTGACGAAAGATTTTCCAACGCCTCCCTTTCCGGAGATTATTGCGATAATGCTACGAAGGCCACGTTTCCCAAGGCGTTCGATACCGGGCGCTACACCGGCTCCACTCTTCGATGGAGAGGATGGGCTTGCCTGAGCCTGCAGGTGGAGCTTCAACTCCTCGAGCTCCTTCCTTGACATGGTCGTTGTCTCGACCTTGATGGATCTTACTCCTTCGAGCTTTCGAACGGCGCTCTCAACATCTGCCTGTAAGGTCTTCGCAAGTGGACAATGTGCGACGGTCAGGGCGATATTAACGTACACGTTTCCATTGTCCATATTGATATCTCGGACCATTTTCAGTTCGACGATACTTCGGCCGATCTCAGGGTCCATCACGCCCTTCAGTTTTTCCAAGATTAGGTTCTTATCGACCAAACGATAGCCCACGGCTCGAAACAAGATAATGATGCCCTCCTTGATATTTACACCCTCCTTCCATTGAAACAATATGAGCGCTTAGACCTAAATCTCGAAGGGAAATCAGCGTGATGGTCTCTGAAACAACAAGGAGAGCACTGAAGGATTTCGGACTTACGGAGTATGAGGTCAAAGCGTACATCGCTCTGGTGGATTCTGGACCGATGCCAGCCAGCCAGCTAAGTACCACAGCTGCGATTCCATATTCTAAGATATACGAAATACTGGGAAATTTGGAGAGAAAGGGCTGGGTGGAGAGCGAACAGGGCAGACCCAACAAGTACTTTCCCAAACCTCCCAGTACCGCGCTCGAATCATGGAGGGTAAGGATGGAGAACACTCTCATGTCCAGCCAGAAAGAAGCCTTGTCAGAGCTGCAGCCCCTCTACGAGAAGAAAGGAGTTCAAGAAAGACCAGACATTTGGATTGTTAGAGGACAGGACAACATTCTAGACCGGATCAAGGAAACACTGGGCAGAACCAGGAAAGAACTCCTCGTGGCCATGCCAATAGTCCCCGACCCAGTGATCTCAATGGCTGAACCATTACTCTCGCTCATGAATGGTCGAGGGATCAAAGTCTCTCTTATGGTACCCAGCCTCACCAGCAAGGACGTGTCGAGGAGGCTGAAGGGACTGGCAGAGGTTAGGGTCCGCGAGCAAATGTTCGGGGGAGGAATAATCTCGGACAGCAGCGAGATCATTATTCTCCTTGGAGAGGAGCCCGAGAAGGGGCTCACCTTAGCCATATCATCTCACCATGCAGGGCTTGTGAGATTTGGTAAGAGCTACTTCGAATTTCTCTGGGAGAGCTCCAAGCCAGCCTAATGTGTCATGATCCAACAAAAAGGGTAATAGACTATTGGACAGAGACCCCGAGTCGATGCTCCGGTGGTGTAGCCCGGTTTAGCATAGCGGCCTTAGCCCATGAAAAAGAGGGGCGGCCAGTCGAGCATGAGCCGGTTGACGGCGGAGAATCGCGACGTCTCTAGAGCCGTTGATCGCGGGTTCAAAAGCGGCGGACCGCCGCTGAGCGTCCCGCCCGGAGCACCAGCAAATTGCGGGGGTACCAGAGACAGGTCAAATGGGCAGTGGGCCCGGTGAAAAGGGCCTGCCTTGGGCTTAGGACCCTGTGGCGTAGGCCTTCGTGGGTTCGAATCCCACCCCCCGCACCAGGAAATACCCTATAGATTTTGTTTCTAGGGATCCAATTGAAAAAACATCTTTCTTGAAAAAAGATCGAAGCACACGAGATAACAAAAATCGCTGGGGGATGGGATCAGGCAAGGAGGACGAGGACGAGTATCCGACATTAGCGCCTAGGTTTCTTCTTTACTCCTCTGTTGAGCATGCGCTTCTCGTATACGAATGTGACAGTGCCCGAAGCTATGACGAAAACAATTATCGAGCCCATGAGAATCTCCGCGTTATCCCCGAATGTGACGGTCACGATATCCCCGTATACATGAGATCGAGCGGGAGCGGAAAGAACGGCTTCCAGGCCGTAGCTGAGAACGTAGTCAGTCTTCGTTGGTGGCTGCTGCTCCGCGACGGACTCTGTGACTATGATCCCGGGGATGATGCTGGGCTTGAAGGACCAAGTTACCAATCCTGAGCCGGCATCGTAGGTCTCACGCCAGGAGTCGATTGTAGGCTGGACGCGCGTGAAGTTGAGTAGGCTGATCCCTTGGGCAAGGGTCGCCATGTTGGCAGCTTTCACTCGGAAGCTATTGACCGTGTTTGTATATGTGATAAAGGTTCCACTTGATGACTCGCCTTTCGCTATGTTGGCGGCTACAGATGACAAGTACCTGGTTCCGATATTGTTTACTTCTACTCCTCCCAAGCTCACATTTTCTGCAAGAGAGAACGACTTCCAGGACATGTCAACTCTTCCGACACCATTTTGAACTGTCTGAACTCCCCGCACTTGGAATTGCAAGGAAGTGTTGAACCACTGGACATTGGAGTTCGATGTCCAAGCTGTTGTGGATAGGACGAGGCTTAGACCGCTCACCTTGGCTTGAGGTGATTTCGTACCAACTGCTTGCTGGATTGCGGAGGCTGTATCAGTTGAATTGGATCCTATGAGGATTCCGTTGAATTGAGGAAGAGCAAAGGAATTCTCCAAAAGAGTAAGGTTTTGGAAGAGTTGAAATTTTATCGATACCGACACGTATTCGGCGTTAATTGATGCCGAGATGCCCTGCTGCTGCAATGGAACAGCATGACCGATAGGTGCAGCGAGCGATAGAGATACGCCTAGAATCACCAGGAGAAGTGGGACGGTAATTTCGCGTCTTGACATCTTCTACTGGTATCCTGCTTGTTTCAAAACAGGTATGAAAACGATGTTCTTAAAGGAAACCAAAGCTCCAAACTAGCCGAGGACGGGATAGCGAGGCGGTGACAGGCGGAGGTTCCAGGCGATCTCCCAGCTTAACCAGCAAGATCATATTGGCTGTCCTCGTGATAGGGCTCGTTGGGACCTTTGTGGCTTTGCAATACTTCAACTTATACGGAAATAGTGGCGGTCTCGTGATCGATTGGCGAATGAAATTGACCTTCAACGACACTCGGTACAACCCTCCTCGAAACTATACCCTCCCGGCGGGAATCGGAATGCCGAACGGCTACTGGCTGAACCATACCTTCGACAGCTTCGGACCACCGGGGTACTCGCCGTTAACCACACGGGACTCGAGCAGCACTGTATGGATTCAATCTACACAAGTGGCCTATTTCTCCTTCGGCGACTTCTTCAACATCTGGGGGAAAACCTTCAACGAAACGTGTGTTCCGGACTTGAGCCCATCTAGCACATTTGGCATATATTGCGCCAGAGCAGCCGACCCAATAATCTATGACACAAACGCGAACGGTAAATATGATGCAGGGATCGATAACACCAACATCCCAGTTGCGTCACAGTTGACCATTCGCCTCCCGCCGTCGGGAGCCACGTTGAGTTCTGACCCTAGTATTCGATTTGTCAATGCCAGTAACATTGCAACTTGGAATTCGACGGAAACAATTGTGTATGATCCCGACCAGGACGGAATCTACCACAGCGCAACGGACATCATTCTATACTCTCCCCCCAGTACGGGTGGACCATCTGAAGGGACTCCAACCAAAACGGACGCCAACCTGCGATTCTACGATTGGAATGTGCACCAAAAGTGGGACGGCCCCGTACCACCTCCAGTGATGTCTGACGGTACAAAGGAAAGATGCGCTAGCAGACTACCTCTCCTGTCGAACAATAAGGATTGGCTGATCATTACCTGGTCCGACATTGCAGCGAACACGATACAGGGGGGTTGCGTGCCCCCAGGACTTTGATCTGTCCAGCAGAGTGATACTTCTAGTTTGAAGTGGGCAATGTCATACTCGCAGTGTCACTCGTCAGCGAAGTAGATTGATTATGCCCATCATATGCCAGATCGACGAGATGGCACGCCACCCAGTGCCCCTTCTCAACCTCAATTAGCGGGGGGTCCACCGAAATGCACGTCGAATGGACGTAGGGACAACGGGTGTGGAAGTGGCAGCCTGAAGGGGGGTCGATCGGACTTGGTATCTCTCCGCTGATTACATCTCCGGTCCGCTTGGAGTTAGGATCGGGAACCGGAACAGCCGCGATCAAAGCTCTAGTGTAGGGGTGAAGGGGACGACTGATAACAGTGTCAGTGTCGCCCATCTCAACGACCCTACCAAGATACATCACCACGATCCTGTCACAGACATGACGGGCGAGAGCAAGATCATGAGTGACGTAAAGGAAAGACGCGCCCCTCCTCTGGACTAGGGCAAGCATTACATTGAGAATCTCGGCTCTAATAGACACATCGAGCATCGAAACCGGTTCGTCAGCGACAACGAACTCTGGGTCAAGAATGAATGCTCGTGCCACTGCTACTCGCTGCCTCTGACCCCCGCTGAGCTCGTGGGGGAACCTCAGCATGAACTCCTCAGGAGGAACGAGCTCTACTTCTCGAAGGATCTGTTTGACTCTTTCGTCCACTTCCTGCCTTGACTTGGCAACCTTCTGAATCCGAACCGGTTCTGCAACGATGTCTTTGATCAGCATTCGTGGATCTAGAGATTCAAAAGGGTCTTGGAAGATGATTTGCATTTCTCGACGGATCGGTTTCATCTCTCGGAATGTCAAATGGGTTATGTCTCTGCCTTTGTAGCTGATCTTCCCCTCGGTAGGCTCAATAAGACGGAGGAGCAACTTGCCTGTCGTCGTCTTGCCGCTACCGCTTTCCCCGACTAGCCCGAGAACTTCTCCTTTCTTAACAAAGAGACTGATACCATCAACTGCTTTAACGGACAGAAGGTTCTGCGAAAAAACTGTCGAAAGGAAGCCTTGTTTCACTGGGAAGTGCTTTTTCAGACCCTCTGTCGAGATTATTACATCAGTTTCCAACTTTCATGCTCCATTTGTTAGACTAGTAGAGGTGACAGGCAACATAGTGTTCCTTTGAGCCCTGCTTTTCGAGCGCCGGGTCTTCCACCTTGCAGATGTCCATGGCAAATGGACATCGCGGGTTGAACCTGCATCCCACTGGCGGATGGAGAAGGTCGGGAGGCTGCCCAGGGATCGAGGTGAGCTTCTTTCGGTCTCCCTTGATGCTGGGAAAGGCACCGATGAGACCTTGGGTATAAGGATGGAGGGGCTCCTCGAAAATTGACCTCACATCTCCATATTCGACTACGTGCCCCGCGTACATTATGGCGACCTTTTCGCAGACTTCGGCGACAATAGAAAGATCGTGACTGATCATCATCATCGACAAGCCCAGTTTCTCTTTTAGATCGCGCATCAAACCCAAGACCTGCGCCTGAACAATTACATCGAGAGCAGTCCCTGGCTCGTCTGCAATCAGCAACTTGGGGTTGCATGCAAGTGCCATAGCGATCAAAGCTCTCTGCCTCATTCCCCCGCTGAACTCGTGCGGATAATTCGAGACTCTCGAGGAATCTACCCCGACCATTTCGAGCAGTGCCTCGGTGCGTTTCAGTGCATCAGATTTCGACACTTCCGGCTCATGTAGCCTAATAGCCTCAATTATCTGGTCTCCAACCCTGAACACCGGATTCATAGCATTCATGGCACCCTGAAATACGATTGAAACTCCCTTCCATCTCACCTTTCGCATTTCGGAGCCTGTGAGAGGGACCAGATCAGTCCCATCGAAAAGGATCTTACCCTTTCTGATTTTTGCACCTGGTGGAAGAATTTTCAGAATGGAAAGAGCAACCGTGGTTTTTCCGCAGCCGGACTCTCCGACTAGTCCCATGGCCTCTCCTTTTTCTATCTCGAAACTTACATTCTCTGCAGCTCGCACCCAGCCTCTGAGCGTTGAGTAATGTGTCGTGACATTGTCAAGCTTTAGGATAGCCATGTTGATATGCACAGGGTCCGGTTAATCAGGAGTAGAAAACCGATTAAGATAAGCTTTGGGTAGTTGTCAGCCGTTTCAGTGACATATGGATCTGACTTATCAGCCGTTTAGCGACGCCGTCTCAGTCTGGGGTTGAACAATTCGTCCATTGCATATCCGAGCAAGATGAACGAAAGGGAGATGAGTGCGATGGAAATGCCGGGCGGAATTATCCACCACCAAGCAAGGCTGGCTCCTCCCGCAGCCTGGGCGTTTCCCAACATTGACCCCCAAGTCACCACGGTAGGGTCACCGAGCCCGAGGAAGCTAAGGGCCGCTTCGCTAACAATTGCAGCAGGGACAGAAAGGGCGAGGCTGACGTAGGTAAGTGATACGATATTGGGAAAGATGTGGCGGACAGTTATGTAACCAGTGCCGGCCCCGGAGGCCTTCGCCGCTTCGATGAAAGGCCTTTCGCGGAGACTGAGAACCTGCGACCGTACGACTCTAGCGAAGCCCATCCAGCCGAAAAACCCTAGGTAAAGTATGATGTAGATCAAGTTGGATCCGACTGTCGCGACTAGCACTATTAGCAGAGGTAGTCCTGGGATGACGAGGAGCATGTCGGTGAACCTCATTAGAACTTCGTCAACAACCTTGCCTAGATACCCCGCCATTAGTCCGACTAAGAGTCCGACGCCTATGCCTATGCCTGTTGCGATGAGGCCGACTTCCAGAGAGAGCCTTGCTCCGTACACCAACTGGGTGAATATGTCGTGACCTTGATCATCTGTGCCGAATATTCCCCATGTATTTCCAAGCAGAACCATCGAGAACTTCGATACGGTTATGTGAACATTAGTGATCGCGGGGGGGAGGGTGATCTGCAAAGTATAATGGTAGGTTGCGGGTCGCGGAGCGAAGAAATATTGAGCGGTTGTGAATGGCGAGTCTCGGAGAAACTTCTGGTTGAAACTAAGCGAATCCGATCTGATTTCCGGTCGAGGCGAATACAACCTAGTCCCATTGACAACAGTTGGGTCCCAAACAACCCATGTCTTCTCGCCGACCCTCTCCAGGAAGGCAGCTACCGTAAAGGACTGATTCTGAGGATCGGAGACGACAAGAGTCGCTGATCCCACAAAGTTCTTCGGCGCGCCTTGGTATGGATAGAGGAGTGTTTCCGCGAGATTGATAGTCCCTCCCTGACCCTGGGAGGACAGTTGGAGATCAACGGACTGTGCGGTCTGATTCGATTGCGAAACCGTTAGGCCTGCGCTACTGTTTACAGTCAGTGAGGCAAATTGGATATTCTGGCTGTACCCCGCAGGTCCCTTGACCGCGGTTATCCACGTGGGGGCGTTGAAGGCACCCGAAACTTGGGACCCTGGAGTATATGGTGTCAAGAGAGGGGCAGCCGTGGCCATGACCACGAACAGTGCAAGTAAGAAGACACCTACTGCGGCTAGCCTATTGCTTAGGAGAGCGACTGCGAATTTTCTTAGCCTGACTACCCAGAACGGGACTCTACTCGTCTGTGACATTTGCTAATGTCACTCGTATCTGATACGCGGATCCAGCATGCCATAGACTACGTCAGAGATCAGGTTGGCTGCTATGACGCAAAGCGCAATTATGAAGAACATGGCTTGAAGAACGGGAAAGTCCTTCCACCCTATCGCCTGGTAGAGCCACCTTCCCAAGCCGTCCCAGGCGAAAACGGTCTCAGTAATTATTGCGCCTGAGAGGATGGTTCCAAAGCTAAGGGCAGCATTCGTTACGATTGGCAACGAGGCGTTTTTCAGCGCGTGCTTGAACAGTACGGTCCTTTCCGGCAGACCCTTCGCCCGTGCAGTCGTGATGTAGTCCTCGGTGAGGGCTTCTGTCATTGTTGCCCGAGTTAGGAGGAGGTGTCCTCCGTAGAAAAACAGGGTTAGGGTCAGAGCCGGGAGAAAAAGATGTTGAAGCCGAACAAGGATGAACGTCACGATATCCGGGCGTCCGAGTATCCACTTGGAGGGTTCAACAAGGCCTGACGGAAACCAGCCGAGATTTTGGGCGAAGACCAAGATGAACAACAAGCCCATGAAAAATGTCGGCAGTGAATACGTGGTAAGCGACACTGTCACCAATCCACTGTCCACGCTACTGCCTCGTTTGTAGGCGGAGAGGACCCCGAGCATTATGCCTATGATGAGAGATAGAGCCGTCGCGACACCGAGAAGAGTTAGAGTGTTCAGCAATCGGACGTTCATGTCTGCGATAACCGGGTGATTAGTCTTGAGAGAGTTACCGAACTGCAAAGTCAGCATGTTGTAAAAGTAGCTTACGAACTTGTCCCATACCGAGGTGGGAATGCAGTGGCCAAGCGAATCGAAGCCTTTGCATACGCCATACCTTATTTCCAGGTTCTGGATAATCTTCGGATCTTGTATCTTCGGATTCCCGAACAGGTTCGCGATCGCCCCCTGCTCACCCGGCAACAGCTCGAATATGGCGAAGTTTAGAACGATTACGAATAATAGAAGGATGAATGTATTGATAATGCGCTTCAGCAAATAGCCTCTTAGACCCATACTACT
>Ga0070697_100004335_pt1 | contig 10885 bp, 10 predicted proteins | sample KBSK1501metaG_FD_65475 | JGI IMG/M metagenome (GOLD analysis project Ga0070697, IMG submission 65475) | Corn, switchgrass and miscanthus rhizosphere microbial communities from Kellogg Biological Station, Michigan, USA - KBS K1-50-1 metaG | ecosystem: Host-associated > Plants > Roots >... | reverse complement strand
TCGTCGGGGACCGCATAGTCGAAGAGCCCGCTGTGGCTGCCGACGCGCGCATCGACCGCGACCTGCGCGACCTGGCGAACCGCGGTCTCAGGCGCCGCGGTTGCGACAGGCATCAATGGCATCCCAGATCCGTCCGGCTACCTCCCACTTGGGCAGCCGCGGGACCTCGGCCACGACACCCGATGAGCCGACGATAGTGACGGCGTTGTAATCGCTGGCGAGACCCTGGCCGTCGACCCCCACCTGGTTGGCGACGATCATGTCCAGGCCCTTGCCCTCCAGCTTCTGTTGCGCCTGGGAACGAAGATCTTCCGTCTCCGCCGCGAAGCCCACCCTGAACAGTCCGGGGCGACGCCCAAGCGATTTCAGGATATCGACGTTCGGCTGGAGGTGGAGATCCAACGGCTTATCGGTTCGCCGAAGCTTCGCCGGCGCAACCGTATCGGGTGCATAGTCGGCCACCGCCGCCGCCATCACCAGGACGTCCGCGCCCGCGGAGGCCTGCTCGAGCGCCGCCAGCATCTCTTTCGCACTGCCAACGGCGACCTCGTCGATGCCTTCTGGGTTCGTGGCCGCCGTCGTGACCAGGGTGACCGCCGCGCCGCGGGCCGCTGCCACCTCCGCCAGGGCGCGCCCCATCTTGCCGCTGGAAAAGTTCCCGACGTAGCGCACCGGGTCGACCGCCTCCCGGGTCCCGCCGGCGCTGACCACCACGCGCAGCCCGTCGAGGTTGCGGTGGTTGGCGAGCACCGCCTCGAGGATGGCGACGATCCGCTCAGCGGAAGCTAACCGGCCCACCCCGAACTTTCCCGATGCCAGCCGGCCGCTGGCCGGGTCGACGATCACGACGTGTCGCGATTGCAGCGCCGCCAGGTGATCTTGCGTCTGGGGATGCGTGAACATCAGGTCGTTCATCGCCGGGGCGATCACCAGCGGCGCGCGGCTCGCGAGTACTGTCCCGGAAACGATCTCATCGGCGATCCCGAGCGCCAGCTTGGCGATCGTGTTGGCGGTGGCGGGCACGATGGCGATGACCTCCGCCCACTCGGCCAGCTTGATATGTGTTTCTCCGCCGCCGGTCGCGGCCAGCCAGTCGGCGGCGACCGGATGGCCGGACAGCGCTTCGAAGGTGAGGGGCGTCACAAAGCGCGTCGCCTCCGGCGTCATCAACACCCGCACCTCGGCGTCGGCCTCGGTGAGCAACCGGATGCACTCGATCGCCTTGTAGGCCGCGATGCCGCCACTGACCGCCACAGCGACGCGGCGACCCTTGAGCTGGACGGCGCTCATACGGGCGTTTGCCGGCGGGTGTGCTCCGCGGCGATCATGGCCAGAATCTCGCGCGCCGTCTCGTCGATATCACGATTGCACACCACGTGCTCATAGTCTTTCGCCAGGCCGAGCTCGATCAGCGCCTCGCGCTGACGGATCGCGAGCGCCTGCGGCGACTCGGTGTTGCGGCCGGTCAGGCGGCTCAACAGTTCCTCGGTCGACGGCGGCGTGATGAAGATGAACAGCCCGTCGGGTTTGCGCTTGCGGACGAAGGTCGCGCCGTGGACGTCGATCTTGAGGATGATATCCTCACCCCGGTTGAGCGCCTCCTCGACGCGCCGGCGGGAGGTGCCGTAGTACTCGTCGTAGACCCTCGCCCACTCCAGGAACTCCTTTTGCTCGATCAAGCGAAGGAATTCCGGCTGGGTCACGAAGGTGTAGCTGTGGCCGTCGACCTCACCCGGGCGCGGTGACCGCGTCGTGTATGACACGGAGTACTTCAGGTGGGGCGCCAGCTCGAACAGGCGCCGCAAAACGGTATCCTTCCCCACTCCGCTTGGACCGGAGATCACGATCAAGAGCCCCTGCTTGGGCTGGGTCATCTGATCACCGCATTTTACTTTGGGCCAGTGAATTCCACGCCAATTCGAAATCTTCCGGCGGTGGAGCCTCCCAGGTCATCGATTTCCCGGTACGTGGGTGGCGGAGCGTGAGGGCCTCGGCATGGAGGGCCGGTCGGGCAATCAGCGGCGAGCGGCGGCCGTAGACGGGATCGCCCAGGACCGGGTGATGGATATAGGCGAGGTGAACGCGGATCTGGTGGGTGCGGCCGGTGCCCAGCGTCACCGCCAGCAGCGAGTGGCCGTCCGCCACCTTAAGTCGCCGGAACTCGGTGATGGCCTCGCGGCCGCCGGGAACCACGGCCATCCGCTGCCGGTTCTTTGGGTCGCGGGCGATGGCGGCTTCGATCCTGGCCGCTCCATCGGCCACCTCGCCGACCACGATCGCGCGATAGCGACGCGTCATGATGCGCTGCTGCAACTGGCGAGCCAGCTCGCGATGCGCCGGATCGTTGCGCGCGACCACTATCAGGCCGGAGGTGTCCCGGTCGAGCCGGTGCACGATGCCCGGACGCTCCACCCCACCGATCGTCGACCAGCCAGGACCGCGGCCGAGCAACCCGTGGACGAGCGTGCCAGTCGAATGGCCGGGCCCGGGGTGGACGACCAGCCCCGCGGGCTTATCGATGACGACCAGGTCCTCGTCCTCGTACAGGACGCGAAGATCCATCGGTTCCGCCTGGAGGCGGGTTGGCTCGGTCGCCGGCACCTCCCAGCTGAGGCGATCGCCCGCGTGAAGCTTGCTGGCGGCGCGCGCCGGCCCGTCGTTGAGGCGAACGTGCCCATCGACGATCAACCGATGCACCTGGCTGCGGCTGCGTCCCGAGAGCAGCCCGGCCAGGTATTGATCGAGACGAGGGGCGTCGGCCGTGACGGTGTGCTGAGCCGCCTCGCTCAAGCGCGCCGCGACCGGCCGCTGCGCCAGACTGTGCCGATCAGGAGCACGGCCACGCCGACGGTGATCGCCGAATCCGCCACGTTGAAGATCGGCCAGTGCGGCACCTGGATGAAATCGACGACCGAACCCTTGACCCCCCGATCGTAGGCGTTGGCGATCGCGCCTCCAAAGACGAGCGCCAGCCCCAGCCGGGCCGGCCAGTCGCTTACGGGCAGCCGCCCGTAATAGAAGAGGATGGCGACCATGACAACCGCGGAGATCAGCAGGAAGCCAACGGTGAAGTTCTGAAAGAGGCCGAAAGCCGCCCCCGCATTGCGCGTCACCGTGAGGTACAGCACGTGGTCCACCACCTGCCGCGGGCCGTAGGGAACGCCGAAGTGGCGCTCCACGTAGATCTTGGTGATGCGGTCGACGATGACGACGGCGGCAGCGATCACCGCTAGCAGCCAGTAGCTGCGGACCCGGGTCAGCGCGCCGCCACCCGGACGACGCCTACTTTGAGGTCGTGCCCTTCGATCTGAAGCGTTTCGCTGGAAGCGCCATCAGGAGCCGCGCCGCGCGCGACCGCCACCGCCAGCGTTTCCGTGGCGATGTAGTCGCGCCAGCGCTCGAGCGCCTCGGCGAGGATCCCGTCACCCTCGTAGAAAAGCCGGATGCGGTCTTCGACGGCGAAGCCAGACTGCTTACGCAGCTCCTGGATCTTCCGCACCAGGTCGCGGGCCAGACCCTCAAGCTTGAGCTCGGGACTGATCTCAGTATCGAGCGTCAGGCCGCCGCCGCCGCCCTGGTAGCGGGCGGCCTTGATGTTCAACTCCTCGAGCAGGATGGTTTCCAGCGCGGAGTTGAGCGGCTTTTCGGCAATGGTCACGGCTCGTAGTGGCTGTCGCACCTTGATGCCGGCGGCATTGCGTGCCGCCAAGCCAGTGGCGACCAGCCGTCGGACAACCGACATCTGTTGCCGTAACTCATCGTCACGCCAGTCGGCCGCGGGAACCGGCCAGTCGCTCAAGTGAACGCTTTCGGGTTGGCCACCTTTGCCCGCTGCCAGGTTCCGATAGATCGTCTCTGAAACAAAGGGCATGAAGGGGGCCAACAGCTGAGCCAAGCTGACCAGCACCTGGTAGAGCGTCTGGTAGGCGCTTCGCTTGTCCTCGTCGGATTCAGATTTCCAGAAGCGACGGCGTGAACGCCGAACGTACCAGGTGGAGAGGTCGAGCACGAACGCCTCCAGCCGTCGGGCCGCCGTCGGTGGATCGTACGCCTCTAGCGCCTTTTCCACGTCGGCGATCGTAACCGCCAACTCGGCCAGCAGCCAGCGGTCGAGCAGCGCCCGCTCGCGCACCGGGACCGCGGCTGCGGCCGGATCGAAGCCATCGAGCCGCGCGTAATTGGCGAAGAAGCCGTAAGTGTTCCAGAGGATCAACAGAAAGCGGCGGATCACGTCTTGCACCGCCGGGAGGTCGAAGCGGTAGTCGTTGCCGATCGCAACCGCGGAGAAGAAATACCAGCGGGTAGCGTCCGCGCCGAACTTGGACATTACCTCCATCGGGTCAACCGAGTTTTTCAGCGACTTGCTCATCTTCCGGCCCTGCTTGTCCAGCACGGTTCCGTTGACGATGACGTTCTTGAACGCCGGCTGGTCGAAGAGCATGGTGCCGATGGCCAGCAGGCTGAAGAACCAGCCGCGGGTCTGGTCGAGACCCTCGGCGATGAAGTCCGCGGGGAAGCGCTGCTTGAAGAGCTCCTGGTTCTCGAAGGGATAGTGGTACTGAGCCATCGGCATCGAGCCGGAGTCGAACCAGACGTCGATCAGGTCGGGGACGCGGCGCATGGTGCCGTCGCATTTCTCGCAGGGCAGCGTCACCCGGTCGATGTAGGGGCGGTGGAGATCATCGTTCACGGTGAGACCGAGCTCGGCGACCGAGCCGATGCAGCGGCGGTCATCGCACTTCTCGCAGACCCAGACGGGCAGCGGGGTCCCCCAGTATCGCCAGCGGGAGAGCGACCAGTCGACCAGCGTCTCCAACCAGTTGCCCATGCGCCCCGGGCCGACGTGCGGCGGAACCCAGTTCACCACAGAGTTGTTGCGAAGCAGCTGGTCCTTGACCGCCGTGGTCTTGATGAACCATGAGGTCAGCGCGTAATAGAGGAGCGGTGTTCCGCAGCGCCAGCAAAACGGGTAGGTGTGCCGGATCGTCTCCGCCCGGTACATCAGGCCCCGCTGTGTGAGGTCCTCGATGATCTTCGGGTCGGCCTTCTTCACGAACAGACCGGCGAAGGGGGTGACCTCAGGCCGAAATCGACCCGCTAGGTCGATGACGTGGCGAACCGGGATCCCCTTTTTCAATGAGAGATCGAGGTCGTCAACGCCGTAGGCGGCCGCGGTGTGCACGATGCCGGTGCCGTCCTCGGTCGACACGAAGTCGGCATCGACGACGAAGAAGGCCGGCTTGTCAGGGATCAGGTACTCATAAAGCGGCTTGTAGCGTTTGCCGAGCAGGCTCTTGGCGTCGATCTCGGCCTCGACCCGGTATTCGCCCTGCAAGATCGAAAGGCGCGCCTTTGCCAGGATGTAGCGCTCATCCCCGTGGCGCACGCGAACGTAGGGGATGTCGAGTCCCACGGCCAGCGCGACGTTACCGGGGAGCGTCCAGGGGGTCGTCGTCCACGCCAGGAAGTAGGTCTTCGGCTCGTCCTCGAGCTCGAACTTCACGTAGACCGACGGATCTTCGACATCGTCCCGGTAGCCCTGCGCCAGCTCATGGCTCGACAGCGGCGTCTGGTCGCGCGGGCAGTAAGGCACCACCTTGAATCCCTGGTAGAGCAATTGCTTGTCCCAGAGCTGCTTGAGAATCCACCAGACGCTCTCCATGTAGGTGGTGTCGAGCGTGCGATAGGCCTTGTCGAGGTCAACCCAGTAGCCCATCCGCTCTGTCACATCGGCGAACTGATCGATGTACTTGAAGACGCTCTCGCGACATAGCTTGTTGAATTCCTCGATGCCGAATTTCTCGATGTCCTGCTTGCCTCTGAAGCCCAGCTGCTTTTCGACCTCGATCTCGACCGGCAGGCCGTGCGTGTCCCAGCCGGCCTTTCGCTCGACGTAATAGCCGCGCATCGTCTTGTATCGAGGAAATAGGTCCTTGAGGGCGCGCGAGAGGACGTGATGGATCCCGGGAGGATTGTTCGCGGTGGGTGGGCCCTCGTAAAAGACGAACGGGGGCTTTCCTTCACGCTGGGTGAGGCTCTTATGAAAGATATCGCGCTCCTTCCAAAAGCGAAGCACGTCGAGTTCCATCTCCGGGAAGCCGGCGCGCGTCGAGACTTCGGCAAACATAGTCGCCAAATTCTAGTGGCTCTCGATCAGCCGAGGAACTGGCCGAGCACGTAGAGCACCGCGATCGCGATCATGGGCGAAAAGTCGATGCCAAGGCCGGTGGGGATAAGCCGCCGGAGCGGACCCAGGATGGGCTCGGTGACGTCCACAAGGAATCCCATCGCCGTGCCGTGGTAATCGCGGATAAACCAGGACGCGGCCGCCCGCACAAAGATGGCAAAGATGAACAGGTAGATCAGGACCTGGGCGAAGGTGTGGAGGTAGTTGATGGCGGTGTGCACGAGAAGTTCAGCGCGGTCCGAAGAGCGCGCGGCCCAATCGTAGCATCGTGGCCCCTTCTTCTATGGCGATCGGATAGTCGTCCGTCATCCCCATCGAGAGAACCGGGAGTGGCATGCCGAGCTGCTGACTCGTCGTGTCGCGGAGCGACCGTAGCCCACGAAAAACCGGCCGCACCTGCTCGGCGTCGGCCACCATCGGGGCCACCGTCATCAGTCCACGGAGCCGCAGATGTTGGGCCGCATTGACGCTGCGGGCCAGCGCCGGCAGGTCCGCCGGCAACCCGCCCGTCTTCTGCGGCTCTTCCGCCACATTGACTTCGATCAAGACATCGAGCGCCGACTGGAGACGCGCGTCGAGCGCCTCGGCCAGGCCAACACTGTCGACCGACTGCACCATCCGAAAGCGGCCTTCGATGAACTTGACCTTGTTCGTCTGGAGGTGGCCGATCAGGTGCCAGTCGAGATCGGCAGGGCCGATCTCCTCGATCTTGGGCAGGGCCTCCTGCACCCGATTTTCGCCAAGCCTGGTGAGCCCGAGCCCAATCGCCTCGCGGATCCGTTCGACCGGCAGCGTCTTGGTGACCGCGACCAGCACGACCTCACCCGGATCACGCCCGGCGCGCTCGGCACTACGAGTGATGGCCTGACGGATGCTGCGGAGGTTTGCTTCCAGGGACTCAGGCATCGGTCACGGCGCAACCACCACCGAGAGGAAACGGCCGGCCCGGCCACCGCGATGCGAAAACCAGCGGTCCTCTTCGCGAGTGCACGAGCCGGCGCCTTTGATTCGCTCCGGCGCGATGCCGGCGTCTTCGAGCTGGAGCCGAAGCACGGCCTCCAGGTCGAGCCGGACGTCTCCGTTGTCAACCGCGAGGTACCGATCCTCCCGGCCGTACCGGACCGCAAACTGCTGCCCGACCTCGTCGCCGACCTGGTAGCAGCGTCCGCAAATTCCGGGCCCGATGAGGACGTCGAGTTGGCCAGGCCAGGAGCCGTAGGCGGTCTGAAGCGATTGCGCGGCTTTGGTCGCTACCCCCGCCAGCGCCCCGCGCCAGCCCGCGTGCGCGCCCGCGACCACTCCGCGGCTGGTGTCGACGAAGAGGATCGGGAAGCAGTCGGCGTGGTAGGTCACGATCGCCTGGCCGGGAACGTCGGTCGCCAGCACATCCGTCGAGAAGACGCACTGTCCCCCCTCCGGTTGCCGGCGGTGAAAGGTGGCGACGTTCGCGCCGTGCTCCTGCACCGTCATCAGCGCGCGGTCGAGGTCGAAGCCCAGCTGCTCGGCGAGCTGCCGCCGGCGCCGGATGACAGCGTCAGGATCAGCCGCGCCGGTGAGTCCCATCGAGCCGAGCGCCACCGTGCTGAAGCCATGTCGGGCTGGAAAACCGGCGACGCTGAGGACGGTGTCGAGCCCCACCATCGAGTTGGGTCAGCCTCGCTTTTCGCGGCTCAGGAGCTGGTCGATCTCGTGTTTGACCTCCTGGAGGTCCATGAACGAGCGGTAGACGGAGGCAAAGCGAATATAGGCGACCTCGTCGAGGCCTCGGAGCTTATCCATCACCAGCTCGCCGACCTCACGAGACGGAATGTCGACTTTGCCCCGGGTTCGGAGCTCAGTCTCGATCTCGTCGACCACCCGCTCGATCGTACCGTGCGAGATCTCGCGCTTGGTGGTCGCCTTCATCAGACCGCTGAAGAGCTTCTGGCGATCGAAGTCCTCCCGGCGGCCGTCCTTCTTCATGACATAGAGCGGCACCGTCTCGATCCGCTCGTAGGTGGTGAAGCGCTTGGTGCACTGCAGGCACTCCCGGCGCCGGCGGATCGACTCGCCGGTATCGGAGTCGCGGGAATCGACCACCTTCAGGTCGATGTGACCACAATATGGGCACTTCATCTCAGGCCAGTATCCCAGATATTGTGCTCAAGCGAGTTGGCGTCCAGTAAGACGAGGGCGAGGAGCGGGAAGGGGGCGCTCCTCGCCAGAGGTTATCGGCGACCCCGCAGAAACGCGGGAATATCGAGATTTGAGGGATCGAAGCCGCGGTAAGCCGGCACTTCCTCGACCGGCGCCGGGCGACTGTATTGCTCGTCGATCTCGCGGCTGGGCTCGTCCCCGACGACGAAGCCGGTGGCGACCACCGTGATTTTGATTTCGCCGGACATCTTCTCGTCGATGACGGTCCCGAAGATGATGTTGGCGTCCTTGTCGGCGGCGGCGCGGACGATCTCGGCCGCCTCGTTGACCTCGTGCAGCGTGAGGTCAGTTCCGCCCGTGATGTTGAAGAGGATGCCTCGGGCCCCGTCGATCGAGGTCTCCAGCAGCGGGCTCGCGACGGCATCGCGGGCGGCATCGGAGGCCCGCTGGTCGCCGCTGCCGAAGCCGATCCCCATCAGGGCGGCGCCCTGGCCGGACATAACGGCCTTGACGTCGGCGAAGTCCAGGTTGATCAGCCCCGGCTGGACGATCAGGTCCGAGATGCCCTGCACGCCCTGGCGGAGGACGTCGTCCGCGATCTTCAGCGCCTCGGTGAATGGCACCTTCTTGTCGGTGACGTCCAGCAGCCGCTGGTTGGGGATGATGATCAGGGTATCGACCTTCTCGCGGAGGGTGGTCGACGCTTCTTCGGCGATCGCGCGGCGGCGGGTCCCCTCGAAGGTGAAGGGCTTGGTGACAACACCGATCGTCAGGGCGCCGTTGTTGCGGGCGATCTCAGCAACCACCGGCGCAGCGCCGGATCCGGTCCCGCCGCCCATGCCGGCCGTGAGGAACACCATATCGGCGCCTTGCAGCAACTCCGAGAGTTCCTGCTGGCTCTCCTCGGCGGCTTCGCGACCGATGGTCGGATTGCCGCCGGCGCCGAGGCCGCGCGTCAGCTTCTTGCCGATGTTCATCTTGGTCTGCGCTTCCGAGTGGGCCAGCGCCTGCAGGTCGGTGTTGATGGCGATGAACTCGACGCCGCGCAGCTTGGAGCGGATCATCCGGTTCACCGCGTTGCTCCCACCGCCGCCGATACCAACGACCTTGATCCGCGCATTTCCTTCCAGGGTCCGGTCGACGTCGCGCATTGCTTCCTCCTTATCGCGCTCCAGGCGCGCCCTTACGAACCGTTCTGCAGAGACGCGCGGGCCCTGGCCCCCGCCGTAGTCGCCGGGGATGACGGGCCGTGAGGCGAGGCCCTTCATTCGAAGCTGATCGTCAATATTCATATCGGCCTCCTTCCTCTAGAAGAAATCCTTGATCCAACGAACGGTTCGCGCGTAGACCGCCGAAGCGCCTGCGCCAACGGGTGTGTGCCCGTTGCCGTGGTGCCGAAGTTTTGTTCCCCACCGCAGCAGCCCGACCGCCGTCGCATAGGCGGGACCGCTCACCTGGTCGCTCATGCCGATGGTTTGCCCGGGCGATCCGATGCGAACGGGCAACTCGAGCAGGCCCTGGGCGGCTTCCGTGAAGCCGAGGAGGCGGCAGCCACCGCCGGTGAAGACCACGCCGCCCGGAAGGAAACCGTCGTGACCGCCCCGACGCATCTCGAGCTTGACCATCTCGAGGATCTCGCGGGCGCGCGGGGCGATGATCTCAGCCAGGTGCCGGCGTGGCACCGCCTGCATGCGATCCTGGCCGATCTGATGCACCTCCACCATCTCCTCGCGCGGGATGCACGCCGGGATCGCATGGCCGTAGTTGATCTTCAACATCTCGGCCTCGCTCAGCGTGGTACGCAGCCCGATAGCAACATCGTTGGTCACGTGCGTGGCCCCCACCGGTAGGACCGCGGTGTGCACCACGCTGCCCTCGTTGAAGAGCGCCACATCGGTCGTTCCACCCCCGACGTCCACGAGCGCCACACCAAGGTCGAGCTCGTTGTCGTTGAGGACGGCCTCCGCCGATGCCAGCACCTGCACTACCAGGTCTTCGACGCTCATGCCCGCCTGGTGGACGCACTTGACGACGTTCTGCACCGCAGTCAATGAACCCGTGATGATGTGCGTCTCAACCTCGAGCCGCGAGCCCGACATGCCCACGGCGTCCTTGACGCCCTCCTGTCCATCGACCACGTAGCCACGAGGAACGACATGGATGATCTCGCGGTCGTTGGGCACCGAAACCGCGCGCGCCGCGTCGATGACGCGGGTTACGTCTTCCTGTCCGATCTCGCGGTCCGAGCGCGCGACCGCAATCACGCCACGGCTGTTCTGGCTCAGGACGTGCGTGCCTGCCATGCCGACGAAGCAGGACTCCAGCTTGTGACCGCACATGCGCTGCGCCGCGTCGACGGCATGTGTGATGGCGCGCACGGTCTTCTCCATGTTGACGACCACGCCGCGACGCAGACCTTCTGAGGGCGCCTCACCGACGCCAACGATGTTCAGGCCGCGCTCCGTCGGCTCGCCGACGACGCAGCAGATCTTGGTTGTGCCGATATCGAGTGCTGTGACGTATTTAGATCGAGGCAAAAACCTTTCCTGGAACGTTGGCTGG
>Ga0070697_100004334_pt1 | contig 10886 bp, 12 predicted proteins | sample KBSK1501metaG_FD_65475 | JGI IMG/M metagenome (GOLD analysis project Ga0070697, IMG submission 65475) | Corn, switchgrass and miscanthus rhizosphere microbial communities from Kellogg Biological Station, Michigan, USA - KBS K1-50-1 metaG | ecosystem: Host-associated > Plants > Roots >... | reverse complement strand
TTCAGCAATATTGATTTCTGCTGGAGATCCTGCTCCCTCTATCAAGATGACATCATTTTCTTGCCGCAGTTCCTCCAAATTCTTCAGCACAGACGAAAGTCCTTCCTTGAGAACAAAGTCTTTATAATATTCATCGGCCCTCATTCTTGCATGGTATATGCCGTTTATGAAGACATTACTCCAATAGTCTCCCAATGGTTCCAATAATATGGGATTCATTCGTGAATCTGGTGCCTTCCTCGATGCAAATGCTTGAACTGCTTGTATTCTGGCTAGTTTTTTGTTAGTGTTAGAAATTGTATAAAAATTAGATGTCATATTCTGAGCCTTAAATGGAGATACTGAGTATCCCATGTCAGAGAATATTCTGCATAACGCAATCACGAGGGTGCTCTTCCCTGCTCCCGAGGATGTTCCTTGAATCATAAGTACTTTTGCGGTCAATGATCTATTGACTCCAAAGATCTAAGGAGTGCAACATTTTCATGGTGATTTCTGATTGCTACACGAATGAAATTTTTGCGAAGTCCCCTAAACGTACTGCAATCTCTCACAAGTATCCCCTTCCACCTTAGCAGATAATCTCTCAGTTTTGACGAATTACATCGATGCAAATCTATCAAATAAAAGTTCACATCGGAACGAATTGTAGAAAATGACTTTAACCTTCTCTGAATTTCTTGGAACATAAATTTGCGTTCCTTTCTTATGAAATTCTTTGCCCGGCGAATGTGTTGGGTATCATTTAATGCAATAATTCCTGCCACTTGTGCTAGCCCGTTCACATTCCAGGCAATTCTGTGCATAGACAATTGACGCGCGGTTCTAGGATGTGAAATGCTATATCCAAGTCTTAGGCCCGCAAGGCCATGGGATTTTGTCAATGATCTTAAAATCACCATATTTGGAAATTCACTAACTTTGTCGATTAAGGACAAATGTGCCTTAGGATCATCAGTTAATTCCATAAAGCTTTCATCAACAAGAATTTTGGTTGAATCGTTACTCCTTTCCAATATTTTATAAATAGATCTATTAGAGAGAATGCCTGTGGGATTGTTGGGATTGCATAAAAAAATTGCATCTATGTTTTTTGCACTGTCTAGTATAGCATCAGGATCGATTTCCCAGTCTGAAAGAGGCACCAACTTTGCTTTGGCTCCTACCCTTCTCGAGGCGAGTTCATATTCGCAAAAAGTGGGCGAGGGTATTATCACCGCCTTCTTGACGAAAGACCTTGCGAAATTATGAATTATTTCAGTAGCCCCGTTTCCTACGTTAATTTGGTCAATAGATATCCTTCCGTCTAGATAACGAATCAAATTCTCTTTAAAGTCTGCGCATTCGGGGTCTGGATAATTACAGGAAAGTGTCCCTAAGCATTTCTTGAGTTTAGTTACTACGCCTCTTGACACTCCCAGTGGATTAACGCTGGAACTAAAGTCAATTTTAACAATATGTGGTCCTGCTGAGTGGATCCCACCATGAGGGCAAGAGCCTGTAGTCACTTGCTCAAGATTGGTATTTAGTAATATATATTTAGAATCATTCAATCCTAACAAATTCTTTAGCGACAAGTCATATTCCTGTAAACGATTATTAGTTCCATTCAAAATAACGCCACACTATATGCTAAAAGTTGCCCTCGTAGGTGCTACTGGAGCAGTCGGTCAAGAATTTGTCATTGCTCTGAATAGACATCCTTGGTTTGAATTGGATCTAATCGTATCTTCAGAAAGAACTGCGGGTAAGAAATACATTGACGCATTACGTGATCCAAATACAGCCATACTCAGGTGGCATAACAAGGAAGAAGTCCCTGAATTTGCTAAGGATATGGTTCTAAGCAACATTAACGAGCTAGATCCTGGAAAATATGATCTCATATTTGCAGCTTTAGAATCCGAGGATGCAAAGCAAATCGAGCCGAGGTTAGCTGCACATGTCCCTGTGATAAGTACTGCCGCGGCGTTCAGATATGAAAATGATGTACCCATCCTGATTCCAGGAATAAATGATAATCATACTGACATGCTAGAATTCCAGAAGAAAAATCGAAATTGGCAGGGTTTCATTGCCCCCTTGCCAAATTGCACTACCACAGGAATGGCAATAACCTTAAAACCAATCATGGATCGGTTTGGTGTTCAAAGAGTGTTTATGACATCCATGCAGGCCATATCTGGAGCAGGCAGGTCACCAGGCGTGGTCGCATTGGACATATTGGACAATATCATACCATACATTCCCAAAGAAGAAGAAAAAGTCCAACTCGAAACAAAAAAAATACTAGGTGGATTTAGCGAAAATGTAATTTCGCCTGCAGGCATCAAGGTTAGCTGTACCTGCACGAGAGTCCCTGTACTCGATGGACATACAGAAGCTGTATTTGTAGAAACAAGAGAGCCAGTGGAACCGGAAATAATAAAAAAGTCGATGTTGGATTACTCGGAATCGGTAACGACAAGGAACTTGCCTACGGCACCAAAAGACTACATAATTGTCCACGATGATCCAACCAGACCGCAGCCCAGAATAGACAGGGAAATTAATGACGGGATGACTACAGTGGTGGGACGACTAAGAAAGGATACTGCGTTTAATAATGGTATAAAATATGTACTTTTGTCTCATAACGAAAAAATGGGTTCGGCTAAGGGGGCTGTTTTGCTTGCTGAGCTTCTTCGCTCCAAAAAAATCATTTGATGCCATATATTTATAAAAAAATGATTCAAATTTGAAATTAATACATTTATTAATCCCCAAATTTACGATATAATTGGTGATTCATCTGAGTAAAATCGATGATTTGGATCTTAAGATCTTAAGCGAGCTTTCAAACGATGCAGCGGTGTCGGTACCAAAGCTTTCAAAGAAAATCAATATCAATGCCTCCGTTGTATACAGTAGAATCAAGCGGTTAGTAAGAAGAGGCTTCATTAAGAAATTCACGATCGTAATCAATGACGAAGCCTTAGGGTTCAGTGTCAAGGCTCTAACTGGGATAAATATGGATTCAAAATTGCGAGACAATGTACTCAACGAACTTTTCAAGATTCCAGAAGTTAGAGAAATATCCGAAGTCACCGGGAGATTTGACATATTGGTGACCATGAACTCTCATTCTCTTGATGAAATGCACCAATTAATTTCCGAACGGATTGGGCGTATCGAGGGTGTTCAAAAGACAGAAACATTCATTGAAATGAGAAAAACTGTAAGAGAAATGCTATTCCCCTCTTCGAAAGTAAAATAACTCGTAGTAATAGATCATAGCGATAATTTTGATGTGGCCAGAAAGTAAGGATATTGTAACTTTTATATTATATTTTATCAAATAAAAGTAAATCCTGATTATCAAAAATTGGCCGTTCATACTAATTATGAAAGTATTAATGTTATTGCAACATGTTACAAGTTTAGAAAGAGGCCATTCATAATTTGATCCCCCAGTTCACTGTAGGAAATCGGATCAAGAATTATTATGAGTTAACCAAACCGAAAATATGGTACCTTTTAGTTTTTACCGCATTTGGAGCAGCCCTGACTGCATCGCTTCTCTTCAAAATTGAAGTGACACCTTTGCAGTGGTTTTTGCTTCTCACGGGAGTGGCTGCTGGATCGGCCGCGGCAGATACAATTACAGGATATAACGATCGTGATATAGATGCAATTATGGAAAGGACAAAATCAAGACCTATACCATCTGGTAGAATTTCTCCAAGAAATGCGCTAATCTTTGGATTGATCTTGACTACAGTATCTCTCGTTTGTGCATGGTTGATTAATTACATAGCGTTAGGACTAATGGCGTTTGGTTTGTTTGACAATATAATTGTCTACAGTAAATGGCTCAAGCGTAGGAGTCAGGCCAATATAATACTTGGTGGTTTTTCAGGGGCGGCCCCTGCGTTAATTGGATATGTTGCAGTTACTACTCAGAATATCGAAATTGGATTGGTTATGGCTGCTCTCGTCTTTTTCTGGATCCCAACACACATATGGAGCCTTGCGTTACATGTAAAGAAGGATTATACAAAAGCAAGGGTACCGATGTTACCAGTCGTTGCAGATGAAAGAACATCAGTTCGTGTTATTGCGATAACAACCCTTTTGATGGTAGCATTTAGCATAGTCCCGTTCTTCCTAAATCAATTTGGATTGATCTACTTAATTACCGCTACCGTGTTTGGTATCGTAATGATTCTCTTGTCAACATGGCTTTTGGTAAGACCCAGTGAAAGAGCGTCATGGATGGTTTTTAAATTTTCCAGCCCCTATTTGACTGCATTATTCATAGCATTCATACTGGATGCGGCATTTCATTGAATTAATTTCTCGCATTCATATAGAATTCTTGCGATTACGACATGGGATTCCAATCCGTAATCGCTTACAGAATACATGGTATCAAAAATACTTTTGACGTCTTCCTGAAAATGACCACGTTGAAATCCTCCTACAACGAAACAATAGTTTTTATTTTTATCCTCCACACTATCAACAATAATTTGAAAGGGATTGCTCCTAATTCCTTTTATCGAAAGTGCAATTACTTTATTTGGCTTTACAATTTGACTTATTATTTCCTTGAAATTGATATTTTCCTTTAATTCAAGCAACTTTCTTGAGCCGTTTGGATCATTTATCACTTTATCTCTGAAGAGATTCATCATCAATCCTTCAAATCTAAAATACGACTTAGGAATTCTAAGATCTTTGCTTATGAGGATTAACTTATTTTCTATGGTCGATACATAAACGTCCAATTTTCTTTCAATGAAGAGTGGGGTAGAAAGGGCGGTTAAGAGTGAAAAATGAACAATATCAGGTCTTCCGCGTTTCCACCAAAGTGGAAGATCATGATGTGTCATTGCACTAAAATGGTAACTCGTATCAAGTAGGACTTCTTTTGGTTTCCGTCCTATTTTTCTAGCATAGTTCTTTACTGAAGTATGATCAAATATTCTTGACGGTACCGTTTCTAATCCCGCCTCTGCAATAATCAAAGAAAACAACACGATTCTGTAATTGAATGGGAGTTATTTAGTTACTGAAGTATCGGCAAATTCCGTCATAACACTTACGTCTCGATAGACAATGTTGTCTTTAGTCTTTAGGTTCTAATTGGAATATTAAAGCATCAAAGGCAATAACAGATTTATTGTACAATCAGAGTACTTTTTCTTAGCAGTTGAAAAGGAACAATAGCAATGCCGTCGCTAGTGAGAGAATTGAAATTTTGGAAAGAAATTTACTACATGAGCTTGGGATTGACAACGACTGGGCAGAGAAACAGGCACGAGTCGCACTAAGAATAGCCTTGCATAGTCGAGTAAGCATTCCATATTCATTAAGGCAGCTATTTTGCAGGAATTGTAAGCAATTTATCATCCCAGGTAAAACTTCCAGAGTAAGAACTGGCAGATCTAGATCGAAAGCTGTGCGTATAACCTGTTTAAAATGTATGCACGTATATAGAAAAATGATGTCTCCGTGCCGCCCCAGATGAGAAAATACTGGATTACGTTAGCTTAACTAGGAATCAATTCTTTTGTGGGATTGAATATGTGAATATCTTATTTTGCAGGTTGGTAAAATAGTAATCATATAGACAGAGATTTGCTTAAACGATTATTGCACCGGTTTGCGCAGAAACCAAAGCTACCTGACGTTATCGTTAGATTATAGATAGGTATAAGGATTTATAAGGGAATTAGGGCAAGTCTTGTAACGTATTATGGCCAAGGTTTATGATATTCCTGCTGATTACTTGATCCCTAGATTTGCCGAGCACCTGAAAAAGGATAAGAAAATAGAGGCACCTAATTGGTCGTCCTTCGTCAAAACAGGATGTCATGTAGAAAAAATACCTCAGAACAAAGATTGGTGGTACGTCCGCTGTGCATCACTATTAAGAAAGATCTACATGCATGGTCCGTTGGGTGTATCAGACTTGAGAAGGGAGTACGGCGGTAAGAAGCAAAATGGATACAGTCTTGCGCATCACCGAAGCGCTGGGGGTGCAATTATTAGAAGAGCACTTCAGCAGCTTGAGAGCTCAGGATACTTAATTAAGAAAGGTCAGGGCAGACTTATCTCTGACGAAGGTGTAAAGAGAATGGATAGAATTTCAACAGAAATTTACAAGGAATTGACAACCTCGATGCCCGAGTTACAGAGATATGCCTAAGTTTCATTTAATATCACTACGATAGGAAATGTCAGTCTCTCAGCCACAAAACAATGATGAGGAAATTCGGAAAAAGGAAGCCGAAGCGGCCGTAAGACAGAAAGCATTAATGCTCTTATTGGATACGAACGCCAGACAAAGGCTCATGAACATTAGGATAGTTAAACCTGAACTAGCTGGGGCTGTAGAAAATTATTTGATATCAGCTGCCTCCGCTGGCAGATTAAATAGGGCGCTAACGGATCAAGAACTAAAACAGTTGTTAATAAATCTACAACACCCGAAAAAAGATTTCAAGATAAACCGGATTTGATACCTTATTCACTTTTTGAGCTAAATGGCCCCTAACTAAGAAACAAATTATTCTGTGGTCTGAAATTAGCTTCAGAAATATCTAGTTAACTATATTAAGTATTCATACTACTGACAGATTTATGAAAGCAGCCGTATATAGAGAATATAACAAAGATCCTACAAAGGTCATTAACATAGAAGATGTTGATATGCCCAAGCTTAAACCCAACGAAGTTATGATCAAAATTGAGGCAGCGGCCTACAATTATAATGATCTTTGGGCAATATGGGGTGATCCAATTAAGGTACCACTTCCCCATATTTCCGGCAGTGACTCAGCTGGCATAGTTGTGGAAGCTGGTTCGGATGTTGTAAAACTAAAGGTTGGGGACAGAGTAGTATCACATTCAAACATGAGCTGCAGAGTCTGCGACTTGTGCACATCTGGCAGAGAATACGATTGTAATGACAGGCTTATCTGGGGTTTTCAAACAGGACCTTTATGGGGAGGCTTCTGTCAATATGGTCATCTCCCAGAAGTAAATGTTGCCAAAATACCTGACAATGTATCTTTTGATGACGCTGCGGCCGTATCGATGGTTGGGATGACTGCATGGCATATGTTAGTCGGGCGTGCAAAGATCAGACCAGGACAAACTGTGCTTATTATGGGCGGAACAAGTGGCGTAGGGATGGTAGGTATTCAAATCGCAAAGTTATATGGCTGCGATGTTATTGCTACCGCGGGAAACAAGGAAAAGATGGACAAATGTCTAGAATTAGGCGCGGACCACGTTGTCAATCATAGAGAAGCAGATTGGTACAAGAAGGTAAGAGAGATTACTAAAAAACAAGGTGTAGATGTCGTTTTCGAACATATAGGGAAATCTACCTTTGCCCAAGAAGTAAGTTTACTAAAGAATGGGGGTACATTGGTTGCCACTGGTGCAACAACAGGTTATGATTCTACAATCGATTTAAGGTACCTCTTCTTTAAAGGGACAAATTTACTTGGATCTACCCAGGGTACGAAGGCAGAATTGGAACAAGTCATCTACTGGACTTCCAAAGGAAAGATTAAGCCACTCATAGGACAGATACTTCCATTTTCAGATATGGTAAAAGGTCATGTTATGATGGCTAATGGTGATATAATGGGCAAGATCGTTACAACGCCCCAAAAACTCTGAACTACCTCTCATAAATCGATTTGTTGTTCAGGACACTATTATTTATTCCTGGCAATAATGAACGATTCATCAAAAAGTCACTTGTACTGGATGCGGATATTTTGTGCTATGATTTGGAAGACTCGGTTCCAGTAAAGGAAAAGGATGTTGCAAGAGATTTGCTCAAAATGTACTTCAGAGAGAAGAAAGTCGATAATATTCGATCTTCCATTTATGTAAGAATTAATTCGAGTGAATCAGGCTTGGCAAAAGCAGATCTTTTAGATACGATCCAGAGTGGTGTCGATGGTATCGTACTCCCAAAAATAAACGATAGCGAAGAAGTTAACGAGGTGACAAAGATAATAAAAGAACTGGAACTTGAACGGGGTCTGGGAGCTGGACGAATTGCAATTATTCCATCAATAGAAACTGCTAGAGGAGTAGTGAATACTTATTCGATTGCGAGAGCCAATGAAAGAGTGATAGCCGTTGTGTTCGGAGTTTTTGACTTTCTCCATGACATGGACATAGGTGATTATGGCGATGCTATTAGCTATTCATATGCCCGTTCCAAAATCCCCGTAGAGGCCAAGGCAGCTAACGTAGCTTCGCTGGATGCGATATGGCAAAATGTGAATGACATTGACGGTTTGATATCTGATGCAACAACAGCCAGAAAATTTGGATATTCAGGCAAGTCTTTGATTCATCCTTCGCACATTAGGCCTGTACATGAAGTATTCTTACCGACACCAAAACAGATAGAATGGGCTAAGAAGGTCTTTGAAGCTTTGCATTGGGCTATGGAAGGAGGATCTGGGCCTGGCGCAGTTACACTGGATGGTAAAATGATAGATGCAGTGCATTACAAACAAGCCAAAGCAATCCTGGAAATGATCAGAGCCTTGAAGCTATGAAGTGGAACGTAAGTTTGGATTGATTGCCGCGGACACTAATGTAGTACGAGAAAACTTTTGCATCACTTAAAACAATTTGTTGAGCAAGGTAGGGTAGGTCTAAAAGTATAGAAAATTTTTTGACTTGTATTCCCTAAAGGATTGACCTACAATTATTGAGACTGATCCTTCTCAAGGTGAAATTGCGAGCTTTTCTCCTTTATCTTATTGGTCAGCTGGTAACAGTTCAACTCATAAAAACCAGAATTATTTTCGCAATCTATTTGTATGACGTATGAGTGATTCACGAGAAGTAATTAATGTTTACAGGAATAATAAAAGGAACAGGAACAATAAAGTCCACAACGGGGTCTAAAAGAACTAGTAGTTCAGATAGGCGTATCAGACTTGAATTGGGAAGTGTGGGAAAAGGTCTTAAGATTGGTGATAGCGTAAGCGTTAACGGTACGTGTCTAACCGTAATCATCTTGAAGAAAACTGCTGCAGAATTTGAAATTGTCAAAGAGACAATGGATAGGACAACATTGGGATCCCTCAAGGATGGAGATTCTGTGAATATAGAGAGAAGTTTAAAGCTGAGCGATAGGTTAGAAGGACATATCGTCCTAGGGCACGTGGACGGAATCGGAGAAATTTCTGATGTAATTAAATACCCAGCTGAAATAAAGATGTGGATAAGGGTCAAAGGCAAAGAACTGATGAAATATTTAGTTCCTAAAGGGTCCGTCACGGTAGACGGAATAAGCCTTACTGTAGTCGATGTCGGAAAATATAAATTCTCTGTAGCTTTGGTGCCTCATACAGTTTCAAAAACTACGATAGGAACCAAAGTCAGAGGAGACACAGTTAACCTAGAATTCGATATACTAAGTAAATACCTAGCCAATCTTATACCAAAAAATTAGTAATTACTCGAAAAACAGTAAAGCATATAATTAATTTCAATTCCAATAAGCCTAGTGTCAAGACTAGACGACGCGGTTTATGCTTTGAGATCTGGAAGATTCATTATGATCCATGATGACGAGTCTAGAGAGGACGAAGTCGACTTGGTCATGGCCGCACAATTTGTAAGACCTAGAAGTGTCGCCGAAATGAGGAATATGGCAGGAGGTATGATATGCTTGGCAATTTCAAACGAAGCCGCAAGAATATTAGGCTTAATGTATATGCATGATATGCTGCGTCGTATATCGACTAATAATTTCACTCTTTCTAAAATAATATTTGGAATCACTCCATACGGAGATAAACCGTCGTTTTCAATCTCTATAAATCATATAGATACCTATACTGGTATCACTGACACAGATAGAGCTCTTACTATTAGTGAGATGGCCAAAATATGCACAGAAATGAATAATGACGGCAGAGATCAATTTGTCAGATACTTTCGTACTCCGGGGCATGTTCCATTGTTGATAGCGGCAAAAGGTTTGATACAGGAAAGGATGGGACATACCGAATTGGGCGTATACTTAATGAAGTTGGCAAATTTAGTCCCTTCAGTAGTAATTTGCGAGATGTTAGATTCAGAGACATACAAGGCGCTAAACATACGGAAGGCAAAGGAGATCTCAGTCAAGAGAGACATACCCATACTTCAAGCAAACGAAATTAAACAATATAATGGTTTGAAACGATAGTTGGACAAGACCAGGTTAGGCATTATTGTTGCAGAATTCAACAGTCGTATTACAATGGAAATGCTTGAAGTGGCGAAGGCTCATGCGGAATTAAGGAACGCAGCAATCAGATACATTTGTTTCGTTCCAGGAACCTTTGATATGCCTCTACTAATAGAGGAGCTTATAAAGAAAAAAGACGTAGATGCTATAGTAACACTAGGTTGCGTCATAAAAGGTGAAACAGGGCACGACAGAATAGTTGCAAATACCGCTGCAAGGTTTATTGCTGAATTATCATTCAAATATCATAAACCTGTATCTCTTGGCATCTCAGGCCCTGATATGACCGTCCAGCAGGCGCGCAATAGAATTACAACTGTTTCCAAGAGAGCTGTAGATGCAGCAGTTAACATGGTTGACCGATTAAGAAAATTAAGGGATATGGAAGAAGATGATGAAAAAATGGGAGTGATCATAATAGATTGAGCATACAGATTTCCATTATTAAAATAGAAGGATATGGAACGTGGACATTAGAACTTGGAAGTGATAGAGAAGCTCAATTGCAGATGCTGCAAGCCAAACTGTATTACGACTTGCAAAAACTGTTCTCTGAAAAGGATTGTCTCGTCTATCAGAATAGGCATGATGAATTATTTGCTGTCACAAATGGACTTTCCGT
>Ga0070697_100004333_pt1 | contig 10887 bp, 7 predicted proteins | sample KBSK1501metaG_FD_65475 | JGI IMG/M metagenome (GOLD analysis project Ga0070697, IMG submission 65475) | Corn, switchgrass and miscanthus rhizosphere microbial communities from Kellogg Biological Station, Michigan, USA - KBS K1-50-1 metaG | ecosystem: Host-associated > Plants > Roots >... | reverse complement strand
AGCGCGCACGCCTGGCGAAGCGAGGTGGGTCCGATCTTCACTTTTTAGCCATGAACTCTGAAGCAGCAAAACTCCTGCCGCTTGCTTGACAACCTAGCAGCGGCAGGAGCAACATTTTTAGTTCCTTTGGTTCCCGGCGACGGGCTCCTTTCACCCCCCAAGGAGGCGCCATGAATCCCACCCGACGCGACTTCCTCAAAGTCACGACCATCGGTGGTATCACTGCAACGGTTTTTGGATTCGACCTCAAGCCAGCCTACGCGCAATCGCAGGCATTGAAAATTTCACGAACAACGGAGACGCGCAGCACTTGTCCCTATTGCTCGGTGAGCTGCGGGGTGATCATTCACACCCTCGGCGATAAGGCCAAGAATGTTCTGCCGCAGGTTGTGCACGTCGAAGGCGATCCCGATCATCCCATTAATCGCGGAACGCTTTGTCCGAAAGGCGCCTCGCTGGAGCAGGATATTCTGAACGACCGCCGGCTCACCAAGCCGCAGGTGCGGCGGCCCGGCTCCGACCACTGGGAAGATATCTCCTGGGAGAAGGCGATTGACGAAATCGCCCACATGGTGAAGAAGACCAGGGACGAGACCTTCATCGACAAAGACGAGAGCGGCGCCACCGTCAATCGCGCGGAAGGCTTCGGGTGGGTGGGCGGCTGTACGGATACGAACGAATTCAATTATCTGGTTGGCAAAGTGATTCGCGGCGGCCTAGGGAGTCCGTACTACGAAACCCAGGCGCGGGTTTGACACGGCCCCACGGTCTCAAGTTTGGGACCAACTTTCGGGCGCGGCGCCATGACCAATGGGTGGATCGACATCAAGAACACCGACATGATGTTGGTCATGGGCGGCAACCCTGCGGAAAATCATCCTTGCGGTTTCAAGTGGCCGGTTGAAGCCAAGCGCCACCGCAACGCCAAGCTGATCGTGGTTGATCCGCGTTTCACCCGCACTGCTTCCAACGCCGATCTTTTTCTCCAAATTCGCGCCGGAAGTGACATTGCTTTTCTGGGCGGAGTGGTCAATTACACACTCCAGAACAACCGCATCGCCAAAGACTACTTAGTTCACTTCACCAACGCTGCTTTCATCGTTAAGGAAGGGTTCAAGCTCCCGGAAGATGGATTGTTTTCCGGGTTCGATTCGAAGACGCAGACGTATGACAAAGCCACATGGAACTACGAGCAAGGCGGGAATTTAACCCCGAAGGGAGCCGCTATAGCCGCGGCTCTTGGCGGCGCTGCTGCGGCAGGGCAGGCATCGGCCAACGGCACCGGAGCCCAGCAGAAAGCCAGCGAAACAGTTGCATCGGCATTTGAACACCAGAAGACTGCCGCCAAATCCGGTCAACCGGTAGCGCCGAGCTCCAATCCGCCCCAGCAACCTGGCGGACATGAAGCTTTAGGGGGCGGTCATCAGGCTGCCGGTCCAGTCGGAGCGAAAGCCACTGGTGCTCCAAAGGTGCCACCACTGCTTCCACCCAATACCGCTTACGACCTCTCGTTACAGCATCCGCGCTGCGTCTATCAGCTTTTGAAAAAACAGTACTCCCGCTACACGCCGGAGATGGTTGAGAGGATTACGGGAATTCCCAAAGACCAGTTTTTGAAAGCGGCCGACCTCTATACCTCGATCCGTAAAGATGGCGACATGAAGAAGGCCGGCACCATCATCTACGCCGTGGGTTGGACGCAGCACACCTTCGGCACGCAGATCATCAAGACGGCCGCTGTGCTGCAACTGCTGTTGGGCAATGTAGGCCGCGCCGGTGGCGGAGTGAATGCGCTGCGCGGACATTCCAACATACAGGGTGCAACCGACATGGGCGGTGTCTTCGATGTTCATCCAGGCTATCTGAAGATACCCGCGCCCACTGATACCAATCTTTCCATTTACCTGAAACGCACAACCCCCACGCCCTCGAAGCCCAATGAATGGGATTCCTTCAACTATTGGTCGAATACGCCCAAGTTCATGGTGTCGTTATTGAAGGCGTATTACGGCGACGCTGCACAAAAGGAAAGCGATTTTGCGTACCACTATCTGCCCAAGATCGATCGGCGGTATTCGTGGGTTGAATTGTTTGATCGCATGTACAACGGCGAAGTGAAGGGTTTGTTTGCCTTCGGGATGAACGCCGTGATGATTGGCCCCAACAGCCGCAAGAACATCGATGCGCTCAAGAAAGCCGATTGGTTGGTGGTCGGCGAAATCTACCCGGATGAGACCAGCGAGTTCTGGAAGTCACCTGGAATCTCGCCCGAGGAGATGAAGAACATTAAGACCACCGTCTATCGGCTCGCGTGCGGAGGCTTCGCGGAGAAGGACGGATCGATGACGAACTCCGCGCGCTGGCTGCAATGGAAGAACATCGCACTTCCTCCGCCGGGCGATGCGCGGCTCGATCAAGATATTGTCGCCCAGATTTTCTTGCGAATACGTGATCTCTACCGGAAGGAAGGTGGCAAGTTCCCCGACCCGATCTTGAATCTGACGTGGGCATACCCCGACGCCCAGCATCCGTCGCTCGCCGAGATCGCAAAAGAAATTAACGGCAAGGCACTAGCCGATGCCACCGACCCGAAGACCGGACAAACCATCAAGGCGGGCCAGCAATTGCCGGGTTTCGCATGGTTGAAGGAGGACGGAACCACGTCTTGCGGCAACTGGCTCTACAGCGGCTCGTGGACGGAAGCCGGAGCACAGATGCAGCGTCGCGGCACTGAGGATCCATCAGGATTGGGTGTCTATCCCAACTGGGCGTGGTCGTGGCCGGCCAACCGGCGGGTGATGTACAACCGCGCTTCGTGCGACCTGAACGGCAAACCGTGGGACTCGGACCGGGCGCAAGTGTGGTGGAACGAATCGGGAAAGAAGTGGGTGGGTAATGATGTTCCCGATTTCAAGCCCGATTCTCCGCCCTCTGACCACATGGGGCCGTTCATCATGAATCCGGAAGGCGTCGGGCGCATCTTCGGCCCGCTGGCGGCGTTCGCTGATGGACCGTTCCCCGAGCATTACGAGCCCTTCGAAAGCCCGATCAAAAATCCGCTGCACCCGCAGCAATCCACTAACCCGGTGGCCAAATGGTTCAAGGGCCCCCTCGACAAGTACGGAACTCCCGAGCAGGGCTTTGATGTGGTCTGCACCACCTATCGACTTACAGAGCACTATCACTACTGGACCAAGAACAATCCCATGGAGGTGCAGCTCGTTCCCGAACCGTTCGTTGAGGTTCCCGCCGAACTCGCGGACCAGATGGGTATTCACGGCGGAGAAAAGGTCAAAGTCACAAGTGCGCGCAGTCACTACATCGCCAAAGCCATGGTCACGCGCCGCATCAAGCCGATGATGATCGATGGCAAAAAGACATACCAGATCGGTATTCCTATTCACTGGGGCTATCGTGGCATTGCAGAAGATGAAGGCAAAACAGCGCTTACTCCGGCCAACCTGCTGTCACCCACCACCATGGATCCCAACGCGTACACGCCGGAATTCAAGGGCTTCCTGGTGAAGCTCGAGAAAGCCTAGAAGGGAGCGGAGCCATGTTCGACGAAAAGACGCTTCAAATCCGAGCGATCTCCGCCCATTCCGGAAGCGTTCCCGGCAAAGGCGTGCAGCGCGAGGTGGAAGTTTGCAAGCTCATGGACACCACCACCTGCATCGGCTGCAAGGCCTGCGAAGTGGCCTGCGTCGAGTGGAATGACATGCCGTTCCGGCAGACCGTCTTCGACAACACCTACCAAACCATGCCGGAGACTGAGTGGAACTTTTGGCAGCTCATTAAGTTTCATGAAGTGCAGCGCCAGGACGATGGCGGCCTTGCGCCATTCCAAAAAAACCAGCACGACGGCAACCTGATGTGGATTTTCCGCAAGGACCAGTGCATGCACTGCTCCGACCCGGGATGCTTGCGGGCGTGCCCCGCCGATGGCGCCATCGTGCAATACGAAAACGGTATCGTCGATTTCCAGCAGGAAAACTGCATTGGCTGCCAGCTCTGTGTCTCCGGATGTCCCTTCAACATTCCGAAATTCAATCAGACCACCAAGAAAGTTTATAAATGCACGCTTTGCTCGGATCGTGTTGGCCAGGGGCTCGAGCCGGCCTGCATCAAGTCATGCCCTACGGGCTGCCTGCAATTCGGCACCAAGCAGGAGATGAAAGAGATCGCAGAAAAACGCGCGTTGCAACTGCGCGAGCAATCGGGATTCAAGAACGCTGGCGTCTGGGATCCCTCATCGATTGACGGCACCCACGTCATCTACGTGTTGCACGATGCGACCCAGCCAGAGCTCTACGGCGGATTGCCGAAAGAGCCGCGCATCCCCATGGTCTACACCGTATGGAAATACCTGCTGAAGCCGCTCAGCCTGTTCGGTGTCTTCATGGGAGCGCTGGGCATCTTTTTCCATTACGTCAGCTACGGGCCCAAGCCAACGCTGCCCGAGCCGCCGCGCGCAAAAGAAACCAAGGAGGACGAACGTGGCAATCGCTGAGCCGCTACGCCGTGCGCAGAGCGCGGAAGCCGGAGGCTTCGGGCGAACCGTGGTTTACCGGCACGAAATCCTGCGACATGGGGTCTACACCCGGTTGGTCCATTGGTCGGTGGCCATTACTTTTGTCCTGGCACTGCTCTCCGGCTTCGCCGTCTTCAGCCCGTGGATGTACAAATGGCTTTCGCCGCTGTTTGGCGGCGGCGCCATGGCTCGCCTGCTGCATCCCTGGTTTGGGCTGGCGTTCGTGGTTGCGATGGTGCTGCTGGCGCATAAATGGTGGAACGACATGCGCTGGACTCAGAATGACCGCAACTGGTTACGCCGCATCCGGGAATACATAACCAACGCCGACAAAGCCGAGCCCGACTACGTGGGTAAATTCAATGCCGGCCAGAAAATTTGGTTCTGGACCATGGTGGTTTCCGGCGTCGTTTTCCTGATCTCGGGTCTGCCGATGTGGTTTCCGGAATTCTTCGGGCGCACCTCGGCCTGGATTGCTTATTTCATACACGATGTGACCGCGCTGATCATGCTGGGCGGATTCTTTATCCACGTATATGAGAGCACGGCGGCCATTCCCGGCGTTTTCCACTCCATGACCAGGGGGACGGTCCCGGAAGAATGGGCCTGGACGCATCATCCGGCGTGGTATCGGCTGGTAACCGGCCGCGATCCTAAAGCCGACCGTGAGCGGGCGAACCGCAGCGAAACCTGAAGGCGGCTTAGCAAATTATCCTGTTCCACATCACGGCTAACCAAACATGCCATTACTGGCGGTAAGAAAACCCTCATGGGAAGAACGCGCTGCACGTGCCGAGGAACTGGCGCGCAGCTATCCGTTTGCTCAGGAAATGCTGAGCTTCTATGGCGAACTAATAGGCTTCCAGAAGAGCCTGCACGCTCATTTTGCATCCGGTAAGTCTAGCGGCGCGAAACCAAACGGTCCTCTGCCTGACACACTCGATTTTTCTATTTTGCAACCTTGGTTTCAGATTTTCCTGCGCCTCGTTGAGCGGGTAGGGCCTGGAAAAATGCGAGAAATGGCGCGAGAGTTGGAACAACAAGGCCCGGCAGAGTGGGAAGCAGTTCTTCAATCCTTCTGGGGGACGAAAGCCGTTGAAGAGGCGGAGCCCTTACCACAGCGGGTATTCGCCAAGATGTTCTTGCAGCCGCTGGCCGAATATCTCGCCGAGCATGCGGAGTTTCCGCGGGAGAACTACAGCCAGCCGGTGTGTCCATTCTGCGGAAGTAAGCCGGCTTTGGGTACGCTGCGGCCGGAAGGAGATGGAGCAAAGCGCTCGCTGGTTTGTTCGCTCTGCGCTACCGAATGGTTGTACCGGCGGCTGGTGTGTCCGGCGTGCGGAGAAGAAGACGTGCACAAACTGCCGATCTACACCGCCGACACGTTCGAGTATGTGCGGGTGGAAGCCTGCGACACTTGCAAGAGCTGCATCAAGACGGTTGATCTCAGCAAGAACGGCCTGGCAGTCCCCATGGTTGACGAGCTAGCCTCAGTGCCACTTTTTCTCTGGGCACAAAAGAACGGATACCACAAGGTGCAACTGAACCTGCTGGGCATGTAAAGCAGCGTGCAGCTTCCTACCCCGAGATGCTGCCCCATCTTTGCGCAACTTTTGTTGTTACGCAAAGCTGGGAGCAAAAGCCTAGACCTTTCCCGGTTTTCAGGCGTACCTCTGTAATACCTCGCCGGGCAGCGTAAACATTCGGGAACGGGGAGCCGCTTGGGTAACGGTGTAGCCGCTAGTATCGACCGGCTTCACGCTCTCCTCGCGCATGAGATCGCTGTGGGTTTCGACGCGCTCCATGCGGATGGAGAGCGCACGCTCCAGCTTGGCCAAGTCATGGCGATCTTGCGGGCCAAAGAAGGTCGAAGCTTTGCCTTGGCTGCCGGCGCGGCCGGTGCGGCCCACGCGGTGAATAAAGTGTTCCGCCATTTCCGGCAAGTCGTAATTGATCACGTGAGCGATGTCATCAACGTGGATGCCGCGCGAAGCGACGTCGGTGGCAATGAGCAGGCGGGTGCGACCGCGCTGAAAATCGGTCAAGGCCGCAGTGCGCTGCGACTGCGAAAGATTGCCGTGGATCACGCCGGCGGCGAACCCGCCGCGCACCAGCTTCTGCGCCAACCGCTCAGTGCCGCGCTTGGTGCGCGCGAAAACCAGGGTGCGTCCGCTCTCTTCTGTTAGCAGGCGCTGCAACAGCGCCAGCTTCTGGTCGTTCGCTACCTCGAAAGCCTGTAGCTTTACGGACTCGACCGGACGGCTCACCGAACCTACGGCGACGCGTACCGGATTGCTGAGGTAATCGTGCACCAGGTGGGCAACTGCGGCATCGAGCGTTGCCGAGAACAGCATGGTCTGTCGCTGCCGTGGCAGTAGCGCCACGATGCGCCGAATGGCCTGGATAAAGCCCATGTCAAGCATGCGATCGGCTTCATCGAGTACCAGCACTTTCAGCTTGCTGAGGTCGACCAAGCGACGGTCGAGCAGGTCTTCCAGGCGGCCAGGCGTGGCAACGACCACGCGAGCGCCCTTGCGCAAACTTTGGATCTGAGCTTTTTCAGAAAGCCCGCCCACGATTTGCGCTGCCGGCGAAAGTTTGTGGCCGCGCAACTGGTCGTACTGCGCCACCACTTGCATGGCGAGTTCGCGGGTCGGAACCAGCACCAGCGCGGCGACATCCGTGCCCGGCGATGATTGCGCCAGCAACTGCTCCATGATGGGGAGCAGGAAGGCGAGCGTTTTGCCGGTGCCGGTTTGCGCCGTCGCCAGGATGTCCTGCCCCTTGAGCGCAGGGGGAATGGCCGCCGCCTGGACGGCGGTGGGCTGAGTGAAGTTTTGGGATGAAAGCCGCTCCTGTAAATACCGGGAGATCGGCAGTTCTGTGAATAGAGTCATTGAGTTTCTTGTTCTTTCTATAGGGCGACGCATGCACGCTGGCCCTGAGCCGCGCGGACTACACGCCACACCTTTGATTTTTATTTACGCGGAGAATTTATACGGGAGGACTGAAGAGGCAGGAACTCGTAGAGCTGTTGATTGAGGACCGAACTCACGCTACCGTTCGTAATCAAGCGCGTTGAGTAAGTATAGCACAGGGTTCGGTGCAGCCTGCTTCTTGTTGCGCTGAGTGCACCGCTCGCCGCTGATTTTAATGTTTCCAGCTTCTACAGTAAACTAGCGCTCTCCAGTGGTTTTCGAGCCTCGCCGGGATGGCGGAACTGGCAGACGCAGCGGACTCAAAATCCGCCGGGCTTCGGCCCTTGGGGGTTCGACTCCCCCTCCCGGCACCATAGATAGCGGGCTCTTCGCTCCGCTTCGCGCGGAATCGAGTGAGGGGATCCTTCGCTCCGCTCCCTCCCGGCACCACAACGATACATTTGCCGAAACGTGCTCGGACCTGAGCACAATTGTGCTTAGGATTTAACTCTTTGGGGGGACAACACCGTTCTCCAGAGGGCTACATCCCACTACCCGTAATGATTGCCATTGGTCGGAGGAATGGGACCGTCATTCTGATAGCCGCCGTCTTGATGTTGGTGGCGCTGTTGGTGGTGTTCATCTGGTTGCGCGTACCACGCCCCCAGCTGAATCCATTCCCAACCAGGAGTCAAAAGCAGGAAGTCTTCCCCTGGTCAAAAGGAGTTAACCATGACACGGGTCTGGAACACCCTGTTGCTTTTAACCATGAGCTCTGTGCTGGTCTTTGCGCAACAGAAGATTGGGGAGAAGCAGCTTCAGACCGCAGTGGCCGCGAAGAGTGCCAGCACCGAGGCGGCCGGCAAGCTTGACCTTAATAGTGCATCGAATGAGGAGCTGACAGCGCTCAAAGGCATTGGCGAGATTTACGCGGCGATGATTATCCGAGATCGCCCGTATCGCGGGACAAAAGATCTCATCAAGAGGAAGGTCATTCCTGCGGCAGTGTACGAGCAGATCAAGGACGAAATCGTAGCCAAGCAGAGTACTGGGACACACCAATAGAGAAACGGGCCGGTCATCGGTGGGTCGACTCCTCTTCCGGGCACCATAGGATAAAGGGCTCTTTCGCTCCCGCTCAGGATTTCGGCTGCGGGCTCCCGCTGATACAAGTCAGACCCAAGAGAGCAGCGTTGGTCACCTTCTCCGCCCGCCGCCACGCGCTCTTCCACCCATGGAGCCGCTAAAGTTCTGGCTACGTTGCTGCCCCACAGCACGTGCCTGCGGTTGCTGCTGCAGGTTAGCTTGAGGTTTGGACGTGGACTGCCATCCGTTGCCGCTATTCTGAGACCAATTCCCGCTCTGCCGGTTATAGCGGTAGACGGTACCGTCTTTGCCGGCGTAAATGTTGTTAGCGCCACCAGCGACTCCGGCGCCAGTATTGGTGTTGTAGGCAAAGCCGCCGCGGCCAGCCGCTCCCTGACCGCTATAAATGTTGCCGGCGTATCCCGCGCCGGCACCAGCCACGATGCCGGTGTTCGGATTGTAGGTCGCGGCGCCACGCCCGCCGTAGGTGTTGCCGGTATAGATGTTGGTATTGGCGCCGCGGCCGGCCACACCCACGGTACCGCGCTGCGTGTTCTGAAAAGCGGTCCGGCTGGCGCTGCCATAATTGCCGGTGTAGGGATTGGCCCAGGCGGCCCCGGTTCTGGCGTAAGCGGTATTGCCCCAGCGGCCGTATACGTTTGCGCTGGCATAGCCGCCGTAGCCGTACCCCCAGGCCGGCCCCCAGCAGCAAGTTCCGTAGTAGCCCCACGGCCCCCAATATGGGTAATAGTAGGGATAGCCATAGGTGTAGCCGACACCTATGGTGATGCTCCAACCCGACTCCGAAGTCCAGGTAGAGGCCACGCCCGATCCGTAGGTGTAAGGCGCTCCATACCAGTAACTGCCGACATAGGGCGGATAGTAAAAACCTGTGCCGTACACCACCGTGACGGTGGTGGAAGAGACGACGGTACCGTAATACCCGGGCGTATAGCCTACGTACACCACATCCGGTGTGGAGCGGTACACCTTCACGTAAGTCACGTAATGCAGAGACGAACTGGGAGGAATTGAGTAAATCTCTTCCGGGACTGACGTTGCCACTCTCCACGGCCCATCCGGCGCTGCCGCCACGAACCAAACCGCGTTCTCGACGGCGTAGTAATTGTTGTCCGCTGTTTGGATGACCGGTGTAGCGGTGTTTGCCGCGTACCGCAGGTTCGTGCCTTCTATATTCTTGAACTGGGGCTCTCCATCGTACTTAACCTGCAGCTCGGCCTGGTTGCGAGTTATCGCGGCCGTCTGCGGTATGGAGTTCGCGATCAGCGCTTCCTTGGCAGGCCCGGTTCCGGGCACCGAGACTAGTACACCGGCCTTGGGACTGCTTTCGGGAATGTGAGCGAACTTCTCCGGCAGATTCTTCCCGTCAACAAAGACCCAGGGCCCACTTTCCAGGGATTTCGATCGGAACCATCGCCCCGCCAGGAGGATGTAGTAATCGAGGCTCTTGCTATCGCGCAAAATGTTGGCGGTTGTATTTTTGACGTACTCCAGCTCCAGTTTCGGAATAACCTCGAACTGTGGGGGGCCTTCGGTTACCAGGAGCTCGGCAGGGCCCACGCTCACATGAATCGCAGGAACCTTGCCTTCTTTGCTCGCCTGCTTGAGCGAGGGCGGAGTGGTACCTTCCTTCGCTTGTGCCTGCTGCCGTTCCTGGATCCCTTTGGTGATTTCCTTCATGTCGTCAGGAATTTTCGAAGCGTAGGACCACGGACCCGCGATCAGGTCTGGGGCCTGCAACCAACCATCCATCACGTTCAGGTAGTACTGGTGCTTATTGCTCTCGAGCAAAATCGTGGCTCGGGTATTGAGCATTAACTGCAGGTCGGTTCCCCCGATGTCCCGGTACTGCGGTGGACCGTCGACAAGCACAAGCAAGGAAGGTTTGCTAGTAAAGATGACCTTGGGAGGATGGTTGTTCACTTGCAAGCCCTTGATCTCGCCTTGCTTCGAATCGAGTGCCACTAAATCCGCTTCCAAGCGGTCCAGAGCTATGACCTTCGACTTTCCGGGTAACTTAGCCTGCAAGAAGCCCTGATATTCACCCTCCTTGGTTGCCATGGTTGGAAACTTCACCCTGGTAATCTGGAAGTTTTCCAACGTTACCTGGCGATTGACTTTGTCCACCTCGGTTTGGGCCGTGAACCAAACCACACCATATTTGGTCTTCTTTTCGGTCTTGCCTTCCACAGCAAGCGCTGCGTAGGCGCGCAGCGAGTCGCCTTCCCAACCTTCCAGTTGTGGTTGGTACATAGAGATGGTTTCGCCTGCGTGCGTGGCTTTGCGAGGCCATGGCTCGTCCATGGGCGGTTCGACGCGGGGCGCACCTAC